>Ga0307510_10002080_pt1 | contig 22632 bp, 20 predicted proteins | sample 12_EM_MG_FD_207224 | JGI IMG/M metagenome (GOLD analysis project Ga0307510, IMG submission 207224) | Populus trichocarpa ectomycorrhiza microbial communities from riparian zone in the Pacific Northwest, United States - 12_EM | ecosystem: Host-associated > Plants > Roots > Unclassified | place...
TCTCTGAAGTGGCAGAACCGACGGTATCTTGATGGAAGCATCGAGTAAAAGGTGTGTTGAAGGATAGTCGGAGGTGGTGGGATGGCGAGTCGCCGGAAGTCAGGGACGGAGTTGGTCGGAACGAGACCGTGGGTCGACTGATTGAGCGGGTCGCGAAACGTTTAGCTGGTACTTGTATTGCTCGACGCGATATCGTCAACCCGAGCATAAGTACTCTTGAATCAGCCCAGTCTCGCGAGGTGAGAGCGGTGGTGGATCAAATTTCGGACTCGTGATCGGCATTTCGTCATCATCAGAGGTCTCTTCAAATCATGTCCCGAGATCCGCGCCCGGCGCGGCCAACCCGGGCCCTACTGTGAAGCCTGTTGTGGATTGGCAGCGCTCGGATGACACGGTTTCCTCGCTGGCTATTGGGATGGTACGGTACGGACTTCATCCTTGTCGATTGTGTTCTTGGGAGACGCAGTACTAGAGTTCGCTACGCCGATTCAAAACATGGGACATCGCTCAACAAGCTCGAAAGCGTTGACTTTCCTGCCGGTCTTCAGGACTCCTCCATTGTGCACGTTCTGGATGGCTCCAGGGCAGAGTATCGCATCTCCCTTGTACCCTCCTGTGTTTCCCTTCGCCAGCGAACTCGTAGCACCGTCTCTCCTCAAATCACCTTCTTGTATGCGGTACTCCCCGTCAAGCGTGTCTCCACTCCCTACCGGTCGCCATCCGACCGTCGTCGCACTGCGTCGTGGGTTCATGTTATCCCGTGGAAATTCCCGCTCAACCCGTACTTTTCTGGAAGAACGCGCCATTATCGAAATCAATGTCGGGGGTGTAATGATGGGAGCTTTCAAAAAATCACGGTGTTGTATCATCTGCATCATATGCTGGACTTTCCTACTTGGGGAAAAACATGTTCGTCACTTCGCTCTTTCGCCCTTTCGCTCCCTTCCTTTTCTCAGCGAAAATCTTGAGCTGCCCCACCCGTGCCATTTCCTGGGAATCTTGAAGTCGAACTCAATAATCTTCGAGACGGGTTGTGAGATGGACTGGTTCGCAGATGCAGACCATTCGTTTGCTACGCATTTACTTCCTCAGCCCCAACTACCGGAGGATCGTCGCGACGGGGCATTTGTCACCAAAACAAAAGGGATTATGCGATCGTACCCGCTAATGATCCTTGGATCGGGCGTGGGGTTTACCGGTCTCGAGCAACGGTTTACATTGCCGCTTACCTTCACCCTAATTTTCCTCGTCATACACGCGTTCTTCCGCTTCAAGCAGATTCGGGGTTTCATGGGGCTAAAATCCTCGACCAACTCCGTGAAACCTGTCCAGATCTCTGTGATCACTTGAAGGGTTCTACCCTCTGGAAGGCGAGTCGCTCAATAGTAGATTGGTTTCCACACTGACCAGGGGTACAAGCCTCGGATCTCGCTACTGTGAATGTGAAGAACCCCGAACAGAAAATATACGAGTGGATCAAAGAAAGAGAGGCACCCTGGAACCAGATCGAAGAGCGACCGTCCACTAGCGAAGAGTGGTAGTCGTACGCTTGCTAATCCGGACGAGCCGGCTCAAGCAGTGGATGGGGGTACATTGAATTCACCAAACCGCAGCTCTATCTCGTCCGAGATGGCGTTCCACATGCCACCGAGGCGACTTGATGACTGCGGCGTACAGAAGCTCATGAATTACGCACGCAAAGTTTGGGTATGAGACCACATAACGTTAACAGTGAGGAACGGGGGTTTAGTCGCCCCGAGCGGGAGAGTTTCTGCCCCCGCAAACCCGAGTCCACCTGCGCTACCTTCTCCCAACCACCGCGACAGATCTCCCCGGTGACTCGAGAGTGAAAGGAAGATTCGTGAAGAAACTGAAGCCCGATGGGAATATCGCAGCAGGGTCGCAATGAAGCCTTTCCCATGTCGATGAACGGGAAACGGGACCCCCAGGGAGTCACCTGGCAGTGACCTGATGATCGTGCGCGAACGAGTGTTTTACGGAGCGAATTCAATATGCCAACGTCACTTGTAGAAAGCAGATCTTTCGGAATGAGAAACTCCTTTCAGCCACGGCCCTAATGCGAGCCGGGGGATTCGAGTGGAGCACACGACCCATCTAACTACCGCCCATCTCTCCCGAATAGGCTACCAGGACCGCTGTTGTGAGTGTCATAGGCAAGTTGTGCTTGCGAATTCGAAACCATCACGTTGTCCAAAGGAATCGGTCACTCGACAGTACCTCTCGTAGTATTGCTCAAGTAGTACTAAACGAATGAATATAGTGACATTATCGTAGGATACAACTGCGATGCAAACAAAGTGGTTTGACCTGAGGGGAGTATAATCAAATGAGAACAAGATAATGAAAGGGCACGAGAAGTCAACGTTCGCCATGAGCTGGGTTTCGAAGATGGAGGAACTCCAGCTAGAACTTGATGAGAACGGGTCTGCCTCCTATACGGCTGAGCTGTGTCGTAACTCCGTGGAGCCAATCCTCGGGATCCCAGTCCCTCCTCCACTCGACAGGCACCCACAATCGGTGTTTCCCTTCGGCATCCTTTACCCACCCCTCTCGTACCGTGGCTCGTGAAGTTTGCCACTTGTCTTCGAGGGGAGCATTAAACTGAGGCAAGTTGTGGAAGCGGAGATGATTCCGACCCAAGCCAGAATCGCTGGAGTCATTCGGAAGTCTGGGAAGTATTTGAGTAGGACGGAGAACCTCCCCAGTGTATGTGCGGTAGACGTGTTGCTTGGTCTCATAATCCTGCCTGATAACCCCAACTTGTCCTTTAACCCCGACCTCCCACCCGAAATGAAATGGTAAGGTCCAAATGCTATCTCCATGGCCAACCCTTCTGTCACCAGTGACACCATCCACCAGCCCCTCTTCTGTGAGCAACCAAGCTACGACTTGTTCTGAACCCTTCACTAAGAGAACATTGCCGGTGAGGACCAATTCCTCTATTACCACACCCGTGTCGATGAACTGGGGAGGGGTTTGTGCGAGGATGTCGGTGATTGTGACGGTGCTTTCCATCTTGTGGGCAGTTGCGATGTGAGTACCGGAGCGAGAGAGTCCCACATACTGCCGATGACGAAACTCGGGGGCGGTGGGAAGTTCGCGTAAACGCAACACCTCGAGAATATCCTCGGAATGGCCCAGGATTGATGACGACGGAGTTGGCGAGAATTGGAGAGGAGGATTGTGCAAGCCCTGAAACTGGAATTGCCCACACAGGGCGTAATGACCGGAATCATACTTCCAGACCCATACAATCTCCCCCAGGGAAGCTGCGAAGAGACTCCCATCCGAAGAGAAGCATTGGGAGAAGAAGTAGCCTTCTGTATGTAGCAAATTCTCTGAGCTCCGAACGTCGGAGATAGAGAGTTTACCGTAACCCAAAAAGGAAATACGGTGAGTGGTTGGGGAGAAGGTCATGCCGACTATGCCACTGGACGAGCGAGGGGAAAACGATTGGATCTTGGTGAGAGTGGATCCGACCTCGAAGATATCGATGGCCCTGGTGAAGTGTCCAGGCCACATCACTGTCATAACCCGAAAAGATTCGTCGACCGTCCAGAGGTGTGGGTTGACCTCCGACCGGAGTGTGCCGGGGGATGATGCCGTTCCCGAGGAAACATCGTATGTATGCACAGTGAAGGTCCACAAGGGCTCGAAATTGAGGGTACAGATTGACCCTCCGTTCGACGACCACACCAGTGAGACACTGTTGGCGCCACAACAGATTTCTTTGGCCACTCCACCCGTCTGGATATCCCAGATTATGATAGCAATATTGGAGGCGCAGGCGACCGAGCGTCCGTCCGGTGAATAGGCAAGCGGACCCGTGAGATAAGGGATTGTTTCAGGGGGTTGGAGGATGGTGATCAGTTCCAGGGTGAGTTGGTTCCGGATCTCCACAGCTCGTCTCGTCTGAGCCGCAACAAACCGACCACACGGTGACCAAATGCAGACTTCGTTATAGCGATCCTTTCCAGAAATGGCTATACTCTGGGCCCATGATTCCGGGGTTCCAATGACCACTTTTGGCAAGCGAGTGACGCGGCGATGGTAATACAGTTTTCGGACGATTGACGACGTGGGGCATAGTTCCAGCGCCGAGTGATAGACGTGCGCAGCCGAGACCTTGATGACCTCGAAAAATCTGGTCACAAACCGGAAATAGTCTTTAGCCGTATCCAGAAGCTGCTCGCTTCTTACAACCTGATTCATGGTACGTTATCATAGGGTGATGCTATAGAGAAGGACAAAAACGAACCTCCTCTAACCAGGGTACCAGCCTTTCGAGTCCAACAGCAGCCCCCCCTACAGCCCCAATGACACTAACCACCTCCAACCATGCCAGAAACTTCTCCTCCAGGAAAATCCGTAGATAGGAGACAACACTACTGACATCTCTCTCCGTCTCGGTGAGGTGGTTGTGCCAGGACAGACAGGCATATCGAAGGGCGATGCTGATCCGATCATTGATCCTCGTCTCGAGATCCTCGACCTCCGAGTTCAAGGCGTAATCGGGGAGCGATAGAAGGTTCTGCTCCAACCCGTCGTTCATTATTCTAAGACAGCTCGCGGCCAGTTCCAGGTGCAGGCCTTTAGGTGAGATGTAAAACCTTGTGTCGGTGCAGCGGGATGGATCGGTGATGAAGTCTGGGAACGACTTGTGGAACGGTTTCACAGGCTGGGTGAAATCGTCGCCAAGGGCTAGCAGCGATTGAACCCGCGTGAGGAGCAGTATAACCTCCCTAGGGTCCAGACTGACCAATTTGGAGATCCCAGATGGTGGGAGAGGGTTGGCGAGCAGGACGACGGCGCCAATAACAGACCTGACCCTGGAATACACCTCGGGGTCTCCCTCGCTAAATGCCATCTGGAGGATCGATGTGTATAGGGAGTCAAGAGTCGTCTTGGGGTTGATCCGTGTCTTCCCTTCGGGAACTGTGCATCCTGGAAGCTGGACAATGACATCCAATCGGTGCTCGGGGAGATGAAGATCGCTATCCAGAAACTTGACAGTTGCAGCGGCGTAGACAAACAGTCCATCTGCTCTCCTGCACAGCAAGTCGATCTGCTCGTCACTAGGCCACCTCCCTAACTGACGCTGTTGTGCGAGTTCAAAAAGTTCGTGTTTCAGGAAGAGCCGGATGTCGCTATTGATCAGAGGGGGGTGAACGTCGTGTAAGACGAAGACTGAAGTCGAATTCACGAGCATGGGGAGACGAAACCCAGTCCTGATCCGTGGCTCGGGTCTCCCAGTGATGAAAAACTTCACCTCCGGTATCCGTTCGACGAGCCGGGCCAACACGGAGAGGATCGCAGACGATGGTTCCTCATCCTTGCACTCGTCGAGAGCGTCGATCACGATCATCGTTGAAATATCTGCCAACTCGAGTGGCTCGACTATGAGCTTCTCCATCTGCCTGTACAACGACTCGTGTGTAACATCCGGATCCGATTGAAGGAGGGAGACGAGAGCGGATCGAAATTTTGAGAACTTGTGAGCCAGTTGGAAGGCGAGGGTGGGAAAGATGAAGTGCAGGTCGCGGCGGTCCTCAAAGTCGCGGGAACAGAAGAAAGACGCTCCGAGTTGTCCGTCGGCAAAGATCCGCTCGCTGACCGTCTGGGCAATTGTCGACTTGCCGGTCCCGGCGAGCCCGTTCAGCCAGAAGACGGGAGACTGATTGAAGTCCTTGGCCCATGCCTCGATCTCGTCCAATACAGTCTCTCGTGTTCCTTTGAGACAGCTGCGGCGGCTACCATGACGATACTCCGCTCCTTGTGCCCGGCGACAGCCGTTTAGCACCACTAGGTCCACTGCGCGGCATACGGGTAAGCAGGGTTCGAGGAGAAGGATCGAAGGACCGAACCGGTATCCTAAGAGCCATGGTCGACGTCAGGTACACTCTTGACAGACGGATTATACGACTCACAATCAGCTTGCAGTTCTGAGCGTATATCGCCCGCTGCTGTGCCATCTGCCAAAGTGTCCCGATTTAGTCGTACCACAGTCGCACGCGGTCTGTCGCTACAGACCTGATAGTCTAGGAGGGCACCACGGATGTCATCTGCGATTTCGGACACAGCCTGAATATCTTCTTGGGATTCCTTGTAGTCCTCGGTGTTGATGCGATTGTATAGCATGTTTCCAGCATCCCTGATCATCCTTAGAGCGCTAGTAAAGAGTAAGCACGATGATGAGTTATAGTCAACACTCACTTGAACAACTTCGCCCGTTGTTTGTGCCCATCTCCACCCCAAATTCCGTCGTCATCGTCTTCCTGTAGACACATCTGATCCAACCGCGCAATAGCGGAGTCTAGCTTGTTCTTCAACGGCGTGGATTTCTGTCCAAGCGTCAGTGAATATCGCAACAAGTCCACTGATCCGCACCACCTCGTGGAGCCTCAAGAGGGTGCTGAAAGAAGACTTGGTGACAAGGCCGATTGTCAATGTAAAGGTTGAGGGCAGAGCGGAAAAATCTCACAGTAAGGTCTGTGATTCGGTCATAGATCGCTTGCTGTTGTGAAACCTGTCCTGCGGTGTAAATCGCATTCGAAGTGACAAACCAGTTCTCACTCACTTGATAGCGGATGACGGCGTCCCGGAGACTTTCAACGAGTTTCACCACCTCTACGGAATCCCTCCCTTTATCTACGAACCGAGCTGCCTTGCCTTTCCCCAGCAATTCATTGGATCGCTTCTCGATCTCTCCCAACGCGCTGCAAGGGCCATCGATAAGTGTGGCGAGGCGATCAATCGACGAGCGTACCTGGTCAATTCCTTGCGCCGTTCCGCCTCCCCGGGATCCCCGTCGATACTTGTCGTGGTGATGTCTTGTTTGAACCTGTCCAACTGGAGTTTGAGGTCTCCTGTCTTCTCCTTGAGGTCTTCGGATTGCTGCGAGCGTCCGTGTCAGTTGTGTGCGACAGCTACAAACCCGACCAATACCTCGTAATGCTTGATGAGCGCATTCACTCCACCGAGGGCAGACTTGAGGGGAGGGAACCAATCGGAGGACTCTTTCGCAACGTCGAGCAGGATCTTCGCGGCATCGACAACTCTCTGCCTCTTTGCTGTGAGATACGAACGGTCAAAGAGTTTACTCGACGGAAGGCGTTGGATCCGCTCAGATGGATTCGGATCAGCGTTACTTCCAGAGGCCCCGGGATTTGTCAGACGTCGTTTTTGAAACATGGTTTCGTCTGGAATAGTTGTTGGACACGAGTGCTTGAGATGGGCAGATGCTGTCCGTGATATAAAAGCCACGGAGCCAGACACGGCCACGACACTTTGGCAGGGATACTAGGTGGCGGTGCTGAACGGATTGAATGGCTAAGCGCTGAGATACTTGTGGGTTGGAGACTGTCACCGTCCAACTCACTTGCCCCTCGACATGCCGTTCCTATACACCAACGCCTCCCCACACCCACACAGCACTATGACCTTCCGCAGAGAAAACGGATTTGACGCCAGAAGCTGGGACCGCTGTTCATAGGAGCTTTGGGGGAACGCGAGGTTTTTTTTCGCTTGGGGGAACGCGAGGTGAAACAGTTCAATCATGCACGATCGACACCCGTCCGATGCTACTTCAACGGTTGCGCTGTATATGACTAAACTCTGTAGACTTCTCAGCCCCAGCCCATTCTTCAGCTAAAAATTCGGATACACGACCGACTCTTCGAACCGGACCGCGCCCGGCTTGAATGCTCAATGCATCTCCGTGGTCCTTCTCTTGGGAGAGAGAAAGTTGGAGCAGCCAATGGCTGGTGGAACAATCAACACCCTTTCATTCCCATCGTCAAAAAACTCAGTAGAGCGGGAAACGAAGTCAAATGCATGAAGCGTGGTCGTTCCAAGTGGTGTAAATGCTTCAGGACCCCCGGAATCATACTGCAGAACGGTCACGGCATTATCGAAGAGAGCGGTAGGTGGCTCGAACCGGCCGGAAGATCGGCGCTCAGCCGGGAGTTCGGGAAAAGGCGAGCCGCGTTGTATCGGGTGGGGAGGTGCGGAAGGGTGGATTGGAAAGGACACTTGCTCTTCCCGTGACGAAGGTTCATGCACATGCCTAGGTCGGGTCTCCACGTCTTCGATGACTGTAACAAAATCCGTCAATCAAATCTCAAGTACGTACACCAGTACGCACTATACAGTAACAGCCACAGCGTTGACTCGATCTCCAGAGTTCCAGGTGATTAGGAAAGTGGTCTTCCGCGTGGTGATACTCTTTGATCTGGTTTTTCTCCGAGGCGTCCTCCCCCCTGTACTCTTCCTCCTCCAAATACGCCCTCCCCGCCTCTGAACTTGAGGTTGGACTCCAGCCTACTTTTCTCCTTCTCGATCCGCTCGTATTTTCAGTTGGTAGTCTTCACATTCTCAGTAGCGGGTTCTGAGACCTGTATTTTCGATCAATGAGGAGCTGTAAGGTGAAGAGTAGTCAGCCCACAGTCTCGTCGTGACCAGCTCCGTCCCTTGCCTCCGACTCGCCACCCCGCTACGCCCGACTATCCTTCGGTACCCCCTTTACCCGATGCTTCCATCACGAGACCGTCAGTCCCGCCACCCCAGAGACGCCCAGTGGACAGATGGAGGCTGAGAAGAGAGAATAAGACCTCTCGCGGTACGTCCTCGTGAATGTGTCACCAGCGAAGTGATTGATGTAAAGACGAATGGTATATGGTAGCTCGGATTATAGTCGGAATCGCCATGTCCCTAATCACCAAAATGGACAGTCCCAAACGGTTTAAAGAGAATGTCGAGCCATACGCTCTCTCCCGGACGCGGTATGAGAAGATCGTCGAGGACTTGAAGGCATTGGGACTCCAACACAGTACAAGCACCCGTATGTGACGCGTCACTTTCCCATCGTTTGGCATGCTCAATTTTCGGCGGGAAAAGAATGTCTTTTGTGAAGAGGCCGAACACTCGGCCGTGCGGGGACTGTGCTCGAGGTCGTCAAGTCACCGAAGGGTGATACCGGTCCCGAAGCAACACGAATACTCGCAAATTTAGTGGCGTGTCGGAGGATGTGGGAGTGCCTATGGTCTGAAGTCGAGAACCTCTCTCCGAGGAGGAATCGGAGCATTTCTGGGATCTTGTTGGTTATTCTGGTGGATCGTACTTCTCTCTGGCACACGGACCACCACACCGTCATTGCATGACCATTATCTCTGCAGCACCCATCGGACTACCAATGGATGACGTATCGGAAGGAACGTTGGGGAATCACCAGCACGAATTATCCTGCAGCCGGGGGCCAGTTCAAGCTTCTCACCCCAAAGGTCCTGCCCTGTGTAGCGTGGTACATTAGGACAATCCCAAGTCAGCTTCCACAAATCGGAAGTGCTGGGAGCGCATGGAACGGACTTTGATTCACTGAAGCGGATAGGTTGTGCGCTCTGACTCAGATGAAGTTGGCATTCGAAAACCGATCGCCAGCGAACCAGAAGTCGGTGACCCACAGGGCTCGACGAAGTTATCTATCACAATGGTGTAGAAGTCAGGAGATGAGCTTGTGGAGGTGAAACGTCGCGGTCAAAGCTTAACGTTCTGTAGTATTGCAGTATCATCCTCCGGGTGCGTCGCGTTTGTAACATACGCACAATTATCGAATCACAGAGCTTGATCCGGGCGGAAGTTGTGGGGCGTCAAGTTGTGGGTGCCGTCAACGCATCGCTTCCGAAGGACTCAAGGGGTCATGTGGGCAGGAATAACCTGTACCATTCCCATGTCCCCCAGCTTTGATCCCGTTATCGACACCTTCAAGCTTCAAGTGCTATTCCGGATGCCCACCCGAGTCCACCCCTCGAGCCAGCGGCCCAGCGTCTTCTCAGTTACATCGCCGTTCGTCCGTTGTTCGGAACGAGCCTGAGAATCCGTGGACTGCCACACTATCCGGCCTCGTGACTTTTATACGTTTGAGCGCTCGAGCCAAGCGGACTTCACACCCCCTCCAAATTGTGTTCGTGAACGCTCCCCAAAGCGAAGCATGTTCCGAAGGCGACGTCCAACGGATCCCGTGCCCCCAGAGAACTACTCTGATCCAAGTCGTTGTGAGTGTATTCGTTCATCTTGGACCACCCATTGACGGCTTGAGTCCTCCTAGCAAAGAAGCAGAGAGTCGTCGACGGCACAAAGATCCTCCTCGACGTCGCGAAAGAGTCCGCCGATTGGTTCCCTCCCCTCAAATCCGCCCTCGGTGGAGTAAACGCGCTCATCAAGCATTACGAGGTATTGATCAACCGGGTGAATGTCTCGCAAAACTGACATGGTCACCCACAGCAATTCGAGGATGTCAAGGAGAAGGTCGAGGAGCTCTTACCCCAGTTGGATAGGTTCAAGCAAAACATCACCACGACACCGGTCGATGGAGATCCCGAGGAGACGGATCGACGCGAGGGGTTGACTGCGTACGTGCACAATTAATCACAGCGCCGACCGGTCCCGACTGTCGTTGTAGCACATTCAAAAAGATCGAAGAAATATCCCAGATATTGTTGGCAAAGAGTACCATCACTCGGTTCACGGACAAGGGAGAGGATTCCAAAATAGTGGCAAGGCTTATCGAGCGGCTTCGAGAGGCAATCGTCTGCTATCAGGTGGGCAATCATTGTGCCTCAACGTCGAGTATCATTGACACGAGGAGGGTAGATATCACAACAACAGGCAGTCCATCGTCAAATCACTCATCTCACAGTAGGTCTTCTCATCTTGTCCTTAAGATCAACGGTGATCGACCCGTTTCTCAAGACATCATTCGATGCGCTCTTGAAGCTGCAGGAGGTAATCCGCTGTAGTGTGGTCATAGTAGCACTCGCTTACGATTGGATAGAAACCCCCAACGGTGAGAGACAAACTGAAATCCGTGATGGCTCGGTTGGATAGACTGTGGGGTGCCTCCTGGCAAGAGCTCCAGCACGAGCGGTGGGCAAGGCTATTTGAGTGAGCAGCTGGAATGAACCCCGACAAACAAGCACTAATTCCCTCCCAGCAATCTCGCACTCATCCGGGACAAGGCAAGGGCACTCCACGACCGGATTGCAGCTGAGGGATACGTTGAGGATGAAGGGGACATCACGGCTGCCTCTGGACTGGCAGAAGATCTCAGGGATACCCTTCTCGAGTACTGGGTGAGCATCATCCGGAAGGGCCGACACGACCGCAGGGTTGCTGAAACTGGGGTGCTTGGATAGATGGCACAGCAACAGGCGGTTTACGATCAGAATTGTAGACTGATGGTGAGTCGTAAATCAAGTGCTCTGGAAGGGTGCCTTACGCAAACATCTTCCAGGACGCAGGTTAGACTTCGTGTCACTGTTTTGCGCCGACTGACTGACGCGTCTTGCAGTCGACCTGTCAGTGCTGAACAGCTGTCGTCGCGCACAAGGAGCGGAGTACACTCATGGTGATAGACATGGCTGTCTCAGAGGGACACGAGAGACTGTGTTGAACGAGATCGAGGCATGGGCCAAGGACTTCAATCAGTCTCCCGTCTTCTGGCTGAACGGGCTGGCTGGCACAGGCAAGTCGACGATCGCCCAGACGGTCAGCGAGCGGATCTTTGCCGATGGACAACTCGGAGCGTCCTTCTTCTGTTCGCGCGATTTCGAGGACCGCAGCGGCCTCTGGTTCATCTTCCCCACCCTCGCCTTCCAGCTGGCGCGCGGGTTCCCAAAATTTCGAGCTGTTCTTGTCCCCCTCCTTCAATCGAATCCGGATGTTGCACACGAGTCACTGTACAGGCAGATGGAGAAGCTGATAGTTGAGCCGTTGAGATCGGCGGATGTTTCAACGGTGATTGTGATCGATGCTCTCGACGAATGCAAGGACGAGGAACCATCATCTGCGATCCTCTCCGTGTTGGCCCGGCTCGTCGAACGGATCCCGAGGGTGAAGTTTTTCATCACCGGGAGACCCGAGCCACGGATCAGGACCGGATTTCGTCTTCCGATACTCGTGAACTCAACCTCGGTCTTCGTTTTGCACGATGTCGACCCCCCTTTGATCAACAGTGACATCCGGCTGTTTCTGAAACACGAGCTTTCCGAACTTGCGGCACGGCATCGGTTAGAGAGGTGGCCGAGTGACGAGCAGATTGACTTACTGTGCAGCAGAGCGGCCGGATTGTTTGTCTATGCCGTTGCAACCGTCAAGTTTCTGGACAGCAATATCCATCTCCCCGAGCACCGGTTGGATGTCATCGTACAGCTTCCAGAGTGTACAGCCCCTGAAGGGAAGACACGGATCAACCCAAAGACGACTCTTGATTTTCTTTACACATCGATCCTCCAGACTGCGTTCTGCGGGGGAGACTCCGAGGTGTATTCCAGGGTCAGGTCTACCATCGGCGCCGTCGTCCTACTCGTCAACCCCCTTCCACCATCTGCGATCGCCAAACTGGTCAGCCTGGACTCTAGGGAGGTCGTATTGTTCCTCGCGTTGGTTCAATCACTGCTCGCCCTTTGTGAGGATTTCACCCAGCCTGTAAAATCCTTCCACAAGTCATTCCCCGACTTCATTACCAATCCATCCCGCTGCACCGACACAAGATTCCACATCTCATCCAACGAAATGCACCTCGAACTGGTCATGGGCTGCCTGAGAATGATGAACGACGGGTTGGAGCAGAACCTCCTATCGCTCCCCGATTACGCCTTGAACTCGGAGGTCGAGGATCTCGAGACGAGAATTGATGATCGCATTAGCATCGCCCTTCGGTATGCCTGCCTGTCCTGGCACAACCATCTCACTGAGATCGAGGGAGATGCCAGCGGTGTTGTCTCCTACCTACGCATTTTCCTGGAGGAGAAATTTCTAGCATGGTTGGAGGTGGTCAGTGCCATTGGAGCTGTAGGGGGAGCTGCTGTTGGACTCGAAAGGCTGGTGTCCTGGTTAGAGGAGGTTCGTTTTTGTCCTTCTCTATAGCATCACCTATGATAACATACCATGAATCAGGTTTTCAAGCACGAGCAGCTTCTTGATACGGCCAAAGACTATTTCCAGTTTGTGACCAGATTTTTCGAGGTCATCAAAGCCTCTGCTACCCACATCTATCACTCGGCGCTGGAACTATCCCCCACGTCGTCAATTATCCGAAAGCTATATTACAATCACCGTGTCACTTGTTTGCCAAGAGTGGTTATTGGAACCCCGGAATCATGGGCCCGAACTATAGTCATCTCTGGCAAGGAAGAATACATCAGACCCTGCATTTGGTCACCGTGTGGTCGATTTGTCGCGGCTCGGACGAGACGAGCTGTGGAGATCCGGAACCAACTCACCCTGGAATTGATCACAATCCTCCAGCCCCCTGAAACGATCCCTGATCTCACGGGTCCGCTTGCCTATTCACCGGACGGGCGTTCGATCGCCTGCGCCTCCAATACTGCCATCATAATCTGGGATATCCAGACGGGTGGAGTGGCCAAAGAGATTGCATGTAGCGCCGACAATATCTCACTGGTGTGGTCGTTGAACGGAGGGACAATTTGTACCATCAACCCCGAGGGCTGGAGGACCTGGACTGTGCATACATACAGTGTTTCCTCGGGCACGGTATCGTCCCCCGGCACACTCTGGTCGGGAGACAACCCACCCCTCTGGACGGTCGACGAATCTTTCTGGGTTATGACGACGGTGCGGAGCGTAGTCGACATCAAGACCATCGACATCTTCAAGGTCGGATCCATTCTGACCAAGATCCAATCGTTTTCCACTCGCTTGTCCGGCGCCCTGGACGGCATGTCCTTCTCCCCAACCACTCATCATATTTCCGTTTTGGGTTTCGATACACTTTCTATCTCCGACGTTCGGAGCTCAGAGGTTTTGCTACATACAGAGGGCCGCTTCGTTTCCCAATGCTTCTCTTCGGATGGGAGTCTCTTCGCAGCTTCCCAGTTGAATATTGTATGTGTCTGGAAGTACGATTCCGGTCATTACGCCCTGTGTGGGAGGTTCGGGTTTCAGGGCTTGTACGATTCTCCTCTTCAACTATCGCCAACTCTGTCATCAATCCTGGGCCATTTCTCGAATATTCTCCAGGTGTTGCGTTTACACGAACTCCCCATCACCCCCGAGACCCGTCGTCAGCAGTATATGGGACTCTCTCGCTCTGGTACTCGCGTTGCAACTGCCCACGAGATGGAAAGCACCATCACAACCACCGATATTCTCGCACAAACACCTCCCCAGTTCATCGACACGGATGTGGCAATAGAGAGATTAGTCCTCACTGGCAACGTTCTCTTGGTAGGGGGTTCAGGACGGGTCGTAGCTTGGTTGCTCACAGAAGAGGGGCTGGTGGATGGTGTCGCTGGTGACAGAAGGGTTGGCCATGGAGATAGCATTTGGACCGTACCGTTTCACTCCCGGTGGGCGATCCGGGTTGAAGGTCAGATTGGGGTTATCAGGCCAGAATATGGGCCCGTGGATCCGCTGCAAGTCTACCGCACGGACACTGGGGAGATTCTCCATCCTGCTCAAGAACCTCACGGTGTCTGGGATGGCCCCAGCGATTCCTATTTAGGTTGGGAATATCTCCGCTTCCACAATTTATCTCAGTGCAATGCTCCCCTCGGAGACAGGTGGCAAACTTCATCAGCCACGGTGCGAGAGGGGTGGGTAAAGGATGCCGAAGGGAAACACCGATTGTGGGTGCCTGTCGAGTGGAGGACGGACTGGAATCCCGAGGATTGGCTCCACGACGTTACAATACAGTTCAGCTGTTTAGGAGGCAGACCCGTTCTCATCAAGTTCTAGTAGGAGTCCCTCCATCTCCGATATGTAGCCCATGGTGAGTGTTGATAACGCTATATGGACGTTGACCTCTCATGCTCTCTCAGTATCGTGGTCTTGTTTTGTTATATTCCCCAAACTATTAGGTTGTATCGTAGTTGTATTGTACGATAGTGTCACTATCTTTATCTGTTTAGTACTTGAGCAATACTACGAGGGGTACTGTCGAGCGACCGATTCCTCTAGACAACGTGAGGGTTTCACAAGCCCAACTCTCGCCTACGAAACACACAGCGGGTGTCCTGGTAGTCCACTCAGGCGAGATGAACGGTAATCGGATAAGTCGTGTGTTCCACCCAAATCCCCCAGCTTGCATCGGGGGGGGGGGGGGCGTCAACGGCGGTTCGGACTGTGGCTGAAATACAATGGCCAGGGGTTTCTTACATTGAGAAAGGTCCGCTTTCTTACAGTGACATTGACATTGAATCTGCTCCGTGAAACACTCATCCGCGCATGGTCATCGGATTACACTGCCAGGCGACTCCCTGAGGGTCCCGCTTCCCGTTCACCGACATGGGGAAGGCTTCCTTGCGACCCCACTGCGAGTTCCTGTCGGGCTTCAGTTTCTTCACGAAACTTCCTTTAACTCTCTGCTCACTGGGGAGATTTGTTATGGAGGTAGTGGGGACTTTGTTGTGGGAAGGTAGCGCAGGTGGAGGGTTTGCGGGAGTAGAAACTCTTCTGCTCGGGGCAATTGAACCCCCATTCGTCACTTTTAGTGCTGTGTGGTCTCATACCTGAACTTTGCGTGCGTAATCCATGAACCTCTGTACGCCGTAGTCATCAAGTCGCCTCGGTGGCACGTGGAACGCTATCTCGGACGAGATAGAACTGTGGTTTGGTGAATTCAATGTACCCATCCACTGGTTGGGCGGGTTCGTCGGGATTGGCAGGCGTACAACCACCACCCTTCGTTAGTGAACCCTCGCTCTCTGATTTGGTTCCAGGGCGCCTCTCTTTCCTTGATCCACTCGTATATTTTCTATTCGGAGTTCTTCACGTTCACAGTAGCGGGATCCGAGGCCTGTGCCTTTTGTGAGTGTGGAAATCAGTCTACTATTGAGCGACTCGCCTTCCATAGAGTAGAGGACCCTTCAAGCAATCACAGAGATCCGAGCAGGTATCGTGGAGTTGCTCGAGGAGTGTCAACCTACAAAACTCCGAATCTGCTTGAAGTAGAGGAACGCGTATACGGCGAGGTCATTAGCGGGCACTATCGCAAAATCCCTTTCGTTTTTGATGGCAAGTACCTCGTCGCGACGATTCTCCGGTAGCCGGGGGTGAGGATGAGAGTAGATTCATAGCAAATAAATCTGTTATGAATCAGTCCCTCTCACGTACTCGATTTGAAGATCATCGAATCCCACCCCATGGCACAGGCGGGGCGGTTCAAGAGCTTCTGTGAAAAAATTAGAAAGGAAGAGAGCGAAAGAATGGAGTGAACATGTTTTTCCCCAGGTGGGAACGTAGTCGAGATCAAGTACGCAGTACACTGGGGCAATTCATCATCATATTTGGAGATTATATGTATTCCGTGCACCTCAGTTCACGGTGTTCGACCATGGTGTACAGTAGTCGCATTTCAGAAGGATCTGCCACCCTCTGCCAACCCCCCTTTTCGGACGTGCCAATTGCCAGCCCGGCAGTACACCAGGCATATTCCATTTTGGCAGGCTGGCAGCGAACTGGTAGAATGGTGAAGTTGACACGCCGGGTGAGACAGCGGCCCGCAGCTCCCCACGTTGTCGAGAGACTCCCCTTTTCATTCTCGTCGGCTGCCCTTCCACTGAGTCGCCTTAAACAGCACTCTGAGTTCTGTCCGCCGTCGACCCCCCCTGTCGTTCTGTTAGTGAAAGGAAGATTCATGAAGAAACTGAAGCCCGACGCAAAGATTGCAGTAGTCGCAAGGGAGTCACCTGACAGTGTAATCCGATGATCGTGCGCAGATGAGTGTTTTACGGAGCAGATTCGATGTCAATATCACTGTAGGAAGCAGACCTTTCGGAATGTGAGAAACTCCTTGTCGCTGTATTTCGGCCACTGCCCAAACCACCGTTGACGCCCCTCTGATCCAAGCTGGGGGATTCGGGTAGAACACACGACTTATTCAGCTGCCGCCCATCTCGCCTGAGTGGGCTACCAGGACCCCGCTGTGCATGTCATAGTGAGGTTGCGCTTGCGAGACCCTCACGCTTTCCAGGGGAATCGGTCATTCGACAGTACCTCTCGTAGTGTTGCTCAAGTACTAAACAAATAAATACAGTGACACCCTCGTACGATACAACTACGATACAAACGGAGTGGTTCGACCTGAAGAGAATATAACCAAGTGAAACCGTGATAATGAGAGGGCACGAAAGGTCAACATTCGCCATGAGCTGCGTATCAAAGATGGAGGGACCTCCAACTAGAACTTGATGAGAACGGGCCTGCCCCCTAAATGGCTGAGCTGTATCGTAACGTCGTGGCGCCAACCCTCGAGGTACCAGTCCCTCCTCCACTCAACAGGCACCCACAATCGGTGTTTCCCTTCAGTATCCTTTACCCACCCCTCTCGCACCATGGCTGATGAGGTTCGCCACCTGTCTTCGAGGGGAGTATTACACTGAGGCAAATTGTGGAAGAGATGGTTCTGACCCAAATGCAAATCGCCGGGGCTGTCCAAAGCGCTGCGAGGTGCTTGAGTGAGATGGAGAACCTCCCCAGTGCCTGTGCGGTAGCGGTGCGGCTCAGTCCCACATGGTTGCTCGATAACCCCAATTTGACCTTCCACCCGAATCGCCCCTCCGGGGTGAAACGGTACGGTCCAAATGCTATCTCCAAGGCCAACCCTTCTGTCACTAATAACACCATCCACCAGCCCCTCTTCTGTGAGCAACCAAGCTAGGACCTGTTCTGAACCCTTCACCAAGAGAACGTTGTCGGTGAGGACCAACCCCTCTATTGCAACATCCGTGTCGATGAACTGGGGAGGGGTTTGTGCAAGGATGTCGGCGGTTGTGACGGTGCTTTCCATCTTGTGGGCAGTTACGACGCGAGTACCGGAGCGAGAGAGTCCCACATACTGCTGACAACGGGTCTCGGGGGCGGTGGGAAGTTCGTGTAAATGGAACACCTGGAGAATATTCTCGGAATGTCCCAGGATCGATGACGGAGTTGGCGAGAATTGAAGAAAAGGATTGTACAAGCCCTGACACTGGGATTTCCCACACAGGGCGTAATGACCGGAATCATACTTCCAGACAGATACAACGTTCCCCTCGGAAGCCGCGAAGAGACTCCCATCCGAAGAGAAACATTGGAAAAGGAAGTTGCCTTCTGTACGTAGCAAACGCTTTGAGCTCCGAATATCGGAGATAGAAAGGCTATAGCAATCCGAGACGGAAATATGGTGAGCAGTTGGGGAGAAGGACACGTTCTTGGCGTCGGACAAGCGAGGGGAAAACGATTGAATCTTGGTCAGAGTGGATGTGACTTCGAAGATGTCGATGACCTTGATGTAACGTCCGTTGCACACCATTGTCATAACCCGGAAAGATTCGTCAACCGTCCAGAGGTGCGGGTTGTGTCCCGACCAGAGTGTGCCGGGGGATGATGCCGTACCCGAGGAAACATCGTATGTATGCACAGTGAAGGGTCCCCAGTCCTCAGAGTCGATGATACAAATTGTCCCTCCGTCCGACGACCACACCAGTGATGTAGTGTCGGCGCTACATGCGATTTCTTTGGCCACTCCACCCGTCTGGATATCCCAGATTATGATTGCAGTATTGGAGGCGCAGGCGATTGAACGTCCGTCCAGTGAATAGGCAAGCGGACCCGTGAGATTAGGGGTCGTTTCGGGGGGCTGAAGGATGGTGATCAATTCCAAGGTGAGTTGGTTCCGGATCTCCACAGCTCGTTTCGTCTGAGCAGCAACAAATCGACCACACGGTGACCAAATGCAGAGTCCGTTGTACTCGTCTTTGCCAGAAATGGCTATATTCTGGGCCCATGATTCCGGGGTTCCAATAACCACTCTTGGCAAGCGAGTGATACGGCGATGGTAATACAGCTTTCGGATAATTGACGACGTGGGGGATAGTTCCAGCGCAGAGTGATAGATGTGGGTAGCAGAGACTTTGACGACCTCGAAAAACCTGGTCACAAACTGGAAATAGTCTTTGGCCGTATCCAGAAGCTGCTCGTGTTTGACAACCTGGTTCATGGTACATTATCATAGGTGATGCCATAGAGAAGGACAAAAACAAACCTCCTCTAACCAGGTCACTAGCCTTTCGAGCGCAACAGCAGCTCCCCCTGCAGCCCCAATGGCACTAACCACTTCCAACCATGCCAGAAATTTCTCCACCAGGAAAATCCATAGATGGGAGGCAACATCGCTGACATCTCCCTCCGTCTCGGGGAGGTGGTTGTGCCAGGATAGACAGGCATATCGAAGGGCGATGCTGATCCGATCACTGATCCTCGTCTCGAGATCCTCGACCTCCGAGTTCAGAGCGTAATCGGGGAGCGACAGGAGGTTTTGGTCCAACCCGTTATTCATCATTCTTAGGCAGTTCGCGGCCAGTTCCAGGTGCAGGATTTTGGGTGAGATGTAGAATCTCATGTCGGTGCAGCGGGATGGATCGGTGATGAAGTCGGGGAATGACTTGTGGAACGGTTTCACAGGCTGGGTGAAGTCATCGCCAAGGGCGAGCAATGATTGAACCCGTGTGAGGAACAGTATAACCTCCCTAGGGTCCAGACTGACAAGTTTGGATATCCCAGATGGCGGAAGGGGGTTGATGAGAAGGACGACGGCGCCAATAACAGACCTGACCCTGGAATACACCTCGGGGTCTCCCTCGCTAAATGCCATCTGGAGGATCGATGTGTATAGGGAGTCAAGAGTCGTCTTGGGGTTGATCCGCGTCTTCCCTTCGGGGGCTGTGCATTCTGGAAGCCGGACAATGACATCCAATCGGTGCTCGGGGAGATGAATATCGCTATCCAGAAACTTGACAGTTGCAGCGGCATAGACAAACAGTCCAGCTGCTCTCCTGCACAGCAAGTCGATCTGCTCGTCACTAGGCCACCTCCCCAGTTGACGTCGTTGCGCGAGTTCAGAAAGTTCGTGTTTCAGGAACAGTCGGATGTCGCTATTGATCAGAGGGGGGTGGACGTCGTGTAAGACGAAGACTGAGGTCGAGTTCACGAGCATGGGGAGACGAAACCCAGTCCTTATCCGTGGCTCGGGTCTGCCCGTGATGAAAAACTTCGCTTTCGGTATCCATTCGACGAGCCGGGCCAATACGGAGAGGATCGCAGACGACGGTTCCTCGTCCTTGCACTCGTCGAGAGCATCGATCACAATGATCGTTGAAACATCCACCGATCTCAATGGCTCGACAATCAGCTTCTCCATCTGCCTGTACAGTGACTCGTGTGCAACATCCGGATTCGATTGAAGGAGGGGGACAAGGACAGCTCGGAATTTGGGGAACTTGTGGGCCAGCTGGAAGGCGAGAGTGGGGAAGATGAAGTGCAGGTCGCTGCGGTCCTCGAAATCTCGCGAACAGAAGAAGGACGCTCCGAGTTGACCATCAGCGAAGATTCGCTCGCTAACTGTCTGGGCGATCGTGGACTTGCCGGTCCCGGCGAGCCCGTTTAGCCAGAAGACAGGAGACTGCTTGAAGTCTTTAGCCCATGACTCGATCTCATTCAGCACAGTCTCTCGTGTCCCCTTGAGACAGCCGGGTCTACCGCCATGGATGTGCTCTGCTCCCCGTGCGCGGCGGCAGGTGTTCAGCACCAATAGGTCCGCTGTGCAACTCACAGGTAAGTAGAGTTTGAGGGGAAGCATCGAAGCACCAAACCGGTATCCTAAAAGCCACGGTCAACGTTAAATACACCCTTGATGGATAGATTATTCGACTCACAATCAGCTTGCGGTTCTGGTCGTATATCGCCCGTTGCTGTGCCATCTATGAAAGTGTCTCGATTTAGTTGTACCCCAGCCGCATACGGTCTGTCGTTACAAACCTGATAGTCAAGGAGCGCATCACGGATGTCATCTGCAATTCCGGACACAGCCTGAATATCGCCTTGAGATTCCTCGTAGCCCTCAGTGCTGATGCGATTGTATAGCACGTTCCCAGTATCCCTGATCAGCCTTAGGGTGCTGATAGAAAATGAGCGCGATGATAGGTTATAGTTGACTCCGAACACCCACTTGAACAGCTTCGCCCGTTGTTCGTCCCCGTTCCCATCCCAAAGTCCGTCGTCGTCGTCGTCCTGTAAGTACAACCGATTCAGCCGCGCCATAGTGGAATCCAGCTTGTTCTTCAACGGTGTGGATTTCTGTCAAAGAGTCAGCGAATATCATGGCAGGCTCAGTGACCCACGTCACCTCGTGAAGGCTCAAGAGGGTGTTGAAAGAAGACTTGATGACGGAGCCGAGCGTCAGTGCAATGATAAAGACAGGCCGAAAAATTCTCACAGTGAGGTTTGTGATTTGGTCATAAATCGCTTGCTGTTGTGAAACCTGTCCTGCAGTGTAAGCTGTACTCGATGAAAAAAATCAAGTCCTCGCTCACTTGATAGCGGATGATGGCGTCTCGGAGTTCTTCAACGAGTTTCACCACCTCTCCGGAATCCCTCCCCTTATCCACGAATCGAGCTGCCTTGCCTTTTTCCAGCAATTCATTGGATCGCTTCTCGATCTCTTCCAACACGCTGCAAGGGCCATCGATACGTGTGGCGGGGCGAGCAATCGACGAGCGCACCTGGTCAATTCCTTGCGCCGTTCCGCCTCCCCAGGGTCCCCGTCGATACTTGTCGCGGTGACGCTTTGTTTGAACCTTTCCAACTGGAGTTTGAGGCCTCCTGTCTTCTCCTTGAGGCCTTCGAATTGCTGCGAGCGTCCGTGTCAGCTGTGAGCGATGGCTATCAGCTCGACCAATACCTCGTAATGCTTGATGAGCGCGCTCACTCCACCGAGGGCGGACTTGAGGGGAGGGAACCAATCGGAGGACTCCTTCGCAACATCGAGCAAGATCTTCGCGAGATCAGCGACTCTCTGTCTCTTTGCTGTGAGATTCAAACAGTCAAACAGTTTACTCAACGAAAGGTGTTGAATCGACTCACATGGATTCGGATCAGTGTCACTTCCAGAGGCCCGGGGATTTGTCAAACGCCGTTTTTTAAACATGGTTTCGTCTGGAGTAGTTTGTGGATGCGAGTGCTTGGGTAGTCGGGAGAGAGATAGGCAGATGCCGTTCGCAATGTGACGGCCACGAGGTCAGACACAGCCACGAGACCCCGGCGCGGATACTGGGGACGGTAAAGCAATGGCTGAGTGCTCAGCGCTGGGATACCGCCTGGCCTTCAGCATGCCACCTCTATCCATCACCGCCTCCCCAGTACACCTCCACAATACCGTGAAGTTCTGTAGAGAGAATGAATTTGACTTTGGAAGCTGGGACTGCTATCCATAGAGGCTTTCCCCCAATTTGTCGATCCTCCCTTGGCTGGAGACCGGCCTCGAGTTCAGAGGCTGGGAGGACACAGTGCAAAAGGGGGGGAGGGCACAGGGGAGGAACGCAAGGTGAACCAAGTGATTGTCGATTGACACCCGTCTCTCGACAACCGGGAGCCGGCGGGCCGCAGTCTCGTCCGGCGCGTCGACTTCACCGATTGGCCATGCATTCAGTACTGGGTGACAGTCCCCAGGACTAGGGATATATATATCCGTTGTAGAAGGGTGCCACTAGCCGAGGTCTATTGCTCAGTATCTGAGAACTTCCCCCTCGTGTGAACCAACGAAAACAGAGAATTGAG
>Ga0307510_10002081_pt1 | contig 22622 bp, 18 predicted proteins | sample 12_EM_MG_FD_207224 | JGI IMG/M metagenome (GOLD analysis project Ga0307510, IMG submission 207224) | Populus trichocarpa ectomycorrhiza microbial communities from riparian zone in the Pacific Northwest, United States - 12_EM | ecosystem: Host-associated > Plants > Roots > Unclassified | place...
ACTCTCTCGGGCTGCCGAGAGTGGGCATGAGGGAGTTGTAAAGATACTACTAGAGCGGAGCGACGTTAGTCCTAATATAGCTGACAAGTGTGGGCGGACACCACTGTTGCGAGCTGCCGACAATGGGCATGAGGGAGTCGTAAAGATACTGCTAGGGCGGAGCGACGTTAGTCCTAATATGGCTGATAATGATGGGGAAACACCGCTCTCTCGGGCTGCCGAGAATGGGCACGAGGGAGTGGCGGGGATACTGCTAGGGCGGAGCGATATCAATCCTGACATGGCTGACGATTATGGAATAACACCACTCTCTCGGGCTGCCGAGAGTGGGCACGAGGGAGTTGTAAAGATACTACTAGGGCGGAGCGACGTTAGTCCTAATATAGCTGACAAGTGTGGGCGGACACCACTGTTGCGAGCTGCCGACAATGGGCATGAGGGAGTCGTAAAGATACTGCTAGGGCGGAGCGACGTTAGTCCTAATATGGCTGACAATGATGGGGAAACACCGCTCTCTCGGGCTGCCGAGAATGGGCACGAGGGAGTGGCGGGGATACTGCTAGGGCGGAGCGATATCAGTCCTGACATGGCTGACCATTATGGGGTAACACCACTCTCTCGGGCTGCGGGGAATGGGCATGATGGAGTCGTAAGGATGCTACTAGGACAGAACGATGTTGATCCTAACTCAACTAACCAAGGAGGACAAACACCGCTCTTGTGGGCTGCACGGAAGGGACATGAGAGAGTAGTGAGGATACTGCTAGGGCGGGGGGACATCACCCCTGACATAGCCAACAAACGTGGCGAAACACCGCTCTTTTGGGCTATTGAGTATGGACATGAAGGAGTTGTTAGAATACTGCTGGGTTCTAAAGACGTCAATCCTGATACCGTTAACAAATATGGTGAAACACCACTCTCACTAGCTACGCAGCTTGGGCATTGGGGAATTATGATGATTCTACTGGGTTGTAGAGACGTCAATCCTACCATAGCTGGCAAAGATGGCGAAACACCACTCCTCCGGGCTGCGCGGTTTGGACATGAGGGGGTTGTGAGGATGATCTTGGAAAGGGACGACTTCAATCCCGCCACAGTTGATGCGCGTGACCGGACACCACTCTCTCGGGCTGCCGAGAAAGGGCACGAGGGGGTTGTAAAGCTACTACTGGAACGAAGCGAGGTCAATCCCGCCACAGCCGACCAATATGGCCAAACGCCACTCTCCTGGGCTGCGCGGTTTGGGCATGGTGGGATCGTGAGGAGATTGCTGAGATGCGACGGGGTCAATCCCGACACATCTGACCATGATGGCCAAACGCCACTCTGGTGGGCTGTGTGGGGTGGGCATGAGGGAGTTGTGGGGATACTACTGAAACGGGAGGACGTCAATCCCAGTACAGCCGACCGAGATGGCAGAACACCGCTCTCTGGGGCTGCGCGGTGTGGGTATGAGGGAATTGTGAGGATTTTACTGGGGCGGGGCGACGTCGATCCTGACGCGGCTGACACATTTGGCCGAACACCGCTCTTCCAAGCTGCGAGGTATGGGTATGAGGATATTGTATGCATACTGCTCGAAGAGAACGGGGTCAACCCCGACGCAGCCAACCACGATGGGCAAACCCCACTGTGGTGGGCTGCGAAGAACGGGCATGAAATGGTGGTTCGGCAACTGCTAGAACGGAATGATGTCAACCCTGATACACGTGACAAGCATGGGCAAACGCCACTCTCGCAATCTGTGCAGCATGGGCATAGCGGAATTATGAAGTTGCTGTGGGACCGCGCGTATTTAACTCCTGGACCTGCAGCAAGCCTACAATCAGGAGATGTCTTCTCCCCTTCGCTGCTTTTACCCCCTGAACCCCTTTTGGAAAGGACTCAGAGGTATGACATCTAAGAACGAAACACGGCCCTTCTCCCTCCACCTACTCGACATACCTTCCTCTGCAATGGAAAACCTTTGGTTAAGTAAAATGCTAGTCCAGCTGCAGAGAGCCCTCTGCATGCGGGGACTACCGCAGATGCTAAACCCAGGGTTGGGTCGTTCACTTTGAATTTCTCCTTATCTTATTCACCTCCTCAACCACCTCATCCCCCTCCTCACTCTTCATTTTATTATTAAATTTTGGGATTTGTTTAACCAATTTGGCTACATTCGTAGTCCACCGGTGCTTTCCAATACCCTCTTCTCCTTATTCACTTTTTTGATATGTTTTTTATTCCTTACCCCCCACTGGGTAAAGTTGGTCAATGTCTGTCTGCGACGGAGTCCGGATTACTTGCGTTACTATATAACTGTAAGGCAGTAACCGTGTTTTTATTATATGGAGGGTGGATGGAAGGCGCATACAAATGTACCTAGGTATATCCTGCGCGCGCAAACGTGAGCGCATAGCTAGAATCAATGGACAAGAGTTTATCCTGAGTAATTTACCGAGTTTTTTCTCTCCATTTTCCCTCACCTCCCTCGCTGCTCCATCATTCCTCCTTTCTTTCTGCAACCCATTCTTAGCCACCCACCCATCTCCCGGATCGTGAGATAACCCCTCCTCACTATTGATACAAGGGACATTTAACCTTTTGCCCCCGCTTATAATTTTGAACATGACAATTCATAACACTCCATACCCTTACCGCAAAATCTACACCCTTCAGCTAACCCCCCCCCTGTTTTGTGTCTCGGCCACCCTAAAATAATTACCAAGTGTTTTCGATAAGTGATTGCATCTCCCGGGGGGGGGGGGGAACTAGGTTAAAACCCGCTCCAAAAGCGAGCTTAGTATTACACACACGACACCTGCGGTGGGGGTAGAGCACCATGCGCAAGAACATCGATTGCGCCCTAAAACAGAATGCTGATATACAAGAATCATATTATTTAATGATTCTGTCTCTTAAACAACGTGTATTGGAAGAATAAGCTCTATCTTCCCTGATAGCGAGACAAATGAGTTAAGGATGAGGCTTTGGGAGGATTGTGTGGGAGGGGTTACCGAAGGACAGCCAAATACCTGCCCACCACATTCTTATCGGTAGCTCTGGGGGTTGATAGATTATCTAAAAGGCTTGTTTGGATTTTTATTTTCTTCCTCTTCACCGGTCGTGTAACCCCCTACATTTCTCTTGAGGTCTAGGGTGTTTTTCTTGCGCTAGACGTGCTAACGGGGTCTGACAAGTTCACGGCGGCTTCACGGCGGTTTGCGGTATAATTGAATTGTATCGTGCGCTGTGCGAGCCCATTTTTAGTTGGAAATAGCCGCACTCTAGTCCCACACTTATCCGCAGATACATCGGCGGAGAGACCCGCAAGCTCTGGAAGGGTTTCTCCTAATTATTTCTCAACTCTCCTCATGCTTTCTCTTTCCTAATGTCTGGACACAATTAATTATGAGCTTCTTCACTGCTTAATACAAACTTCGTGTATTAACTTGAGCCGTTCCGCCCTGTTGCATAAAACTTGCATCGCCGATCATTACCGTTGCATCGGTCGTTTTTAACACTTTCCAACTTCTCCTCGAGTGATGCGCTGTGATGGTGTAGGTAATATTGTACACAGGGGAATGGGAATTTTAGCATCTTACGATCCTTTAATCGCTTGGAGTAAGGACACCACCGAGCCTTAATTATGCTAATAATTGATTTAAAGCCCGTGGGATGACAAAAGCGAACTCTGATTTCTCCCAGTAGTCTAGCACTAAGCCAAGCTGCATAGTACAGGCTCAACTTATCCACACTTTAGAAAGGCAAACAGAGGCAGCATACCAGTTTTATCAAATATCCGTCCGTCTATCTGCAGTTGAACTCAAATACCGGGCGAAGCGGAACCGTCGAGAATTGCGCTTGGACTTCCATTTCTGTTAGGCTGCGAGGGAACCAGCGAAAGGATTCTATTCGAGCCCTCGGCAGAGGCAAATAGGAAGAAGATCTGTGGGGGCGAGCAGCTTTAACGTTCTAGCGAGATTATGAATTCTTCAAGGCTAACTTATATAGCGCTGTACACCCAGATCAGAAGGTCCGATCTGATCCTCCGGTATCCCATCCAATAAGATTTCATTCTTCCTTGCTCCTCTCCCCGGCGGCAATGAGCCATTCATAGAAAGCCAACCTGGAGAGAAGAAAGAAAGAAAGGAAATACATCGAGGAGCAAAAAAAAGGAATCAACAGATACCTTAAGCTACGGGTTCTTGCTGGGCGGATTTCGGCTTTACATCTGTGACTAGCAGTTTCTCTGTGAATCCTGTTATTTCCAGTTGCTATGTTCAGGAAGGGACCTCGCCGTTGGCTACTTATCAGTAATTAATGTTTGTAATTTCCCTTGTCTTAAGAACGTGTCTACTCTTGTAATGCATTAAATATTTAATCGATAATAATATTATTACAACATCGCGCCAGGCACAACCCCCCAAAGACAGCAAGATAAGCACCAGTTCCATTGTTGGTATAATGTGAAACCCTAGCTAGCGTAGTGATTAACATGTCAAGAAACTATTAACCTTCTGCTCAAATTAGCAGGAGCCCGGGGGTTCGATCTTTCTCTCGAATTGGGTTAGTATCGAACAACCCGACGTAGGGTTGGGAAATTTTAGTAAACCCTATGCTGTAGGGACTGGGTGACTGAGAGACTTTAAGCCTTTCTCAATAGGGCTGTAGCGCAAGTTAGACTTGCTGCGAGGTGGTATCATAGAATTCGACTCTGGAGGGCACCTAGAAGGGTGAGATCTGGGATCGGCGGAGTGGTAGAAAAAGGAACTAAGGAACCAAACAAGAATTTTTTTATCTTATTTTAAAAGCTGATTTGCTTCCTTCGATTAGGGGGAAAGAAGCTATAGCATATTCTGTGTGCTACTAGATTCTCTAGTTCTAAATGTGCTGTAGTTTGGTAAATGGGTTGCTATAAAGTGTGGCCATCTACTGCTGGGGTACTCAGCAGTATTGTGAATTACTAGTGCAGAGCGCAATGCTGGTGAATAGTATTTATGTTTTTAACTCAAATATTTAACGCTAGCTAACCTCTCTTCCTTCCGCTGTGAGATCAAGGGACGCCTTTCAAGCAAGATCCATTGGTAAATGGGTGTCCGTAACGGGCTTCCCTTCCTTAGAGCTATGGGCATCGGTGTAATGATCGGACTAACAAGCACTTTCACAACCCTAGAGCCCTATAAGTTACCACCCCCTCTCCCTCCAGCCCCAAGATATTCTCTAGAGCCTCGATAGAAGCTGGGTTCTCATTTGAAGCGATCCCTCTCCTCTCACAAGAAGATGAATTCAATAATACACTGTAGAATAGATCCTCTCAGAGCACAGGCAGCCCACCGGCGATGTCAACTCGTTCAACTTGTTAACGTGCGACAACAATACCGTAAACCTCGTTACAGAAATAGACGCTTCGGAGCGTTAGATTCCGAAGTGGCTATTGTTACTTGAACCAGAGCAAAGGCTGAATGTGTGCGAACCGACCGACTCGATGACAGAGGAGACTGGGCGCCAGAAACCGACCAGTCCAGAAAATAGCGGGATGAAAGAGACTGTTGTGTCGGGCAAGCGCGTGCTGTTCCGGGAATCCGGGGGTGGTGGAAAGGTTATCTGAGGTATGAGGGAAGACTTCTTGCCTGGAGAGGGAGGGCGGTAGGCAAATAACGACTCTTCGGCGATTGATACCCTGGGAGATCGGGGCGGGGGAAAGGTTTCGGACTCCGCTGCACTCCCTCATTCACTCGTCCTTTATATACCACACTTATGTTTGGTTAGTTATGAGGATGAGAGAATGGGTTTCCGAAGCTACCTACACTTTAGTTTAGCCTGGTCTAGTTCGAGCGTTCGGCCGATGCGCCATTTATCAGCTATCCTCCCACGTATCTTACCTATCGGCAGTCGGCCTCTCCCTCGCCACCGCAATATATCTATGGTGCTTCACCATTACCTAACCCCATCGAGGCCCCGAATCCCTCACAGGACATGCCTAGGATAAGGGTTAGCACACATTATAATGGAGCATTCAATACTCTCTGATCTTACCTTTATAGACCTCCTGTTGAACCCATCTCCCAAAGACACCAGATTACTCACCAGGAGTGTATAGAGAGAATCTTCCCTCAAGCCATCCGGTGAACGGCCTCGTACCTGTCAAAGTAGAGATCCGAAGAGACCGTGGGTATTCCAATGGGGTCGGAAGCATTCGAATCGTCATTCGACTCCATGCGGGAGATCTCCCGATCAGCCAAGATGAGGTAAGGGGTGTGAAAGATTCCAACGGGTGGTAACAGCGCCGTTGGAATAAAGATCCCTCGGGATCTCATCATAGATCGATGATGCGTTGGATGCATGGCCGCGGAATACTCCCCTACCCGGGTACTCCTCAGATGGCGAAAGCTCGGTATCTGAATCGTAAGCAATGATGAACCTACCAGAGGTGCCGAGTGGTTCGGCAAACGGCGAGGGAGGTGAGGCGGCTGAGACGGAAGAGGAGGACGAGCAAGGGAAGAAGAGAGGGGCAGGAAATAATCACTAGGGTAGGATGCTGCTCATGAGCAGAGGGTTGAGCAGTTGTTCGGTGGAGCTCCGGGCGGAGTAATTCCAAAGGCCATAGTGCTGACAGACTCTGACGCGGCCGAGTCTGTTCCCTCATTATGCGGATATCTTGTAACTGGCGTTAGCATAACATTATGATAATTTCATACTTGGGCGTAAATTAAGCTATAGGGCTGATTAACAAAATGAGAACACCGAAATCTGAGTCTGGTTGTATCAAGACTTAGTTTGTGCCCGAGTATAATATTAATGGTATTATAGGATTTAAATTATTCTCCTCCAGTTATTTTCTTTGTACGGGATATGGGACTATTTCTCTTTATACAGCATCCTCTCCCGCCCCTCCTGCTCAACTTGTCGTATTATCTTCTCTATATTTGGGGTCTTTTTTCCTCCAAAGAATCCTCCTACAACCGGGGGCCTATCCTCACACCATTACTATAACTCTTTCCGCAATTTCTCATCTCCCGTCTTTGAACGAAAATGTCTAACTACAGCAAGAACAATGAAAAATGGACAAAATTCTGAGTCTATAAGCAGGAAACAGAGACCAAACTAAACCTGAACCCCGTATTTTTAGACGGAATGAAGGAGACGGAAGATGAAACGCAGACCGAACATTCCCATTGGAACTGCAAGAATAGCACATCCACATCCGACGCCGAACTGTGCTAGGATGGAACCGGGATTCGGAGCGAAGGGGAGGGGCAGCGGGGCCACAAGCCTGTCGTGCACTCTGGGGAGGGAAATGGAAGTGGAAGTGGAACTCGCATTAAGGGGGGGGAGAAGGCAGGCGGAGCGTATAAGCGTGTCAGTGGGATTTAGAGAAAGCGGCCCTTGGCGGTTTTTGAGGGGGATGGGAAAGATTGAGTACTATTGAGTTAAGCAGTGTTGGGGTTTGCGGATTTGCGGGCTTGCAGTAGCTTCACCACTCCCTCATGGCCATATCTGGCAGCCCATAAGAACGGTGTTCGGCCGCCATTGTCAGCCATATCGGGGTTAACATCTTCCCGCCCCAACAGTAGCTTCACCACTCCCTCATGGCCATATGTGGCAGCCCACGGGAACGGTGTTCGACCGTCATTGTCTGGCATATCGGGGTTAATATCTTCCCGCCCCAACAGTAGTTTCACCACTCCCTCATGGCCATATGTGGCAGCCCACGAGAACGGTGTTGTGCCGTCATTGTCTGGCATATCGGGGTTAAAATATTCACGCCCCAACAGTAGCTTCACCACTCCCTCATGACCATATCTGGCAGCCCACCGGAACGGTGTTCGACCGTCATTGTCTGGCATATCGGGGTTAATATCTTCCCGCCCCAACAGTAGTTTCACCACTCCCTCATGGCCATATGTGGCAGCCCACGAGAACGGTGTTGTGCCGCCATTGTCAGCCATATCGGGGTTAACATTTTCCCGCCCCAACAGTAGCTTCACTACTTCATCATACCCCTTCTCGGAAGCAAATGAGAGTGGCGTCCGGCCGTCTTTATTGCGCGTGTTGGGGTTGATATCTTTCTGCCTCAATAGCAACCTCACCGCCGCCTCGGACCCATCTTCAGCAGCCGACAGGAGCAGCGTCTGACCATTTTGCCTATTGATGTTGACATTTCCCCGTTCGACTAGTAGGTTCATTACTCCCTCATGCCCTATACTGGCGGCGCACAAGAGAGGCGTCCGCCCGTACCCGTCCGCCGTATCGAGTTTGACGTCCTTCCTTCCTAATAGTAGCTTCACCACCCCTTCGTGCCCCTCTTCAGCAGCGAGCAAGATCGCCGTTTGGCCGTATTTATCTTGCCTGTTGGGGTTGACATATCTCCTTCCCCGGACAATATTTACCACTCGGGGCGTCTTACCCCACCAACCATCTGTGCCATCAGGCTTGGCAGTTGCCCACCTAAGAAGTAGCCTCACAATTACCTCAGGCCCCTTCTTAGCAGCCCATGATAGTGCTGCTCGACAAAAGTATCCATCTGGCTTGTCGGGGCTGACAGTCTGCTGCTCTAATAGCAACTTTGCTACCGCCTCTTGTCCACATATGGTAGCCCATATGAGTGGTGTAATCCCCAGAAAATCACTTCCATTGAGATCATAATTCGGTTGGTCTATGAGAGCGGTTGCGATTTCAGCGATGCCGAAAACTGATGCACAATGCAGTCCGGTAAATCCAGCCAGGGGGCCGTTGATTGGGATATCACGGCTATACCGACCGGTCTTCGATATGAGGTCCACTAGAAGTATCCTAGTTGATATATGACTTGCAATTTGAGTGAAAAGCTGAAGCGCAAGTGATACTACTTCCCTTGCAGCCCCTCTCTTGGCATGAACACCCCAAAATAAGGAAGAATATTTTAGGAAGGGTATTGACGGAGGTAGAGGAAAGAGCGTAGACGGAATATCCTGAATGGTCTGAGAGTTGAGGTATGTCAAGCAGGTTTTAGCCATTATTGAGTAAGTTGCGCCAAAGAGGTTGGGACAGGTGTCGAGATAGTCCTGGAGGGTGAAGTGAATCAAGCGAATAATTGAAGCCTCCCTATCGACGACGACGAGCCCCAAACAGCAGCTTAACAATGTCTCTACCGGAGGAATCTTTTTAGCATCGAGATCCGCAGATCCTATCTCGACCGCTAGGGCGTGGAGAAGCTCATCGAGTTGTAATAGCCGCTCGGAATGCGAGATCCACATTAGTGCTGCCATCCCCAGTCTCGCTTTCTCCCCACCTTGCTCCTTTATCCGCTCAATCGTCACGCCATAAACATCCTTCAAATCTAAGCCCTCGGTCATTGCCCTCAATCTTTGTCGCCTACTACCAGCCGTAGTTTCCCCGAGGATAGCATCCATGGTTATGGAAATCAGCAGAAACCTAGATGTATCTATTAGTGGTGAATGTGGGGTGGACTTTTCCATCATGTTGCTCACTTACGTTTCGGGAATATTCTCGGTAATGCTTTTGATGATTTCGTCCTCTAAACCATTATCGTTCGCTCGTAGAGATGTGTCCTTACTCAATCTCATCCGGACATCTCCCACGATATCATCACCCTTGTGTTTTATGAACAAAACTGCCGCTCTCCCACCAAGATGAGTCTCGATCTCGCCGCGAATGTGCTGCCTCCCGGTTAAGAGTATTCGCGTATTTGGGGACTTCTCGAGTATTTGTCTCAACGAATCTAGAACCTCCGGTCGATGCCTTTCCACACATTCATCTAGAGCATCAACACATATAAATGTTGGCTTCAAAGATGTGACAGTCTGCAGCATCTTCACAATTTCGGCCACTCGTAGCCCCCTTCCACCAATCACCTTTTTGTAGTCTTGGAATTTCCGACTGATCTCATCCGGGACCTTCTCCAATCCGCCGACGATCTGTTTCAGCAGTGAACCGAGTATGTTTGTTGGAGTCTGCTCTTCCCGCGCAGCAAAATCTACGTAGAAACATGATACAGCAATATTTCGCTCTCCCGCCGTATCGCACAACTTGTCCACCACTAGTGAGCTAGTATCGCTGCACGTCAGTACTGCTATCTCTTGGACTTTTTCACTGCAGGTTATCTCTCACCTCAAATAGGTCTTGCCGACACCCGGACCACCGCAGCAGAATAAAATTCCACGACCAGGTCCCTCCCGTTCAGCAACATCGCACCACCTTTCAAATTCGTCTGTTTCCAGCAGCCATTCCCCGACGTTATCTGCGCGGCGGGTTCGAAGGTCCTGGTGTCGGATGCGGGGCTCTAGTGGTGAGAGCCATGTTAGGATTTCCGACCGATCTTCGGCAAGGGTATAGTGATTAGAGACATTCGATATATTCGATACATTCGACACATTGAAAGAGTTGGTATTATCTGTGAATGGCATAGACATTTTCGTTCTCTTCGTTGGTGCTGATGCTGAGCGCACAGATTCCTCCGTTGGGGGTGTTGATGATATTCTTCAACGCAGAGGAAAAGCGGGGGCTCCCGCCCAGCCTTGCGCACCGCCCAAGTACTGGTGGGGAGGCTTCGTCGCGACGTTTGTGCAGCACCGCAGTCTTCAACTGGCATGATGAAAACCAGCTGGTCACAAACAGGGGTCAGTAGTAGCTGTTGCAAATTTGGCTAGTCACCACCTGCATATTTTCCCGTTCGCCCTTGACGGGGAACGCAACCTGCATTATTATCTGTTATATTGTACTCGAGTACCGTTGCTCGAGGCCTACGGCATTCCACTACTGTAGTACTGTTAGCTTCATACCGACTGACATTAACCCTGCATGCTCAATGCAGTAGCGCCAAATACTGATGCCCTGCACTAACCTAAAGCACAATCACTCACGATAACCGAACATCAACCTCACCCTCGGCTGCATACCGGTACTCAACCGACAACTGGCCGCTTAACTATCCCCAAGCATTCTAGTCCCACCTCGGAAGTGGCTCGGTCATGCAGGAGCAGAAACGACTGAGTAGGAGAAACTTATGAGAGAGTAGGCATGTGCAGGAGGCATGCCATCGAGGATGGTTTAGTCTCAAGAAAGATATAATGCAGCCCGTTCTTCCCTTTATTTGTTCACCACCAACCAGCCTATCCCGTTCCATTTCCATCCATTTTGTTTTTCCTTATACTTAATTGCTGTCGATCGCTTTGCAATTGTTTCTTTCTTTGATAAGTTATTTGTCACTCTCTTTTATATCTGCTATATTCAATCACTTGGCATGTATCTGTGTCAGAACTCTGGATCTGTTTTAGCCTAAATAATCTTGTAGTTGAAGGGTAACTGTCGTTTTGGCGGATTCGCTTTCTGCTTGCCAAACACCCCTGTTCATCACTGATGGGCATTCTGTAGCGGGAGATAAATGGCTTAACGGTCGAACGGTCGAACTAGACTAGGGCTAAACCATAGGATAGATATAATCGGAAACTTTATTTCTTCGTCCTCATTGTATGGTAAAACTAACCAACCAAGCATAGGTCTATAATAATATGAGAATAATAAAACCATCTCAGCCATTCTATCGTTTCTCATACCTATCGATCACTCTCTATGAATGGCCCCGTTTGCCTGCGTGCCTTAGTGATAATAATAAAAAGGAAAGACATGATCATAAATCCTTCCGTCAATCCTTCCATCTCCAGAACAAACGGAATCACTAATGTTATCATCGCTCCCCGTCCCTCATCTATCCGCTTTCCTTATCTCAAACAAATATCTACTTCCGTCGGCTTTGACACATTCGTTATGCCCCCGCTACCTATTCGAGACCGTAACCTGAACAGTCCTCATAGCCTGCACGGTACTACAGTATGATGCCTACTATTGCGATAATATCTCCCTGATTCCATTTGGCTATCTTTTCTCACCTTTTTCATGGCCTGCTCTCCAGGAGCGACTGTTACACCAGCTCCTCCGCTTTGGTCTATATCCTTCATCTATTTCTTCTATTAGCCTGCGAGGTATACATAGGCTCAAGAGTATGGCTATTGAAATATGAGGGGTGAACCTATTAAGGAAGCCCGCTGAGATAATTTGAAAATCTGAGGGGCAGAATTCGTTACTGTTGGGATAGGATAATGAGTTAATGAGTTGCAGGCTCCTTCACTTGACTTGTATGTGATCAATATTACCCTTTTGGGGGTTTCCTCCTCTTTCCCACAGTTTAATGGGTTGGATGGAGTGACGTCAAAATTCCATATTGTGTGCTAGGCACAATATTTCTTAACCTGCCTCGCTCGGGCAATCACGAGTGTTCGGGGCGCCTCTTGAGATTAACTTGTTAGCAGATTTTATACCTTAGGGCGCAACCTATTATCATGCCAGAGTTGACGAAGGCGGGTAGCTGTTGGGGATAAAAAAAGGGGATAGTTGACGGACAAGGATAGATAGTGGCTTTAGTGATATCATTTGTTCAGGAGTGGAAAAGATTGAGGAAAGGGTTTATGGTTAACTTATGTTTTTCCTTTATTACAAATACGGATGTAGGTAAATGACTGGATATACGGAGAGAAATCGAAAGTTTGAGAAGGGATGGAATGATTGAGATGGCATTATTATTTGATATATACTTATATTTGGCTAGCTAGTTATAAGGACAAGTGAATGAAATTTCTGAAGATATAATACCAACAATATGGTTTAGCCCTAGTCTAGTTCGAGCGTTCGATTGTTCCGCCTTTTATTATGATAGTTATCCTCCGACATACCTGACCTACCGGTAGTCAACTTCTCCCCCGCCACCGCAATATATCTATGGTGCCTCACCATTACCCCGAACCCCATCAAGGAGCCGGGTGTTCGCCGGGCACGCCCAGATTAGGGGTCAGCACTCATTATAATGAAATATTCAATGTTCTCTAATCTTACCTCCAGAACCCTCCCTTTGAACATATTTGCCAAAGACACCAGATTCTTCACCACGCGTGGCCGAAGAGAATCTTCCTTCAAACCATCCTGTGAATGGCCTCGTACCCTTCAAAACAGAGGTCTCGAGAGACCAGTCCGTATTTCGACGGGGCCGAAGGAAGAGTTCGAATCCGCATTCGGCTCCATGCGAGAGATCTCTTCTCCGATCAAGATGGCCAAAGGCGTGTGTGAAGTATCCAGATTCCGACAGGCTGCAACAGCGCCGTTGAAATAAAGATCATTCGGGATCTCATCATAAGCCGATGATGCGCTTGATGCATGGTCATCGAATCCTCCCCATCTGGGCGCTCCTCAAATACCGGAGACTCGGCATCTGAACCGTAGGGCGTGGTGAACGCACCACAGGTGTCGAGTGATACGGCGCGGGACGAGGGAGGAAAAACGAAAAATCAGAAGAGGAGGACGAGCGAAGGGAAGAGGAGAGGACGGGAAATCACTTGAGTAAGATGCTGTCCGTGAGTACAGAATAGGGAAGTTGTCAGGAGGTGCTCCCGGAGGGGGGGAGTGCCAACGTACATGGCGCTAATGGACTCTGACGCTGCCGAGTCTATCACTTCGTTATCCGGATCTATTGTAACTGGGGTTTGCTTAATATTATGGTAATTTTATACGGGGGGATAAAGAGAGTTATGGCGCTGATTAATAAAAATGAAAACACACCGAAATCTGAGTCTTGTTGGGCGAGTATAATATTAGTGGTATTAGGGGATTCAAATTATTCTTCCGTTATTTTCATTTTACGAGATGTAGAGTAACTATTTCTCTTCAGGCAACATCCTGTCTCGTCCCTTCCTCCTCCACTTGTCATATTATCTACTCCTCTATGCTAGGGGTTTTTTTTCCTCGGTAGAATCCTCTTATAACTGAAACCCTATCCTCACACCATTTCTGTAACCTTTTCCGCAACTTCTCAGTTCCCGTCAATGAATGAATATTTCTAACTATAGTAGAAACGATGAAGAATGGACAAAATTGGGGGCCTATAAGCAGGGAGCAGAGAAAAAACTGAACCTAAACCCCGTATTCTTATACGGAGAGAAGGAAGCGAGAGCTAAAACGCAGACTGAACATTCTCGCTGGGACTGCAGGAATATCACATCCACACTCGATGCCGGACTGTGCTAGGATGAAACCGGGGTCGGGAGAGGAGGAAGGAGAGGGCGACGGTGCCACGAGCTTGTCGTGCACTCTGGGGAGGGAGGTGGAAGTGGTATTGAGGAGGGAGAAAGAGCAGGGGGAGCATATAGGCGTGTGAGTGGGATGTGGATAAAGCGGCGCCGGAGGGTTTTTGAGGGCGATAGGAAAGATTTTGTACTATTGAGGGTGAGCAGTGCCGGGGGTTGCGGATTTGCGGGCTTGCAGTAGTTTCACCACTCCCTCATGGCCATTCTTAGTAGCCCACGAGAACGGTGTTTGACCGCCATTGTCGGGCATATCGGGGTTGACGTCTTCCCGCCCCAACAGTAGCTTCACTACCACATCATGCCCCTTCTCGGAAGCCAACGAGAGTGGCGTCCGACCTGCTTTATTGCGGGTGTCGGGGTTGATATATTTCTGCCTCAATAGCAGCCTTACCACCGCCTCAGATCCATCTTCAGCAGCCGACAGGAGCAGCGTCTGACCATTTTGCCTATTGATGTTGACAGTTTCCCATTTAACTAGCAGATTCACTACTCCCTCATGCCCAATAGCGGAAGCGCACAAGAGAGGCGTCCGCCCGTACCCGTCCGCCGTATCGGGTTTTAAAGAAAAACTAAAGATTATCTGCGTGGAAGGGGGAGAGATTATGGAGGAGAACGTCTTGATCTTGATTCTTTCGTTGCACTCAGGAGGAAAACTAATGTCCTTAAATACATAACTCAGAAAACTTTACCATTCTAACTTCTTCCCTTCCTAGCCCGTCTTTTCCTACGATAACATTCACTGTATCCTTTCTCCCTCTCTCCAACCTCCCCTGACCGCTTCATGTCCATTCTCTCCATTTCCTCCATTTCATCTCGCTTCCATTCCTACCGCTTCTTCTTCCCTTCCCTTCTCTTCTTGCACTTCTTCAATACGCACCCAGCTCCTACTTCGTTCTCCATTTCCCAGATCATTCGTGTTCGTCCTTTATGCGAGAAGTGATGAATTCCAGATATGTAGTCGTGGTTCTTGAGATATCCAGATTGGGCTATCAATCAAAGCGCCGGTGATTCACAATAGGTTTAACGTCCTTCCTTCCCAATAGTAGCTTCACCACCCCTTCGTGCCCCTCCTCAGCAGCGAGCAAGATTGCCGTTTGGCCGTATTTGTCTGGCTTATTGGGGTTGACATATCTCCTTCCCCGGACAATATTCACCACTCGAGGAGTCCTACCCCACCAACCATCTGTGCCATCGGGCTTGGCAGTTGCCCACCTAAGAAGTAGCCCCACAATTGCCTCATGTCCATTCTTAGCAGCCCATGATAGTGCTGCTCGACGAAAGTATCCATCTGGTTTGTCGGGGCTGATAGTCCGCCGTTCTAGCAACAGCTTTACTACCCCCTCTTGTCCACATATGGTAGCCCATATGAGTGGTGTAATCCCCAGAAAATCCCTCCCATTGAGATCATAGTTCGGCTGGTCTATGAGAGTAGTTGTGATTCCGGTAATGCCGAAAACTGATGCACAATGCAGTCCGGTAAACCCGGTGAGGGGACAGGACCGTTGGTCGGGGTATCACGGCTATATCGACCGGTCTTCGCTATGAGATCCACTAGAAGTATCCTAGTTGATATATGGCTCTCAATTTGACTCAAAAGCCGAATCGCAGTGGTATCACATCCATTGAAGCCTCTCTCTTGGCGTGAACACCCCAAAATAAGGAAGAACATCCGAGGAATGGTGTTGACGGGGGCAGAAGAAGGAGTGTAGACGAAATATCTTTAATTGTCTGAGAATTGAGGTATGTCAGGCAGGTTGTAGCCATTATCGAGTGAGTTGTGCCAAAGAGGTCAGGGCAGGTGTAAAGATAGTCCTGGAGAGTGAAATGGATCAAGCGAACAATTGAAGCCTCCCTATCGACGACGACAAGCCCCAAGCAGCAGCTTAGCAATGTCTCCACCGAAGGAATCTTTTCAGCATTGAGATCAGCGAATCCTATCTCGACCGCAAGAGCATGGAGAAGCTCATCGAGTTGTAACAGCCGCCCGGAATGCGAGATCCCCATCAGTGCTGCTATCCCCAGTCTCCCTTTCTCCCTACCTTGCTCCTTGATCCGTTCGAGGGTCGCACCATAAACATCCTTCAAATCCAAGCCCTCGGTTATTGTCCTCAGCCTTTGTGGCCTGCTACCGGCCGTAGTTTCCCCAAGGATTGCATCCATAGTTATGGAAATCAGCAGAAACCTAGATGTATTTATTAGCGGTGAATGTAAAATGTATTCTTCCATCATGTTGCTCACTTACGTTTCGGGAATATTCTCGGTAACGCCTTTGATTATTTCGTCCTCCAAACCACTATCATTCGCCCTTCAGAGAGGTGTCCTTACTCAATCTCATCCGGACGTATCCCACGATGTCATCACCATTGGGTATCATGGACAAAACTGTCGCTCTCCCACCAAGTTGCGTCTCAATCTCTTCCTGGACGTGCAGCCTCCCAGTTCAGAATATTCGCGTATTCGGGGACTTCTCGAGCATTTGTCTCAACGAATCTAGCACCTCCGGTCGATACCATTCTACACACTCATTTAGAGCATCAACACATATAAATGTTGGCTTTGGAGATACGACAGTCTGCATCTTCACAATTTCGGCCACTCGTAGACCACTTCGACCAATCACCTTTTTGTAGTCTTGAAAGGTCTGACTTTTCTCATCCAGGACCTTCTCCAATCCACCGACAATGTGTTTCTGTGATGTTGGTTTGGCATAGGTGACGACGTATTGGTTTAAGGTTCCGGCAACAGCTGTTGGCCCCTATCAGGCAGGTATAGCTCACATGCCGTCATTTGGTTGATATGTCCTTTCACCTCTAAACGAGCTGCGACATCATCAATCCTGAAGGTACCACCCTGTGTATACCATTGAACAGATAAATTCTTGTTAAAACCACTAGGACCAACAGACTGTTTAAGTGCTTTGGGGAGGGTTTTGGTAGATATGCGGTTATTGCAGTCATCAAACAACTATAGCTCAAACAATAACGTGTAATCTGAAATGGTACATTTTGTGTGGATTCCCAGATAGTTGGGGACCAAGACTGAGTGGGCTGACAACTGATAGAGGATTCAGGTGGAGGGTTTGAGATCAGGTGTGCAATTTGCAAAGTCTAACAACGCAATTTAAGGCTTCTGCAATTGTCAAGTGATTAGTGAATACTCAATAGATTGGAATGAACCTAGAAGTGCAGTTGACAGGTAAAGTGGATTAATGTCCCAAATGGTGACTAAGCAAGACAGATTTCCCATGACTAATACTTATTAGTCATAGGCATGTTATATTTCCCACTATAAGGTCATAATTATAATATAATGACTTTTACCCATGACTCATATCATGAATTCTGAGTTTTATGCATGTAAAACAATTAGTACACATGACTAGTTTTATGAGTTTTGATTGATTTAAGGTAGATCGTATAGTGACTCAGAAGTCGCCTCATGGATTTCACACTATGACTCATCATGTATCATTGGGGTACTAAGGAAAGGTGTGTATATGAGTCAGGATTTGGGTCCTGACAAGAGATTTATATAAAGCTGATCTCAGACCCAGGAAGATAGGCTGTTTACACAACCAACTTAGTACTTTTTTTATACTCTATCTTTGGTACAAATATTTCATACTTTATTCACAAAACTTCCAAGCTAGTCCAAGTGTTCCTTCATCTTAACTATACTTGAAGCAAGATGCAAGGACTATTTAGTCCTGAGAGACATATTGATAATCTACAACTATTTAGATTGATCTCAACTACTGAGACTATAATTTGAAGATAGTTTTACCCAATTACAAGATAGGACAACTATGCAAGTCTAGTTCTCAAGATATAAGCAAGACAGGTCATGTATTTGAGAAACATCTCGTTTGAAGAATAATTTATAAATTCTCAATTGTTGGCCATTAACCCTCAAAGAACAAACATCAATCCACAAGGTATTGTGTTAGACTGTAATATGATAGTCATGAGTTTAATGAATATCTCCCTTGAGAGAGAAGCCATAAACTCCCAAATATCAGCCTTTAACCCTCAAGTATTCTCTTTTGATCAACAAATCGAAGCATTAGATGGGAAAACGGTTATTCTATATCTAATAGGTATTTTCCATAAATGAGCTGCAAGTTTGTTTTACTATCCAACTCCCACATTCCAGAAGGAGATATATGGGATCCAAGCTAACTAGCATGATGTAGCACCAGGAGCAAGGAATAACTCTTTGCTTACAAAGCAAGAGACATTTTAGTATTATCAGTTGAATAGGCTCAAAAATCAGAGTCTGAAAGCTCCAGGCAACCAGTTGACAGAAGGTTAGTCAAGGTGTGAAGAATATACTATAATATCTGAAGGAAATAAATCAGATAATCAAAGATTAAATACTCAAAATTGAGTGACTTAAGATAAAGTTCCAACTTCCCACTCAAACTACTATTATTAACCTTTATATTGAGTTGGCCTTGGTTGAGAGAGTTTAGACTCATAAAGCTTGAACAATTGATAAATATTCACGAAGTACTAGGTAAACAGCTATGGTATCTAGATGTGAGCCTATACTAAAACCTATATGCAGAGCAGATAGTGCAAATATAGAGACATGCCTCTAGAGATATATAGAGGTATCAGCTTGGGTATTAGGCAGAACTTGACCAAATTGCAAGGTCTGCAAGCTTTAAGATAATTTTAGAAAACAAGATCAAGGCACATAATTCTGTCAAGCAAATATAAGTTCCAGTGTTGGAAATATATACTACAAGGCATTGAAGAATTATCATGGAACCACCGGACCAATAACTCTCAACTACTAACATGACTGCAAACTGGAAATTGATTTCATTATGGCTTTCTGTGACACTAATAATCTCTCAGGGGAAAAGATTAAGTGGAGGAAGATGTAAATGCAGAAACTTATAGTGTACTAAAGTGAGATGTTTGCTTGAAAGAGTGTGAGTAGAGGCCACTCTACTGAGATAGTAGGTCTAAGTTTATTGGAAGAAGAAGTGTACTTTGCTATGTGGTAATAAAATTAAATAGTTGGTTAATTGTAATAATCTGATTCTTAATACTTTAGTGTAATAGGTAATAACTTCTTAATACAATGGCAGAGTTTGCTGATTAAAAACTACTACTTGAGGGTTAAAGGCTGGCTTTGGAGAATTAAAGACAATTGGCTAGGTTGAGTCAATGCTGATATTACAGTGAATTAGATATAAAAGTTTAAACTGGGTTCTGTGCTCACAGTGTTAGTTGATTTAGGTGATGATGCTCAGCTTTAAGATTTCAGTAATAGTAATTGACCTCTATTTGGTAGGGCTACCTTACCTCTACTTAATCTTATTCCTTCAGGTCATGCCATACTGCTTTCTAACACAAGTAACAAATGCCTCATCCTTGTTGTTTCTTAAAGAGAAACAACTTGCTCTGTGAGGACTCAGATTATCTTTCTAGACAAGTGTTATAGTATTATTATTCATATTTCCTACGAGTAAGGTGTATGTTATTCAATTATTATAGATTTTGTCAGTTGGAGTACAGGCCATGACAGTAGAGATAGAAAAAACAATCAGAAACATACCTTGAACCTATTGCAGGTTTTTGTCAAATGACTTAGTGGTTGCTCCGGTTTCTATATATTTTATTACTTAGATGATTACATGAAGCACTATATACTATATGGCTATCGAAGGTCCACAAAGATAGACTCCTAGTTAAGTAGAATAATGTAAAGACAGAGGACACCTGTCAACCATTTCAACCTTTCGTGTGCACCCTACTCAGCTCAGGGCTCTCCAACTCACCTGCCCAGAATAGGTTCACACTAGGAGATAGTCAAACTGCGTGGATATTAACTATGTCTACAAATAGGAAGTGCTCCCGACAATGTCTCTCTGAGTACATCTGCATAAGTGCAAACTCATTCCTATCGGTAGCATTTTAGCAGCTGACTGATATACCCACAGTAGAGATAATATCCATTGAGACTTAAGGGCCCATTGGTGGTTTCGTCTATACAAGCTACGCAGTCCATTGGCAAATCTACTTAGCTATACTAAGCTTCTAAACCTGACTGCATACCCCCACGATAAGAAATGTCCAGTTGCTTGACTGCATGAGGGCTACCCACAGCCAACCATGCAGGACTCTCTTAAATTATGACAAGAGTCACACCTCTAGAGTCCACTAATAACTCATGGTAATGGTACAATTCATAGGGTAGCCTGGGACTGGCATTTGAGTGGTTGTCCTGGAAGCCTTGCAGCTTCCCCTGCCAGTCCCAAGCCCACTACAGTTAACTATACTACTACCTAGAAGCCAAAGTATACCCATAGGTAGTTACCAGGCATTATCCATGTAGTGCTCCCAGAGTTGGTCACCCTCACACCTCTCATATATTCTGTGAACAGCCTCTGGTCAGATGGACGGCCACAACTCATGCAGTGTTGTGGGGGCATTCCTATGGATCTCACTTCATTAGGAAGCACACAACTACATAGCCATACTATGCTGTTGCGCTATACTAATACTGGGGCTGGAAGAGAGTTTTAGGAATATCCCTTCAAAGGTACAGGAGGTTTGGACCCCACCTGCTCTCTTGGTAGTCTGTTTGTGTCAGACGATGTAGTTTAAGTTACATCTAAGAGTCCCACAGGTAATATTATAGGATAACATTCCCCCATGTCCGCAACTAACTTTGTTCGTGAAGGTAGAGTAACTAGGTCCTCTTCGTAGGGTAACAAGATTTTCATGGTAGGGTAACTTTACCCTCTTATACCTTTATTCACTTTGGAAGTCCATGCACCCACAGATAATATTGCCTGAGACACCCATGCAGCATTTACTATAACATCATTTATGGGGATTTGGCTCATCACCTGGATCCGGCTCACCCATAGCAACCATTGGAAAATCAAATCTATTTTTGATTATCTCAATACATAAATGAGATACTACCCTGAGAATTAGGCTACAGGTACTTTGAAATATAGAGAATCTAAAAATCTAGTTTTCATTTCCCAGTGATTACTTGATATTCCAATATCGTAGTTTAAAATTGCCGATTTGATAAATAAATTGCAGTTTTTCATAAGCATAAAACAATTGAAAACCCTGCAAGAATTACATAATAAAATAGATAGAAGGATAGTATAAGTCGTAGATATTCAGAATAATCAGATTTTAATTTTCTTCATACTTATTATTGAAAGCAAGAGCGGTTACAAATGAGGGAGAAAATACGTCCAAATTATATATCAATTGAATCAATTTTACCATATAATATCTACATATGTAGTTGGCCTATGAACTCACCATCTTGAAAGTCCTTTTACTATCATATCCTAAGGTAGTATATAAATTTTGAAGGTAAATAAAAATGTTTTGCATACTTTATGTATTGATCATTGTCAAACTATCAAAAGGTTTGAATAAATTCTTATTGTATCTTTATAATACGATAATAACTTATGTAAACCACCTATAAGTTATTAGATTAATTTGAGAGTTCACAGGAGTCCAACAGGACTCTGTGGGGCAAGGTCCAAGGATAGGTATTGATCAGATTCTAGATTAATTGCCTTTAGTTACAAATTAATAATCCTCTTTCTACAACTCATTATAATTAATATACTTGTATTCTCATCGTGTGTTAGGAATCCACTTGCTACAAAAGTGACGGCCAGTATGTCAGTATCATGAGAAATATCAAATAAATGATGTGGCTAATATAAAGGGTGTTAGGCGCACGGACAGCCTGTAAGGATTTCTGGGACCGAGTTACCCTACTAGTACATTGATGCACATGAACTTTGAAGAACAAAGATAACACTCGCCTCCAGTCCCGGCGTTGGGACAGCGCGTTATCACTGGCCCCTGGGTAGTTGCTTCCTTACACCAAAGACCACGATCACTGGAACACCTGTTATAACACCGGATATGTCGCGGCCCTCCGTCCAACTGGATCCTGTTCGCAGGATATATGAGGGGAGACATCCGGGCACCATATGCAAGTAGCAGCAGGTGAATCGGACAATGGTGCATAAGGTTACAGACACTCGAAGAGAGATCGTCAGGACAGTGGGACGAAGGTAACCGGACGTTTTCCATAAAGGTTAGACCCCTCTTACCTACAAAGACGTGGAGGGTACGAAGGAGGTAACTATGCCCAGTAACTAGAGCGGGTGACTCCAGAAAGGACAGGTTGGCCAAGGATGGAGTCTGAGGGAAAAAACCCATAGGTGGGATCCTGAGGACAAGGCATGTAATGCCGGAAGACAAGAAGACGACATGCGCTTGCATGTCGAATTCTCTACGGAGCCAACCAAAGACCAATGGCCATCTTCTGTCTAGCGAGTTAGACTCCCTCTGCTAACCACGGGGGCAAGATAATTTGTAACTGATGGAGTAACCCCATCGTGGTATGTTAGGTTAGGGCACACTTGTAGGTGTGAGCAGGGCTATTGACCAGACCGCGCGGCGGTGACTGGTGTTGTGTGGTAGGAGCCCACTGTGC
>Ga0307510_10002083_pt1 | contig 22610 bp, 32 predicted proteins | sample 12_EM_MG_FD_207224 | JGI IMG/M metagenome (GOLD analysis project Ga0307510, IMG submission 207224) | Populus trichocarpa ectomycorrhiza microbial communities from riparian zone in the Pacific Northwest, United States - 12_EM | ecosystem: Host-associated > Plants > Roots > Unclassified | place...
AAGAAGGAATGAATTGCTCCGTCTAACCGTCCAAGATTTGTACAGACGATATCAACGTTATATACTTTCTATCTCGTCATGACACTCTTCCCGGACATCCAAAGCAAGGCCCAAGAGGAAATTGATCACGTTGTCGGGAATGACAGGCTTCCTGTACTGGCTGATCGTGGCAACTTGCCTTACATTAGCGCTCTGCAAAGCGAGGTCTACCGCTGGAGACCTGTCGTGCCATCTGGTCTGTAATAATGAGGCGCAATTCGGAAAACGTATGAATACTCAATATGTTCCATGTAGGGTTCCCTCACATGACTGTAAAGTCTGAAGTACTCGGAGGGTATCACATTCCGAAAGGCTCAATGATTGTTGGAAATATATGGTGAGCGCCGTCCTTATAGCCACATAAATCAACAAAGCTGACGAGCCCTAGGCACATGCTTCACAACCCAACAGTGTATCCCATTCCTGAGCTTTTTTCTCCAGAGCGCTTCTTGAAAACAGGTGATAAACCCGCCGAACGAGATCCTCGCACATGTGTTTTCGGCTTCGGGCGTCGGTAGGTCTTCATTACTAGTAGCATTATCTTCAATTATACATCACTCGCTCCCATGATCCCATGGACGATGCACACGAAGTATCTGTCCAGGTATGTTTATGCAATTGGGGGATAGCAATTGTTTGCTGATCATCCGACCCTTAGGACTTCAGTTCGCAGACGCGACCGTGTGGCTCGCTATGGCCACAGCATTGGCTGTCTTCCGTGTATCCAAGGCTGTCGAGGGAGGTGTTGAGGTGACACCCAAAATCAGGTATACCTATAATTTGGTCAGGTAAATCTGCCACCGGTATTCATTCTCCCTTGAGTTGATGTTCGCATTGCAGTCATCTGGAGAAGTTCAAATGTAGCATTAAGCCTCGTTCTGCTCGGGCAGAAGCGCTGATCCTTCAGTCTTGATACCCCAGTACAGTATGCGTAGTTGCGTAGAGGTCCTTGGACCAGAATATACGCATATAACCATGTCCAAATAGCGCTGTGGGACACCACATCAGCCAAAAAAGTGTTGAGTCATGTCAGTCATCATACAATAGCAGTGGGGGTGACTTGGATTTTGGAACTTGGAGTTGCATTGGGGACTGTCTCACTCCGACTTCGTCATGTCCCAGCATTCAGCATCGCTGGCGCTAAATTGAGTGATGAAGTGGCAATGGCTGACATATGAATGTTTACTCCGGCCCCACATAGAACTTTGATGGTCTTGAAGTGACCCGAGTATAACACAAGACCCGATGCAGTCCAGCGGCCCTTCTTCGCATTCACGTTGGCGCAGTCCTCAAGCAACAACAGAACAGTACGACAGTAGTATGATGGCGTTTCCTGACACTGTGCATCAGTCCCTAGCCAAATCTGTAAGCGCGAAGGGTGTCATGACTCATGCCCATGAATCCGAGATGAGACTCACTGGGGGCCGCGACACACGAATAAGAAAACGAGACTGTGGCTTAGTCATGGTTTACTCCGCGTACCATGCATACAGTAGCGTACACTCTCTACCACAATTTACCCTCGTAACAGAGTCGATCTTATGGGAAGGCCCTCAAGCCAGTGTTCAATTTACTCAGTCTCGAAGAGAAAATGAGACCGAGGACCATGCTTCCGCGCTCTACATCTCCAACAGACAATTTATTATGGCGGGTTTCCCTAATGGCCTCCAAGTCGGTGGCTCGCTTTGTCAACTTGCCATTAACTTGAACGGTTATGGATGACAACAACAGCGCACTTGCAGCGATGTAGGATGCCTTGACGGGATCAACCGAGGCTGACGAAAGATAATCCCACCACCCACGTGACCCACCAGCAGTGCAGCCTGGTGGTGGAAGTACGACCATGTAACGGGCGTCAACCGCGCCCACCCTCGACCGTTGTATGACTACTAAAAAGTGATGCAATTAACGATATCTCGGTCCAATTTGCCGTTATTCGTCTAGACCCTTGGCTTGAGCGGTTGATCCGCGGGCGGTCCCACACCCACCCACGCCACTTCATAAGACCAATTCATTATGCTTCCCACTGACTTCTTTTCAAGATGCCAGTCATGCATTTGGACCAACCCGGACGTTAGTCGGCCAATTTCATACTTATAAATAAAAGCCAAGGGACAAAGAACTTCGTTTGCGGTTGTGCTTCCCCACACAATGCCCATCAACTGGCAATTCTCAACAACTGGCGTCTTGACAGGCGTTGTTGTCCTGATCCTGGCACTAATCCCACTTTATCGGGCCTCAAAACGAGAAAGCCTTTCGTTACCACCTGGACCAAAAGGTTGGCCTTTAATCGGAAACTTGCTCGACATACCCCAGTCCGATTTTGCGAAGACCTACGCCGAGTGGGCCCGGAAATATGGTGTGTGGTTCCGTATATTATAATCATTGCGTTGATGTGGTTGATGTGGAATAAATACCAGGCGGGGTTGTATACGTAGATGCGGCCGGGCAGCCCATGATCATTCTTAACGATGTCGACCTTACAAATGAGATACTCGATAAAAGGGGCGCAAACAATTCAGACAGGCCAGTCTTCAATATGGCTGGCGAACTCGCTGGATTCAAAGACTGGACCGTGCTTCTGAGGTATGGACCCCGGCTAAAGGAATCACGCAAGTATATGCATCGCGCGATTGGAAACCGGGAGTCCCTCAGGAAGTTCGATGGTCTTTTTGATGCCGAAGTCCAAAAGTACTTGAAAGCCACCCTACGTGATCCAGACAATGTGCGGGAACACATCCGTCGGTACATGTCCGGATTCTTTATCTTTATGGGATAAGGGCTCACTATAATATAGTTTTGCAGGTGCAATCATCGTTCGGATCACTTACGGTTACGAAGTACAAGAAAACGGGGATCCTATCATCGCTCTTGCAGAATCTACCGTCGGCTTTTTCTCGACTTTCATCGAACCGGGAGCATATCTAGTTGATTTTATTCCACTCTGTATGCCAATATCATATTCATCATACTAATTTGAATATTCACCCACTCCCCAGTAAAGTACGTTCCGGAGTGGTTTCCTGGAGCAAGTTTCCAAAAGGAGGCTTCCAAGGCAAGGAGGTCCTTGAAAGACATGGTCGACATTCCATTCAGATTTACTTTGGATCAAATGGTATTTGAACTTTCCGATGACACTACGCAATAAACACTGATTCGCTGTTCCAATTTGAGGCGACTGGGATGGCCCCACCTTCGTTTGTCACAAATAATATCCAGGATATCACGACTGAGGTCGGTCGAGAAAACTTGAAGTGGACTGCTTCATGTTTGTTTGCTGGTGCGTGGTTCCATCTTGCCTTTTTAATCACCCCTTATCAACCCTTCAATTGGAACATAGGAGGAGCAGATACTGTGAGTGTCATTAATTGAACGAATGAATCTCCTCACCTTAGTTGTGTATAGACGGTTTCAGCGTTATACACTTTCTACCTTGTCATGACACTCTTCCCGGACATCCAAATTAAGGCCCAGGAGGAAATCGACCGTGTCGTCGGGAACGACAGGCTTCCCGTACTGGCTGATCGCGACAGCTTGCCTTATCTTAGTGCTCTGCAAAGCGAGATCTATCGCTGGGAACCTGTTGGGCCAACTGGTTTGTCACAATGAGACGCAATTCAGATGAAATACGACTGATCACTGTGCGCCTTGTAGGGATTCCTCATAAGACCGCAAAGTCTGAAATACTGAAAGGATATCACATTCCGAAGGACTCAGTCATTGTTACGAATATATGGTGAGCTTCGGATGAGGTACGAGCATGGCTCAACAACGCTGACAAGCCCAGGTACATGCTACATGACCCCGCAGTGTACCCCAATCCGGAGCTCTTTTCTCCAGAGCGGTTCCTGGAAACAGGTGATAAACCTGCGGAACGAGATCCTCGTACAAGTGCATTCGGGTTTGGGCGTCGGTAAGCCTTCACTATCTGTGGTTGTGCGTCACGGGCTCTCATCCGCTCTATACGAAGTATTTGTCCAGGTATGTCTACGTGATGTGGGGACAGCAATGGTTCACCGACCATCCAACCACACATAGGACTTCAGTTCGCAGACACAACTATATGGCTTGCTATGGCCACAGCATTGGCTGTCTTCCGCATCTCGAAGGTTGTCGAAGGGGGTGTTGAGGTGACACCGGATGTCAAGTACACGGGTGGTTCGATCAGGTAAATCTACCACCCTTTTTCATTCTCTCTTTCCGTTGACGTTTGGATTACAGACACCCGGTGAAATTCAAATGTTGCATCAAGCCTCGGTCCGCACAAGCAGAAGCACTAATCCTCCAGTCGTGATCTCTCAGTACACCAGTTGTATTGATGTCCTTGGTCCAGAATCTACGTAGATCATCATGTCTAAATGTACCTGGGGAATATAGGATCAGGTGAAACAGCCTGAAGTAATGCCTGATCATACAGGCTATACAACACCGTTAGACAGGGGTGAACTTGCATTTTGAAAGCTACGTGGTCCGTGGTTGTCACGGGATACTAGTAGCACCCGTCTAGGTGATAGTGTCGGTACATGTTAGTGATTGATGCGTGGTGGACCTGAGGGACAAAACCCAAACTTGAAGGAAGTTCAACCTCTTCCGATTCTCTCAGTCACTCTCTCCATCGGTCTACGTATGCTAGTGTCTCTTGCCTAGCCATATAATGTAGCAAATGGTGCGTGGAGCGGATCAATAAGATCATATACCCAGCACCCTACATTCCTTAGCTTTGACAGATGTCTACTAGCACACTCGTTTAGCCTAGCACCCCAGAACTTTATTGTTGGTTTATATACCATAGGTAGTTCGTTTTGTAGCCCTCAGTTCCCGTGTCTGACACACGCGTTCTGGGGCCCAACGCGTGCCCGGAATTCACCCTTTAGCATTCGTTCTTTTCTACATATAATTGGCCAGGCATTGCATTCGACGATGGGAACGGTGCATTTATTATTCAACCATGCATGCGCGCTCCCTAACCTGCGAAAACAAAGAAACCCTCGGGGACCATCAAGACACTTACGGATAGTCCGCCTCACGGACAACTAGCACATCGGCTTACCAACCAAACGTGATCTCAAGTCCTCCCTCATACTCCCAATGCGATGTTCTCTGTCCCGCTCCAACGTACGCCCCGCACAGCACGCCGCCCCCCACGCTCAGCACCAAAGCGAGGGTGTAGGGCAGTTCGGCCTCCATTGTGTGGGATGCGCAGGGCACTCTGGAGCTACTAGTAGCACGACACGGCCCCCCGCACACAGGCACTCATGTGTGTTGCCGGAGACGAGTTTTTGTGGCAGCTAGGGAGAGAGGGCGAGGGTGACGTCCTTGTTGCGCAAACGGTTTAAGAAGAAGGTTGAAACCCGTGGGGAGAAAGTATGTGGAAACTTACAGGCCATACTCCTCACGTCACTGTCATTCCCATCGCCGAGAAAAGGAGCTGGAGCAAGGTCGAGGGTACTGGCACCAATGCATGTGTCTGCAGCTGTCGCAGGGCTGTGCCACGTTAACGTTGTTCCCGTTGTTGCCTGCAGGTGTGGATAGTTCGATGGCAGTAGTCGTGTCAGTGTTGTCTCCGTTGAACATTGGCCGCTGAGCGCTGAGCTGGTTCCCACAGGCGGGCCGGGCACCATCCTCCCAACACCCGTGACTTCACAGCAAGACGCCACGCCAGCCCAGCCTGAGTACAGTGATGTATTCTGACCAACATGAGCGTTAGTCGCCTAATTTATTTATTCAGGGCTCCTGTAGAGTAGAGACGGCGTCTACGTGTGAGTTCGAGGATAATCCCCAGGGTGAGATAGAGAGAGAGGGGAGAAACGCGACGCAAAACCAGGGGCACTCATTGCCTACCCGGGAGACACGCACAGCCTTTTCTTGGCTCACGGTACTGTGTTCAGATTTATATATAAGTTTTCTACCTATTTACAATGTAGCTACGTGTCCCTAACAACAATGACAAGGGTGACATTAGAGAATGGAGAGGGCAGCAACGCATGCACGCTGCCCTGTGGTGCCGGAGGTGTTGGGCGAGGTGTGTCGGAGGTGTTGGGCAAGGTGTGTCGGAGGTGTCGGCAATGAGGAAAATAGGCATTCCGAGCCTAGCGCGCGTGCATACCTTACATCTCCCTGGGGGTTTAAAATTTGACCCTCCTGGGTCAACGCGTTGCTGATGCTCTCTGTCGTTGAAGTCGTCCGCTGGCGATGCGAAACGGGGTGGTTTGTCGCTGAAATAAGTGCACGCGTTGTCGGGCGAATGAGGGGCGCATGTGGGATCGAGACCGCTGGTGCGAGTGTCTTGCACGACCTGTGAGTCGGGGTGGCGGGCGTAGCGTTCTTCGGAGGGGCTGGAGGCGGCTCTTCTGGCTTGTCCGGCGGAGGCGATGCGAACGGTGGAACTTGAGGACTGACGGCGAGATGCAGCGTGCGGGTGCGCTCGTGCTCGTGCTCGTTGTGCGTGATGCTGGGGTGGTTGCGAATGGGTGGGGCGGTTTCGGCACGGTTGCTGTTGCCGTTGCCATCGGCGACGTTGTTGAGGGTACAGGCGGCGTTGACGCGGCGGACAGTGTTGTCTAAGTTGCTCCTGCCGCTGCTGCTGTTGGTGTCGGCGTCGGCGGCGTTGGCAATAAGTGGTTGGAGGTAGCTTGGGGCCCGTCGACTGGAGGCGCGAACGGTGGCGGTGAGGACGATGGCGAAGGCGGCAGTGGCGAGAGCGAAGGCGGCAAAGGTGTCGTCAGCGAGGGTAGCAGTGATGATCGCAGCAGTGGCGAGGGGGACGCTGACAATGGTGCTGGCGTCGTTGGAGTTGCTGTTGATGCTGTCGGCGTTGGTGCTAAGCACGCGGGCGGTGTCGACGACGCCGGTGGCGTTGCCGTTGAAGTTGCTGCTGCTGCTGTCGTCGAATGCGTTGGCGGCGCGGGTGGTGCTGACAATGCTAGCGTTGTCGCTGGATCCGCTTTTGCTGTTGCTGCCGTTGGCGAAGTTGGCATCCAGGGTGCGGGCGATGTCGAAGATGTTGGCGGCCTTGTTGGAGTTGCTGCGGCTGGTGTTGCTCTTGCCGTCGGCGTCGTTGGCGTCAAGGGTGCAGGTAGTGTCGGTGGTGTTGACGTTGGCGTTGCTGCTGCTGGTATCGGTGGCGTCGGCGCTGTCGATGTTGCTGGTGCTGGTGGCGGAGTTGGCGGCGTTGGATGTACTGTTGCAGTTGCTGCTGCTGCTTTTGATGACGGCATTGGCGTTGGTGGTGCGAGCGATGTCGTCGATGTTGGCGGCGATGTCGGGAATGCTGTTGCTGTCACTGAGGTTGCTGTCCGTGTCCGTGCCGATGCCGAAACGCGGGTCGTTGAGGGGGCACTCTAAACGTCGAGGAGACGGGGGGCGTTGCACCGTGTCGGCACATCATGAGTCGGCTGAATGCTGTGGGGTGGTGTCGAAGACAGGGCAGGTGGTTTGCGCGAAGCTGATGGGGGGAACTGCACCGGCCTCGGAGGCTGTGAAGACGGTGGTCTTGTCGCGATCGCGGTCGTGGCTGCGGTGGGTGTCGGCGGCGCGGGGCTCGTTGCTGATGCTGATGCTGATGCTGTCGCTGTCGCCGTCGTCGCGCCTTGAGCCGTCCTTAATATTCGCATTGTTCCCGCCCGGGTCGCGCACAAACTTACGATCGTCGCTGATGCCGAGGTCCTTGAGGTTGCATGGGTGGTTGTTGCGTTTGCGGATGCTGCTGTCGCTATTGTCGGTGCTGTCGGTGACCTCGCTGTCCTCGCGTGGTGGCTTGCCTTCGATGCTGTTGGCGGTGTTGTTGTGGTCGTTGTGGGGATCTTGCGCTTGTTCTGACTTCGTGATCGCGCCCGCATCGCCATTACCTGTGCTTGCGATGTCAGTTTGCTCTTGCATTTGGTGGCTATTCGGTTTGGTTCCGGTGATTTCGGATGGCAATGGTGATGCGGCGGTGGTTGACGAAGGTGGAGGCGGCGCGAGTTCGTGGCGCAGAGGTGTGGGTGGCGGCGGCAATGGCAGTGCTGACGAGGTCTGCGTTGGCGAAGGCGGCGTTGGTGGTGGAGGCAGTAGTGTCGAAGGAGGCGATTGCGATGGTGGTGATGGTGATGGCAGTGGTGGCGAAGACGAAGGCGAAGGCAGTGTTGGCAAGGGCAGCTGAGGCGGGAGTGGCGTTGACGAGAGCAGCATTAGCGATGACAGCAGCAGCGAGGTTGAGAACGAGAGTAAGGACCCAAGGCGTGTAGACAAACGTTTTGTAACTGGGGAAGGGGAGCAGTGAGGCAAGGGCGTTGGCAGCGAGACTGAACTCGGACAGGTTTGAGCGGGTGGTGGGGCTTATGAGCTGGAGACATGGGTGGCGGCGGCAGTGGCGATGACGAAGTTGAACTTGGGCGACTTGGGGTAGACGGCGGCGGGACTTTACGGACAAGGGACATAGGCGGCGGCGGAACTGAGCTTAGACGATTCTGAGCGTGTGGTGGCGAGACTTCACGAACTGGCGACGTAGACAGCGGCGGGACTCCATAGATTAGGAGTCGGAAAGCGTCGGGCACATTGCCTATAAAGGACTGCGTAGGACAAAGGCAGAGGTGGCGTGAGTTCATAAGGCGAAGGCACGGGTGGTGGCGGCGGTGGTAGCGATGGCGGTGGCAAATTTGCCGAGGTCGGCGTTGGCGAAGGCGGCGTTGGCAAGGGCGGCAATGGCGATGACGCCGGCGAAAGCAGCGATGACGGTGTGCAGATAGGGGCGATGCGATCGGTTTGCAGCTGGCTGGAATGGAAGGCGGACTCGGGCAGCGGCGAGGGTGAGACTGGACTTGGGCGGTTCTGAGCTGGTATTCGCGAAACTGAACCTGGACGGCTTTGGGCTGGCAGCTGCTGGACTTCGTAGACTGTAGGCGTGGGTGGCGGCGCTGGACTTGGGTGGCTTTGAGGAGATGGCAGCGAGACTGAAATCGGATGGCTGTGAACGGGTGGCAGTAGGACGTCGCGTACTGGGGATGCGTGCGGCAAGTCAGGCGTGCTAGCGTGGGTGACTGTGGTGATGTCTGTGGCAAACTCGGACACTGGGGCAGCTGGTGTGCGGGACGTGGTGGTGGCGATGTGCCGAGGGCCTTTGGGTCGACCGAGCAATGGCGGGGATGAAGGTGCAACAGCAGTCGCGTGGATGACGAGGGTGAGCGGGCAGCATGAAAAATGTAGACGGCACTGTCCTGATGCGGCATGGGCACGCGCTTGCTGTCCTGTGGCGTCGGACGTGTTGGCGAAGGGGAAAATAGGCCATTCCGAGGCCAACGCGCATGCATAATTTACAGTGTGGGTAGGTAGAACTGGTCGGGTTCTGGGGGTATATGAGTATGGTGTTAGTAGTTGCAGAGGTTGCGGAGGCGGAAACGAGCAAGTGGGGTTGAACGATGGCTTGCACCGATCAAAGGGGGTGCTTTGGCAATGTTTGGAAGGTGACCGGTGACCCTTGAAGCTGATTAGATGTGAACGTTCGTGAGATGGTAATTTGATCATTTAAGGGGGGACTAACTGCTGAGGATGACCATGGCCGTGCTATTACTGGGTCGGAACGGCCCATCATCGATGACCTATCTTTGAAGGATGATGCAGAGGGCAGTAGAGGGGCGCACGCCATTTCCTGTAGAAGGGGTGGATAAGAATGTGAGCACTGCGAGGTCGTGATTGGAAATGCAGGCATAGCCGCACGACGCACAAAGCGAATCGTTATAGTTCTGCCAATAAATACACCGTCTATTGATATCCTAGCACAAAACAGGACATCACGCGCGAGGAGGGGGTCGGGTGACGCACCACTGTCTCTTCACACCAGCCCAGTCGTTGGAAAGTGCATTTGTCTTCGGCTTATCGACAGTTTATGACCGAAGGTGGAGTGGATGACCCACCCGTGGTGTTGGAGGAAAGTGTAAAATTGAACAAGACCATAGTGTGTGTATGAGGACACGGACGACATGGATCCAATTTGGTTGACCACCAAAGCCGCTTCTGAGCCAAGTTGAGCCACACGTCCCCACAAGCCACATCCTAATTTAGCTAGCTGAGCCAGAGTTACGGGTAGCCACGTGAAGCTGAGCTTGAGCCGAGCCGAGCCGAGCCGAGCCGAGCTGTGGCAACACTAAATTCTAAATTGACCCCACCGCGGTGGCTCGGGGCACCGGTTTCCTTTATACTACTGATTCCTTTATACTGCTGGTACTGATGCCAGTCATGCATTTGGGCCAACCCGGACGTTAGTCAGCTGATTTAACACGTATAAATAACACGCCAAGGAACAAGGAACTTCACTTGCGGCTGTACTTCCCCACACCATGTCCATCAACTGGCAATTCTTGACAACTGGAGTCTTAACCGGCGTTGTTGTCCTGATCTTGGCACTAATCCCACTTTATTGGGCTTCAAAAAAGGAACGCCTTGCGTTACCACCTGGACCAAAAGGATGGCCTCTAATCGGAAACTTGCTCGACATACCTCGGTCCAATTTTGTGAAGACCTACACCGAGTGGGCTCGGAAATATGGTGCGTAATTAATCACTGCGTTGATTTGGTTGATCTAGAATAAATCCCAGGCAAGGTCGTATACGTCAATGCAGCCGGGCAGCCGATGATCATTCTTAATGATGTCGACCTTGCAAGTGAGATATTCGATAAAAAGGGCGCGACCTGTTCGAATAGACCAGTCTTAACTATGGCTTGTGAACTTGCTGGCTTCAAGGAGTTGACAGGGTTTCTGATGTATGGACAACGGCTGAAGGAATCACGCAAGTATATGCACCGCGCAATCGGAAACCAGGAGTCCCTCAGGACGTTCGATAGTTTGTTCGAAGCTGAGGTTCGAAAGTACTTGAAAGCAACCCTACGTGATCCAGACGATGTACGGGAACACATCCGTCGGTACAAATCCCAACTCTTGATATTTCTGATAGAAGGGACTGATAATCGTACAGTTTTGCAGGTGCAATTATCGTTCGCATTACCTACGGTTACGAAGCGCAAGAACAAGGGGACCCGATCATCACGCTTGCAGAGTCTACGATGGCTCGTTTCACGGAGTTCAGTAAACCAGGAGCATATCTAGTTGATCTTATTCCTCTCTGTAGGCCAATCTCACGTTCTTGATATTGACTTGAATATTCACCCACCTGCTCAGTGAAGTACATTCCGGAATGGTTTCCCGGAGCAGGTTTCCAAAAGGAGGCTTCCGAGACAAGGAAACTCTTGAAAGACTTTGTTAATATTCCATTCCAATTTACTTTGGATCAAATGGTATTCCCAAATTTCCGATGACTCTGGGCAATAAACCTCACTTTCGATTCCCCCATTTAAGGCGACTGGGACAGCGCCACCTTCTTTTGTCACCAATAATATCCAGGATATCACAACAGCAGTCGGTCAAGAGAACTTGAAGTGGTCTGCTTCATCTATGTTTGGTGGTGCGTGATTCTATCGTTTCCGATTAATGATTCCTTATCAAACCTTCAATTCGAACGTAGGAGGCACAGATACTGTGGGTGTGTTTATCCAAAGAAGGAATGAATTGCTCCGTCTAACCGTCCAAGATTTGTACAGACGATATCAATGTTATATACTTTCTATCTCGTCATGACACTCTTCCCGGACATCCAAAGCAGGGCCCAAGAGGAAATTGATCGCGTTGTCGGGAATGACAGGCTTCCTGTACTGGCTGATCGTGGCAACTTGCCTTACATTAGTGCTCTGCAAAGTGAGGTCTACCGCTGGAGACCTGTCGTGCCATCTGGTCTGTCATAATGAGGCGCAATTCGGAAAACGTATGAATACTCAATATGTTCCATGTAGGATTCCCTCACATGACTGTAAAGTCTGAAGTACTCGGAGGGTATCACATTCCGAAAGGCTCAATGATTGTTGGAAATATATGGTGAGCGCCGTCCTTATAGCCGCATAAATCAACAAAGCTGACGAGTCCTAGGCACATGCTTCACAACCCCGCAGTGTATCGCATTCCTGAGCTTTTTTCTCCAGAGCGCTTCTTGAAAACAGGTGATAAACCCGCCGAACGAGATCCTCGCACATGTGTTTTCGGCTTCGGGCGTCGGTAGGTCTTCATTACTAGTAGCATTATCTTCAATTATACATCACTCGCTCCCATGATCCCATGGACGATGCACACGAAGTATCTGTCCAGGTATGTTTATGCAATTGGGGGATAGCAATTGTTTGCTGATCATCCGACCCTTAGGACTTCAGTTCGCAGACGCGACCGTGTGGCTCGCTATGGCCACAGCGTTGGCTGTCTTCCGTGTATCCAAGGCTGTCGAGGGAGGTGTTGAGGTGACACCCGAAATCAGGTATACCTATAATTTGGTCAGGTAAATCCGCCACCGGTATTCATTCTCCCTTGAGTTGATGTTCGCATTGCAGTCATCTGGAGAAATTCAAATGTAGCATCAAGCCTCGTTCTGCTCGGGCAGAAGCGTTGATCCTTCAGTCTTGATACCCCAGTACAGTATGCGTAGTTGCGTAGAGGTCCTTGGACCAGAATATACGCATATAAGAATGTCCAAATAGCGCTGTGGGACACCACATCAGCCAAAAAAGTGTTGAGTCATGTCAGTCATCATACAATAGCAGTGGGGGTGACTTGGATTTTGGAACCTGGAGTTGCATTGGGGACTGTCTCACTCCGACTTCGTCATGTCCCAACATTCAGCATCGCTGGTGCTAAATTGAGTGATGAAGTGGCAATGGCTGACATATGAATATTTTTTCCGGCCCCAAGTAGAACTTTGATGGTGTCGAAGTGACCCGAGTATGACACGAGACCCGATGCAGTCCAGCGGCCCTCTTCGCATTCACGTTGGCGCAGACAGAACATACCAGACCGGGTGTAGGCAGTGGCTTAGAGGTCGATGATCACCTTGCGATGGGGTGAGATGGCTTTCTCATAGTCTTGGGCTTGCATTTACGGTTGCGGACACGGATGCGAGGACAGTCGAACCCTCAGGCACTGATGCGCACAAACGAGAGGGAGCGTTGCTGGTTGTGGGTGCTACACCAGCCCTGGCCGAGGAACTGCCAGCATTGAACCCGCTGGCGAGGCTGAGTAAGCCGTCACCGCCAAGCTCAAGGCGTTGATCCCCTGGGCACAAGACAAGGCCGGGCGTAAAGTCAAGAGGTCGCCACAAGAGGGCGAGCCAGAGCTCGAGGCGACACCGCAAAGGGGCAGACAAAAACCCAAGGCGCTGCCACCAGAGGGTGAGTGCAAATGCGGCATAATGTCGCAAGGCACCCCAAACGAGGGCACATACAAGCCCGGTTGGCTGTCGCAAGAGCCATTGCATGAAGTCGTCCTGTCCACTTGGGAGGGACCAGGCCCCTGGGATCCTGACTGGGGAGCAAATCATCAATTCGAAAAGACCTGTTGAGGCCATGGACATCACAGCAGGCATCGTCGCCCACAAGAAAAACCTAGCTTTACAATGTCGGCGGCACCACCAGGAAAAAGCCAATCACGCACCTGAGACCCATATTCCATCGTCCCAATCTATTGTCCCCGTTGTGCCGTCGATGTTGCAACCGATTTCCGTTTTGAGGCTCATGCAGAGGGCACGACGTCTCTTGGGAGATGCAGAAGCAGAGAGTCATGTCAAACCCAAAAGTCAAAGTGGCACGCAACAACACAACGGCAACGGCCGCAACGATTATGCGGAATTTTCACACGGTGAGCACCCAAAATCCCAGCTGGAAAAATCGGCTTAAATACCTCGTTCTCTAAAGAGAACTCGGAACCAATTCATCATGCTCCCCACTGTGACTTCTTTTCAAGATGCCAGTCATGCATTTGGACCAACCCGGACGTTAGTCGGCCAATTTCATACTTATAATAAAAGCCAAGGGACAAAGAACTTCGTTTGCTGTTGTGCTTCCCCCACACGATGCCCATCAACTGGCAATTCTCAACAACTGGCGTCTTGACAGGCGTTGTTGTCCTGATCCTGGCACTAATCCCACTTTATCGGGCCTCAAAACGAGAAAGCCTTTCGTTACCACCTGGACCAAAAGGTTGGCCTTTAATCGGAAACTTGCTCGACATACCCCAGTCCGATTTTGCGAAGACCTACGCCGAGTGGGCCCGGAAATATGGTGTGTGGTTCCGTATATTATAATCATTGCGTTGATGTGGTTGATGTGGAATAAATACCAGGCGGGGTTGTATACGTAGATGCGGCCGGGCAGCCCATGATCATTCTTAACGATGTCGACCTTACAAATGAGATACTCGATAAAAGGGGCGCAAACAATTCAGACAGGCCAGTCTTCAATATGGCTGGCGAACTCGCTGGATTCAAAGACTGGACCGTGCTTCTGAGGTATGGACCCCGGCTAAAGGAATCACGCAAGTATATGCATCGCGCGATTGGAAACCGGGAGTCCCTCAGGAAGTTCGATGGTCTTTTTGATGCCGAAGTCCAAAAGTACTTGAAAGCCACCCTACGTGATCCAGACAATGTGCGGGAACACATCCGTCGGTACATGTCCGGATTCTTTATCTTTATGGGATAAGGGCTCACTATAATATAGTTTTGCAGGTGCAATCATCGTTCGGATCACTTACGGTTACGAAGTACAAGAAAACGGGGATCCTATCATCGCTCTTGCAGAATCTACCGTCGGCTTTTTCTCGACTTTCATCGAACCGGGAGCATATCTAGTTGATTTTATTCCACTCTGTATGCCAATATCATATTCATCATACTAATTTGAATATTCACCCACTCCCCAGTAAAGTACGTTCCGGAGTGGTTTCCTGGAGCAAGTTTCCAAAAGGAGGCTTCCAAGGCAAGGAGGTCCTTGAAAGACATGGTCGACATTCCATTCAGATTTACTTTGGATCAAATGGTATTTGAACTTTCCGATGACACTACGCAATAAACACTGATTCGCTGTTCCAATTTGAGGCGACTGGGATGGCCCCACCTTCGTTTGTCACAAATAATATCCAGGATATCACGACTGAGGTCGGTCGAGAAAACTTGAAGTGGACTGCTTCATCTTTGTTTGGTGGTACGTGGTTCCATCTTGCCTTCTTAATCACCCCTTGTCAACCCTTCGATTGGAACATAGGAGGAGCAGATACTGTGGGTGTCATTAATTGAACGAATGAATCTCCTCACCTTAGTTGTGCATAGACGGTTTCGGCGTTATACACTTTCTATCTTGTCATGACACTCTTCCCGGACATCCAAATTAAGGCCCAGGAGGAAATCGATCGTGTCGTCGGGAACGACAGGCTTCCTGTATTGGCTGATCGCGACAGCTTGCCTTATCTTAGTGCTCTGCAAAGCGAGGTCTATCGCTGGGAACCTATTGGGCCAACTGGTTTGTCACAATGAGACACAATTCAGATGAAATATGACTGATCACTGTGCGCCTTGTAGCGATTCCTCGTAAGACTGCAAAGTCTGAAATACTGAAAGGATATCACATTCCGAAAGGATCAATCATTGTTCCGAATATATGGTGAGCTTCGGATGGGGTACATACATGGTTCAACAACGCTGACAAGCCCAGGTACATGCTACATGACCCCGCAGTGTACCCCAATCCAGAGCTCTTTTCCCCAGAGCGGTTCCTGGAAACAGGTGATAAACCTGCGGAACGAGACCCTCGTACAAGTGTTTTCGGGTTTGGGCGTCGGTAAGCCTTCACTATCTGTGATTATGCATCACGGGCTCTCATCCGCTTTACACGAAGTATTTGTCCAGGTATGTCTACGTGATTCGGGGACAGTGATGGTTCACCAACCATCCAACCCACACATAGGACTCCAGTTCGCAGACACGACTGTGTGGCTTGCTATGGCCACGGCGTTGGCTGTCTTCCGTATCTCGAAGGTTGTCGAAGGGGGTGTTGAGGTGACACCGGAGGTCAAGTACACAGGTGGTTCGATCAGGTAAATCTGCGACCCTTTTTCATTCTCTCTTTCCGTTGACGTTTGGATTACAGTCACCCGGAGAAATTCAAATGTATCATCAAGCCTCGGTCCGCACAGGCAGAAGCGCTGATCTGATCCTCCAGTCTTGATGCCCCAGTACAGTATACGTTGATGCGTAGAGGTCCTTGAGCCAGAATATAAGCAGACGCCCAAATAGCGATGTGGAACGGAACAACACGTCGCTGAAACAGTCTTGAGTCTTGTCCAATCATACGGTGCCATAACAGCGCGCATGGGATAAGTGCATCGAGTAGCATGACTTGACTGCCGTGGCAAACCTTAAGAAAACCCTTCCAATTGTCGAAGTCGTAACTTATGCAGTTGACGTCAATCGGGAATGGCTCCGCCGAATGCCTGGGTCGTTTATACCTTTATGCATTGAGCGGACGTTCGCTCACTACATCAACTCGATTAGCTGACATGACAAGCCAATCGACTGCGAAGGATTCTTTTTTTTTTTTTGCATTGAGTCCTATTGTCCACGTCTTATGACACAAGACGGTCCAGTAAGGAGTAAAAGGCAGTAAAGTTAAAATGGGGGCAAAAGAGGTGGGGTATGAACGGCCGAAATAAAGACAAAGGTGTGGGTCAGGCGCCAAACCCATGACACACTCATGGGAGGTCGGGTCGAGGAGGAAGGGGGGGAAGGAGGACTTGGGTCGCATGAAGGAAGGGTTCATTTGCTGAGCCATCATCAGGCATAGCGACATCGATAGCCACCAAACTTCCCCGAGTCAATGTGAAGTGGCTCACGAGTTCATGCTCTCCGTCTCAGAGTCGTTTCAGCCGTAGTACTGTAAGGTATGCACGCGCTGTAGCCCTCGGAATCGGAATCGACCACCTTCGACCACGTGACATCCTCCGTGCACCCGACCACGCCTACTGTAGTCCTCTTCACCCGCCTCGTCTCCAAACCCGCCTTCATCCACCCTCGTTGCCTTACGGCCGAACCTTTTCCTGCCGCAACCAAGTTCCCCCTCTTGTCGCGCCCCGATCCTTTTGGCCGAGCACACGCAGATCGCCCACGGGTGCGTGCCACCCTCGAAAATCCCGTCGTTCCACGTCGCACGCGTCGTTTACAGCCCCTCGCAAGCCAGGATCACATCTTTGTTGGGAAGGTGTCTTACTATACCTAGTATCGACCTCGCCCTCTGTTCGTGCGTTCCATTGTTTCTTTTTCGTTCTAGATCTGCCGCTCTCCATTCCATTATTTCCCCTTTTACTCTAGCCTTTTACCAGCGAACGTCGCCGCTTCTCCCTCGCCCTCGTCGTCTACGGGCTCGCTGTCGCGCAGATGGATACGATTCAGTAAAATTTCTTCACTTCGAACGCCGATTTCCTTCGTCATCGTTGCCAGCAGGACGATTCGCCTTGGCTTTTCTCCTCTTCACTCCCCCCCCTCCCCTACTCGACTTGCACGTAGCATACTTAAACCCCCTCGCCTGGCCTTGTCAAAGGTAGGCAATCGAGCCCCACTTTATCCCTCTCTTTCTGTTTGCGTGCTTTCGTCCTCGCCCGATCGCTTGACGACAAACCGAGATACCGCGTCGTCGTTCGCCCCGCTGCTCTCGCCCTCTCCCTCGCTTCGAGACTCTTCTTACGATTTCTTCTCGTGCGTTCTCGGTTCTCGGGGTCGCAGCCTCTTTTCCTTATAACTACTTCCGGACTCACTGCTAGGTCACATTGACTTAAACTCCATACAGTACCTTACTTGTCAGTACGACTGACGAGCCACAACCATAAAGGCCGAGGACACAGGACCTCTGTGCCCTGGTCTGCAACGCCTCGTCTTTGGCAATCTCGACTCCTCAGGCCTTAGCTGTGCCAGCAAGCTCGAGCCGAGGTCGCGGAGACCTCATGTAAAAGCTGTGTGACATCCGCGGCTCTCTGCTTCCACTTCCAGTCGTTTGTCTGGTTTCCGGCACCCATCCTTTTCTAATAGTAATAAGTTCTGCATTCGTGCTACATTTCTTTATCGAACAGCTTGAACCTTATCCCTTTTGCAATAGCACCATTTAAGTTGCATTGGTGGGGTGAACTGTGAACTGATGACGAACACTTCCTTACCACCCACGTGACCCGGCAGTCTCGACCGCCTGGTGGTGAAAGTACGACTACATAACGGGCGTCAACCGCACCCACACCCTCACACGCATCTACTCACACATCCACTGGTGGCTCGATGATGCGGTGGCGATGAGTTGGCGATGACGAACAGAGATGGGAACATATGGCTAGCCCTGCGGCAACCTCAACAGACTTGGACACTCTTGTACCGTACCCTGGACCTTGCACCAGCGATTGACGATGAGAACGACGGTGATATGAATGGTTTGACTCGTAAGTTCTTACTTGCTTTCTCCCACTGTGCTTTTTACCTCATTCTTAACCCTTTTTTTACCTTTAGGCTTCATGTATTTAGGCGGTCACAGTGTTCCGTGGCACTACGGATTCCTTTGTCACTATCAACCATTGCAATCTCATCTTGATATACCCCGAAAAGTGCCAGTTGCATTGGACCGTTGTATGACTACTGAATGTGACGAAATTAACAATATCTCCGCCCAATCTGCCATTATTTGCCTAGACCCTGGGCTATTCTCAGGTTTGGCTGGTTGAGCCGCGGGGGCTGGTCCTACACCCACCCATGCCACGTCATGGGACCAGTTGATCATGCTTGCCAGCACTCTGACTTCTTTTCAATATGCCAGTCATGCATTTGGGCCAACACGAACTTTAGTCAGCTGATTTTATACTTATAAATAAAGCATTAAGGAACAAAGAAACTTCGTTGCGGTTGTACTTCCCCACACCATGTCCATCAACTGGCAATTCTCGACAACTGGCGTCTTAACTGGTCTTGTTGTCATGATCCTGGCACTAATCCCGCTTTATCTAGGCTCAAAACGAGAACGCCTTTCGTTACCACCTGGACCAAAAGGATGGCCTCTAATCGGAAACTTGCTTGACATACCTCAGTCCAATTGTGTGAAGACCTACGCCGAGTGGGCCCGGAAATATGGTGCGTGGTTCCATTATATCATAATCATTGCATTGATGTGGTTGATATGGAATAAATCCCAGGCGAGGTTGTATACGTAGATGCGGCCGGGCAGTCCATGATCATTCTTAACGACGTTGACCTTGCAAATGAGATATTCGATAAAAGGGGCGCAACCAATTCAGACAGGCCAGTCTTGAATATGGCTGGCGAACTCGCTGGATTCAAGGACTGGACCGTGCCTCAGAGCTATGGACCCCGGCTAAGGGAATCACGCAAGTATATGCACCGCGCAATTGGAAACCGGGAGTCCCTCAAGAAGTTCGATGGTCTTTTTAATGCCGAAGTCCGAAAGTTATTGAAAGCCAACCTACGTGATCCAGACGATGTACTGGATCATATCCGTCGGTACATATCCGGATTCCTTATATCCCTGGTATGAGCGCCCAGCATCATATAGTTTCGCAGGTGCAATCATCGTTCGCATCACTTACGGTTACGAAGCACAAGAAAACGGGGATCCCATCATCGCTCTTGCAGAATCTGCCGTCGGCTATTTCTCGGATTTCAACAAACCGGGAGCATATCTAGTTGATTTTATTCCACTCTGTATGTCAATCTCACATTCGTCATACTAATTTGAACAATATTCACCCACTTCCCAGTGAAGTACGTCCCGGAGTGGTTTCCTGGAGCAAGTTTCCAAAAGGAGGCTTCCAAGGCAAGGAGGTCCTTGAAAGACATGGTCGACATTCCATTCAGATTTACTTTGGATCAAATGGTATTTGAACTTTCCGATGACTCTATGTAATAGACACTGATTCGCGGTTCCAACTTGAGGCGACTGGGACGGCCCCACCTTCATTTGTCACCGATAATATCCAGGATAACACGACTGAGGTTGGTCGAGAAAACTTGAAGTGGGCTGCCTCATGTTTGTTTGGTGGTGCGTGGCTGCAACTCGCCTTCTTAATGACCTCTTATCAACCTCTCAATTGGAACATAGGAGGAACAGATGCTGTGGGTATCATTATTTAAACGAATGAATCGCCCCACCTTAGTTGTGCATAGACGGTTTCGGTGCTATCCACAGTCTACCTTGTCATGACATTGTTCCCGGACATCCAAGCCAAGGCACAGGAGGAAATCGACCGTGTTGTCGGGAATGATAGGCTTCCTGTACTGACTGATCGCGACAGCTTGCCTTATCTGAGTGCTCTGCAAAGCGAGATCTATCGCTGGCGACCTGTTGGGCCAACTGGTTTGTCACGATGAGATACAATTCAGATGAAATATGACTAATCACTTAGCACCTTGTAGGGACTCCTCGGAAGACCTCAATGTCTGAAATACTTAAAGGATATCACATCCCGAAGGACTCAATCATTGTTACGAATATATGGTGAGCTTCGGATGAGGTACGTGCATGGCTCAACAACGCTGACAAGCCCAGGTACATGCTACATGATCCCACAGTGTACTCCAATCCGGAGCTCTTTTCCCCAGAGCGCTTCCTGGAAATAGGCGATAAACCTGCGGAACGAGATCCTCGTACAAGTGTTTTCGGCTTTGGGCGTCGGTAAGCCTTCACTATCTGTGATTATGCATCACGGGCTCTCATACGCTCTATACGAAGTATTTGTCCAGGTATGCTACGTGATCCGGGGACAGTAATGATTCAATATTCACCGACCATCCGACCCACACATAGGACTCCAGTTCACAGACACGACTGTATGGCTTGCTATGGTCACGGTGTTGGCTGTCTTCCGCATCTCGAAGGTTGTCGAAGGGGGTGTTGAAGTGACACCAGAGGTCAAGTACACGGGAGGTGCGACCAGGTAAATCCACCGCCCTTTTTCGTTCTCTGTTTCCGTTGACGATTGGGTTACAGTCACCCGGAGAAATTCAAATGTTGCATCAAGCCTCGGTCCGCACGAGCAGAAGCACTAATCCTCTAGTCTTGATCTCTCGGTACACCAGCTGTATTGATGTCTTTGGACCTACATAGGTCACCATGTCTAAATGTATCTGGGAGAGTATCAGATTAGGTGAAACAGCGTGAAGCAATGCCCAATCATACAGCAACGTTAGGCAGGGATGAACACATTTTGAAAGCTACAACGTGGTCCGTTGTGTATAGCACCCATCTGGTGATGGAGTGTCGGTGCATGTCACATGTCAGTGATTGATGTGTGGTTTACCTGAGGCACAAACCCAAAGGAAGCTCAGGCTCTTCCGATTCTCTCAGTCACACCCTCCATCGGTCTACATATACTAGTGTCTTTTGCCTAACCATATAACGTGGTACACAAAATGCGAACTCCAACTCGAATCCTTCCAGACCTGCATCTGTATCGTATCAACGCTTCGGGTTGATAATAATTAGACAGTCATTGCATTCGACAATGGGAACAGTGCATCTCTTATTCAACCATGCGTGCGCCCTCCCCCCTAACACCACAAAACAAAGAAACCCCCGGGGACATACACATAGTCCGTGAATAACTAGTACATTGCCTTACCAATCTGTGGGGCAGAGACGGCGTCTGCAATTGAGTTTGTAGAATATCCCCAGGTGAGAGATAGAAGGCAAGAGTGGGAGAGAAAGGCCACGTTCCCAACTAGTGAGATCTAGTGAGAACGCGCAAGTGGGTAGAATCGGGAGACGCGTCGCCGTCGCTGTCAGAGTATTGTCGCCGAAGCTAAAGACTGCCGTGGCCCGCAACATCAAGCTTCCAAAATTTGCCTAATGCAACGGCCTAGCTCTCCCCGTGATGCCCCGTCCAGTAAAGTGTATCACTGACGACCCATCACACTGAGCATTTTGTCCCTGATGGATCATCGGCAGGCACCGCGATAAAGACCACAATGCAACGGGACCTCGCAACACCACCGTCGATGACCGACGCAAGTGGGAGTTATACCTCAGTGGCTCGACCACTCTTCCACAGGTGGCAGAGAGGGGGATGAAATAAGGATATTGTCTTTATGACCTGCGATACATCGCAAGTTTTGTGGTTTGACCTGGTGCGCTTCCTAGGAGCAGACGATAAACCTGCGGAACAGGATCTCTATGCGTCTCTCACCGGCTTAACTCAGTAGATCTCAGCGAGGGAAATGAGGCCCTGATCAACCTGTATGTGAGTGCTACATTGTCTGCCTTCGGGGTGGGTGATGAAGGGAGGGGCTTCGGGACATCCCTGATCTCATTTAGGTCGATTCCTTCATGATGAGTTTCGGGTAAAGTCTTGCGAATTTCAGACGAAGGCGTAATAGATATGGAGACCATAGAAAAAATGCATATTCCTCAATCACCATACGCATGCGGTTATCCGTGGCCAGAAGAAGGTATAATACCCTCCGCTAACGCAGGTAACAAGCCCGCCGTCCTTGCACTTCGAATGTCAGCCCGTTGTGGATCAGCCCCGTGGGTGAAAGCATCAGTGACGGAGCGTTAGAAACCGGTGAGCCATCTACTGTCTATCCAAGCCAGATAGCCTTTGTCCTCTTTCTCCCCGCCAAACCCAATTCACGTACCCTACCTGACCCCCGGTGGGATTGTTGTGTCCGGCCTGGCGAGGTGCTGCA
>Ga0307510_10002084_pt1 | contig 22603 bp, 24 predicted proteins | sample 12_EM_MG_FD_207224 | JGI IMG/M metagenome (GOLD analysis project Ga0307510, IMG submission 207224) | Populus trichocarpa ectomycorrhiza microbial communities from riparian zone in the Pacific Northwest, United States - 12_EM | ecosystem: Host-associated > Plants > Roots > Unclassified | place...
AGAGTTGAGTCGGAAAGTCGTCAAAGCAGACGCAAATTTCCCTTCTACAATCTACAAAATGCCTGCGCGTCCTGATTACTGGATTGGGTAAATATACGACCGAGGGCACGCACCACCCGTGATGTGAATAGATGAAGGAACAGGGACCACATTCGGCTTAAGTGCGATACATTAACAAATCCGGAAACAGCTGGGCCTGCCCAACTCCCCTTGGTGCGCTTGATAACTTGGGAATGAGTCAAAATGAAAAACGAAGCTTCGCGCTCGTCGGCAGCAGTGTAGTATTACTGACCTTTCATCACAAGCACTTCATCGCTGAAAAGGAAAATATATATATATACGTCATTCTAAGTCTCGCCCTCGGTCACAGGTTGAAGATTCGATCCTTGACCGTGCCAATTCGAACGACCACAGTGCTCGACGTAGAGCACAGCGCCTTCTCGTCTTCAGGTCTACAATTGCTGTGCCATGCTGGACTAAGAACGCTATAACTGAGGCCTACTAGGAGATGGGCACCACGCCATATAATAGCTCAGAAGGGTCAACAACGGGGGAGTGATGGCTCAAGACCCTTCTGTCCCTACCCAGAACACGAAGTCTGTTGGGGCTTATTATGGCACCTAGAGAGTTTGAGAGCCAAAATAATGGAAGGGGATTTAGTATTAAATGTTCGAAAAAAAGTGTCCAATGGCACGCACTGGCGCTATGAGAAAAGTGATGAGGTGCTTTTCAGAACCTGGCTACGCAATTCGAACTCCACGTAGATGGGCGTTGGATTTGATGCATCATTCTTCCAGAACTCGTCACCATTCTCAGTTCCCGACAAGCTGTCAACGACGCTCCGACAGATCCGACACCCTTAAATGACGCACTTTAAGAGCGCCATCGGTCCTTTACATGGGTGCAGTATTGCCAAATCAAAAGGGTCGGTCTGCATTCGAGTGAATCTCTCAGCGCTGGTTTCTCCAGTGCCAGTGCGAGTGATGAGTTGACTGGTCGGGAAAGAGAGTCGTACTGTATCGAAAATAGGTACGGCTTTTCGACCCTCGGAGTTTGAAGCCGAGACTTGCCATCTAATAATAACGCTTATGAAATGAAACCGTCTCCGAGTCCGGTCGTCGCACCCCGCGGCGTCATTCATCTTATCTTGGAATCGATCGTGGGGAAGCCAGGGTGATGGACCTGTTCCCGTGAACTGGGATATATTACACCGGGCATTTAACTATTTGACTCTTTTGAATCGCAAAGGTTGTTCGGCATTGAAACATCAAAATACTTTTGTGTAATGAAAGGGCCCGTGAGCCCTCGTACTGGCGGTGGGTTCAAAGTGATTCATAGATGACAGATTTCCACGTTGGGAGCAAAGGTGGGGCCATGTTTCCCTGTTCCCACGTGTTGGAAGTAGCTCATATGTGTTACTTCTCGGTGAATCCCCGCTTGATTCGTTGCCCACCAGTTGGCCCGGGGTATCATGTCTGTAGCCTCTTTGCCTATTCCCACACTCGTGATTAGCCCGCTCTGATTGACTGCGATCTTCGTCTTTCTAGCACAAGCTTTAGGATAACTGACGTTCTGACTGGTCCCCCACGTGTGTAAAACAGACTTTTCATGACTTTCGATGCCATCAATTGAATCACACACCGTCTCATAGCTCGCTGGAAGCCCCACGCCCAATCGTGATCATGTCACCACAATTCCTAGACCTCTCCACCGAACTGGTCATCCAAATCCTCGCTTACGGATCCCTGCACGATATTCGCGCCTGCGCACAAACCTCTCGGAGACTGTACAGCATCATCTCTGGCTCTCAGTACCTGCGATATCTCCTGCGAACGAAGATAGCGGGCGTGTACGACCCCTTTCTCCCCGGCCTCTCGATCCAGGAACGGCTCTCTGTCCTGGAAAGATGGGAGCGCGCGTGGCACAGCCTCGATCTCCGCAATCCCGCTTTGCAATGCATCGTCCCCAGAGACATTTCGGCTAGCGTCTTTCGTCATGAGATACATGGGGGTTACTTGATTGTAGCCCGGCGATTCCCAGTGGACGATCACCCCTTGGGATACAGTTACTTTGACCTGCACGATGCAGTTAAGCGTGGCTACCCTTCGTGGAACCACGTCGATCTCCATCAATCCTTGTCTGTGTTCTCGTATTGTTTCAACGTAGAAGAGTACAATTTGGCCGTGATGCTAGTTTAGTGCGGCATTCGCCCTTCTTCTTTCCTATCCGCGCGACTGACCTCTCGGCGTAGCGACCGAGAAGAACGCCCAGAACCCCGTGCATCACTTCGGGTGATGGATTTTCGTAGAGGGATTGACCATCCTCTCGCAACCACTCCAAATATACAGCTGCAGCTTGGAGGAAATGCGATGAACATTCATGATGCGTATTATGCAGACATGGAAGTTGCGGGCGACAACATCGTCGTGATGATCTCTCAGGCGAGGGCTCTACCTGACTATATGTTTCTGGTTGGTTGGAAATCAGGGCAAGTCTCACTCGTAGGATTTTCCCTCTTACTCTACGCGATCCATCAGCTGAGTCGGAATCCTAGATCCTGACTGCCCCGGACCTTACATATGCATCCTCGTTTGCCCTCATCAGTACGGAACTAATTGTGCTTTTCAATTTGCAAACAAATTCTCTGGATGTCCACCGTATCGTCGACAGCCCCAGCTGTACCATACAAAGGGTCGGAACGCTATCCTTACCTTTCTCCAGAACCAACATCCCATCACTTACCGCGCACTTCAGGCTAGCACCAGCCTACCTAGCATCATACTCGCGCCCTCAATGCCTTCCGTTCCACCCCTCCCCCGATGCCCGTTTAGTGGGACTGGCCGTGATCGCCGGGGGCAAAGACGGCGCGATGACGCTCTACTGGCTTGCCATTCGGACGGACTACCTTTGTTCTATCACGGCGACGAATCGCGATTCAGACGCTGGCGGACCCGGGCCAACCTCTTGGGAAACATGGAGTCACCGCACAGCATGCTGTATCGAGATGGACGATCTGTTCGCGACGCCTACCCCTGCCGGAGGGCGTTGGCTGCTGCATTCACAGCCTCTAATCGTACGCGAATTCGGCCTGTCAAGGTCGGGGAGAATTGACGACCGGAAGACACACCATGATCAGGTTATCGATAAAGCCGTACTTCGCGAAGCGCTTCAAGACGCTTTTGCTTCGCAACTGCCATATTGCGATATCACCGTAAGCATGGGAGAGAGGAAATATCAGTCTGTAGTAGCTGATTATGAGTGGGTTGTTGGGTTGAACTATGAGGTGCGTTCCACCTGTGCATCTACTCTTATTGATCGGCGGCGCAGCAAACTTATGCTCAAACGATGCACTGGCAGGGCGACGATTTTCCCAGAACGACATGCCATATCGATATCCATCATGTCATATGACATTCATGCAGGCTTTTTTGAGGTCCTTCTCTGAGATGGGAGCAGTTTCTTTCGGTATTGACCCTGGCAAATTAATTGCCCCTTCGAGTCTAGTAAGTAATAACATCAGCAGGGCGGTTCTGGTACCCCGCCCGAACGTAATCATATAGGAGCACGTCAAGCTCCCAGTCACCTTCATACAGCAAAGGGCGAATTTGAGTTGTTAGAATCGTGCGGAATAGTTCTCTGAAATGCATACGATAGGAGTTAGCGAGGCATAGTCGATTGATTCTCAAAATAATTACTGTGATTTCCGGATGAGTGCGCTGTCAGTATTTTTTCAAACGATACAAAATCAGAGAAGACGAACTTGAATGATGGATTAGTACGGTATGACAAAAAGGGGCTAGCACGCCCCACAGATATTTGGACTTGCTTCGGTAGACCGACCCAAGGGTGTGCTGAAGGGTAGCGCATTGATGCCCAGACGTGCCCACTTTGTGGGTCAATGCGTAGGTTGATATAAAAATTAGACCGATTGCCAGTGGATCTCGTTTTTATTGCTCGCCTTACACACGTGGGGCACTTGCTTGACTTTTCGTGGGGACAATGGCGAGCAACAACTGAACTTGTGTGCTGAAAAGTGTCCCACGGGACGTGATAGATATGCAAATGAATCAAGGCCTGATCCGATCTCACCCAAGTAAGAATCAAACCGCTGGACGGGCGCGATCACACAATTGATATCATCTGCCATCTCAGCGAGCTCAGTCAACTATCGTTCTCATCGCATTAGACAGACTTAACGATCGATCGCTTTGGCACATCCGCACCTATGAACACCGTGAGTGATAAGCCTAGTACCCGTCGGCAGTCTCAACACCGCCATCGTTCGTAATGTGACGACTCCATACTGAGATCAAAGCCAAGTTCTCGCCTCACCGCAAAACTCGCGGGCCGACGCTCAGTACTCCGCAAATTCATAGCCGCATTTGCCGTTGGCATCTGTGTCCTGTCCCTAATTCGGAGTTGATGATTGGGAACAGGTGATAACGTTCAAGAAAGAAACCCCGATTGACGCCGAAAGTGACCAAGACTTGGGGACCTGCCCCTGACTGACAGCTGATTTGGATACCTGGACGCTCTGAGATTTGGGACGCTTGGACGCAAGAGTGGGGTTGAGACACACCTGATGCCGTGCGGATTCCGCATTAGACCGGGAAACAACAGGACACCGCGTGGTAATATTGAAAGCCACTAATACACTTGGTGGGCTCGCAACTGGTATAATCGATGTTCTTGCAGCCAACATAACTAGAATAAGCGTATTAGATCGTTATGCTAGCTTTGTGTGGTAGGTCTGAAACTAGCCCGGGGGGGAGGGGGGGAATAGCACCATTGGCTGACATTGATTGGTAGTTATCGAGTTATCCATGGAAAGATCATACCATCCAAGAATCATCCTCCCGTACTGTTCTGTAAAGCTGCGAATTTGCGCGAGCGTGCCAAACTAGCCGTGGACGTTGATGGATATCCCGGGACTAGCTGTATAACACGCGCCGCACGTCCTATACTAGGCTACTGCCGGTCCCATCTGCTTCCCTCTACCTTCGGTTGCGGCTCTGCCCGGGCGCTACCTGGCCAGTGGCAGACGCGCGCTGCATCTCGTCTTCGTCTAGGCCAGCCTCGGCCAAGATTCTCTCGACCTCTTCCAAGATTGGCTTGTACGTGCTGTAGCGTTCTTCCGCGAGAGAAAAGCCATCGCGACGCAAAAGTTTTCCCCGGTTGTCGCTGCTCTCACGCGCCTTCTGAGCCCAATACTCGCCTAAATTTGTTATTGAGACAGCTTCTCATTAACCGCGGCTTCCCAAACCCATGTTGCCGAAAACTTACGAGATCGCGCGTAGAAAACGGCAAGCGTTTCTCCCGGAAGAGGGGTGCTGATAATATCCTCCTCAGAACGTTTCGTATCTTTGTAGACCCCCATAAAGGCCGTCGCTTGGTCGCGCAGGGAAACCTTCAGTTTGGATGTTGTCAGAGCTCGGCGTACATCGCTTCCCGTGCATGGCACCTACCGGCTCTGCAACAACTTCCTCCTCTACCTCTTTTATTTCCGAAACTTCCTCCTCGCCTGACAACGTCTCTTCATCACTTTCCTCATCTTCATCACTGTCATCTCCGTCGTCGTCATCTTCGTCGCTACTGCTGCTCACGTCGTCACCCTCTGGAGGTATTATCACGTCACTCTTCTTCAGGCAGACATAACGGTCCATCTTGTCAAGAGCAAGTGAATAGAAGTCATCGAGTGTGAATTCGCGAGAGCCTCGTTCAAAGATGCCCCCATAACTAGTCATGAAATTAGCCCTCGACTTAATGGAGTGGGAATTCATGAAGACATACATGTAAAGCGTGTTTCGCAGTACGGCAAGCATCGCATTGTACCGTGGCATTGGCGTGGAAAGTAGGGGATCGTCTGGATCTGATTCCGGTTCTACCTCAGCTGCTACCGCTTTCTGGGCATCTTCGTTGTCTTCGTCGTCGTCTTCTTGGCGCGTGAGACCCTTCTTTCTCTTTCCGCCTTTTTTCTTTGATGTTTTAAGCATCATCGATACCCACTTCCCATTCCCAGCCACTTGATATCCATTCCTAGAACAATGCGAGGATGGGCTCTTGTCGAGAAGTTTGAAGAAGATGGACCTACAGATCGTTCCAAAAGGCGCTCTTCAGTGTCTCTTCGTCCGAGTCTTCGTCTGTCACACCCCCGAACAGCACTCCTATTCCTTTTGTGGCCCAAAGCGCCATGGTTGCCCCCGATCTGAGCGCTGGTGCATATGCGGTTGACGGGCGCTTGCGTCGCTCCCACTTTACGTTTAGAGGGTCAAATTTCTTTTTGCTGGAAGTGGAATCATCGGGGGCTGTTGCAAGCGAGAGGCTACCCGTAGAAAAGGTAGTTAATATTGGTCAAGGTCTTTACAACACTCGAATGACCAACCGAAGGAGCCAGGTATCATCAAGCATGACACCCACCGGACGTTTACCTTTCGTGTATTCTTTGCAGTACCCTCCTACAGTTTGGTGAGTCTTGTACTACGGACATGAAGTATTGTGTGTACCATGAAGGACGATACCATCGGGGGTGGAAAGAAAGGAGAAGCCACTCCTTGGACTGTTGGGATCCAGGTAAATGGTAACGGAGTCTGTCAAGATGAAAGCCTACGATGGGCGGCGTTCGTTAGGATCCCTGTATTCTATCTGCTGCCACTTGTATTCAAACATGTCGAACACCCAGAGATCATTCATATATTTTGCTAAGCGGCGTTCATCTCAAAACGATGCGCAATTTTGGTGGCACTCACTAGTGATGCCTGGATCGTAAAACCCGCCGAAGAGGACGATGTAATGCTTCCACAATGCCATTCTAGGAAAGGCATATTAAAGGACAAGGGAATAGAACCAAAGCACGGGGAATCGAACCTGTGTCCTGAGCGCGCCGACGGGCGAACTTTCGTCTCAATCCGGTCCCATGAGCGGGTTGTGATGTCAAAACACCAGAAGTCACGGTAATGGTGAAACGTGTTCTGATACAAGGACGAGAATTCTCCCCCTACGTGGCGATGAGGTGCGAAGTAGCGAGTGAGTGCGCGGAAGGCGGCACACCGAAGAGGAAGAGCTTCCCTCCCCCCGCAGGAGAAGCAACGACAGCGTGGGCGGATCTTGGACCCGGACACGTCGGGGAGACAAACTTACGCCACTCATCCTGCAGTCACTTCAATTGAGTACGCTCTCCGGCTCAACAGTTCTTACACACCTTTTCTGGAGAGTACCGAAATACGTCACTGTAGAAATACTTAGGCAGGGTCATCAAACACCGTTACGTAGGTCCGAAGAAAACGAGGCTCACGGCTTTCCCATCTTCGCTGAAGAACTCTCCTCCGATGCACCACAGATAGTCTCCGCTGGGACATGCCGTCAGAGTTGCGTTGGCTCTGCGGCTCAGTGGTCCTTCGACAAGCTCTTCAGTAACGGCGTGCGCTGTTTCCCATTCTCGGCGAATCTACTGGCAAGATTCTTTGTTAGACAAGCCGCGAGATGCGAATGCGGAATGGTTTGATACATTCTCGAGGATTGCTTCAAGGTCCTGGTCGTCGTCAAACTCGTCCTTGGCCTTTCCCGATTTCTTCTTCTCTCTGCGCTCTGTTTTTTGTGCCGCTTTGGCCTTCTTCGCAGCTTTAGCAGCTGCCTTTGACACCTGTGCATTCGACGATTTCTTCTTTCCCATGAGGATTGCGTTGCCGATAACTTGGAAAATTGGTGCTGTGACTCAGGAATTTGAAGGACTCGGCAAAATCCGCCAATGCAAGGGGGCCGGTAAGCGGGCCGGAATTGACAAATTGACATTCCACATTCTATCATGACATCGACATCTCGGCGGTCTCGGGGAGCCCACAAATACGAACCTGCTAAAAACCCGGACCAGAAAATAAAATGCAATACAGCGCAGATACGTGCAAGTTATGTAAGGTACGGTACCGAGTCCGCCAAGTCGACGATGACGAAACCAGTGGGGCCCTCTCCGGCTCCGGGAGACTTAAATCACCGGCACTGCGCCACCCTTTACAGTGGTCTGCTTCCCCTTCCTTTCGCGAATACTGACCTTGCAGCGCTATCATCCCATGTGACAACGTGAGCTTTCGGGCAACGTCCGGGTTTAATTTGATATTGTATGGATTCCTCAAATTGATAGCCTTTGGAGAGTAAGGAAAGGACCGCATTGAACTGTCGCAGATGCTACTTATCGCCGGTGTCTGTCAGTTCAGGAACCCCAGGACAGGGCCACTCCTTCGAAGAAGGGCAAATTTAAAACCAAGACGGCTGTATCTTCGAGACTCCGTCGGGTTGCGTAACACAGACAGGTGGGTGGGAGGGAGGGAGGGAGAGATTGGGGAAGGTGAGGAAAGGGAAGAAACGAGGGGACACCTCAATTTGGTGTGCTCAACGTAAGTCCGCATCGGTGACCGCAGCACAGGCACATGGCACCATGCACCCGTGCGTCTTGCGTGTTGTTGCCTGCCAGTTCACATCAGCACTAGGCTGTCCCCTCGTGCCGATGAAGCCCTGCATCGCATCCTATTCAAAGCGAACACGCCACCTGACCCCTGCAGCGGGAATAGCTGACAAGGGTGATGCGTCGATGGAAGGGGGACGGGATTGGTATGACCCTTGGTTATCCCCGGCCAACCGCAGGCCATCCGTTCGAAATATCGGCCCACTGCACGCAGGTACTCGCGTCCCGGCATGCTATATCACTACAGTTCCGTCCTCTCACTGGCAGATGACTTGATCCCCCTGTGGCTACATCGGTGCCGCAAACACCACCCTGATTGCAACCATGCGGCCCGATGTTCATCAACTAACTGGGTCTGCCGACCCACCCGGCGGATCAGAGTCACTTACTGCGTCAGTTCGTCTGGGGTCACGGGGAGGAAGACCCGCGTTTGCCTCCATTTTTGTTTGGATGGGCGCACTGTATGGCTGCGTGTTGCTAACGTATCCTACAGTAGTCGAACACCCCTTTCCCCAATCTATGGTCGTACAGTAAGACTAATGGCAATGCAATTCCTTTCCCCCCATTGTTTCACTTTCCGGCATTCAGATGGGTCTGGGCTATCATCCCCTCATAAAGCACTAAATTGAGCGCCCGTGCACCAGCGTCTTCGCGATTCGCACAAACTCAAGCGGAGGGCTTGGATTAGTGAGGTAATGTCACCCGTCACCCCTGAGGCCTGAGGGATTGCAGGTCGCGAAGCGATGTCGAGTTCGGCACATTCATTCCTCATATCATTCCCGATATTTCCGAGAACGTCACATAGGCATATCTAGTAAAGGCATGTCCGTATCATATCAAGGCTTGATAGATAAGCAAGGGCCGTAGGGTGGAACCCATCGCTGCGGGGCGGGCCGCTACCGCCAAAATCAGATCCGCGCTTCTCGCGCGATGTACCGCTTCACTGACAGGGGTTCCCGACCAAGAAGCCAACGCAGGGTATTCAGACTGCCAGTCAGACCACTGGAGGGAAATTTTTTGTATGAGTGTTGCACGCGGTTCAGAGAGAGAGCTCAACGGATTAGGACGTACTGCTCTTCGTAGTACGAGACCATGCGTGCCAAGGCATCACATCCATCTGCATCTCTCAATCGTCCCAGCTGCACTTGAAGCCGGACAGCAGTGTCGCGATCGACACGTTGAATGGTTACAGGCATGCGCGCGCTTTCTGATAGCCACTGGGCAACGTCTTTGTATGATGCCAGGTCCCCAACTAGTTCATATCGCGTTTGAGCGTGGGCAGACGGTCGAGCACGCAATATTGCAGCAGCAACTGCCGCAAAGTCCATGAGATCAAGGAATCCATGTGTGACGAGGGGGGAATACGGGACTTGGAGGTAGCCACATTGTAAAGCGTTGGTAACAGCGATGTTTTGCATGAGGTGTGAAGGCTGATGATATCCATATTCAGCCAGCGACGAATTGCATTATGAAGGTACTTGCCTGAAGTATGGTATAGTTCAGGCCAGACTCGAAGATATATTCCTCTACCCTGAGCCAAGCAACATCAATCAACGGAGGGACTCAAAAATTGGTACATGATACGCACTCGAGCTTTGCGCGATGATGAGGAAGCCGGGAAATATAGGGATGGAGCACACTACTATAAACCAACTTTTCTATATCCATTGCACATGCTGCGTCGACGACATTTTTGCCCATCTGCACCTCGTTCGCGAGGACAGGACCATTGTAGAAGACCACACGTGCTCCATTGAGGGCACGGCGAAGGGACTGCGGATGAAGGAGGTCTGCGATGGCGGTGGATACGTTTGGGCGGTTCATGAATATTTCCTGAAAGCGCGTCCTAGCAGCCTGCGTATGAACAACCAGGCGGATGGACGGTGGCCGAGGAAAGGAAAGCAGGGCATTAGTGACATAGGTGTTGGTGCGAGACGTCGCTGGGATAATTACAATGGTCATTGATTGCTACGGAGGATACCAGAAGCACTGGCCGATTCAACTTTATAAAGCGGGGGACTAGGTACGAAAGGGCCTCGTGAAGGGACGCGGGCTGTGACAATGGAAATGACATAGACAGACCCCGTTGGCTGATGAAGGTCTTCCAATATTCCGCAAACCTTGACAAAACGGAAGCGCTCCCATGCCTGCCGTGGCGATAGGAAATACTTGCAGGAGTTAGCAGAATTGCCAGCAATGGAAAGAAGCGTGGCGCTAGGGACCGGACTCCCAACCAAGCAGCCGCCCACATGATCTTCTGCGTGGTCACCACCTATTCCAAAAAATGTGCTCAGATCAATCGTGATGAAATTTCCGGCAGGCAATGTCGTGAGTGACCAGCATGTTGTGGAACTCCTCAAACAAGCTCTGCCGAGCGCCCGCAACTGCAGAGGTTTAAGGTATTGCCGTGTGGGAATCCAGGAAGGGCATCCTCGGATAGCAGGGGCCGTAGGCTGGTCCTGAAAAGGGAGATCAGGTTCTTCTGCAGAGCAACGTATGAGTCACGAGACAGGGTTACAGGCTGGTTCGCCTGTTCCATCTCGCGAGCGGCAATTCTGCAAACCATAAGGGCGTTTCCGCGGTAATAAGTTACATATTTTAGCCATCCATTTTCTTTCAAGGATCGGTCACTCGGCCAAGCGCGCGTATGGAGTGAATCCAAAGGAGTAATGCAGTGGATGCTACAGGAAACAAGGTTAAATCTTCCTTAGCTCCACGTCGTTGCATCACGGAAGATATCCTATCAGATCAGCGGCAGAAGGTTTGGTCAACCGGTATCTGACATAGACAGTCTCGTGTCAGGATTACCCTTATTCCAGCACGCCGACTATTCAAGTGTTCCCTATTCTTAAGAAAAGCATGAGCACGAAAATTGGCTTGAGGGAGGGGAGGTGAAGAACGGACAGCGACCTAGCCTTCCCGACAGCCCCCCTCACCCCCTCCCGCCCCACACACTAATGCGCTTTCCATTGTGAAAGTCTATATTTTACTCGCCTTGCTGCATAATGCATAGTCATTATTTTATGTGCGCCGGAGAGAGGGGACAAAGTCCGCAAAACGGTTTTTTTAAGTGAACGGTTCGGCAATTGCCGAGTGCGACCCTGACCGGACTCAATAACAATAACAGCGCTAATAATAGCCTGTTCCCATAGAAGGTATGAAAAGGACCTTCGCGAGAGCATATATTAACTTTTTATGGTCTTAGTGGACTGCATCGCCCGGAGTTGGGTGACAGTTTTCTTTAGATAGCCATGATAGTTCATTCACGACGTGAGGTGAGGGCAGCACTTTTGGAATGGATAGTACCAAAAATGACAACAAGAGGCGGGTTAGACAAGTCAGGTATTGGTAGCGTGAGTAACACGGGCTCTCTCTTGGCCCCTTCATCCTCGAGGCTCTACCGCAAGCGAAAGCTGGGTTCAGTTGAGCAGTTTTGGTCACCGTCCTGAAGGACCGAATCCTCGAACGTGCCAGTGCAGAGTGTGTGAAAAGTAGTGCAATTTGACGTGAAAGCCGATAATATGACATCCCATATTTAGGCTTGTACATTCGATGCTCGGGTGCGATCAGGGAGAAGCGAAATTCAAAGGATGTTGTGGGGTGAGGTTGCGGATGGATGGCAGAAAACTTCGCCTTGCCGCCTCCGCTTCTGGAGCGTGATGCCGATGATCGCATCACTGACGAGACAGGTCCAGGGGCCGCCCATCCCCTCAGCCCTCAGGCTAGGGCATCTATCTAGCTATAGCGAACAGTTATTAGGAGGTCACAAACGATGAAAGGCAGCGTAGGACTATCGGACGTCCTAAAACAACCACGATGGTGATGATATATGAAAGGCCGCCGCCGCTTTGATCAAAGTTGGTGAGGCCCCGTTCAGCAGCGCCTGGATGAATACCGCAATCACCCTTGATCCCATAGCTTCATGATATAACTAACCCCCTCTTCAGATGATGGCGGTAACAGAGAAAAATGATAGACACAGCATTTTAAGCTCAAATCACCAGATTAGGGAAGTCGAATACCGCCAACCACGCAGTGCGGTATAGGGCGTCGTAGTGATACAATCCATGAACCATGACAAGCCTAGGTAATCCTTCCGGCTTAATTTTGGTTCGACATTGGAGGTGGGTTTGTCGCATGAGGCACTAGGAAACGGAAAACCCTCGTGTGAGACACACAAGAACGAAAGAACACTTTCCCGAGCGTTAAACTGGGGCGCTCAACCCGCAAGAACATTGAGAGAACGCAAGTGGTTTCGGAAGGCTGGCCTCATTCACACACAATGCCGCTCGCAGATTATAGTCCCAGAAGAATGGATAACTAAGTGCCCTGGATCTGATCCGAGCCTGAACAAACTTTGTGTCCAAGCGGGGGTTCCGTTAGGATTCCTTAGGAAGTAGGAACAAGAAAAGTTGATGAACACGGCTTCTTGTTGTTTACCCACGTTGGTCTTGGCGCCCCGACTTTCCTAAGTGATGGGCGTAGATGAGTGCATACAGTCAGATGATTTGCCATCTGATAATATGACGCCAATGATCACTTTTATGAAGTCCAGGTCGACTTTCCCTCGATACCTGCAACACGAATAATGAACAAAACAGGGTAAAGTTGAGACCAAAGTCTTTTTTGTGTCGTTATCGCATGCAGAAGGAGCCAGATAGTGCTGCATCTCCTCGCCCTGTAATTAATGTAATTCAGTACCTTACCTGACAAGGTTTGCAGAAATCTGTGGCTGATGTCATCAGTCATCCTCGGAGCTCACGTGATGATAAATAAGTGCCATCACGAACCACGTTCGAGTCGAGTCACGGTCGTTGTAGTAATCAGAGCCAACTTCGGATCGTTCGAGGGTCCCGCTGGAACCCTCGGCAGGAATCGAAGAACCTTGAGCGTTCCTAGGATTTTTTTTGCATGCCTCAACGAGAAGGCGAAGCGCTCAAGGGCAATGACGCGAGGGGCGAACTTATCGCGGGTTACCAGCGAAGCTGGCCAACTCGGAAACGACGCACCGCACCTAGTTTATGATATACTGTCACGCTGCACGCTCCTCGAGGCAAAGTCATCAACGTAAAACTACATTCTACTGCAAGCAAGATGCTCACCTTTAGGGTCCGGCGACACCAGGAACGAGTATGGATGGAACACTATCTTCCATTTCTCTCACCGTCACCGTAATGGCATCTTATTTTGTTCGGGCGATATTAATGTGGCCAATCATGACGCCGGTGCCTCAAATTTCATGCGGAATCTCCAGAGAATTGGATCGTAAACCCTTTTGGTAATCCGACTCAGCAACCAAAAGACTTCAAGTTCCGAGTTCCCCCTTCTGTTGCACCTTGCTGACATATCGTCCGACGATTAGGCTATTACCGATGGATGGTGCGTGATCCACGGGTATGCTCATCTTAGGCTATCCGCAGTACAGGAAAGACAAACACTACATCAGCTGTCACGGCGTCCTGCTTAACAGAATTAAGACAAAGCTCTCCATTAACCGCGTGGCACATAGCGTACGCAGACGGTCTTGTGGGTGCTGTACGACCCTAGCGGGATATAAAAATTTTCGAGTTGTCCCCGACATGTAGTGTACAGCCACTGAGAGACCAGGGGAGGGTGTCATCCTAAAGCCGTCGCCAGTGGAAGTCAACCTGAACGCTCAAACGTTCAATAACGTTCAATTTCAATTCCACTCATCTTGATACAGAGAGGAAGGCGAATTCCTCCAACGCCCCATGCAATCTGTCTTAAGTGTGTGCACGTCAAAGACTATTTGAGTATGCAAACCGTCGTTGTCGTCCTGAAAGGCTGGAGACTTGTCAATGGGGACCATCGACTCGGATCTGACGAGCAATCGATCATCTCACCTGGTACCAGACGCCGACGATGCGCTCGTCATCCGCCAGAATGTCGTCATAGTCGCCAGCAGGCTTGTTCGAGGGAGACAGGCGTAAATACTGGAGCGACCTGGGCCGCCAGCTTTCGAATGAGTGCTCAACCCTAGGGTTCGGCAATTCCCGATCCATGACGGGAGAGCTGGTTTCGCGTTCACGGGACGCGCGAAGACGCGCCGCACAGTCTGGAAATGGATCTTGTTGAAATCGAAGACTTCTAAGCGTCGATTGATCCAACGCGTCCCAGAGATCGCACACTTTATCGAGACATCTGGGCTGAGGGGAACTGAGATGAAGGAGTCACGGTGAGGGTCGAATAGCCCCGTTCGGGGAATGATTAATGATTGCTCTAAGAGATTGCATATCGGGTTGCATCGGTGGCGTGTGATGGGTAATGTAGAAAAGCGCAAGAGCGACGATGGACTTTCTGAGGTTGCCCTGGAATGGAAGAGCTGAGGGTGGGCGCTTGCGGTTGTCTGGCGGTACTACCGGAGAAGAGACGGTGATGGAAGGGTGATCTCCGCTCCACACTGCGTCCACCAATTGATAATTCATAGCCCTCACAACGGGTATATCCAGAACTTTGCGAAGTTCGAGGGAGATCTGCCCATCACCCGACAGAAGAACCTTGCGGGTCTCAATGGTGCAATGGAGCAGATTCACATGTCTAACCATCTCGTGATCAATAAAGGCAAATGACGGTGTGTATGCCTCAGCGGGCTGCACACTATCTATGGAAACGACTGTTGTCAACCAAAGCAGACTGCTTTATGATTAATCACCCACGTTATGTGCCGTCTCCTTCATCCAATCGACAAGTGCGAACAAGTCTATGTCACGAGGTGTCTTCCCACAAGACATGACACCAACAAAGTCCCCCGCTATCTTCAAATCGACGTTGTCACACAAAAATTGTCCCTTCCGAATGGCGAACACCACACGACCGAATTTGGCTGAGGCCGCTAAGGCTGTCATCGAAGGGCCAGAGGGTAATCAAAGGTCGCACCCTTCCCTCGTAAACGTCCCTAGCATGCTTTCAGAGGGTCTGGGACGGAGAGTTGATGAGCAAGATGACGTACGTGTGCAGCGTTGCAACGAGGTTTTGCTCAACGAAACAGTCAAAAGCAATGATAGGACATCGGATCTCTGTACGTCACCAACCCATAGCAGAGGATCGAAGGTCGATTGAAGAGTAGCCTCCTATCTTCTCATCTTCAGGTTCGTCATTGAAATGAGCTACGACGAGAAACCCATCGCGCACTGGCAGCATGCTCTTGGTCTTCATCCCCCTGGACTCGTCAGCTTGACCGTCCCTCCAAGCTTCTTCCCATCATTCTAAAAGCGCAAAGCGCTAGGGAACCGTGAGACCAGGTGGGAACTGACCGTTGACGGCGGCAGTGTCCGCCAAAACGTCGTCCTAGCTGTTGTCCCACCAATTTATGCGGTGCGCTGGAGGGCCGTGAGGGGATGAGGTAGAATAGCAAAAGGGGTGCCAGGAGGTAATCATCCCCCCCCCCAAAGCCAAGGTGGAACTACTACTGTAAAGCGTCCACGACCACCCCGAGTATCGGACGTTGGCAACTGCTGCTTTCCCATGAAATGCGCGCTTCCACTTCACCAGGGACCTGGACGCGCCGAGTGCGCATCTTGCAGAACCAACAAAAATAACGTTCCCAAAATCTATCCAATGCGGTCCGGGCCGGAAATGCCACAATTCCTCGTTCAACTTTGGGCAGCGCTTGGGCCGTTGGAAAGCGGGAGAGTGGAAGGGGGCCATTGAACGACTCGACATCGTGTCGGGTTTGAAGAAGGGATGGTGGAATGTCGCTCGCGAACACTCTACGATAGCGGGGAAATGTGCGCGAGGCCTCCCTTCGTGGTTTACGTAGAAACGGTCGATGATCGCGCGTCGTGTCATCAGAAGGATCTTGTTGAAAACCCCAAACGACATACGAGAAGCCTCAGGGTCGCCAACAAATGTCGGCGTTTATGGCATCTATTGTGCGCATTGACATGTGGGACGGTCTCGTAATAGATGGGACGAAAAGGGGTGCGTAGGTGTACAGTAGATGTAGGTGTTGGCAGGGGGTCTGGTAAGGACAAGGACACGTAAATTTGACTTCAGCTGTTATCGCGGGCTCAAACAGAACCAAAAAAGACTTACGTCATCAGCACCTCAGCTTTTCCAATTCCAAATACACGAATTCGAAACGACCTCATCGAGCATAACCTATCTCGACATAATTGTCATAGAAAACAACCTGTGATCAACAAATGGATATGCTCCATGGAATTTAGCAACTCGTAAGCAAAAACCTAATAAGTTCAGAAATGAGGGTTCCATCGAATAGGTTCTAGGTCCAAAGCGTCACCTTCTCCATCGCCTCCTTCCTTGGACACCGCTCAGAGCAACAACTATACGAGATCACCGCGCATCATGATATACGCATGCATCTTTGCAGTCAGATTTGCTCAATCGATGTGTCGAACATAACAACGAGTCGATGGAAACTCTTGCGGCTCTCCGGCCTGCGACTGGTGGACAAAGGCCTTCGATCCGAGAAAACAAAGGCATCCATCCGGGCGTTCTCATCCTGCTTCCCATCTCGTAGTAGCGCGAAGCGGCCTGGGACTCGGATAGTAATGATCAACGGGCAGCTTCTCTTATCTTTGACATCAGCACGGTGCTCGCAGGGTGATTTATTGCAGTGGGTGCGTACCAAGTACCTTCCAAAGCGCATGATGAGACAACTCCTGGAGCACGCCAATATATCCCGAGATGGTATGATAAATGAAATAGTGCTTCGACGGGGGACTTCTGAAGGGAAGGACAGATATTCAGATGCAAATGTGGGGCTTCCAGGTGGAATGATGTCAGAAAATGCGCCTGGTCTTGGTATAAGGTTCATATTGGAATTATTCTGTGCTCCAGAGGACTGTGGGGCATCGCTTGGATTGTGGTTGTGATCCTTGATTCGGTGTAGATGTCAGACTGGAGTGGTGGGAAACAGCGGTCTGGGTCCCTTACAGTGACCCCGACAACCGAGGCCCGACGGGGCGCAACCGCGTCTTCTCGGTTTGATGTGCTTATGAGCCATTGGATTCCGTCTGGCATACAGCCATACAGCTATTAAGCCAACTAACACGGGTGTTGATCGAAGCCATGCAAAATGAGCAATGTGGCGCGGGAAGTCTTTCGAGCCATCGCGTAGGCGCACACGATATGTCTCTATGATCCCCACCCAAGGAGCGCCTTCCGCCATATAATACCTCGCTGGCACTGATTCCAGAGCCAGACCGACGTGATCATGGGAGTGGGGTGCGCTCTCACAGACAGATGGCGACGAAGTGGACACGTAGAACGGGGCGGAAGGGAATGGGATAATGGCGAGGAACGGAGGGGAGGGAGCCCGCAGCGTGGCGCCGCAAGTCGCAGATGTACAGCACCGCAGCGACGGGGAGAAGGGAAACTGTAAATAACGATGATGAACATGAATCCCTGATGAAGTGGCGCACGGATACATACGTGCATACATGCATACATGCATACATACGTACATCATCATCATCATCATCATTCATCACTTGTTGGAAGAGGGGACCGACGGCACGGGGGAGGGATCCCCATAGATGGGCCATCAGGGCGGATCCCGAGTCAACAGACCAGACGATGAGCGCTGCTGTTATTGTTGTATCCCGCCACTGATGAAAGAGTACTAGTACTGTAGGGCCACAACGCATTGTTCCGAGGGTTTGTTCGGTGTTTCCGGGTTAACTATAGTCCCCATTACTGAGTTCCTTCGAGATGAACACAAATCTCGAATTGGGGAATGAGGGGTGGGGGAGAGGGTTCATCCTCATCGTCATTTATGGTCGGCCTAGCCTTGGACCTTGGATAGCGTCAGCACCGAAGAAATGCGAGGGAGCGGGGGTGGCCCCCAGAATATGATTTTGGGTTATAGGGAGGCAAATACTTTATCAGCCATTCCTGCCATTCGTCAGGGCTTCTTTCCAAACTGGGCGGATGCCCCTCTTGGCCCCAGACCCAGGTTCCATTATGATCAGGAAGATTTCTCGCACATGGGGTGTTCCACTCCCGATAACTTCCTCGTACCTTCATCACAGAGATAACGCACCATCATTTGTGAACCAACTTTGGAACACTTGGAGAGAAACGTGTAGTGCAACGCCCAATTGGCCGCGAAATGGCGATCTGATACCATCTGGCTTAATTGTATTTCGGAGAAGCACGTGAGGCAGATATAGTTGGATACTGTTGTATTATCCCGTGTGACTTGCACATTTCAGGCAATCAGAAGAGGAGGATTCTAAGTGGAAGTCTTTGGAGCTTGCAATTGTAGCTAAGGGCCAGGGGCGAGCGCTGACAGAACTTTTTTATCGATGGGAGAAAAGCCGGCCGAATGGACCGGTTGTCACCCTCGGAACTAAGCAAGCGAAACAACAAAACGCACGCATGCTGAAAGTAGCTAGGAAGGTCGTTATACTAAGGGACCCAGGTATCCTAAAGAATAATTATGTGTCGATAACAAGTATGCCAATCTGTCCATCCATCAAGAGCAACCATAAGTCCTCTCGAGTGCTCTGGTCTAATCACGACGTAAGACATAATGGGAACTTTTGAAGCTACATCGGGAGAACGGGGAAAGGAGAAGGCAAAAGAACAATCTATGTTATGCATGGAGAGAAGAAACAAAGCAGGCGGAAAAAAGAAGTAATAATGGAAGAGAAGATGAGAGTTTTGGAGGGTCCAGCCAACTCTGCAAGAAAAAGAAAGTGACGCCTCACGGACAGAGTAACGAAAACGGCGACCTCAGAAACTTCTCCTTCTCCGGTGCCTCCTTTGAGGTGGATGGTTGGACTTTGGTGAGGGGCCCGAAGAGGAAGAGCCCCAGGGTCCAAAGCTTGTAAATAAGCGCTTGAGTAGCGGCTGCGCCCGTTTCGTTGGCGTGACCTGCCAAACAAAAAATCAACAACAAAAAACACTCTTGTCAGCGCCACGGTATTCAGTAAAAACAAAAAGGAAAAAAGGATACGCACTACGGACTGCATCCGCATTTGCTGAGGGGCACTACCGTAAACTTGTGGGATCATGACGTATGAGGCCGCCCCACGCGGCTGTGGGTCATACGTATGATACACGACGTTGTGTGGCGGGGGAAGCGTTCGTGAACGACGTGGCACCGGGTGGGGGAAGGGAATGGGGTGCGGTACTTGGATGGGGAGAGGTGGTAGGGGTTGGTTCAAAGCGTAGGAGTAGGTGCGTGAGTGGACGGGCTGTGAGTAACTATAGGACCTTGAACCATGTGGCCGCGAACTGGAATGCGAATGAGAGCGCTGACGTGTAGGCTCTCGATTGTAGTAATGTTGCTCGCGCGAGGCGGGGCGGGAGGTCGAGTTAGACCGTGAATGCTGGGAGTGAGAAGGTTGCTGGGAGGGAGGCAGGCGGGAACGATGGCGGTGGTGATCAGAGGGTGGGTGGTCGTGGGAGGATTGACTGCCCGACTGCAGGCTCTGGGAGACATTGTCAGCCCAGTTGCTTATGCGGGTCTGGGTGGCCATGAACCGCTCGTAGGCCTCGGGGGAGTAATCGTACTCGGTCATGTTTTAGTGTAGCGGAGGGACGATGATTGACGAGGGTGGGAGAGGTCTAGCAGGGATGGGTAGTTATATATATATTTGTGTTATGGCGTGGGAAGGGGCACCAGGCCTACATGAGGTCGGAGAGAGATGCGGGTAAGAAACCAAATGAGGAGGGTGAGGGAGGGACTTACCGGTTGGTTCCGCCACGAGAGGAGATGAGGACGGGATCAAAAACTTGGGGGGAATGAGGATCACCCACTTCGCACTTGGAGTATTTAATCCCGTCAAAAAATAAAATAAAAATATCTCCCACTTGACCTTTCCCCTCAGGGCCAATCACCCAAAATGGGCACTGCGTAGCATCAGGTGTATTACGTATTTTTCTTTCGGCTCTTCATCTCGGCACTGCCTCGCGCACCACCGCCCTGATCAACGCAACTGCTCGACTCTAGTCGCAGCCAACTCTCCCTGTGTATTTGATCACACAGAGTACATACAGCCCTATCCTCCGGCTTGGAGGACTTCCACGTTATTAGTTCCCCAGGCACGAGATGCGTGACCCTTGGCTGTCGTCTGTTTGTCTTACGCCCCCATAGGCCCCCATAGCTCATTTCCGAATTCATCTCCTAGGATGAACATCTCACTTCAATCAAAGGACACTATCCACCCAAACGAGAACCGGTACCCTCGGACGACCAGCTAGCAATAGCATGACTCAGGGCGCACTCGCGAGCCACAGTCGGAATCGACTGGTCGAGACATCTGATTCATCCCGATACGGCGTTGTCTAGGCTAGGCCCAATCTTAAGCTCCAAGCACACTAAACTCAAGCTCAAAGCCCCCGGATCGGAGTGGCTCCGGGTAAACAATGATAGACGGACTTCCAGAATACCCGTTTGTTGATATGATAAGGAGGGGGCAATGCAGGTATCGGAATCTACGGCGATATGGTGGGAGATCTTCCGCAGTCCGTATTGACTACCGAAGGGATACAGTAGCGATCCACGTACTTGTCGTATATGTGCCCGTAGGCGTGTTGACAGTGCGCTAATACTCGGCTTGCGGCGTAGTGAGGTCCGTCCGTGCGTGGGAACTTGGTGTTCGTAGGCAACGAGTGTTTGGTTGCAATCTACAGTGTAAATCACAGGGATCGCATGTCTCATGGTGTGCCCAGACTCACGGACACGGCAGTGACTGATGCTCTTCGGTGCTTCTGTGAGCAGGTGGTGAGGGTCCACAGGCAATGAGGTTCAGGGTTACCGTTATAGGAACTGCAGTACGGCGGCGCAATGCCTTATAAGAGCAAGACCCATCAAGATCTGCCATGCTGTTAGCATGTTCCCCAAAAGCGATCAAAGTTAAGTCCGCATGTAAGAGGGCGCGCAAATGCACGCCTTCTATGCGTGTTTTGGTGCCGAAACACAACCCAAAGTGGTGAAGCTCTGGGAATTGTGAGCTGTATGGGCCGATGGCCCCGGGGAAAGGGTGATGTTAGTGGCAAACTTCACACAGCCAAAACTGTAACAGTATACATAGAGGAGTGACGTTGACACATACCGCACTACACCAGCCGCATACTTATATGCGTTCACTTGCCGACTATGTGGGTCCTGTTCACACAGAGGGGAAACGGCTACGAGGGATGCGACACACAGGCTGAAGTAGGAAGGATAGAACACGTTCCTACTCCGGGAAGGACCAGGGGAATCCCTGTACAATGGAGGAGGAGAAAGCTCGAGAAAGGGTCAAGCCGTTGAGAAGTACACGATCCCCTGGCACGCATGAGCCGAGATTTGTTTCTCACGGTCTGAGGCATGCTATGTAACAGTAGTTGGCACAGTATCATATACAGTATGGTCACCTGTAGCCATCGCTTTCGCTTTGGCATGCTATAGGGGACTAGGCTCAGTGTATTGACACCTACAGTAGGTCCTCTATTCTACACACCGAAATCGTCATCTTCGCTGCCAATGCCCCATGACAAAATGACATCGCTACCCCATGCAAATGCATAAGAACCGATCCCGATGCGCGCAACCTGACACCACGACGGGCAGTGTGCCCTCATTGCCACCTCGTTGCCAGTGTAAGAAATAAGCGTTAGAACCAGATCGATGGGTTCCCCGGGGTCCCGGTACCGGAAACGTCGCCGTGCCGGCACGCGGCACCGCCCAGGTACGCGTGCGCCCGTCAGACGCGGACCTCTTCGCCAGCCACACAGATCGATGCTTGTCCACTTGCCAGCCCCGCCCCGCCAGACCCGACGCCATGCATAGAACAGTTCCCCACTTGACTCCGTCCCGGAAGGTTGGGTGGGTCCCCAAATTCAAAGTGATTCACAGCTCTGCACTGGCAATCTGCGCCACAGCACCGAAACAGACACGTCCGGAGATGACTTTTAGCCGAATGATGCGGTCGCTATACCTGACTGAGTGTGGGGCGAAGTGGCGCTTGTTTGAGCCCCTTGTGGTCGTTATTTATCTCTAATGAATGGCGTCAGTTTGGGTAACGTCCAGCGAGGAAAGACGCCCCCAGCACCCCTAATCGCAGTGCCTAATGAACGTCCCTCGAACTGCAAAAAAGCTTTCGCGCCGATAAATGACAAATGTCCAAAGATCTCAGCATGTGATCCACATGGCCATGTAAATGAGGAGAG
>Ga0307510_10002085_pt1 | contig 22601 bp, 7 predicted proteins | sample 12_EM_MG_FD_207224 | JGI IMG/M metagenome (GOLD analysis project Ga0307510, IMG submission 207224) | Populus trichocarpa ectomycorrhiza microbial communities from riparian zone in the Pacific Northwest, United States - 12_EM | ecosystem: Host-associated > Plants > Roots > Unclassified | place...
CAAGCCACACATAGGCAGGGACCTCTCTCCAAAAAGCACAAAAGTCAACAGTGTGTTCTACCACTTCTTGACAGTTTCGTGTGCTCTTGGTTCCATCTTTTTTGTTTATGATATTGCGTGAGACTTTTGCCTTTTTCTTCAGTTTTGCAACCAATTAGAGATCGACAGCCATCTTCCATAGCTATTGCTCGAAGAATTTCTGTGCTGCAAAGTGCAATGATCGGGTAGCGTGGCATAATATGATCAGTAAATGCTTCGTTTTATATATATCGAAGCTTTTTATATATGCCGGCCCTAGCTAGGATGCATGCCGTGTTTCTTTTTATTTCTATGGAAAACTATGTTTATATATATATATATATATATAAAACACTGTATGCGAGATTATTTGTTTTTTTTTATTAATATAAGTGTTCGAGTCAGTTTACGTATATCTCAACTAATCTTATAGCCCTTGAAGTCAACGACCACGTAAACTTTCAGTGGCTATAAGATTTGTGAAAACCTAGAGCCTGACTAGTTAAACCACACCCCTTAGAATTTTATATGCGAGACTATTACTTAGTAGCCAGGTAATAAATTGCTACTTTTTTATTCTAATGGTGACACGGGTGTGTATCATGTGGTTTTACCTTAAATAATTTTATTATAATATTTTTTTTTAATTGATAATATTTAGAATTTGTTAGGTTTATTTGATTAGACAACTAGTTTATTAGAAGATAATTAATAATTCTGTGGTTTTCTTTTGTTTTTCTATTCGATATTATTAGTTTTTTTATTTCACTATGTGAAAATGCCAATATTAAGGAAACTAATGACATGGGAAATATCGATTATTGAACATGTGGGCAAAGATCACTTGGTTAGAGGTTCAATTGCCTTTAAAATTAAAACCTAACCTAAGCCATGCTAAGGAGGTTGAAAGCTAAGAACTTTTTATTCTTTTGAAATCAAGGAAGATCCTCCAAATAATATCATGGAATGATTATGGAAGGTGTGCTGTGCTGGTGTTAGGCAGCTCGATGGACCAACTCAGCTAACTCGGACTAGTTAACTCCACCTATGAAGTAATATCATGGAATGATTATGGAATAGGTGCAAGAGTTCGAATTCTGAACGTGGAAGCAATCTCTGCCAGGGTCTACTAGGCAGGTCACCCTCCATTATTTATCTTGATGAACTCCATCTTTTTTCTTAATCTTCCTTCTTTTTTTTTTTTTTTAACGTGGGTGTCCGGGCCAGCTTGTGCGCACCTCGACTAATCCCACGGGCCCTGAAGTTAACGACCATGTAAGCTTCCAGTGGTCATCATATGAGCAACCACATGGTTCGAACCTGAGACCACGAAGGGAGCAAACCTCTTAATCCCAAATTCTTATCACTGGACCACCACCTAGATGATTATCTTCCTTTTGGTTTCACAGCTATTAGTTTTCATGCTCTCAAGCTAATTTCATATTTTGGATTTTCGGTCTGATTACATGCAAGCTATCCTTTCTGGGATTTGTTCATGAAATTTTACTCCTTTAATTTCCCCTCTTCTTGATTTTTCACTATGAGATATTAGGGTGGCCTTGTAGCCCAGCTGCTCCAAGTTACGAGGCTCTGTAGCCTTAGGCCTAAGAAACAATAAGGCCCAATAGGTCTTTCTTTACTTTTTCTTTAAATGAAACAAAACGTCAAAAACCGGGTCAAAAAGGTTACATCTATATACTTATTAAACTCGGTCCTTCTTTAAAGGGTAAATTTGAGAATTTCACTCATAACCCAGAGTCTTACTCAAGTCAGTCAGGTTCAATTTGAATTGAAAAAAATATTAACTTTATTAAACTTAGTTAACTTGATTAAATTTAATTTAAATTCATCCAAGTTAATCAATGAATATTTTAAAAAAAACTTATTTTGATATAAAACAAAATTAATCCAAATGATCTAGTAACCTTTAAGTTGACCCAATAATTAAGTAACTCAAATTCTTTTTTGGATTATATATCTAACTAAGTCTAATAATAAAATAATATATTTTTTGGAAAATACAAACCTTCACATCTTTCACAAGCATTTGGTACCTATTATTTAGATGTGTTTGTTTTTGTGATTGAGATTGAGGTTTTTACATGGAAACCCACCAAAAAAGCTAAAAAAAATCTAGCTTTTATAGTTGATTTTTGTGTATAAATGAATTGTACTCAACCACAAAAATAAACACAGTCTTATTATTATCCCATAATTAGTTTCACATTACCTGTCAGAATACAAAGAACATAGAACCATATCATAACTCGGGCTTATGCGAACAAAAGTACTATAGGAATGGAAGGAGAGAAAGACATGCACCAAGAATGGTATGAAGAATCGAATTAAGAGAAGTGTCGAGATGAATCCTGAGAGTTGTAACTCAACTGATCATATCCTGAGTTTATTTTTTAAAGATCACTAGTTCGAGTCTCACAATCCTCAAAGTTATTGAAGGTTGGCAAAGATGACTTGATCACGTGAATGAATACCATTGCCACCAATGATAGGGGAAGAAGTTGGTACAAGAGAAGGCTTCATCCACAGCATGCGCAGACTACCAAATTTCATGACTAGACGAAGTTACTTTTTAGCTCCATTATTGGTTAGAGGACATGGTTCCTATCTTAATCACCTCCACAGTAGCGCTGCAACTCCTCCTCTAAAGTAGTTCTATATATGGTGATAAAGCAAGAGTTGTTCTTGGAATATCTTGTGCAACACGAAAGTAAATGCCCCAGTAAGCATCGGTCTCTATCAGTCCTGGTTTTAAGAAACTCCCGAGCACGACGATGTATTCCTTCCTTTTCTTTTCTTTTCATTTTTTAAGCTGAGAGGACCTTTTTTCTTTTAAATCTCCATGATAAAGAAAATGCCCATGAAGAAAACAACGCCAGGAACATTGTTGAATGGATTTGTAAACTAGAACGATAGAGACATGAATGACACTTGAACAAATCCATCCATCATTGTACAAGAATCATTAATTACGTGTTAGTTATTGCTTAATGATTAGGATATCATTAGGGAATTTTATATATAAAAAATAAAACAGATCTGAAATCAATTTTAAATAGATGATCCAGTCTCAAGGTTGTATATTTATAATAAATTATGTTGTTATAACTTTCTCTGAAATTTGGACCCTCGATGCTAATAGACTAAGTTTATTTCACAGCAAATTTTATATTTATTCTTGTACTCGTTTGTAGCTGGCCCTGCCTTGCTAAAAGTTCATTATACAAGTTGGCTTTGGATACCAGTCATGTGCCCTAGCCCATAGACTACCAATCTGGGCCATACATGTCCAGCTCAGCTACTTTTTACTTAGCTCGGTTATTTTCTTTTTTAATTTTAATTATAATTAGCACCACCAAAATGATTTGCCTGCAAACCACAAAGATAGATCAGTGAAGGTAAAATCTAGCAAATGGGGTGGTGCGAGGTCAGCTCATGAAAGAAAAATGGGTTCAGGTCCCACATGACCACTGAACAGCCATGACAGTCCCGTTCTAACCTCACCTCGCTAACCGAAGGTCCCCCGAGCCACGACATACTATATTTTGTTATTGGTGTGTAGTTACAGTGGCTCATGACCCAACCTCTAGTTTATTGTCTACTTGCTTTTCACGAGTTAGAGGACAAAAATCAGATTTGCAAGAAATCAAAACTTGCATGGCCCACGGGAAAAGGAAATCGAATACACCTTCAGCATAATTTTTAATTAATAAACATGAATTTATGATTTATATCGTCATTATAATTTTTTTTAAAAAATAATTTTTTTTAAAAAATAATTTTTATTTAAAAATATATTAAAATAATATTTTTTATTTTTAAAATTTTATTTTTAATATCGTATCAAAACGAAGCAAAAATCAAAGCACATGAGTTGATCATTTATGAATTTTTTTACCGTGATTATAATTATTTTTAAAAATAATTTTTAATTATAAATGCATTACAATAATATATATTTTTAATATAAATGCACTATAAACAATAAATATATTAAAATAATAGCTATGCAGACTGTTGAAAATCATGCCTAACTACTATTTAAAGAGGGGTAGTAAAAAAAATAAAAATATATGTGAAGATATTGCAATCTTTTGTCTGTCAGGTATTGAAATTGAACACAAAGGATCTGGACATAAAGAGTAACTTAGCGGTGTAAACTGTCTAGCTACTATAATAAAATATTGATATTAAGACTATCAAGATTATGACTGCATTATCGTTTTATGTTCTAACTTGATTCGTTGTTAAGAATATATTTTTTTATGAGCACGTTAATTTAGATGTAGATGATTTATCTAGAATGTGATATAGAAACATGATCATAACATATTGTTTTTTTATATATATAATTAATGTAGATGTCCGGACCAGCTTGTGCGTATCTCGACTAATCCCAGGGCCTTGAAGTTAACGACCATGTAAGTTTCGAGTGGCTATCATATTAGCAATCATAAGACTCCAACCATCTTAACATGTGTTTTTGATTTAGAGGGTAGGATAATGGATGTGAGATTTTTAGAGCAACGGGGTTTTTAAAATGATATAATTTTTAGAACAATGAAGAATAATTAAAATTATTTGGTTAAATAAATAGTTTACATTGTATTTGTATTGAAATCAATAAAAAATATATTATATTATGTATTGTAAATATTAATTAGATAACATAATAATATTTATATGTGATGTGGCAATTGATTGGTGTCTCGTACAAGAGACGAAGACAATTAAAATAAAAAAATATTTAGCTAAAGACACATAAATATAAAGATAGAATAAAATTAAAATGGTCTTGGAATGAATTTTTATATCTTTAAATATATTATCTTTGTTTTTATTTTTATTTTTTCGACACCGAACATTCCTATAGATATATTTTAAAAAACAGAGACAAAAATCACCGTTTAAGATTCTAGTTACAGAGAACACTAAGAATTTATGCTGTATGCTTCAGGTGAGGTGTCAAGTTTTGATCAGCAACAAATAAGAGAGATCAGATTAAGAAAACAATGAAATTAAATTAATTTAAATAATACTTTATATTTATTCATTGATACCAAGAAGCGGGTCCAATGTTTCAGGAGAAATGGCATCAAAATAGAACAGATTCGATCTGCTCTGTACATGTGTTTTGCGTGGTGGTGGCTGATCGGCCATTGTCAGATTCTGGGTAAATGGTCCTCATCTCTTCCCTTCGGGAATTGAGATGGTCCAATCAAAGTAATTTAACCAAAGGATGTTATATATATATATATAAAAAAAAGCAAATCCCAATCCCACTTAGTAAAAAAATCTAATAAGATAAATATAGTTTAATAAGTTAGGTTATAAATTTATTTTTTAAAGATTACCTGTTCGAGTTTCATAAATCTTAGAGCTACTGAAAACTTACATGATTATTAATTTTAGAACCCGTAGAATTAGTTGAGATACGCACGAGCTGACCCGAATACCTACGATAATAATAAATAAAAAAACTCATTCTATTGTGGTTGTTAAGCGACATGGTATTAAGATGATTCGACATTACAGCCTCAATAATGTGCACGATACCCACATGTACCATGCACCTATTATTTCGATTGCATGATCCCAACGGGCATGACTGTGCTCCAGCACCTTTCTATATTTATTGGAAATAAAATATTGTTCACACCTTCTTGTATTTATTTGTTGTTTGGTGTATTTTTATATTAATTCGATGGATATTAAATATAATTAACCCTCGGATTATTCCTTGTGCTCGCACTTTTTTTTTCTCCCTCGACTGAGCATCATGTTCATGTTATGTTCGATGATAGCACCATTGGACTTTCGATCGAGGAGGTTATACCTCAAGAACATTGTGTTTAACGTGTTTATAGTGAAGGATGGTTTTTTAATAAAGTATAAATTTTTATATTTAGTATTATTATGTTTTTCTATCTAAAGATAACAATTTTGCTATTTTTATTTATGTAGTTAGTATTAATAGGGTTTTTTATATAAAATATTATAATAACTTCTTGGCAAATAAAAAATAAATATTTTAGATCTCTCCATGATTATATTATTTCTAATTTTTTTAAAATTTAACCTATAACAAAGTCAGATTGTTAATAATAATAAAAAATAATTGAAAAATTGTTGGCATAAAAATTTACTTCGATAATATGAAGAAAAAACTTAAATCCAAAGATAAAAAAGTTGATTTGTAACTGTGGTTGCTTTTCAAAGTGTTTTTCATTCAGAAAAGTATACCAATAATGTTTTTTTTTATTTTTTTAAAATTATTTTTGATATTAACACATCAAAATAATTTAAAAATATCAAAAATATATTAATTTTTAAAAAAATCAAATTTTTTTATAAATGTTTTTCAAACACATTGCCAAACATCCTAATATATCAAATTCAAGCTGATCCCATGATTAGTTTATATATATATATATATATAAACAAGGTTCGTTGGCATTTTGGACAAGATAGTAAAAAAAAAAAAACACCTCATTCTTTTTTTAATCAAATGGATAATTAGCATAAATCCGACAAGTATCAGCCCATCCCTCGTACCTGGATAGACCTTCACACACCATCATAGAATTAAAACTGAGGCGACACTTCTAATAAGGTTAAGGAAATCAGTAATGGGACCAAGACTGAGACCTGCTTAAATTCTCTTCTTTGTCGTTTAATCGACTAGTGAAAAAATAAATCATATTCGTAAAACTCGTATGGGACTGTAGAGTTGATAAACATCGAGGGAACTTGATCAATCTTAATTAAAAAAAATGTATATAAAAAAAACTCAGTTAATCTGATTAAACCTAATTAAAACTCGGCTCTTAATTTATTATTTTTTTATAATTATTTTTTCAATAATATTGTTTTAATTATTTTTTAAAAAATAATTGAACGAACCTTCTTCATCTGTAATTTATTTCTTATTACAAGTTAACTCTTATTACAAGTTAACTCGAACAATTTTACAACTAGTATTTAAATTTAACTATTAAAAAATAATAATAAAAAAAAAAAAGAAAGGAAAGGAAATGTAGGGTGTTTTTGGAAGCGTAGTCAATCATGTATCTAAATTTTTTAATTCAAATTTTTATTTTTATTTTTGAATAGGTTTGATTAGTTGATTTTAAAAATAAATTTTAAAAAATAAAATAATATTATTTTAATATATTTTAAAATTAAAAAAAACATATTATCTTTTACGCTTTAAAATTGGCGCAGGAAAGATAAAAAGTCGGATTCTGGAATGCGTCTAAAAGACGCTGCTGTTGTGAGAGTTATCCGAATAAAATCGCCACCTCATGATGAGATCGAAGCCTGGAAATTAGAAACCAATCAATGGTGATGGAGCAGCACAGAAGATTAAAAATAAATAATAATAAAAAAAACCCATCAAGACAAAACAAAACTCTCCAAAATTAATGCTCTCACTGCCCACTGCATCGCCAGAATGACATTCTCTCATAGGACCGAAAGTTGAACGGTTTGTGGGTTTCGATGATAAGGTTTGCTGTGTAGTTTTCAAGAAATAAATAAATAAATAAATTTATCTGTTTTAATGTCATAAATTTCCTTGGCTGAGAGAGGGCCTCTAAGGATAAACATCTCTTCAATTTCCTTGGCCTTTTCTGCAATAATTATATCTGTTCTGTTGTAAGAATTGGGTGGGCTAATTAGCAAAGAAAAAAAGAGAGCGGGGAGGAAAATGAAAAAACAAAAGTTAAAATAAAAGCTCAACCTAGTCCATGTATTTCTAGGAAGCTAGTAAGTTAATCCCTTGTTATAAGAAACATATAAGTTAATCCTTGATCATCTGTCCATCGATTTTGAGTGTCAAGTTGTTAGTTAATCTATCCACTAATCAGCAAATGGATTGAGTTGCACACCGATCACAAAAGAATTAGGGTGCCGGAGAGTATTGAGTTGCACACCGATCACAAAAGAATTAGGGTGCCGGAGAGTGTAGTAATGGTTGTTTTTCAAAATATTTTTGTTTAAAAATGTATTAAAATATATTTTTTTATTTTTAAAAAATTATTTTTGACATCAGCATATCAAAATAATATAAAAAAACCAAAAAAATATTAATTTAAAATAAAGAAGAAATTTATTTCAAAAACACTTTTAAAACGCAAAAACAAACAAAAACAACCAAATAGGTATTGTCCAGTAACAAGGTGCTTTTTTAAAATATTTGATGCTCAAGAAGATTTTGTTTAATTTTTTAATATTAATATATTAAAATTATTAAATAAGAAGTAATTTTTTTCTATCTTTTTGTATTAATATATTAAAATCATTAAAAAAACATTGAGAGACAGAATTATACACTCTCAAAAACTCACTATGACTCGGGCAGGCGATAAGGGGGTGTGTTGTCGGGTGCATCAATGGCCAACTCAATAATCCTTAGAAATATATTAATGTTGATGGGATGTTAATTAAAATAAGAGAGTCTTCAATTTTATTTTGTCAAGTGACACGTCAACTTGTTTACCCTTAACAATTACAATAACACGTAATTGTTATTCTAGAGCCGTGTCTTTTAGATTTTATGACTTATTTATTGTTGACTTTGATGCTATACAATTTTCTATACCCAAAGATTCTTTTAGAACATGGCATACAAGTTGTTTTTTTTAAATATTTATTTAAAAATATATTAAAATTTATTTTTTAAAATTTATTTTTTAAAATTTATTTTTAATATTAACATATCAAAACTATTCAAAAATAATACGAGGTAACGCCAACTCAATATGATGCTATACAATTTTTTATAGCCAATGATTCTTTTAGAACATGGAACACACATTATTTTTTAAAATATTTATTTAAAAATATATTAAAATAATATTTTTTATTTTTTAAAATTTATTTTTAATATTAACATATCAAAATTATTCAAAAATAATACGAGGTAACGCCAACTCAATATGATGCTATACAATTTTTTTTATAGCCAATGATTCTTTTAAAACATGGCACACGTTGTTTTTTAAAATATTTATTTGAAAATATATTAAAATAATATTTTTTATTTTTTTAAAATTTATTTTTAATATTAACATATCAATACTATTTAAAAATAACACGAGTAACGTCAACTCAATAATTTTTTAAATATATTATTGTTGATGAGACGTTAATCAAATAATATATAATCTTATACAAGGTTCACACTTCATAAATAATTAAGTTTATATCTTAATTTCTAGGTGTGAATTTTACGACGACAAGTGACATGTCAATTTTTCAAACCCTAAATGCATGCCCTCCATCCATGGTTAAGAGAAAATCAGTAATCCTTGGTCGCTCCTGTTTTCCATACTCCACCCTCGACATTGTATTTTATACCCATTGTTTTGTTGTAGTAAATTTACCCTTGACGAGTGATTTGTCGAAATAAAAAATTAAATCAGCCTCTCTATCTAGTAATTGTGTATAATGATGTTGATTTATTGTTTTTAGCGAAAGTTTTTTTTTATTTTTTTTTACAATGATTTAGGGTAATTCAAGATCAATTTGTGTGTCAAATTCAAATATTTTTAAATCATACATATCCATCCTCAATTCCCTCGTAATTGCCTTAATAATAATATTGCACTATTTTTTTTTTTTATTAACGTGGATGTCCAGACCAGTTTGCGTGTACCTCGACTAATCCCACGGACCCTGAAGTTAACGATCATATAAGCCTCCAGTGACTATGAAATTTATAAGACTCAAACTGATAATTTCTAGAAAACAAACTTAAAACATGATTAGTTTAACTACTTCCCTCGTAATTATCATCCTTGAAATATTAAGACATGGTTAAACTCTACCAAAAATCTTAATGAAGTTAAGAACTTACCTTTACGGCAGCACTTCTTGTCAAGAACACATCTTAAAACTCTCACAAAGAAAAGACTATTGTTTTGGCAACTCAATCACACCTCTTTTAATTTTTTTTTTATTGTTTTAATATTTTAATGTCAAAATAAATTTTTTAAAATAAAAAAAATATTTTAAAAAATAACCTCTAAAATAACATCAATAACTATATAAAAAAAACTCTAACACATCCAAAAAAATCGAATCTCATCCTCCTACCAAAAAAAAAAATCTAATCTAGTCCCCCAACTACCATAAATACCGCAAGTTTGAGCACAAAAAACGCATATTCCCAATTAAGCCTTCAGAACCAAAAATAGTAAATTTGTATTCGACCCCATGTGCTGTTTTTGACTTTTACCATCTGGCTGGCCCTCTTTTTTATGAGATCCGTTCGTCACTCACTATAAATAACAGTCTCTCTCTCTCTCTCCCCTTCACCATATCACACATTCCTCATCAGGAGCACACTCCTCTCTCTCTCTCTCGCTCGCTCTCTTTCTCTCCTGTTAGTGGAGAAACAAACAAACAAGATAAAATCAGGGTTTCGTAGGGATGGGTTCGCCGATTTTGCCAGATCTGGGAACGGAGATTCTGATTCCGGTATGTGCCATTATCGGAATCGGATTTTCTCTCTTTCAATGGCTGTTGGTCTCCAAGGTCAAGCTTACACCGGGTTCGGCGGCGTCCAATAACAGTGGAGGTGCTGGAAAGAATGGACATGGTGATTACTTGATTGAAGAAGAAGAAGGACTTAATGACCATAATATTGTTCTTAAATGTGCTGAGATTCAAAACGCCATCTCTGAAGGTATAATAAATTATAGTAATATCGCTGCTTTTTTTTTGAAGTTTGGTGGTTTTTGGGCTTGTTGAGTTTAGATCCCTGCTTGATTCGGTGTTTTGGTTTTGAAATGGAAGACAATGAGCTGTTTTTGCTGGTAAAGTTTGGTTATTCCACGCGAGGAATTGCTTTTCTTGTGTATTTTTTTGTGAAGGATTTTGTATGCGGTTATTTTTAGTCAGAGCTCTATGTGCTGTGGAAAGTATGGATTTTTTTTGGGATTATTGTTTTGTTTTATTTGCTAAAGTTTATTTTTTTTAGTTAAAAGAAACAAAATCCAGCTTTTATATTCTTATTTTTATAATATTTTAGTCGGTGGAAAATTTCGAGATCTCGCAATTCTTTTGTTGTTTCTCGTGTTGGAAATATGGTAATAATTTTTTAATGAGAACGCATGGATAGGCAGAAAGATTTTGGACGTTTGGTCATAACTACAATGGTAAATGCGATATTTTCTGGCATGTGTGCTCTGGTATTGATATGCTGCCACCGACCAGTCAACCCTGATTCCTACGGGGCGGGAATGGTACTTTTTGCCGTTTTAAGTTGACAGTGTTCCTTGAAATTTTGCTAGATCTACAGGTCTTGATGATGTTATTGCAAATCTTCAATAGATCTAAGCGTTTTGCACATGGTTTTTTTTTTATTATTATGGATTGTTGATAAAGTTGATTAGTTGCTCTTGGCTTTTTTTAAGGATTTTTGTGGTGAATTTACTTTCCTTAGTTATTATTTGCATTATTGACTGTGAGGACTTGGCCTCGTTTTTTCATGTGCTGAAAATTGTTTCGAATGATAACTAGGATGTGAAAACCAGAAACCAGATGTTTAGGGGATCATACAAATGTGTCTTCTCGATCTGTCTTTGACAGATGACTGATACTTCTCGAGTCCCTTTGGTTAACTTCATGCTTTCTTGGTGAATGGTAAGCTATGAAGTACAAATCACCTTTTTGAAGAGGCCATATCCAGGATTGTATCTGACATCTTGACATATGTTCTCACTGTTCAATAATAGTGATTTCTTGCTTATATATAACTGAAAATTTAATCGGCATTGACTTGCTATAACTGAAAATTTAATCTGCATTGACTTGCTATGTTTTCTTGTATTGGATCCTTTTTGCAACATAGTGGTCTTTTACTTCATCATTACATCATTATGTTGTGACAGTAATTTTTAGTTAATATCATTTTTTTATACTAATTATGGATGCGGATTTTTTTCACTCTGCAGGTGCAACTTCTTTCCTTTTCACTGAATATCAATATGTTGGAATTTTCATGGTTGCATTTGCAATCTTGATTTTCGTTTTCCTTGGCTCTGTTGAGGGATTTAGCACAAAGAGTCAGCCTTGCACCTATGACCCATTGAAGCTTTGCAAGCCTGCTCTTGCCACTGCTGGCTTCAGCACCATAGCCTTCGTGCTTGGTGCCGTCACATCAGTGGTTTCTGGGTTTCTCGGGATGAAAATTGCCACCTATGCAAATGCCAGAACCACCCTGGAGGCAAGAAAAGGTGTTGGGAAGGCTTTCATCACTGCATTTAGATCTGGGGCAGTCATGGGTTTTCTCCTTGCTGCAAATGGTTTATTGGTGCTTTACATTGCCATCAATCTCTTCAAGCTCTACTACGGAGATGACTGGGAAGGGCTTTTTGAAGCTATAACTGGTTATGGACTTGGAGGATCTTCCATGGCTCTCTTTGGCAGAGTTGCAGGAGGTATCTACACCAAAGCTGCTGATGTTGGTGCTGATCTTGTTGGCAAGGTTGAAAGGAACATTCCGGAGGATGACCCAAGAAATCCTGCTGTAAGTAATCCTCTGTAGAAATAACATTTTACCTTGAAAAATGACGTGATTTCTTGTCTTGGTTGTATCTGATTTCCTTCTGTGATTGCAGGTGATTGCTGACAATGTAGGTGACAATGTTGGTGATATAGCTGGCATGGGATCTGATCTTTTCGGCTCATATGCCGAGTCCTCTTGTGCTGCCTTAGTTGTTGCTTCCATCTCCTCTTTTGGAATCAATCATGAGTTTACTCCAATGCTATATCCTCTTATTGTCAGTTCTGTGGGTATCATTGTTTGTTTGCTCACCACCTTATTTGCAACCGATTTCTTCGAGATCAAGGCTGTGAATGAAATTGAGCCAGCACTAAAGAATCAACTCATCATCTCCACTGTTCTGATGACTATTGGAGTTGCCATTGTTAGTTGGATTGCTCTCCCATCTTCCTTTACCATCTTCAATTTCGGAACCCAGAAAGTTGTCAAGAATTGGTAAGATGTATCATTGATGTTCCTTTGAGAAAAATTTAGTGTCTTTCTAGTCGAGTTTTACCATCTCACTCTTTACATTCAAGGAGTATTTGCTTATAGCATTGAATTCTACTTGCAGGCAACTCTTCTTGTGTGTTGCTGTTGGTCTCTGGGCTGGTCTTGTTATTGGATTTGTAACTGAGTACTATACTAGCAATGCATACAGGTAAGCTTTTTTCCTGTTCATATTTCTCCTTATTATTTTCCCTAAACAATTAGTTAACTCGACCTTTACATAAATTTGCAGCCCTGTTCAAGACGTTGCCGATTCCTGCCGAACTGGAGCTGCCACTAATGTTATTTTTGGGCTTGCTTTGGGATATAAATCTGTCATTATTCCTATCTTTGCGATTGCAGTCAGCATTTTTGTTAGTTTCTCCTTTGCTGCTATGTACGGTATTGCTGTAGCTGCCCTTGGAATGCTGAGTACCATTGCCACTGGGTTGGCAATTGATGCATATGGTCCCATTAGTGACAATGCCGGAGGTATTGCTGAGATGGCAGGAATGAGCCACAGAATCCGAGAGAGAACTGATGCCCTTGATGCTGCCGGAAACACCACTGCTGCTATTGGGAAGGTCTGAAAAATCTCTCATCTTGAGTTTAGATCACTTCCTTTTGAGATGTACTTGACATCTGCAATCGCCTTTAATTGTCATGTTAAAATGCAGTTCTGCATATGTTTTCATGCATTGATGTGTTAGGGAGTGGTTTACTGAAATATTTTCTTATGGGACCACTTTCAAGTGGTGCTCTCAGCACGCAACCAAGGAAATAGGCAACTTGCCTCAGCAATAGTTTTGGATTTTCCCCTGTTTTATTCTTTGGGAAATGAAACTTTGGATTTTTTTATTTTATGATCAGACAAGTTGGATGCTTGCCTACTCGTTGCAAAGTCCTGGGACCACTTCTTATGTAATCTGTTGTCAGATTGAGTCATTTTCGCATCCAAGTGCATTTACATCATTAGTTGTAGAACAGACATCCTTAATCTCGTTTGACTGAGAGAGTATTTGGCAATGACTTGTTGCACTGACAGAACCTAAGGTTTTATTCGCAAACTTCTAAATTATCTTTGTGCTGCCTTTTTCAGGGCTTTGCCATTGGCTCTGCAGCTCTCGTCTCCCTGGCCCTATTCGGTGCCTTTGTCAGCCGTGCTGCTATTTCAACGGTTGATGTGTTGACTCCTAAAGTTTTCATTGGTTTGATTGTGGGTGCAATGCTTCCTTATTGGTTCTCTGCCATGACAATGAAGAGTGTGGGAAGTGCAGCTCTTAAGATGGTTGAGGAAGTACGCAGGCAATTCAACACCATCCCTGGCTTGATGGAAGGCACTGCCAAGCCTGACTATGCAACCTGTGTCAAGATCTCTACCGATGCTTCCATCAAGGAGATGATCGCACCTGGTGCACTTGTCATGCTCACACCCCTTATTGTTGGGATCTTTTTTGGTGTTGAAACCCTCTCTGGTGTCCTTGCTGGGTCCCTTGTGTCTGGTGTCCAGGTAAAGGCTACTGGTTAACAGAATTTCTCTAGTTACATACACTTGAGATTATATTTATTGAGGTTTAGGAGTCCTGCTAACGTGTCTGAACATTTATTTCTCCCGTGTCAATATTTTAGATTGCCATCTCTGCCTCCAACACTGGTGGTGCATGGGATAATGCCAAGAAATATATTGAGGTATACATTAAGCGGGCGCAATCACTCCTTCATTTGTAATTTGGCATTCTGAAATCGTGGTTTTGTAATGCTAACATGCCCTGCATTGTTCTGTTGGAAACAGGCTGGTGTTTCTGAGCATGCAAGATCTCTTGGCCCTAAAGGATCAGATCCACACAAGGCAGCTGTTATTGGTGACACCATTGGGGACCCATTGAAGGATACATCAGGACCATCACTTAACATCCTCATCAAACTGATGGCCGTTGAATCACTTGTCTTTGCCCCATTCTTCGCCACACACGGAGGCCTGCTCTTCAAGATATTCTGAGAACGAGACATGACAAGCAGTGAAAATGGTCCACCAGTCCCATCTCTACTGTTTTGTCCTACTATTTTTCTCCCCTCAAAAGTATATGTGTAGTTCGTAGTTGATGATGGACTTTAAATCTCTCTCCTGATGTTGACTGGTGGAGAAAATTTTCCCTGCTCAAGGGGCTGATTGCGATGATGATAATCAATCTAGTGAAGAGAGCTGGACAAAAAGTTGTCATTTTATTTTCTAGCAAGAACAGTTAAATTTTTGCAAATCTGTCGCAAATTTTGATTTTATTATGCTTTCTTCTGTTTGAGTTGCCTCTATTTTGTTTTCCTTGAAGATGCAAGTTCAAATTTGAAAACATAAATGGATTCTGCTCCTGGATATATATCAATCAGCTGCAGTAATATGCGCAGTGCATTCGGAGTTATTTAATTGGAAATAAATAAAAAAAGAATGCATGGGGGAGGGTCGCAGCCAAAGGGACAAGTTCTCCAACGTCGCTGGAAGGGCACGTGGGGATTGGGAAGTTTTATAATGCTTTCTCAGAAGGAGGTTTATTACTTCCTTTGTCCTTTTGAGCTACCATGCCTCCTAAGGTTATCTTATACCCTCCTTGGGCAAGTACGGAATTTCCAACTTCGAGCATTGTTATCAAACTTGGTTACTAGTATTGAAATCGGGAATCCATGATTCCGTATAGAGTTTCAAGTTAAATTTAACAATTTAACTTGTAAAATTCAATTTACTTTGTTTAAGTTTAATCAAGTTAATTTTAAAATTAAAATAATTCATTCAAGATAATCTAATAACTCTATATTTTTTTCGAGTTAATTACCGAATTGCACAGTTGTACTTATGAGCTGATATGATTATTTTAGGTTTTTTATTTTCTTCTCTTGGTGAAATCCCTGATTGTTAAGGGATTTTCTTTCTTTAGAAGAAAGGAAAATAAAAATAAAAATAAAAATACATGTATGCATGTCTTCAGAATTATTCGATTGATTATTGTTAGCAAACATCCCAACATAAAAAAAAATATATAATTAGTGTAATTAAATAGCTGATCATAACCAAACAATATTCATCTTTTACAGTACAAATATAATTAGCGTAATTAAATAGCTGATCAGAACCAAACAATATACATATATGTCTTATCTTGAACGAAAAGTATGAGATTTCTATTTAAAATACGAATGCTCCCATTTATATATTCAGATACCAATTGTTGAAAACTAAACACATATTTGAACATCTCAAGTGTTTATTAATTGATTCATATTCTAAAATCCAAAACACAATTTACCCTTATATTTACCTTTGATTCATACTCTAAACCTAAACACACCGCTTACCAAGGCTTGCTCTTTTGTCGGTCTAGGTTTCTAAAGCTGTAAACACATATGCTTGGCACGTCTTATAGTTGGGTTAATAGACTCCATTTTTGCTCTCTTATTGAATGCTTACATAATTTTTTCCTGCCAGTCACCTACAAGTTTAAGTACACTGCCTCGAATCTATACTCCTTTTCTAATAAGTTTCTTGCTTTTGATATATGCTTGGGAGCTTTATAACCATTTATTCGTTTTGGTTTCACACAGTTTTTAGTTATGGAATTGACTATGTGCTTTGATTAGTTTGCGGGATAGCATTTGGGTGACTTTTATGAGCTGCACCTTCTCATGCTTGGCTGCAGCATCAGGAGTTCCAATTCCCCTGCGTTTGATTTTCCTTTTCTCTACAGCCTTTAACCTTTGCAAACTTGGTGACCATATCTTTTTTTTTCAATTGTGCAACCATCTCCCACAAACAAATACCAACGTAGGAGAAGAAATTGAGTCAAATCAGGATGCCTCGCCTCCAGATGACACTCCAACATAACCATTTACTAAGAGGCAACGACTCATAACTTCATCTCCTCCGTAGGTAACTTCCTTCAGTAGCGCCTCTTTCTCACCTTTTCTCCTCAGCTCTCTGTTCCTAACATCCCTAGATTAAGGCCCACTGAACAGCTTCTCCTTCTTTCCCTTTCACCACTGCCATTTTTAAAGCATTATGGTGATATACCATCATTTCGACTGCTTTTACCCTCTTTTACCTTTTCATGTCGAAGCTGCCACCTCTTGATGGCATTAACATTGAATCTGCCCACCAGCCTACCTGACAGATTCCTTATTGATGTTTCCAAGTTGGTTGTTTTTCTCAAGAAAGCCATACCCCTGCTGCACCTACTTTTAACTAGGTGTTGCGCCAAAATATTCTGCTGTTTTATTGGTTTCATACTGCATTTCTTCTCTCAGATTCAATCTATAATTTCTCCTCTATGACTCTCCAACCTTTTTGCGCCGCTTCTTGCTTATTTCTATACTTTTGTCACCACTGCTCCAGAGGCTCATTTATATTTTTGCCTTGCTTATTCACATAAAGTTGCTGCACTATCATACTGAAAATCAAATTACTCCATGCATAGGTTGTTGCCTTTTTGATGTTGTTGATGATCTTTATTCATCACACCCCTTGTATTGTTTTAAGCCAACATGGTGTGGCCTTTATTTTCTTGGGGGGTTAATTACTCCTTTTCTTTTTTGCTTGCCAACATGTTCTTCCCCTTTCGAATTATATCAACCCCCATTCCACTAATGTTCAACACTTATAATTTTCTTTTGACACAGGACAACTAGCTTACAATGGATTTAGTCCTCGTTTTTAGAAGGCCGCCAGTTGCTGCGTTGTTCCGCTTCACACCTCTTTATTTTTGTCACGGTCTACAAACTCTTTTACTGGTACCCATTGCCTCTATATGTATTAACCGTATACTTGTATGCACTTAAGTGCCTAGGCCTTCTTTTGGGATGTTGACGCTTAAGCTTCCTCTTTGCATCTCTAATCATAATTCACTACTTTTGTTTTACCATGCTTTAAGGCATTTGATAATTTTCTGCTTATACATTTTTTTATCAAGTTCCAATAAGCGATTGCCTTTTAATTGAAGAGGTTTCGATCGCTGCCCGCTGTATCGCACGGGCAACATAGCATGTGTGTGTATGGCTTATGCCAGCTTACCAAGTGGGTCATCAAAGCATAAGCTCTAGTAGAGATAACTACCAACAAAGTTCTTTAATTCTTTTGAAAGAATATCATATGCCACTTTAGGCTCTCCAAAATCTTGATTATAGATAATGTAACGTAGTTTGACAATCATAAGATGAGAGAGCATTGTTTAAGGCTTTATATTGATTATCGTTTCTTCTCTGTGTCACACCTTTAGATAAATGGTCAAGTTGAACTGACTAACAGAGTTTTGCTTAATAAACTTAAAAAAGAGAGTAAAAAGAGCTAAGTCAGAATGGGTAGAATTGTTGAATGAGATTTTATAGGCCTATATAACGATTCAAAAGACATCTACTGAAACACTATTTGTTTTCACATATGGGACAAAAGCTACTATCCCACCTGGAATTGGATGTTTAAGCAACCAGGTAGTTCACTACACCTCAGAGGAAAATGAACAAAGTGTTAGGATCAATCTCGACTTCCTAAAAGAATCACGTCTGACATATGCAGTTAAGAATGAGGTTTATAGGCTCAGAGCTACCCAATATCGCAACACCAAGGTCAAGAATCATGCTATATTTTGACCTAAGAAAATATAGGTCTGGCGAACATGCCAGATTCAAAATACTTAGGTTTGACGACTAGCCGAATTCAAGGCAAACATGGATTTGACAAATATACAGACCCAAAACATTTGGATTCAAAGATTATCGGGTTATATGACTACGTGTGAGACCCAAGATCATCTCATAGATTAAAAGTATTGTAGGCATGGTAAACTGCCATACCTCTCTATCTATAACAAATATATGAGTGATTCATATCCGATGTAATAATTTCACTATACTCGTAGGTGTATAAAGGGTCTTTTAAGGAACATACCATACTTATTATTTCATTAATGATATGTAAGGGATATTTGTTTCTCATTAATATCGCCGAAAGCAGAGGACTTTTCAGTCATTCCCTTCTCTGAAAATGACAAGGTTTAGTGGGTATAAATACCCCTTGGACTATCCAGGTAAGAGTTCAGAACTTTTCATCTCTTAAGATAAACTTATATAGATTTCAGAGTATTGACAATCTTAAAACTCAAGAACAAACATCCATATTCCTTGAATTTAAGGTTCTTTTAACTCATTTATTGCATTTTCCAAAAAGATATTAACTTTATCATTTATCCAGGTAAGAGTTTGGAACTTTTCATCTCTTAAAATAAACTTATATAGATTTCAGAGTATTGACCATCTTAAAACTCAAGAACAAACATCCATATTCCTTAAATTTAAGGTTCTTTTAACTCATTTATTGCATTTTCCAAAAAGATATTAACTTTATCATTAAAGGGTTTGTAAGTCTTCTCAATTGAGATCGTTTTTATAGGTATTCAAATTTCTACCATTAGTCTCATGTTATAATCTTAAGAGAAGAAATTCAATTATCTAAACATATTAATTAACTACTATCCAAACACTAAATAACCTATTATTTATATATCCTGGATTTTGGAAGATCATAAATGATATACTTGTGAAAGAAATTTAGTTTTAATTGATGTATATATAAATGGACTTAAAGATATTCTTTATTGTAAAAAAAACATAGGAAGAAGTATGTGTGAAGGTTCAATATAAGTATAAAACAAGTAGAAAATGGACTTTCAAGTTATTATTGGATTAAAATTGGAAAAAGTTGAGCCATCATGATCAGCAAATTGTTATGCTATAACAATTTTGGTTAATTCAATCAATAACAAAAATAAGAACACATGTCAATATAAACCTTAATATATCACCTCATTATAAAAAAAATATCAGAAGCATGGACCATCTAGCCTAGGTTGGTGTGCCTAAGCTTAAATTTTTTAAAAATTCAACTAGGCATATGACATGTTGTTCATTCAAAATATTTTTTTAAAAATAAATTATAGATCTAAAAAATCAAGTCATAAGTGTTTTACACTCAAAATCTATTTTTTAACCATTTTAACTTAAAAACACCTAAAAACAACTCAAAAATCTCAGTGCAACCGTTTATGCCCTTAAACAACTCAAAACATGGTCCAGAAAAAAAAAAAATCAAGGTGGAATCCAAGAACTTCTTATATAAAATCTATTTTTTTCATACAAATTCAAGATGAGAAAACACACTAATAAAATTCATTTCATTTAATAAAATTCGTTAACAATAACATGAATCATTTTAGCAGTCAGAATTAGTATCGACATAGATTTTATTTCTCTACACAAGAATCTACCTTAGCTGTACTCTAAAAAATAGTTCTATTACCAAAATGAAAAAAACATTTCACCGTGACAGGGAAATGTAAGAGGGGCTGCAATGCTTTCTTGCAACCCCTATACGTCTTAATTAGTTGTTTTTTTTTTTTTTTATTTTTTTATTAATTAAGAGGAATAGTCGAGTAGAATTCCGCTTACTGCTTTTAAAGCACTCAATCAAAATTATGTGAGTGGACTTGCAAAGAAGCTTAGGCTGTAAATTAGGGGGTTCACCTAGCTATTGCGATATTGAACTTAACCGTGAATATATCAGATGATAGTTTGGATGTACTTAAAAAAAAAAAAAATAATTAAAAGTTTAAGGATTAAATTTAATATAATCAGTAAATAATATAATATTTTTAATTTTTTTTATAGTTCTTGAGAAGTGTTTTTTATTTAAAATTAAAAAAAATACTTTTCTAAAAACTATACTAAATATTTTTTTATCGATTAATTTTTCTAATAACAAAAATAAAAATTTCGCTTTTCATCAACAAATATGGCTTTTATAGTCGAGGTGCGCGCAAGCTGGTCCGGACACCCACATTAAACTTAAAAAAAAAAAATTGTCCGTTTCTTGGTACAATCGAAAACCTTACACTGGGGACGATCCCGTTTTATGTTTCCCCCCCTCATATATTGCAACAATGTATGGATTATATAAGTTTTATTGGTTCTCATGAATGGAGTTATTTTAATATATATAAAAAATGAAAAATTATAGTTCCAAGATGATTATTATATATTTAGTCTCTAAAAAGATTTAAGTATATTCGATTTATGATAGAAATCATGGAAATAATTAATATTTAAAGAAAACATAATTAATAACATGCTAGAATATTCCCAGTACTCAAATAATATATAGAAAATTAAGAAAATTCAAAAAGTAAACATGCCTTAAAATCCAAAACAATATATATCTGAAAATTAAGATTTTGACCTGAAATTATTACATTTAATATAATTAATAGAACCCACAGTACATAAACTCTTGCATAAACCCGCACCAGTAAACCTCTTAACCAGGACCACTCCTTTCTTTCTCTTAAAATTTCACCTTTGAATACATCTCCATCATTTATTTTTTTCGCAACTAATAAGAACCCTAGAGACTTATATATTAGCTACTCCCAACTTTTCCCACCACCATCCTCCATACTAAGCAAAAATCTCGAAATCCCTATCCTCACCAGTATTCATATATTTTTCAACGCCTTCTCGCGTTAGATAGCACAATTCCTTTATAAGAGAAAAAGCTTCATTTTCATTGCTTCCTTAATGACATGGCTTTTAAACTAGGACGGACTATGTGCACCGGATAAACCCTGATGGACTGGATGCCAACAAATATTGAAGAATTGCGGAGAGGAGTGTAACAACTCATTTTTGCCCATGTAAGACCATTTTTTGTATGTGAACTGCCGACTGTGGGCACTAAATAAGTCTTGATGAACTAGGCGTCAATATATAGCAAAGAATATCAGAGAGGAATATCACAACTTATTTGTGCCATTGTAAGGTCACTTTCTCTATGTAAATTGCCTAATATAGGCACTGGATAAGTCTTGATAGACTGGACGTCAGCATATATAGTAAATAATTTTAGAGAGGAGTATCACAACTCATTTCTGCCCCTGTAAGGTCACTTTCTTTATGTGAACTATCTAATATGGGCACTGGATAAGTCTTAATGGACTGGATGCTAGCATATAGTAAAGAATTTTAAAGAGGAGTATCACAACTCATTTTTGCCCCTATAAAATCACTTTCTCTATGTGAACTGCCTAATATGGGCACTGGATAAGTCTTAATAGACTGGACGTCAGCATATAGTAAATAATTTCGGAAAGGAGTATCACAACTCATTTCTGCCCCTATAAGGTCACTTTCTCTGTGTGAACTGCCTAATATAGGCACTGGATAAGTCTTGATGGACTGGACGCCAGCATATAGTAAATAATTTCGGAGAGGAGTATCACAACTCATTTCTGCCCCTGTAAGGTCACCTTCTCTATGTGAACTGTCTAATATGGGCACTGGATAGGTCTTGATGGACTGGACGCCAGCATGTAGTAAATAATTTCGGAGAGGAGTATCACAACTCATTTCTGCCCCTGTAAGGTCACCTTCTCTATGTGAACTGTCTAATATGGGCACTGGATAGGTCTTGATGGACTGGACGCCAGCATGTAGTAAA
>Ga0307510_10002086_pt1 | contig 22589 bp, 29 predicted proteins | sample 12_EM_MG_FD_207224 | JGI IMG/M metagenome (GOLD analysis project Ga0307510, IMG submission 207224) | Populus trichocarpa ectomycorrhiza microbial communities from riparian zone in the Pacific Northwest, United States - 12_EM | ecosystem: Host-associated > Plants > Roots > Unclassified | place...
AATGTGTTTGGTGGGGGCGGGGTGAGGGGGGTGACTACAAGCAGAGAGTGAGATGCTCGTTAAAGTTTCGGGTGTGGTGGCCCCATCCTCGATCATCACCGTCAGTGACTGTCGTACGAGCGAACCTGGGCTGTTTTACCGAGTTAATTCCATCCCTCTTAAATCTCAGCATAATACCGGTATTATGTAAGGAACGTGTCCTCCTCGCTCACGAATGGGAATCCTAACCTTTAGCCCCTCACCCCAGATCATAACCAGAAGGAAGAGACCATCTAACAGACACAGCACCGAATAACCTCTCACGCCGCTCCTCAACAAGTGGACCCCTCGCGGGCCTCGACCAACCCCAGAATAATGCAACAATCTGGCTTTCGTTCTGCTCCGGTCTCACAGGCTCTCCTCTACTTCATCGTCGCCTCATCTCTCCTAGCCTCGATACTCGACATCAAACACTATTTCCATATACAAATAATTCCTCATCTGTGGGTTTACCGACAAGTTTGGCGAATTGTCATCTGGCAGGTCAGTACCAGTACACACAACCCTCAATATCGTGCAATTGGAATCATAACACCCATAACTTTCCTCCAGACATGTTACGCAAATGCAGGAGAGCTGCTCTTTGGCGCTTTGGTGATTTATCACCTTAGGACCATAGAACGCCTATTCGGAACCCGAAAATACGCCTCTTTCCTCGCTTACTGTTTTGTCGCCACGAATGTCGCGGCACCACTCTTGCTAGCGACTATATTCCGCCCTCTCACTTTCGGCCGAATGAACTACCTACCACCCGGTCCAACTCCAATTCTCTTTGCTGCGTTGGCCCAATATCACGCTGCGATTCCCGGCGTTTACAAATTTCGCCTGCTCACATCTACCAACTCTAACGGAGAGGAGGGGCCAGGTATTACACTATCCGATAAATTCTATGTCTACCTACTATCGACTCAACTCGCCCTGTGTCAGCCTCCGGGATCCTTACTGTCGGTAGCTGTTGGATGGATCGTGGGATATGCTTGGAGGATGGACCTACTTCCCAAGTCGAAATGGAGAATCCCCAAATGGTTATTCAAAGATAGCCAAGGCGCGGAATTCGAGAACCTTAGGAGAAGACTGAGGGAAGGAGAGGGCGTTGCTGATGCCAATCAAGGTGCTGGTCAGAGGCCCCTTGTGCGGCAGATTTTGGATCAATTCAGGGGTGCTTTCTAGATGCTTTATAAGGGACCCTCCAGAATTGTGCAGTGGCTGCTCTATTGTATTATATGTTATATTGAGTTCGGTGCAGGATCGGATCCATTTAGAGTCGTTCATAGGGATTTCATGCGGGGGTTTTTATTTTATTTTATTTTATTTTATTTCATCTCTCGTGTACGTAAACTCATCGGATGCGAATACTACTCACAGTCTAACTACACCCGGGCACATAAGTGTCAATGGTTATAGACCCTCTCTTTCCCACCAAAGAAACAGGAACGTTTCGGGCAGTAGACGCTGCCCCGAAAGATCGCGAGGTTACCAAAAACGTCAGGATTGCGAGTGACGCCACGATGACCGATTTTCAGCCAATCAAAAGTCACCCATTTTGTTATGTCAGCATCCGTATTCCCTCGGTTCAATGGGAGAACCACTGGATTCTTCCTAGGGATCAATCACGAGCACTTTTACCCACAACCTCACTTCACCTCAATCACCACCCTTACCCCACCACTCACAAAATATTTGAGCCTCACCAGTTGCTCTCTCTCTCCCTTCTCAGCTAAACATTACTCTATCTGACCATATCATTAATACCTCCATCAACCCTCACCATGAATGCCACACTCCTCTCTCACTCGCTGCTCCGCGCAACTCCAACATCTCTCAGGTCCACCACCGGCCTCCGCGCATTAGCATCAGTCGCAACTTCCCAGACCGCCCCTGCCAAGCCTAGTTCCCCAAAGCCAAACATGAAGCAATTCCAGATTTACAGATGGAACCCGGACACTCCCGAGAAGAAGCCTTACATGCAGACCTACGAACTGGACATGAGCCAGACCGGACCCATGGTGTTGGATGCTCTAATTAGACTCAAGAACGAGGTTGACCCTACGCTCACTTTTAGGCGCTCTTGTCGTGAGGGAATTTGCGGGAGTTGTGCCATGAATATCCAGGGGAGCAATACTTTAGCTTGTTTATGTATGTTTCTTGAGTTGTCGACTTCACCCCTTCACCACGGAATGAGATGAAGGAAGGTTGCTAACGTGTCTGCGGCGAGTAGGTCGTATTGATGTCTCCAACTCTTCTCCCGTCAAGATTTACCCGCTTCCGCATACCTACGTCGTGAAGGATTTGGTTCCGGATCTTACCCAATTCTACAAGCAGTACAAGTCTATCAAGCCATACCTTCAACGCAAGACGCCTTCTCCCGACGGAAGGGAGTATCGCCAGTCCATAGAGGAGAGAAAAAAGCTTGATGGATTGTACGAATGTATTCTTTGCGCTTGTTGCTCGACCTCTTGTCCATCTTACTGGTTTGTTTTTATTCTCATCCGTGCGCGGAAGTTTCATGGGATAATAGTGGCTCACAAGCGTTTTTCCAGGTGGAATTCGTCTGATTACCTCGGCCCGGCTGTCCTTCTCCAGTCGTATAGGTGGTTGGCAGACTCTAGGGACGAGGCTAAGGGCGCTAGAAAGAGCGCTCTTGAAAACGAGATGAGTCTTTATAGATGTCATACCATCATGAACTGTGCAAAGACCTGCCCCAAGGGATTGAATCCTGGCCTGGCCATTGCAAATGTAAGCTTTCACAAAGCCATTCCCCCCCCTATGGAATCAATCGTCGCTAATTCCCAGCATAGATAAAGAAGGAGATGGCATTTGGTTCATAGTAGTAGATCTTGAAAACGAAAAAAACTCACAATTTCCCTCAAAGCACAACGGCTTTGACAATTGTTCTCAATAAACAAGCTTTCGGCGGAGAGTAGTTGCATCTAGTTCGAGCTCTATCCGGTGGAAAAAAACAGTGGCGGGGTGGTTTAGACCTTTTTTCTTCTTTTTCCTTCTTCACCTCATCTTGCTTTCGGTGGGCTCTATGCTAATCGCTTGGAAAATAAATCCGAAGAGAAAAGAGAACAAACGGAAAGAAAAAAACAATTGAAAAATACCAATACCAGTGGTGTAATTTTTTTGTTTTATGTAGAAACGGAAGAAAAAACCCCCCCGGTATTCCGTAGCGACCAAGCCAACCCCTGCCTCAGCTACCCCTAATCTAAAAGTCTGGGAAACGAAAACAAGTAATCAAGATATTTACTTTCTGGCAGAAAAAACTTCTATCCGGGGGGGTAAAATATTAGTCTTGCTCTCTCAACCCATAGCGCGAAAAATCTTGAAATTCCAGAAGACAGTGAAAATATGTGGAGGGGCAATATCATACTCTCGACATCCAGAACACTCTGTTGCAATATCTTGTCCAGGGTCTTCCGATCCCCCAGATCCTTCTTAACCTTTGCAATCAAGCTTTCGGCCAACTCCTTCTGCTCCCTCTGCTTAAGCTGCGCCTCGTACCTGACCCAACTATCCAGAACGCTCTTAGCCTCAGCAGCAAAGGCAGTCCTCTGCTCGAGCTCAAAAGCCGTAGCCTCGAGCCTCGCGGTCTCCTTCGAAACCTCGAAGAGCGCTTGCGTAACCCCCACGACACCACTCATCTGCTGCACGCTCTTGATACGGTCCCGGACGGCACTGGTGTGGTCCTCCCTCGCACTATTGAGGATATCGCGAACCTTGTTGACCTGGGTGGTTGCCCAAGCAGTGTAGGCCGGCCCGCCCATACGGGCGATGCCGTAGAATGCCGAGAGGAGACCAACGGCCACCAATGTTTCCTCATTCAGGACGTAGAGTTCGCTGGAGATGGCGGCCACCGAGAGACCGGCGATGGAAGAGAGAATCGCGGTTTTGGAGATGAGGTTGGATCCGGGGAGGGCCGCGAGGATGGATTCGGCCTTTGTCTTGGGGTCCTCCACTGGCACTGGGGCTCCGGTTGATTGATGGCGGCGGGTCGTGGCGACGTTGATCGCCGGGACAAACCTTGGTAGGAGGGCGGCGGTTGGGCGGAGGCGGGTCGCTGCTGTGGACGTTTCGACCCCGCTATTAGTTTCATTGGAGCATTGCAGAGTGAGTTTCGATGGTGGTTATTGGAGTGCAGCAATGGACTTACCCGCGAAGCCCTTGGTCAGTCGCATGGACATCTTGATTGAGCGGAGTTGGTGGAGATGAGGGGGGGGTTGTTGACTTAATTTGATAGAGTGGGTTGTGAAGGGTTGTTGGCGATGGTGTTTTCTGCTCGGCGTCGGGAGTTCTCGCTTCAAACCGGAGTCCCGGGGTTTAGGGTTTGGGGCTGATGCCAGGATTCACATGTACCCTCTCTTGCCTGTCTCACCTAGCCCCAGTATGACAGTAAAAAATACAAAGCCGAGTATGCTAAAGATAGCAAGTTTACTCCAAGGTATCAATCCTATTAGTAACTTATAATACATTATTGTACATAGAGTCGGCCTACCAAAATCTAACAAACAAGTAGTGACTTCTGTAACAGGAAGAGCGAAAGTGGTAGGAAAAACAGGAGAAAAACTCGGGCAACATGGAGAGACAGCAGAAATTACATCTTTGTCAATCATCCCAGCTACAATCTCAGGTATCTCTGCAAGTATAATATCACTTCCCCGCCGGCCGTAACCATCCAAAGAGTCGGGCCATTCTAAACATCCTCAAAGTCAGCCTCCTCGTCGGAGTCCTCTTCTTCTTTATCCTCAGTCTGAGTAAGTTTTGGTTTTTTAGCAGCGGGACCCATGGAGTCATCGTCCGAGTCATCCTCCCTGGCCTTGACTGAATTCGTAGCAGTAGGAGGAGTGACAGCGTTGCTATTAACAACGTCTTCAAAGGTTCCTTCGTCGTCGTCGTCCTCATCGTCGTCGTCCTCTTCTTCTTCCCCCTCCTCTTGGTGCCCACCATTCTCAATTCCCTCACCCTCCTCCTCACGCCCCTCCCCATCTTCTTCCTCTTCATCATCATCTTCTTCCTCCTCTTGCTCCTCCTGAGCTTCCTTGGCTTTCTGGGCCGCCAATGCAGCATAGTATTCAGCGATAGCTAGCGCACCGCCAGTTTAGTAAACATGTTAGAGGGGGCAGCGTATCACCTTACCATCTGCTTGAATGCCATTTGCTCCGTCGCCAGCAGCAGCAGCTTTCTTGTCTTCCTCCTCCTTAGACTTTTGCGCAATTCCAATACCATCGAGAGCACGAGCTTCCCTTTCTGCAGCTTCTTTAGCACCAGCGGTGGTCGTGGCACCGGGGTCAACGGTGGACTTTGTGTGCCAGACCGGGAGTGCGTTCTTCTCGGCCTGAGCCTGCTTCATCGCCTGCTCTGAGGCAAGCTCAGCAGCAGTCTTCTCCGAGGTGGAAGTGAAAGAAACTTCGATAGAAGCAGGGGCACCGGAGTTTCGGGTGCTTGTAGTGCCTTTCCCGGGGACGGGGATCGAGTAGAGGTGGTTCTTGTCTCGAGGCACAGGAACAGAATTTGCAATGGCGGTCTCGAAATCATTGCTGCGAACGTTAACCATCGACACAGCTCGTGAAAACCAAAATAAGCACTTACACCGGCACAACGATTTCATCAATCATCTTTAGCATATCGATAATCTTCTTCATCTGCTCCATTAGTCTCCCCAACCGCTCCTGACTTGTTTTGACTTCGGCGCTATCGTCGTCATCCACAAGTGTAGTATTGCACCGATCACACACAAATAGCCCCATCTCATCGCGGGCTACCGACATCGCGTCCAGGATTGAGAACCTCTTCTGACAGTACGGGCATACATATCCTTTTGTATCAGCGTCCTTATTCATCTTCTTCTCCACATCCTTAACAACGCCGTGCATACGATACTTGACAGCGTCTATTGTGCTTCTAAACTCAACGTAGTAGTAAGTCCGGTTTGTCGGGCGCTGTTGCCCTTCCTTCTGCTCTGGCCGATTGTGCCTACACCGACCAAGTTAGCTAAAAACCTGCGCCGCACGCCCCCCACAAAGACTTCGGAGACCCACACAGTGAGCATGCGATCCTCCTTTAACCTCCCACATAATTTCTGTAAGTCCTTGGATTGAAATCCCAACAGTTTCCCCAACTCGTCATCGCGAACACTAAACCGTCAGCAGCGAAAACACAGAGATCAAAAAAAGCCGCCCTCTCAGAGGCAAGATTATTGAAGAACCAAGGGACATACGCGTTATGGATCATGAGCGCATCGATGACAAGGATATGCTTTGTATCATAAAAGGCACGAGCCACACATTTTACGAGTGACTTTGCGATTTCCATCCTGCGTGTCGTAGCAGTGGTGGTTGCTGGTGCCGTTGCTAAGACTGTGAACTCTGTGACAAAGGACCAGCTTTCATTCCCAGATGACCAAGGAAGCTCACGTCACGACTTGGCGCGGCTCCACGAGCAGGGATCCGCAACCCTAACCCCGGGCCCGCCCCGGGCCCTCGCATTTTCTGTATGGTTCCGGCGGCCCCATGCGCAACACTCCGGCGGGTGCAACGGGGCACGCCTTGGCACGAGATCCAATGTTTAAAAAAGCTGGAACTGGAGTTCAATTTCCATTCGTAATGATATCATCGTTTTTCTTCCCTAAACCACTCAATTACTTTCTCTCCCTCTCTCTCTCTCCCCCCCCCCTAATTTAGCCTTCAACCCTTAAACGAAAGAAAAAAATGAAAATAGAAATAAGATAACTCAACTATACTAATAGTAATGAGCCCGGTTTGAACATAGAACCCGGCGGGAAATTTCACGATACGCCAAGGCTTCGCCCGTTGCACCCGCCGAGGCTCTGTGCATGGACGGCCGGAAGCCTACCGTACCCGAATACAAGGGGGTGGGGTGCGTGGTAGCCCCGAGTGAGGGTCAGTGATTAATGTGGTAAACGGGCTACCGGTAACTTAGCGCATCTCTGTATCGAGGAAGGACACGTACATTATGGGGTTCTGGAGATTCCGTATTTGCTCCTGCGGTGTATACATACGCTACCCTCCCTCTTCCCATCGGATGAAATTATAAACGTGTCGCGGAGATGGATCATGGATGGATGGATGGGCGGAGGGTGCAGAGCTTAAGAGTTGGTATCTAAAGTGCCGTGGCGAGCGGAGGTGTTCTTTCAACAGGGGAGATAGCGCCGGTAGACACATATCGTACTTCCAATGGTGATGGTATAAACAAGGCAATTCAGCTCCGGCGAGTTGGGCCTTGTGATGCTGTCCCGGAGGTTGCTCCCAAAGCGACTGGCCTAACACATACACCGACTCTAACACGGATAGAAATAGTGGCTTTAGGGGGTGGGATGAGCGGACTGCATCCCAAACCCTAATTGATACACAAAGAACCAAGCACATGTCGAACTCTCAATGTATCATAGAAACAACAGCCATCCGTCCAATAACAATAATACCACAACGCCAACTAAGAACGGTGCCATGAAAATAGCTATGATGCCACTGTGTACCAGCGCACCTTCAGCATCGTGATGAGAGGGACCCATCTTTTCGCTGAAAAAATGAAAAAGGAAAAGCTTTCCCGATAATACGTGGGGAAAGAAAATGTGAAAACGAAAAATGACCGGTTCAAGTTAACATAAGCCAATTACCAATACACCCTCCTCCCAATCACCAAATCCCCTGATCACGGCGCTCATGGAAACATTCACACACTCCTCGTGTTCTGCAGAAAAGATATAAGAGAACAAGGGTTGTCAGAAAGCAGGTAAGGAATATGAGCCAGATATACGAAAACTAAAGCTAAGAAATAGAGAGAGAAAAAAGAAGACTGCACGAAAGAACTCCGAGATCGTGTTTTGGAAACTGTACTAAAAAAGCTTTTGCGGTAAACTACATGGGAAGAAGAAATTTAATGCCAAGCAAAGAAAAGGACAAAAAAGGGGAGAGGTTGAAAAAAAGACTGATGCCCGTAATGCCCTCCCCGTCATCGCAAATCCCCTTATATCCACCCCTCGAGACTTAAGCGCAGACCGAGAAAGAATTCAAGTATATAAATTAGCAAAATGAGCATCCACAGCCAGATCCACCGATGATTTTTCGTAGTAATAATTTTGGTGGCCCTTTTTTCTGGATCACGCCAGCGGTTACTCATTGGGGCGAGGTCTCTTTGCTGGATGTGGGTTGTCCCATTGGCCTTGGTTACCTCCTTGTGGACCACCGGGGAAGAATGCCGGGTTGAAGTGAGGAGCCGGAAAACCCCCAGGGCCTGCTTGATTGGGGTAGGCCGTAAGCGAACGCGCAGACGGTTGGAATCCTTGACCATACATACCCATGCCCATGGGGTTGAAGCCTCCCATTCCGATAGGATTAAAGCCACCATCCATATTGCCGGCGCCCATGTTTCCGCCCATATTGCCGCCCATACCACCCATATTGCCGCCCATTCCCATTCCACCGCCCATGTTACCGCCCATACCACCACCCATACCACCACCCATACCACCACCCATCATACCATTGTGCCCCATGCCGCCTCTACCTCTCATGCCCGCTGGTCCACCCCTCATAGGATTCATACCACCTCTACCGGCAGGAAAATTACCCCCCTGGAAGCTCCCTCCACCAAATTGTTGCATTGGCATACCTTGCCCACCGAAATTGTTCATCGGGGCTTGGAAACCAGGCTGGGGGGATTGCGGGCCTCCGACAGGGCCTCCGAAGCCACCACGATTGCCAACAAACCCACCTCCCATGCCGCCGCGATTTGGACCCCCGAATCCACCACGATTACCTCTAAAACTTCCGGGGTTCATACCTCCTGTCATGCCGATTGCGGGGGGCTGAACAGCCGGTGGCCCGGAATGACCACCACGCTCCCCAGTGCCGGCGCCATTACCACCTCTCCCGCCTTGAAATCCGTCACGGGGCCTATCGCGCTGAGGAGCATCTTTGGGAAGGGTGCGGAATGGATTGACGCTAGGATTGGTATAAGAGACCGTATGCCGTTTACCCATGTAGGCTGGCTGACTTCCTCCGACCTCAATTTTACTTTTAACAGCTGTTGCGGCCTGAGGAGAAGTAAACTCAACAAAAGCAACCCTGTATCGACAAGAATATTTAGCCATGTTTCCAGGTAGTTGGATAGCGAGGAAAAAAGGCTTACCCTTTGGATTTACCATTGACCTTATGTTCACTGAAGGTAATATCTTTCAGTTCCTCTTCGCAAGCGCATTCGTTTACCCACCCACGAATGTCATCATCAGTAGTCCACCAGTGCAAATCGGCGACATAGAGAGCTGTGGTAGCGGCAGGATCAAAAGGTCGATCATCAAGCTTCCTCTTCTGTTTCGGTTGGACTGCTGCCTCTTCTTTTACGGTCGCAGAGTTGCCAGAATTATCACCATCGCCTGCAGCAGAACCCATATTGGTGTCTTCACCTGCAGCAGTATTTTGCTTATTATCGCCATTAGTGTCCCCCTGGTTTTGGTCAAGAAACAAATCCTCATCCTCTTTCTTGAAAGTGGTCGCTGGTTCGTCAGGGTTAAGATCCCCGTAAATATCGATATCGAAATCGTCGGCCATTTCTGTCTTCGAGATCTTCACGAGATTGATGCAACTGCTTTTTTTTTCTTAAGGTGACTTGCTTTGCTTCTCACTAACAATTCTCTTCACCTGTAAGGCAACAAGATACAAGGTCTGTACAAGCCATACCGTGGATCAGCTTCCAAGAAAAGGGTGTAAAAAACGTAGCAAACAGGAAAAAGAGACGCGTCTGGAGCCAGCAATTAAGTCCGAGCAAAGCAGGGCAAGGAGGGGATGAGACGAGAGCGAAATAAAGGAAAGAAATGAAGGAAAAAGAGTAGGAGAAATTCCAAAGAGCAAGGAAATAGAGCAATCAACACCTCGACCAGTTCTCTTAGCCAGCGTATGTGCTCACGGGCAAGACTCGATACAGAACAAAAAGGGTGGTGATACGTACACTGTGGGAAGTGTAAATACTGAGCTTCTCTTTTCCCTCTTGTAGCACAGGACAACTTTGCTCGTTTGTTTCTTCTTACACCAAGAAATAAAAGTTCCCCACTCGAGACCCTTAAAGTTTCCAGCAAAAAAAGGATATTTTCTTCCTCACAGACGAGGGAGGTACAGAACAGGTCAGGTGCGTTGATTCACCAGCAGACAAAGGAAACAGAGTCTCTTTCAGTTTGAACAGAACAGAGAATAAACTGCCAGGAGAAATTAGAATAAGTCCGAGTGAAACCCCGTCGAGCCTTATTTGGGATGGGACGGACCGGGAGGATAGGAGTGGAAAGAGATCTATCGAGAGTGATTAGAAGTCGGGTGAAAGGCGAGGGATATGAAGCGGGCGATGAAAGGAGGAAGGGAGAAACAAAGGAGGGAAGAAAGGAGTGGAAGCGAGAGGAAGAGGTAGGGAAGGAAGCAAGATAGGAAGAGGGTGAAGACGAGGCTACCTGAGTTTATGCGAGAGAGGGCGGGAGGAACGAGGACGACGACTACGACGACGACGGCACACGGAGAGAGAGAAGCAACGCTAAGTTACCGTTGAGTTGGGTGGGAAGGGGAGAGAGGAAACGGGAAGGGAGGCGACGACGATTTGGTTCTGGCTTGCTGACTTGTCGGGTGGGATTGGTGGGAAACCCTTTGGTTGTGACAGACACACGCTAGAATGATTGCCGTTCTTGTGCTAAGATTTCTTGCGGTCCGCGCCCTCATGGGAACCTTTTTTAGGTCTGGTTACATAAGCAAACATACAGTGTGGCCAGGCGCGCCTCGGGCTCCCGGAATCCAGGTGCTTCTGGACCAATCCTATCAGCACAAGGAATATTTTGCTGAGTTTGTGGGACTCGTCGGGATATGTACTGTAGATAGACTGTATAATATTATTATAGAAAATCGAAAATAAGAAAATAATATATGTAACCAGAAATCCCCGCACTTCGTAGGTGTTGTCAGTCGCTGTAAATCTCTCAGCATCAAAAAAAAAGCCACGGCCGCTGCTGCCCGAAACCTGGGATACATGACCTTGCAGCTCACCTCGTAAATAACAACCCTAGAGAAAAAAAGAACGAAATCAGGGAAGAAACAACCAACCATTCTAAACCACACAAACCTATGCTCGCAGTACCCTCGTGCCCTCTCTTGAGCTCTTGGGTATCATAAAATAGTGGATGTGTAGGCATGGTGCTATGTCGAACGGCAAGCCAAGAACAGCACCTGTGCAGACGCCGGAAATAAAAACTGATATCATAACCCAAATTAGGTGGATTTCAAGGTTCTGATGGTGAAACTTGGGTTGAGAGCAGGATAATCACAGTGGAGGAGGAGGGAAATGACCACTTGGAAAAATGTATGATTCCGCAGGGCCTCAGACAATGATCCTCTTAACCGTTATATCGAGTGATAAATGATGGATAATGGGTGGATCCTTGGCGGAAAACGGAGTGGTAGGCAATATACAACTTGCTAAAGAAGGACAGATGATTGAGTGACAACCTGTGGTGCCCCCCCGACTCAAATCGCATCCGACTTCCCTCTACTACCTGGTCATGAAGTACTGCTGAGCTGTCTTGTCAGTTATCCATCACCATTGTGCCCCGCCCAACAACGTATTTAGCCGGGAATAACCAAGCGGGTAGCTACCTAACGTGCTGGCCAACTGGTCGCCGTTCAAACGAGGGAAATGGTAGATGGAGGTGGTAGAAATGGAGTTACATGCTTCCTTTTGAAGGTCTTGTGTCCATTGGTCGATGCCTTGATTCTGGTTCCTCTAAAAACCGCAAAGTACCTGTATGATATCGTACTCGAGCACGAGTAGTATGATACAAGACATGAAGGTTACATTGAGCAAAGATCTACCGACACTATCAACTTTACTCAGTTTAGCTCCATGAGAATGCGTTTCATGACAACCCCACCAGTCATTAAGTGTGGTGCCTGGCGCTTGAGATCAACCTTTGTGGGTAATAAATTTGATCACGTGATACACACATAACGGAGCTTGGCTAAAAAAAAAAAGCCATGCAAAATGACCACACATGGGTAATTAGGAATTTTAACTATTTCCACGAATATTACTCTTATTAGGAATCGGAAAATGCAAACTGAGAGAGAGATGCATTCCGAGCGCTTTTATCAGGCCATATCTTCCTAATGATGTAGTTGTGGTTGGAAACCCTTCGATTTCAACTGCAGTAGACTACTAGGCATAATGCCGAGCACCTTTGCCCAGTATCCTGTGCTGCGAATATCTGGGGGATTTTTGTTTCACACCCGACTGAGGTATTCAGATGCGCGTTCAATCGGCACTCTAGGTTTTCGCCAGCACCCAGATCTTAGCCATCTTGAGGTGGTTCAAAGTTTGCGAAATCTGGAGTTTGTGGATACCCACCTAATTTTGGCGTCTGGGTCTCGTGAGGCGAGGGTTTTCAGCGATTTGCACTGGGTGATTGCACATGATCGAGTATGCACTGGCGAGAGGCTGTAAGCAAACGTTTTTTCTATCCAGAAGATTACACAAGCTGAGGGGAAAGCGTTCCGATTTTTCCATAGCCTGCAGCCGCTTGGTGTGGAATAGGGGGACCTGGCCTCCCAACGGATACCGGTATGTCATGCGAGATATCGCTCTTGTGCCGGTGGGACAGTACTGTACCCACAAGCTTTAAGCCTTTTCTTGAGTTGAGGTATGGTCTACTGTGCAGACAATGCTGGTGGTGTGTAGGGATTTGTGGTTAGTCCGCCCTATCATGGATGTCTCAATACTTACAATTATCACAGGTCATCTCGTGGTACGGTATCTGCTGGTACGAACTCGGTCGTTCCCCATCAGCAGGGTTTATGCCATTGATAGATTTCTATAGCCACTCAAGCAGTATTCCGGCACTCGGGTAGGCTATCGCATACAGCATCTAAGTCGAGCTATGAGTATTTGCTCATTAATAGTCTTCGCTGTCTGGGGGTCTCCCTCTTATAAACTGGAGTAGAGGACTGGCTTAGCGCCAGCTACTGGTATTAGCAGTCTAGTGTCATACCGGTACCACACTATACAGTGTTTTATTGAAAGGGGTTCGCTCTTAGCCTAGGGTCGTGCTTGTACAGTACTGTACAGTTTATCAAGCATGCTGGGTCACAAGAAACTGACACTAACTTGGTAGGTACTCGAGTGCCTCGAAATCTCTCTCTCTGGGGCCACAGGCGTCATCTTATTACCGGTATTGGTACCGGTACGGGAACCCTACTCTCGCCTCATTCATGTTCAGCCTATCCAGCACCGTAGCACAAAGTACTGCGAAGCTTCGGAAGGATACAGAAAGTGGGGATAAACCGTGCCAGCACCATTATCGTACTCATGCGCTAACAGTTGTGTAATATATAACGTTATGAGAATGCTTACCAAACTATCGGTATGTAGGTTCGCGGCTTAATTATGTCGTATTCATTAAGGGCTGGGAGGGGCTCACTCTTAATCTCCATTTACCGGTAGTCTTGAAAGTTAGACCTACGGCCTTCTTTGTGTCCTTGTGGGAACTGTGGGTCAGGCCATCAGCGCCGTACGAGCACAATCGCACCCCGCTACCTTGGTCAGCCAAAATCTGGTGAATCTGTCCGGCACAGCGGATGATCCGGGACCAAAGGTCAGGTTTTGGTGCAAAGGGTGTGAGAACTCGAGGGGGTTCGTGAGGGACAGAGGGGTATCCGGTCCGGATTATCAAGAGATCCGGGATGGCGGAATGTGAACGCAGTTCCTCGCATCTCGCGGGAAATATTTTACTGCGAGTAACCTAATTGCGGAGCATTTTGGCACCGGTATTGCGAGCCTTGTGGGAAGGAGTGAGCTATGGGGCTAAAAAGGCCCTTGCCGCTGTCGCAGGTATAGTACGGTGCCATAACTCTTCATATCACCTGATCCTTGCAAGAAATTGTTTCTGTTTGGGTGCCGTATGAAACTTCTTCTTGGGCATCACGGGTATTTTGTAAACCTCCTGGCGATTACGAAGGGCTTTTTTCCCTCTTTTTGGGCTTTGATTGCGCAATAGCGTTCACCGGCGTACTGAAGGTTTCGCTCTAAGGAACCAGTTATTGAGGATTCTTGAGTTCAGTGGCCTGCTAGGTGCTGATTAAACCAGGGATTCTGAAGGAGGTGCACAGACTTTTGCCGGGTGAGTTTTTCCGCAATCTTTGGGAGATCTCCGGTGAAGTGTTGGTGGCTGAGCTGCGGGTGGAGAGGTTCTGTTCCATCGTGCGCATTATCTCTAGACATCTCTGCTGAGAGAAACATCGGGGTGTGCTCCTTTCATGTTCTTGGCTATGTGCTAAAAGATTTTATCTTAGAAAACTCCAGGGACCAAATTTTCCCACTTTTTTTTTACACCCCCCTTGCCCAGCGATTATCTTGCAGACAAGATATTGTTATTATGATACTCCCCCCACCCAGAGGTTGTACCACTTCTCACTTGATGATTGATGACAAGGCACAATTGTTGGCAAGGGGCGGCCTTTGTCACGAGCATTTTTAGTACTTAATTTGCGCCCAAGTATAAGCCCATGTAAGGAATTACCAGTATCTTGTATCTGGTAATAAGTATTAATATGATACCTGTGCCTGTATGTGAAATGTGGCCATTGTTACACAGCCACCGAAAGAGTGAAAAAAATCCTCGTCGCTTCTTTAGCTATTTTGTGCCAGAGACAAGCAGGACCACGAGAATCAAATCACTGGCCCAACCGGCGTGGGAAGGCTCAAGGTTTACTTTGATGGGGCTAATTGTTTCTCGGTCGTTTATCCTTTTATTGCTATATTATCTCTGCACAAAGTTAGCTGAGCTTTTAGTTCACACGATAAAAAGCTTTCTAGAACTACCATTCATTCTGGTGGAACTCTTTGCCGGCCCTTTGTCAACATAATGCTCAAAATAGAGCAGAATCTCTCCGGTAATTTCGCTCTGCGCTACCGATGGGTACGGCGTCAGTACGAGTGTTATTGTAATAGTACTCGCACTTAGACCTCCCAGATGGACTGGTATGATGGATGCTATAATATTGTGCCTTATAGTTATGTCTGATCCACTACTGGAAGCCAAACGTGCGAGCACTCTGTCGTGTGTTAACTTCCAGAGCGGCGAACTCTGGGGACGAGACCGCCTTTGAAGCTTTTAAGCATGGGGGGGGGGTTGCTGGACTTATGACTCCTGCTCGTTGACCAGAACATTTTGCCAGCGTGGGGGAGTTGCCGATATTTTGTCACGAATTTGGTTTCCGAGTGCTCCAGGTTCGGCTCGGTTGTCGCCAGGTCCCTCCTCGATTGGGTAAAAATGCAGGGGAGAGTTTCAATTTTCCATCATTCCGTAACACAACACAGGGGTTATTGTCCTGCGCCCCCGGCATCATCCATTCCATCATACAAGAGACTTGTGAAAGGTCACGAAGGGCGTGAAGTCAGAGATGGCTTTCGCCAAAAGGCATCCCCAGAGAGAAGGTCGCCCAGGGGGGAAAGCATGTACCGAAATCTACAGCTTCCGTAACGGATTGAGCTTCGTATTCACAGGCTTCGTTCTCCATCTTCGGCTTCTCCTCTGCAGTAGGAAGTCTGCTGCGCCGAATTGCTGACTGCTGAAGCGTTTCGGGGGGCCGTCAGCTCGATCAACTGCTGTAACCAGCCTCTCGTGTGCCGGGAAGCGTCTTCAGTCTCGACTCTCAAGCATCCACTGCCATTCCCTTTCGCTGTGCGGCACAATTACTCTTCCGAAAAAGCTGGGGAACCCGTGCTTCTTTTCACTCCCTCAATATATGGTGCAGGCCTGCTGTAAAAAGCAATCATTTGATATTAGCCCCCTAGCCCAGAGTGCTGTATTGTACCAGTACTGTGCCAGCACACTCTCCACGCTCTAGCCTCTACTGGGTCTAAGGATTCCTTTTGATTACCACGGATGAGCTTATGCTTTTGGTGCTCATAGAGAGATCGAGTCTCTTCGGTCAGTGAAAATCCCTCTCGTCTCCTCTCCTCCCCTCTCCTCTCGCATTTCCACCGGGTCTCCCTTTGAGGAAACGTTCGCTCATTACAGTCACTCGTTTTTGGTGGAGGATTTGGGGTTCATTAGGCAGCACCAGACACATTCGACATTCACGGCCAACGAGACTACTCTCAAGACTTTCGTGTTAACTAGGGCTCGGCTGGGACCTTGGGCTTCAGTGACAACTCGGTCCGTGAGAAGTAATGCTTTTGTTTGGAGAAACGGCCATTTCTACTTCTTACCACGACTGGAAACCTTTGCATCCACAACTTTGACGAGAGAGACTCTCGACGCTCAGGAAAAGCTAGCATCTGAATTGCTCTCGGTCTTCAATCGCATTTTTCGCCCTTATACTTTTTGTTTGATCCCAACGCCGGATTTCTGTTTTTTTTCTGCTTTTTACCCACGTTTGCTTTTTACTCAAGTCATTCGTTAGGATCCATCAACCGAGTCAATATTGCTGGGTACTATACCCAACTCTACACTGCTTTCTGATTTTGCCCCAGTGACAGGCACTGTAAAGCTCGGCATCGGTTTATTTGGAACAATTCTAAAGACACGTCTGCTCTCAGTAGTCCGCACCTTTACCACATCAACCCGACCGCTGAGCGGTTAAATACACTGCTTCGGTCACAATTACCGGGCAAAGAGGCCATCATTATATGTGATAAGCTACATTGGGAAACGACCCGTAGCCCCACCCACTGCATTAAAGGATAGACACAAGGCCTTAGCTGCTATCAGAGAATAATTATAAGTTTTTTTCGGCTGGGTCGTTGAGGAGGTCCGGATCTCTGTAAATGAGTCAGCACAGGAGGCCTGCCATGGGAGGGGCGAGTGGGAATGTGGGTTATCGTTATAGAAGACGGGAGGAGGATGGGGAAAGTGATTACCAGGATTCCCCGATAGGCACGGCGTACGGTGCCGGCGAAGCATTAACGGTGAATCTGGATAACCGATTGCCGTCGCGAATAGCACAACCCCCGCCCCGGAGACCTCAGCTTCCCCAGTCATCAATGTCTTCTCGACAAAACGGTGGTGGTGGCGAAAGACCACAGCAGGTGCCGCAAGTACTGAGAGTGCCGAGTAAAGATGGTAATAGTATCAAAGGAAACCGCAATCCTCCACCACGACCTGCTAGACCAAACTATGTTCCTTCGATGCTTGACCCATCCGACGTTCAGGAACGAGAGTTGAGTCCCGGCTTTTCGTATCGTCACTACCAACAACCAATCAGACCGCAGCCCAGAGCATCACATTTCTCGGAAGATGTAGGGAGCACTGCAGCACCCACCAATCACCCTTCCATGTCCAGCTCACGGTCTATATATATCGGCTTTGACCCAGCAAATTCGCAAGCCACCACCACCCCAAGCGCGGCCAGCTCCCTTGGAGTAATCCCGAACTTTCCCACGGTTCCTCCACCTATTCCTATTGTTCCAAGCCAACAGCGAAGATCTAGCAGCGGCCCCCCGCCAACCGCCCGTCGCGGCACTTCATCTCACTACTCGCAACAGACACTCATGGTTTCTCCAATCCCAGAAGAACACTCTTCGGATCGACACGACTCATACGCCTCAAGCGCTGCCATACCCTCTAATTGGGGTACTGGACCGGTGGAGTTTTATCCACGTGGGGAGGAAGATTTTTTTGGTGACGGGGAGGCCGAAGGATTTAGACTCCCCACTGGAGGAGATGCCGAGGATGACGAACGAGGTTTGGTCAGACAAGCGAGTTTAGGACGAAAGTCAAAACCGACCATCACAGAAATCAAGGGAATAGGTGGAACCAAGACCCCAGACCACGAGCTTAGAGGCAAGTCATCGGGTGGATCGGTGAAAACTGCAAGCTCGGGGGCTGGGGCATCTGAAAGTGTTGGAATCGGGCTCAGCTCGCTAGCCGGGAAAAACTCTTCCACCTTAAAGTTGCCGAGTCCAGATTCTCCGACATCATTTCCGGGCCTTGCCCTTGGTCAGTCTCCTGTTTCGTCTAGATCGGCTAGTTCATCCCCGCTTGCTCAGCCCCCAGTCGCATTCACCACTGAGGATTATAATGAGAGTTCCGGGTTTCCGTTCCCGAACTCCAAAGGCGCCTCTTCGGGTTCACCAGACCTAGAAGGTTTATATGCGCCGAAGAACTTTCCTGCGGGAACCGCGAGACCCGGACGACGGCTCCCTCCAAGACTTAATATGGATGCTGTCCGCGATGCGGAAGCCAGGGGGAGTTTAACAAGCTTACCGGATCTGATCAGAAGGGCTACAAAACTTGCAGCTGTGCTCGAAACGGGGAGGCCAGATTCACGGTGGGGTATGCGGAGGAGTTACGTGGATAAATCGTCTAGTATGTTATAGAGCCTATTTTTTGTTTGGTTTAACTTTTTTGTTTGAGACTAACTGATCAATCCAGGCCGTAGCAATGGAAGAGATACTGATTCAATATCTGATATTTTGGCTTCGTTCCCACCACCGGTTCTCGCTTCTAGTAGGCAAGGCAGGCGGGCTACTACAATGTCGCAGTGGCCTTTGCCAGGTGACTTTAGCAGCGGGAGCGATCCTTCGGTTGGACCTTCACATAGGCAAGGTCGAAGAGTTTGCGGGTTACCTCTCTGGGCTTTCGTATTGCTCGTAATTCTCGCTGTCCTTGTCATAGCAACAGCTGTCGTTGTTCCTCTCCAACTGGTTAAGCTTTCGAAGGGGGATAAAGACGGTAGTGGCGATTCCAGTGGATCTGTTCTTGCAGAATGCAGGAGCAAGAATCCCTGCCAAAACGGGGGCGAAAACATTGCGACAAGAAATTTCTGCGGGTGCGTCTGCACTTCAGGATTTAGCGGCGCCAATTGCACGCAGAAAGAGGATTCTAGTTGCACTACTGTTGATCTCCAGGACCTACAGGGTGGCCGAGTTAAGGGCATCCAGAATGTCACAATGGGAACCGCGTTACCCCGGCTTTTCAATTTAGCTGAGCTATCGTATAACATTAAATTGGATCGGGCAATGATCCTCGCGGTCTTCAGCAATGAAGGTATCTCTTGCACAGCGCAGAATGCCTTGGTTCAATTCAATGGCGAATCCACGCCTTCAACAAATGGGAAAAGGTCCACTATTGATAAATCACCGGCCCTTCTGCGGATGAGACAGGAATTGACCCTCGACACATCATCCCCCACGCCAACTACCGGTGGCGCCGCTTCAAGCGCGACTAGCTCCTCAGGCGACAGTTCAGAAACAAGGACTGCTGTGGTTGATTCGGATGCGGTAGACTTTGGTAGAGTCACCGTCCTATATCTGACCGGCGCCGGAAATCTATCAGTTGCCGAGAATGCGCAGTCTCGGCTGCAAGCAGCGTTTTCGAGCGGGGTTGACTTTGGGGACCTGGCAGTGGGGAGCAATATTATGGTGAACTTCAACAATCGCAGCATCAGGATGGCTGACGGTGCTATGGTTGGAGGCGTTACAGCAAATTCAACTGGTAATGGCGGTAATGGGAGCGTCGGTAATAGAACTTCGAATGCAGGCTCGAGAAAACGCTCTGTTCTCGAGGGCTACCTCAGAACATTGTTTGATTGATGCTTTTGGATTATAAATCGAGGCTCCTGGATACTTCACTCACTTTTTCTTTCACAGCCGGCTTATTTTGGTTTATTTTATTTTATTTTTTCACAAACTTCTGTGATATACTTTCTCACTTTCTTTTATTACATTTTTGTATCAACCCCAATCCGAATGATCATAAGAAAGACGAAGCTGTAGATAGATTATCGGAAGAGGGATTGACAAGCCTTTTCCATTGTATAATGTTTGATGTGTTAGTCGGAATTTCTCCCATTTCTGCATTTTATATTTTTATTTCCTTTCCTCCCATTTCGAAGACGTCAGCAAGCTTTTTTCTTTCTTTTTTCTTGCTTCTTGGTTTGACTTTCTCTTCAATATTCGGTCGGTGGATTGCCTTTCCTTCTTTGTAAATGTGATGGGAGGTTTGATGCAGCATATAGGGTACTGGTGTAAGGGATGGGATGGTTCGGACTCGGAAGGGATTCTGCACCGCTTTGGAAGCGAATTAAAGCGTTATCCACTGCCACCTATCCTGCTTGGTATCATAACTGATCATCAGGCCTTTCCAATAAACCGGGATCTCCTGTTTGTAGCTTGCGCGTGCAAAAGCAGACCCAGGTGCTGTCGGTAGCCGTGGTTCTGTGACCTTACAACCTATGAGTCCATGGAAGTAAGGTGCGTGCTCTCGAGACATTTCATTCCAGGCAAGCTTCCGAATACGATTCTACTAACAGTCACCACTGCACTGTTCCATGGGCTATTATGACATGATACGGTATTCGATAGGCCGCTGGTTGCCAACAGATATGATGGTGGAGATACTGTTGTAACTCTAGGGATACTGCAGCGAGTTCTTTTTCAGATACGTGCCCTAGATGGTGCTGATATCATACTTTGGTCTGGTTTTCCCCCGCCTCACAGCCCACGGGTGCGCGCATCGTTACACCAATGTTAGGGGAGCTGGGCTCCTGATATGCACTGGACTGTAACTTAGTACTATAGGTTGTCCAGGGACGTTTGTTTGCTATATATTTTTGCTTTTTCTTAGAACCCGGATATCACCGCTACCGTCCAGTGCTGTAAACAAGAATGATTTGTGATATTTGGTGATTGAGGGTGAAACTGTTTGTTTGCTATCCACGATAACAGGTGAAAAGGTAAAGAAATATCGGGGGGGGGGGGGGTCTTTGAATGAGGGTGGGTATCAGATTTTCTGATCATGCGCTGGGAAAGTCAGGGCGGAGTGGACTCGGCCTCAACTGCTGGAAACCGGTTTTAAAATATACCGGCACCTCAATTGTCCTAGTAGATGGGGAAGTTTCTTCTGTTTTCTATTTCTTCCTGTGGCTGATAAGAATGCATCCATCCATCCATTTGATTAAGCCTAGACTAGGGGTTCTGTAAGCCCAGACATTCAGTGAATGCCATGTTTCGGGAGCATGAATGTGCCGGGGCATACGATACGGCTTCGCTGCCGAACGCCGTAGAGAGGAGACGCGGAGGAAAACACTGTGCATGCTTCTGGGATACACGAATCTGAGGTGCTTTTTTCAAAGGGCGTGAATGAAAGATGATATGGCCTAGGAAAATGTATATAAGGCATAGGATGAGGAGGTGCTAGAGACAGAAAGAATCAAGACCTGGTCTTCCGCGTCATCAGGAATCATCGCCTTTCACCTATATCTCCAAACTCCCAAACTGTCATGCTACCGAGCCTTTTCTTCCTCCATTCATCCACTTGAGAAGCATCCCTTTCAAGAATATCCAGCGGTTCACACAAACATCCTCCATCCCCCCGCTGCTCCCGTCCTATTTTTTGTTCCAGACAAACCACACTCCACCCCCAAGAAGCTCCCTTATCTGGCACTGTACCAGAGATTCGTCGGTTCGCTTCACAAGCATACCTATCTCGAACCCAAGCTACATTGTTTGCTATGTCTTACTACTCAACTGAAAGGTCCTCCCTCCCCCAAGCTTTCCATATGAATTATAGTTTGGCTGACAGAAATTTACAGTTTCCCGGCAGTCTATACTCCCGTGATACGCCCCACCCACATCTCAACCTCCTACGCCGATTCGACCTGCTCCTCAAACTCGGATGTGAGCCCCTTCTTCTACGAGGGCATATGGTTGGAGGGACCTGACGAGCCACAGGACGCCTCCACCGAACAGACCCCTCTCCTCTCTGCTCCCGCTACCTTTGACCCTGAGCTCGACGGCTTTTCCGTGAACACAACTGAACCTGTTCCCCTAAAGCCTGGGGATCTCGAATCCGGGGCCCTAATCCAAGCCGGAGAAGTCGTTGGTATCGGGACTAGGCTATCGTCCTTCGTACGCAGGTTGTGGGGCTGGATCAAGAGCGTTTTCCAGAACTGTGGGGGGCTGGTTGCTGACCCCAAAGCCGTCGATGAGAACGAGAGCGAGGGAGAGGAGTAACACTGAGTCGATGGCTCTTGTGTTGAGACGATAGGCACAGGGTATAGGTGATCATGCGTAGCTCCGGGCGAAGGGGTTCAGTTGGCGAGTGATACATTATGTTTCTCGCATCAAACGAGTTTCTTAGTATTTTTAACCTTTGCTACTCTTTCTTCAGGTTTGCTAAATTTTTGCTTTTCTGACTAAATTGAAATATTTTTCAGGGGTGTGGGCGGGCAATCCCTAAAGGGATGTTGCTCTGTGTTGCTTTCGTCCCTTTGGTTGAATCCAGCTAGTTAGTTTGTGTTGCTTACCTTTTGAGTCTTCGGTTGCGTATTATCGTATTTGTGGATTTTCATAAGTATTGGGATACTTTAGTGCGCCTATCTGCGGGTACACATTGAGTCTCAGTTGCAGTTTTATAGGAATCACTCTCTTTTATCTATGAATATTATGTTTTTTTTTTTTTATCAAATCCTAGAATTTATTTGCTTAAAGGTGCAAACCTCCGTTTTAGAGACCATAGGCCCCCATTTTTACCCTAAAGTATGTCGGTCAAAAACCTCCCTCGC
>Ga0307510_10002087_pt1 | contig 22587 bp, 24 predicted proteins | sample 12_EM_MG_FD_207224 | JGI IMG/M metagenome (GOLD analysis project Ga0307510, IMG submission 207224) | Populus trichocarpa ectomycorrhiza microbial communities from riparian zone in the Pacific Northwest, United States - 12_EM | ecosystem: Host-associated > Plants > Roots > Unclassified | place...
CGACTTGGTGGTCTTCATCAGCGCCTTCATGGGGCCAGACCTTTTTTGCTCGAGGCGCGTGATGCGCCTGCTCTAAACGACACGCGCCGCCCCGGGCGGGACGGCGCTGTTGGCGGGCCTAATGTCCGCGAGGCGTGAGAAAGTCAAGCAAATGGCGGGTTTCACGACGGGTATCAGGATACCGTGACTTTCAAGGGGTCGCTTCTCGCACCCATGCGGCGGCCATCGCGTCGCACTCCACCGCCCAGCTTTCGATCACCGGCAGGCCGTAATCGTGCAGCGCCGCGATGCGTGCGCGCAACGCCTCGGCGCGGTCGGTCGCGGTCTTGCATAGCAGCGCGACCTCGGCGTCGTCGGCGATCGCACCCTGCCAGCGATAGATCGAGCGCACGGGTTCCAGCGTGACGCACGCCGCCAATCGTTCCTCGACCAGGGCATGCGCGAGCTTTTCGGCCGCCGCCATATCGGCCAATGTCGTGCGAACCAATGCGATCCGGCTCACCGCGCCACGCGCCCGGTGGCGTGCATCCCCCATGCGGTCGCTGCCACGAGCAAGGCGCCGGTCAGCTGGTGCAGCGCGGCGAGGGTGATGTTCACATCGCTCATTACCGTTGCGATGCCGAGCAGGATCTGCGTGCCGAACGCGATATGGATGGCGCGCGACGCGGCGCGATTGCTGCCCTTCACCACGCGCGCCAGCACGATCAGCGCGGCGACCAGCACCCAGGCCCACCAGCGATGGATGAAGTGAACGATCGCCGGGTCCTCGGTCAGCGCGGCGAGGAACGGCCGAGGCTGGGTTTCACCCGGGAAGAACGCGCCGTTCATCAATGGCCAGCTGTTGCTGACCAGCCCCGCGCGCAGGCCGGCCATCAGCGCACCATAATATAGTTGCACGAACAGCACGATACCGACGATCGCGGCGATGCCGGTCAGCCGGGCAGGGCGGGCGCTGCGATCCCGGTCGAGCGCCAGCAGGTCGAGCGCCGTCCAGATCATCCCGCCAAAGGTGAACAAGGCGGTGAGCAGGTGGGTCGCCAGCCACCCCGGCGCGACCTCGGTCCGCGCCGACAGGCCGGAACGCACCATCAGCCAGCCGAAGGTGCCTTGCAGCCCGATCAGGGCGAGCAGCGCGATCAGGCGCGGCAGGTAACCGCGCGGAATCCGCCGCCTGATCGCGAACCAGACCAGTGGCAGCGCGAAGGCCACACCGATGATTCGCCCGAGAAAGCGGTGGAGATATTCCCAGAAGAAGATCGCCTTGAACCCGGCCAGCGTCATGCCCTGGTTCAGCGCGGCATATTGCGGAATCTCGCGATAATGGGCGAACTCGGCCTGCCACTGCGCATCGGTCAGCGGCGGGACGATGCCGGTGATCGGCTTCCACTGCGTGATCGACAGACCCGACTCGGTCAGTCGGGTGATCCCCCCGACGACGACGATGGCAAGGATCAGCGCGGCGACGAAGAACAGCCAGTAAGCGATGGTGCGCGGCCGCGCGGGGTGAGCGAGCGAGGAAGCCTGAAGCATGCCGCGCCTCTAGCGTGTGGGGCAGGGCGCGTCGACTCACGTGCGCGCGGCTTCATCACTCCTTCCTTCCCCGGCGCAGGCCGGGGCCCAGTTGGGAAGGTGAAGATAATGAAGCGATTACTTTATCATGAATGCCCTCCAACTGGGCCCCGGCCTGCGCCGGGGAAGGAAGGGTAGGAAGCATCTACAAAAATCCTCGATGTTATATTGTAACCCGTCGCTACCTGTGCCACATAGCCCCCGCAATGACGGCACATGCCCACACCCACTCCGCCGCTTTCCAATGGGTGGAAGCGCGGTTCGATCGATTCGCGATCGGCCTGTCGGGGCTGTGCGCCATCCACTGCGTCGCCAGTTCGCTGCTGCTGGCGCTTGCCGCCTCGGCCGGCGGGCTGCTCGACCCGCGTATCCATGAGGTGGGCCTGAGCTTCGCGATGCTGTTCGGCGTCATCGCGTTGGGCCGCGGCGCGATGACTCATGGTTATATGTTGCCGGCGGTGGTCGGTTCGGCGGGTCTCGGCATGATGGCGGGCGCCGTCACCATGCCGCATGGCAGCGGCTATGAGACGGTATGGACGCTGCTCGGCGTCGCCATCCTCGCACTGGGCCACGACCTCAATCGTCGCGCGACCTACTGATCCTGTCCCCCGATCCATCCCTTGTGATCGGGTGGCATCGCGCCTAGATTCCGCCCATGGCTGCGCATCAACATCACAAGCATCACGAACCGCAGGGCGTGGAGCTCGCCCGTGCCGCCCAGGCGACGCTCGAGCGTGCCGGCGAGCAATGGACCGCGATGCGCGCGCGCATCTTCGAGGCGCTGACCGGCTTCGACAAACCGGCCTCGGCCTATGATATCGCCGAGGCGGTATCGAAATCCGAAGGCCGCCGCGTTGCCGCCAACAGCGTCTATCGTATTCTCGACCTGTTCGTCGGCGCCAACCTTGCCCGCAAGGTGGAGAGCGCCAACGCCTATGTCGCCAATGCGCATCCTGATTGCCTGCACGACTGCATCTTCCTGGTCTGCGACAATTGCGGCCAGACCACGCATATCGACGACGACCACATCACCAAGGGCGTCCGCGCCGCAGCCGTCGCCGCGGGCTTTACGCCCGAGCGGCCGGTGATCGAAGTGCGCGGGAAGTGTGCGGAATGCGGGGCTAACTGACCCTTCTTCTCATTCCTCCCCATGCTTGCATGGGGAGGGGGACCAGCGAAGCTGGTGGAGGGGAAAAGCCGCAAACGCGCCGCCTGTGGCATTCCCCTCCACCGCCTTCGGCGGTCCCCCTCCCCACACTACGCGTAGGGAGGAAAGAGAAGTCAGATCACATATTCCACGGTATTCATCTGCGTCTGCGCCGCGCGCGCCGCATTGCGCTTCATCACCAGCTCGGCATGCAGTGTGTTGATCGTGTCGCTGCCGGCGGTCTTCCATATGAAGGGCAGCAGCGCGTGCAGTGTGCAGCGCAACCCGCCCGAGACCATCTTCAGCCCGAAATGCGACGCCACGCCGAAATGCTCGGTATAGGTTTCACCGACGGCGGTGGGGTGGTCGAGGAACAGACGGCGGAACATGAGGCGGAATCCCGAATGGTCACGGATGTGAGACCTTATCACGCCGGCTCGTTTTTGCCATCCTTGTCGGCGATCATTCGCAGCATATCGGCGGCAAGCTGACTGAGCGTATCGTCGCGCGCGCCCATCACCACGATGCGGTCGCCCGGTTCGGCGATCGCCGCGAGATGCGCGGCGGCGGCAGCGCGATCCGCGATATGCCGTGCTTTCACGCCCGACACTGTCAGGTCGCTAATAATATCCGCGCTCGTCACCTCGCGTGTCACCGTGCCGCCCTGATAGACCGGGTCGGGCAGCACCAGCTCGTCATCCGCGCCCATCTTCGCCGCGAAGGTCTCGACCAGCTCGCGCCGCATCATCTTGAGCGGCCCATAACCATGCGGCTGGAACAGCAGCAGCAGGCGCCCGGGAAAGGCGTGCAGCGTGTCGAGGGTCGCGCCGATCTTGTCCGGGTTGTGCCCGAAATCGTCGATCACCGATACGCCCGCCTCTTCGCCGACCAGCTCCATCCGCCGCCGCAGGCCGACGAAGCCACCGATCGCCTTCGCCGCATCCTCCAGCGTGATCCCCGCTGCCCGCGCCGCACCGATCGCCGCCAGCGCATTCGAGACATTATGCCGCCCCGGCACCTGCAACTTCACATGCGCCGTCCCGGCACCACGCTCCGTCACATCGAAATCCACGCCGAATGGCCGCTCGGCAAGGTTGCTCGCCACCAGATCGGCCTCGCCGCCGATCGAGAAACTGGTCACGCGCTCGTCGGGCAGCGCCATGGCCAGCGCAGCGCCGTCTTCATTGTCGATATTGATCACCGCCGTCCCGGCCTTGGCGATGAAGCTGCCGAACAGGTCGCGCAGCTCGTCCAGCGACTTGTGGTCGAGGCTGACATTGTTGAGCACCGCGATCTTCGGCCAATATCCGGCGATCGATCCGTCGCTCTCGTCGACCTCGCTGACGAACGGCAGGCCCTGGCCGACCAGCGCGCTGGCATAGGGCGCGTCGTCGCCGACGAAATTCTTCATCACCGCGCCGTTCATCACCGTCGGGTCTTGCCCAAGGATATGCAGGATCCAGCCGATCATGCCGGTCACGGTCGATTTGCCCGATGTGCCCGCCACGCCGATCGGCAGACTGGCCTCGTTGAACAACGATGCGAGCAAGGCGGCGCGCGTCATCCGCGCCGCGCCGACCCGTTCGGCCGCGACGATATCGGGCACGTCCGCCTCGACCGCCGCCGACGCCACCACCACCTGCTCCGCCGAAATGATCCCGCTGCCGTCCTGCGCGAACAGTTCGACGCCCTTGGCGCGCAGATCGTCGAACTTGCGCGGCAGTCGGCCCTGGTCGAGCGTGCGATCCGATCCCGCGACCTCGGCGCCGCGCCCGGCCAGGATCATCGCCAGCGGCATCATGCCGGAACCGCCGATACCGACGAAGAAGTAGGGTTTGCCGTGCACCATCCCCGCGCGCTATCGCCTGCATCCCTGGGGGGCAAGCGCCACCACCAACGAGGCAGGCCAGAAGAAGAGGTGCCAGACGTGAAGATCGGGGTTTGTGCACCGGCCAATCGGCTCGATCCGGCGACTGCCGCCAAGGCGCAGGCGTTCGTCGCGCTGACCTTGCCGCAGGTCGAGCTGGTCATCCACCCGCAATGCTTCCTCGATGACGGCAGCCATTTCGCCGGCCCCGACCAGGCCCGCGCCGCGGCTTTCGTCGAGCTCGCCAATGATCCCACGATCGACGCGATCTGGTTCGCGCGCGGCGGCTATGGCTCGAACCGCATCCTCCACACCGTCCTGCCGCAACTGAACGCCGCCGCCCGCGCCAAATCCTATGTCGGTTATTCCGATATGGGGTTCCTGCTCGGCGCGCTCTATGCCGCGAAGATCGGCCACCCCGTGCATGGCCCGATGCTCATCGACATCAACCGCACGGGCGGCGACATCACCGCGACGCGCTCGCTCGGCTGGCTGACCCGCAAGGATCGTAGCGGGTTGGAACCGAGCCTCGACGGCCGCCCGACCGCCGCCTTCAATCTCGCCATCCTGTCGTCGCTGATCGGCACGCCCTATATGCCCGACCTCACCGACCATGTGCTGATGCTCGAGGAAGTGTCGGAACCGCTCTACCGCGTCGACCGCATGCTGTTCACCATGGCGCACGCCACCCAGCTCAAGGGCGTGGCCGGCATTCGCCTCGGCCGCATCGTCGACATCAAGCCCAATAACCCGGCCTGGTCGGGCACCCCGGCCGAGATGATCGCGCGCTGGTGCGCGGAGATGGGCGTACCGTTCCTGGGCAGCGCCGACATCGCGCATGACGCCGCCAACAAGGTCGTGCCGTTCGGGGTGGTGTGAGGGCGGGTCGTCGCCGCTCTCTTGTGACCCGCATCGCGCCACAATGGCGCATTTTTCATGCGCGTCATGGTCAATAATTTGCTAACGCAGCAGGTTACTGGAGGGGGACTTCACCATGTTATTCATCAAGCATATTGCCGTGATTCTGGCTGTTATGGCCGGCTCGGCCCTGTTTTGCGCGCCCGCATCGGCGCAGGCGACTCGGACCTGGCTGTCGGGCGTCGGCGATGACGTCAACCCGTGCAGCCGGACCGCGCCGTGCAAGACCTTTCAGGGCACGATCTCCAAGACCGCCGCCGGCGGAGAGATCAACTGCCTCGATCCGGGCGGCTTCGGCGCGGTGACGATCACCAAGTCGATCCAGATCATCTGCGACGGCGTGCAGCAGGCCGGCATCCTGGTGAGCGGCACCAACGGCGTCATCATCAATGCCCCGACCAACAGCGTCATCGTCCTGAGCGGCCTGTATTTCGACGGGCTCGGCACCGGTATCAACGGCGTTAACATCCTTCAGGCCGGTACGGTCACGATCCGCAATTCGACGATCTCCAGCTTCAACGGCTTCGGCGTGAATCTTGTCGCCGCCGCCGCATCGACCAACCTCGTCATCAACAATGTGACGCTGATCAACAACGGCAATGCCGCCACCGCCGTTTCCGGCGGCGTGTTCGTTCAGCCGGGCGCGGGGATGACCGCCACGGTCACGATCGCCAACAGCCGTCTCCAGAACAACAACAGCGTCGGCTTCCGCGCCGACACCGTCGGCATCGTCGGCTCGGTGATCAATGCGACGATCGATGGATCGGTGATTTCGGGCAACATGACCGGTGTGGTCGCCAAGGCGCCCGTCAGCACCGGCACGATCAAGCTGATGATCAGCCGCGCGACGATCGACGAGAATAGCGGTTATGGCATCAGCGTGAACGGCATCGGCACCACCGGCCGCGTCGGAGAGACCGTGATCAGCAACAATGGCACCGGCATCCTGATCGGCGCCAGTGCGGTGCTGAGCAGCTTCGGCACCAACATGCTCAACGGCAACGGCACCGACGGCGCGTTCACCGGCACGGTGATTCCGCTGAAGTAAGCACGTCCGCAGGCGTGGAAGATACAGCCCCGGCCGGCAACGGTCGGGGCTTTTTTGTTGCTGCGCCGCGCCGCCATGTCACATCGTCGCCGCCCGCCTCGTCTGTGATCAGGCGCATGGCGCGCTGGGGAGAAATGACATGGACCGTATCCTGAGAGCCGGCGCGCTGCTGCTCGGCCTGTTCCTGGTCGGCAATGGCCTGGTCATGCTGGCGGATCCGGCCGACTGGTATTTCGCCGTGCCCGGCGTCACCGGCACGGGGCCGTTCAACGAGCATTTCGTGCGCGACATCGGCCTGATTTATGTGATGATGGGCGGCGGTTTCCTCGCCGGCATCGCTCGCCCGCGCGATCGTGTGGTGCTCTGGGCTGCATCCACCCTGTGGCTGGCGGGTCACGCGCTGTTCCATTTCTGGGAGGTGTCGGTCGGCATTTGCGGCACGTCAGCGCTGCTGCGCGACTTCCCCGGCGTCACCACACCGGCCATCCTGGGTCTGGCCCTGACCGTCGCAGCAACCCGCCATAATGCGCACGCGCCCTTGCCCCGCGCGTCATAAAGGCCCACATGGGGGTCACTGGCACTCCCTCTAGATGAGTGCCAATTCGCATATGGCAGCGCTGGCTCCGGTTGTGAAAGCGACGTCCTCGTCGCGGCCCAGCGACCGAACGGCCTTATTCCATGACCTTCCGCCCCCTGCATGACCGCGTCCTCGTGCGTCGTATCGAAGCCGCGACCAAAACCGCCGGCGGCATCATCATCCCCGACACCGCGCAGGAAAAGCCCCAGGAGGGCGAGGTCGTCTCGACCGGCTCCGGCGCGCGCGGCGAAGACGGCACTATCGTGCCGCTCGACGTCAAGGCGGGCGACAAGATCCTGTTCGGCAAATGGTCCGGCAGTGAGGTCAAGATCGGCGGCGAAGACCTGCTGATCATGAAGGAAAGCGACATTTTGGGGATCGTCGGCTGAGCCAAAGCCGTCATGCCAGCGCACGCTGGCATCTCCCCGTTACGAAGCGACCCCAGCTTTCGCTGGGGTGACGCACACCCAAGGAATTCCCAATGGCAGCCAAAGACGTAAAATTCGGCCGCGACGCGCGTGAGAGCATCCTGCGCGGCGTCGACATCATCGCCGATGCGGTCAAGACCACGCTCGGCCCCAAGGGCCGCAACGTCGTGCTCGACAAGGGTTACGGCGCCCCGCGCATCACCAAGGACGGCGTCACCGTCGCCAAGGAAATCGAGCTCAAGGACAAGTTCGAGAATATGGGCGCGCAGATGCTCCGCGCGGTCGCCTCGCGCACCCAGGACCATGCCGGTGACGGCACCACAACGGCCACCGTGCTCGCCCAGGCAATCGTCCGCGAGGGCATGAAGTCGGTCTCCGCCGGCGTCAGCCCGATGGACCTCAAGCGCGGCATCGATCTCGCCGTGATCAAGGTCGTCGAGGCGCTCGTCGCGCGCTCGCGCCCGGTCTCGAACAATGCCGAGATTGCCCAGGTCGGCATCATCTCCGCCAATGGCGACACCGAAATCGGCAACATGATTGCCGAGGCGATGGAGAAGGTCGGCAAGGAAGGCGTGATCTCGATCGAGGACGCGCAGGGCATGGAGTTCGAGCTCGAGGTCGTCGACGGCATGCAGTTCGATCGCGGCTATCTCAGCCCCTATTTCGTGACCAATGCCGAGAAGATGACGGTCGAGCTGATCGATCCGTACATCCTGATCCATGAGAAGAAGCTGTCCGACCTCCAGGCGCTGCTGCCGGTGCTCGAGGCGGTGGTCCAGTCGGGCCGTCCGCTGCTGATCATCGCCGAGGATGTCGAGGGCGACACGCTCGCCACGTTGGTCGTCAACAAGATGCGCGGTGGCCTCAAGGTTGCTGCCGTCAAGGCGCCGGGCTTCGGCGATCGCCGCAAGGCGATGCTGGAAGACATCGCCATCGTCACCAAGGCGCAGATGATCTCCGAAGATCTCGGCATCAAGCTCGACAGCGTCACGCTGGAGATGCTCGGCACCGCCAAGCGCGTGCTGATCGAGAAGGACGACACCACGATCGTCGACGGCGCGGGCGACCATGAGGCGATCCAGGCGCGTATCGCGGCGATCAAGGCGCAGATCGAGAACACCACCAGCGATTACGACAAGGAGAAGCTCCAGGAGCGCCTTGCCAAGCTCGCCGGCGGCGTTGCGATCATCCGCGTCGGTGCCTCGACCGAGGTCGAGATGCGCGAACGTAAGGACCGCGTTGACGATGCGCTCCACGCCACGCGCGCGGCGGTCGAGGAGGGCATCCTCCCCGGCGGCGGCACCGCGTTGCTCTACGCCTCGCTGGCGTTGGCCGACCTGAAGGGCGCCAATGACGACCAGACGCGCGGCATCGATATCGTGCGCAAGGCGCTCCAGGCACCGCTGCGCCAGATCGCCGAAAATGCCGGCCATGACGGCGGCGTCGTCGCCGGGCGCCTGCTCGACGGCAATGATCCCGCTATGGGCTTCAACGCCCAGACGGAAGTGTTCGAGAATCTCGTCGAAGCCGGCGTGATCGATCCCACGCTGGTCGTGCGCTCGGGCTTGCAGGACGCGGCCTCGGTCGCCGGCCTGCTGCTCACCACCGAAGCGGCCATCGCCGACGCGACCGAAGACGCCTGACCCGGCCGCCACCCCTTTTCAGGAGAAACATATGTCCAGAGTACCTGTCCGCCCCTTCCTCGTCACCAAGGACGAGGAAGGCGCCTTCCGCGTCACCGTCCGCACCACGCGCTACAATTCGCAAGGCTATCCTTTGGTCTCGGCCGAGCAGCTCGCCGACAGCTTCAAGACCCAGACCGCGGCCAAGGCGTTCGTGAAGCAAGAGTACCGCGCCGAACCCGGCGACATCGCGACGAAGTGACTTAACCTCCCGCTCCCTGTGGGAGCATCGGGTGAACAGCGCCCCGCGCTGTTCAGGCCATGCCGGGGGCATGGCCGACCCGATGCTCCCACAGGGAGAGGGGAGGTTACTTCACCACCCCCTGGATCAGGTCGAACTTGATCCGCACCCAGGCTCCGATCTGCGGCTTGCCGCCGATCCGCGGCGGCCGCACACGGAATTGCCACGCCGCCAGCCGCAGCATCCGCGACAGGCCCGAGCCCGGCGATTCCCCGATCGAGCGGCAATTCTCGACCCGGTTGCCGGGGATCGTCTTGCACGCCACCATGCCCCAGCCCTCGGCCACGTTCGCCGGCATATAGGTCACCATCTCCGCCCGGGTCGGTTCGCGCTCCCATTCGGCGTTGAACAGCCGCTCACCGCCCGGTCCTTCGCCCGGGCCATAGGCCGCACCGCTGTCGCGCCCGGTCGATCGTCCGTCGCCGGCATCGCTGCCGCTGGCCGATGCCATGCGCCCGATATCGGAGGCAGCCATGTCGTCATGGCTGAGCGGAATGAACAGCGGCGTCTCCGGCTTGGGTTCCGGCGTGGCGGGCTTGTCCTGCGTCGGCGATTTGGGTGCCGCGCCGCCGCTGTCATGCTTGACCCGCGTCACCCTGGTCGCGCGTGAGGCCGGGCGCGGCGCCGGCTTGGCCTCGGGCATGACCTGGAAGGTGGTGAGCGTGTCCTCGTGCTTTTTCTTCTCGAGCTGCGCCCGCCCCAGCGTGAGCAGCGCGGCGATCACCAGCAGTTCGATCGCGATCGCCAACAGGCCGGCCGTGCCGCGCCGACGCAACCACTCTTTCACGTCGCCCCAAACGGGCAAGGTAAGCACTACCTGCATCGCCGAGCCGCCTAGCCGTCAATGCTGCACTGCGAAAGGGTCGACATCGCTGACACTATTCCCCGCCCTGTCACGCCGCGCCTGTCAGCGCCATGACGCGGGCATGAAAGCGGGTCGCAGCCTTAACCCCGCATGACCAATCTGCTCGGCCAGCCCACCCGCACCAGCGTGCCGTCCGGGTCGCTCATCGCGAATTCGTACATGCCCCATGGCTTGTGCGTCGCGCGCTTCTCCTTCTCGATGATCTTGTCGCGCATCGCCTCGGCCACCGCGTCGACATCCTCGGTGTGGAGATACAGGCCGAACGGGTTGCGTCCCGGCACGACCCAGCCCTCGACCGCGTCGTTCAGATGCAGATGCCCGCCCTTGCCGTCGGACAGCATGCGATAGCCGTCATGCGCATCCTTGCTCGCCGCGTCCTGGAAGAAACCCAGCCGGTTGTAGAAGGCTTCCGAGGCATCGAGGTCGTTGCACGGCAGGATCGCGGTCAGGCGCGGTTGTGGGGCATCGGTCATGGCGGGCGGCTCCGAACGATTGAGTCGCGGCAATTAATACGCTATGCGTATCATTATGCCAAGCGTCGCCGATCATGACACCGACGCCGCGCTGATCGCGCGCGGCGTGCTGCGGCTCGCGCGTCGCTTGCGGGTCGAGGCGCCGGCCGGCGAATTGAGCACCGCCGCGCTCGGCCTGCTCGCCACGCTGCACCGCGAAGGGCCGATGCCGGGCGTCGCGCTGGCCGAGGCGGAGGGGCTGCAACCGCAATCGCTTACCCGCCTGTTGGCCAGCCTGGCCACTGGCGGGATGATCGAACGCGCTCCCGACCAGGCCGATCGCCGCAACCTGATCATCGCCATCACGCGCGACGGCCGCCGCGCGCTGCGCGCCGCGATGCAGGCCCGGCGCCGCTGGCTGAACGACGCGCTGGCCGATCGCCTGTCCGACGGCGAGCGCGACACGCTGATCGCCGCGTCCGAACTGATGCTGCGCCTCGCAATGTGACGCGGGCGTGGCCGCCGCATGCCACGCCCGATCGTCCCGATTGCGGAAATTCGTTCGGCAAGGCAGCATGTTGCACGCAGCAAAGGAGGTCGGCGTGGGACGTGTCAGAGTCGCGGGTTTTTCGGTGTCGCTCGACGGGTTCGGCGCAGGCCCGGAGCAAAGTCTGCAGGATCCGCTGGGAAAGCGCGGAACGGAACTCCACAGCTGGTTTTTCGGCACCCGGACGTTCAAGGCCATGTTCGGCGATGGCGGCGGCTCGGACGGCGTGGACGAAAGCTTCGCCCATCGCTCGATGGACGGTTTCGGCGCCTTCATCCTCGGCCGGAACATGTTCGGCCCTTCACGCGGGCAATGGCCGGACGACGACTGGAAGGGCTGGTGGGGCGACAATCCGCCTTATCACGCACCGACCTTCATCCTCACGCATCATGCCCGCGAACCGCTCGTCATGGAGGGCGGCACGACCTTCCACTTCGTCACCGACGGCATCCACGCCGCGCTCGAGCGCGCCCGCGACGCGGCGGGCGCACAGGACGTCAAGATCGGCGGTGGCGTCTCGACCGTGCGTCAATATCTGCAGGCCGGCCTGATCGACGAACTGCACTTCGCGTTTTCACCCGTTCTGCTTGGCCGGGGCGAAGCGATGTTCGCGGGGCTGGATCTGCCCGCGCTCGGTTACCGCGTGATGGAATCAACGCCGACGGACCTCGCGACGCACGTGGTGATTGGGCGGCAGGAGAAGGAATAAGCTTTTCCGATTCTGCGGGTTGGTTGCGGAAGTTCGCGCTGCCGCAACCCTGCGGCAGTGGGTGGCCGGCTCCCATCATTGTTCGCCGATCCAGCGTCGGCGATCGACGCCGTCCGTACGAAAGCGGTCTGCTGCGTTTCAGCGGGAAAGGATGCGGGGCGGGAAACGCCGCGGTTGCGGTCATCGATCGAGGCCGCCATCATCGCTCGCGGGGAACGGAGGGCAAGATGGATCGACGGTTTACGGGCGCCTGCACCATCATGCTGGCATTGCTGGCGGGAGTCGCCAGGGCCGATGGGGGGCAATCCGCACGATCTCCAGCGGTAGCAGCGGTTGCCGCTATCCCTTACGGCGCCAACAAGGCCGCCTCAGGGACCTTCGTCCATGACGGGGTGACGCTGTATTACGAGACATATGGTCAAGGCGAACCGCTGCTGCTCATTCACGGCAACGGTGGCAGCATCGGCACGCTGGCGGCCCAGATCGCGTTCTTCAAGACCCACCGCAGGGTCATCGTCATGGACAGCCGCGATCAGGGCCGTTCGAGCGACAGCGCGGAACCTCTCACCTACGAAAAGATGGCCGACGACCAGGCGGCCCTGCTCGATCACCTCAAGACCGGGCCGGTCGACGTGCTGGGGTGGAGTGACGGCGGCATCGAGGCGTTGCTGATGGGCGTGCGCCATCCCGACAAGGTCAGGAAGCTGGTCGCCATGGCAGCCAACCTGACGCCCGACGCCGTTTACCCGGAAGTCGACCAACTCGTGAAGGACATGCTCGCCTCGATCACGCCGGAAGCTCGCAATACGCCACAGGGGCGGCGCGAACTAAAAGTGGCCACGATCCTTATGACCGAACCGCATATCGACCTGGCCCTGCTCAAGAAGGTGGCGGCGCCGACGCTGATCTTGTCCGGTGACCATGATCTGATCCGTCTGGGTCACACCGTCGACATCTATGAAGCCCTCCCCAATGCGGAACTGGCGGTGTTCCCCAACAGCACCCACCTGGTTCCCTATGATGACCCGGCGATGTTCAACGACACCGTCCAGCGTTTCCTGACGACCCCGTTCAAACGCAAAGATCGCATCCCCGACACCATGGCCTCTTTTGAAAGGCTAATGGCAGGCGTCGCGAAATAGTTTCCGGCCTGACCGGATTCGCCTCTCATCGCCGAGGGGGGTGACATCAGCTCCACACCGCTTTGCGCGGTCCTCGCCATCGATCGCGTCGCCTGAAGCATCCACGCGCCTTCGGTAGGAAGCCGCCGGGCGGCAAGCGCCCCAGTTGCTGCCGTTCGTTCACGATCGTAGCGCGCCTCAAAGCAGACGCTGGAGAGATCATCTGGACCGGCTTCCGCATCTACGAGTCGAAGACGGTTCAACGGTTTCTCACCAGATAATTTTCCTCGTAAATCCTGTCAGTTCGTTCGTTTGAAGATTTGCTTATAAACAACCGGCGTAGAGAGCCATGGACTGATCGTGGTGGTATCCGCCACCAGATCCTGACCAACACTGCGATACGTTGTGATCCGCTCGCTGTCGTCGCCACGGAATGTTAGAGAAATAGCTTCACCATTAGCTTTTGCTGACACATCGAAAACAAGCACTTCAATGAGCTTCCACTTGACCGGATCTTCGCCTATCCAAACGACGATCGGTGCTTTGTCATCATACGTGATCCCAACTCGACTTCCTGCAATCGAGATTCTCATTCTATTTACCGCAATGGACTTGCGCAGTTTCATGCGAGCGAGTTGGCGCTTGGCGTTGGAAAGGCCTGCAATAGCGCTCTCGATTGCTTGAAAGGCGTCGTCGCTCCGTTCCCGGTCCAGGATATAGTTGCCTGAAACCACACCTTGCGCCGGGCTCGCTGAGCCTGTGCTAGAAATCAAGATGGCAGCTCCGATCGCCGCCGACAAAGTCCAATGACGCATCACGCTTTCCTCAAATCCCGCTGCTCGCCGTGACAGGTGTAGTGACGATCCGGCTTAGCGCATAGGTGAGGCCTTGGTTGTCAAATCCAGGGACTTCCTCCCGTTTGTAGACGCACCTACTGGCGGAGGGCTGGCTGTATCAAAGGGCCGAGCCTCGCGGCCGCTAACTCGATCCGCAAACTCGAGAGCGGACCAGCCGCTCTCCACCATCAGTCGCCGTTTGCATCTACCATGAAAACCATCGGCTTGCCGCGGGATTCCGGATCCCAGCCCGCCGATAAAGCTGCGCGAACGCCCCGCGCGGCAATCGCGTCGTTTATCTGGGTGCGGCCCTTGGGCAACCCTTTCAACAGGCGTTTGGGCGTGGGGAATTCCAGCAGCGCCTCACGCTGGGCATCTGCCTGCCGCAATGAAACGGTCATGCCCTTCCAGCCGTCCGCCGTGCATTGCGGCTCCCGCTCGAGCTGCCACTCATATTTCAGGCCGTCGATTTCGACGACGCCAGCCAGACTACGCGTATGAACCATGACGCGACGTAGCAGCTATGTGGCTGCATTCCACCACGCATTGCCGCGTCAGAGTCGTCAATTGACTCGATTTTTCCCGCACGCTGTCAGCTATTTTCGGAACGCAAATCAGCCGTAGGGGGTGCCCGCGGAGATCAAGACTTCACGTCCATTTCCCAATGCACGCTGGTGACTTATGATCATTGCTCAAGCGAACGTGTGGGGCGGTGAGTTATGGGTAGACGTGTAGTGATAGCGCTCTTGCTCGCCTCTGTGCCAATTTTGAATTGCTGCAAAGGGGCGACAGGGACCGCATCGGAAACTTTCACCTCTAGCGATGAAATTCGCGTGCTCGACGGCGACACGATCCTGTTCAAAGGCCAGGTCTTGAAGGTCGCTGACATCGATGCGCCAGAGCTTGGTCCATGGGCGAAATGTTGGGCGGAAGCGGCGCTGGCGGGGCACGCAAAAGCCTATGTAGAAACCAACCTTTCCGAAGGAAGGTGGCGAATTATTGCCAACAAACCTGGAGGGGGTGCTGCGCGAACGGCACGCGTCGTCCGCGCCGATGGTGAAGACCTTGAGGATCTCATGGTGGTCTATGGCTACGCCGCGAAGACGTCTGGCCGCTGGGATTGGTGCGGTGTGAACGCTAACCTGCACGCTCCGGATGAAGGTGAAGCAAAGCCACATGGGCCTAACTTATGGTGGCCAACTGGCCCGATGTACGACCCGCGAGCGGCTGATTAGCGGCTAGCGACAGCCTCCATCAAAGCGGATGCTCGCCGGTTGCCGTTGCAAGCTGCCCAATCGCCAACGCGACGCCCCGGGCGGGGCGCCATTACGCCAGCTCGAAGAACGGATCGCCCAGCCTGATCAGCACGGTTCCCGACGCGTCCACGGTGCGCGGCTGCGCGGTATCGGCCGAGAAGGCGACGATATCCGGAATCGCCGGCTCGTCGGCGGGATGAAAACGGCCCGACCCAAGGCTCGCCAAGGGCGTGATGCCGTCGAACGAATCCACCCACAGCCGCCCGTCACGCACGACGACACGCACCGAGTTCGTCCAGCCCCGGCCGGCGGCGTAATAGCCTTCATAGGCCCGCAACTGCTCGGGCGTCAGCACGACCTTGTCGGCCTCGGCAAGCGCCGGCATCGTCGCTCCGGCGCGCAGATAGCTGTCGCGCGCCCATGACAGCGCGAGCACCGGATTGGGCTTGCCCTTGGCGACCTTGTCCGCCGGCTTGGCGCGGGTGAACAGGAAGGTGAACAGCCGCCAGGCCGGATCGAGGCAGACGAACCTGTCGCTGCCGAGGCTCTCCAGCGCGCTGACCTTGCCGTCGACCGAGATGCTGAGCCGCTTGCCGCTTGCCGTCATGGCGATGCTTCGGCCATCGGCATGGGCATAGCTGCCGACATAATCGCCCGGGACCAGATCGGCATCGGGGTCGATCACCGGCGCCTTGGGCGGCGCGCTCTTCGTCGCGGCGGCGCGGTAGAGCTTCGTCGCATAGGCCGTCACCGGTACCGGGCGATAATTCTGCTGCGCGTTGATCGAGGCGAACGCGCCGAACCCGGCATCGAGGTCGATATGGATCGACGACATGAACGACGGCATGCCGCCGGTGTGGCGGATCACCGGCTTGCCGTCGATCACATCGGTCATCCAGCCATAGCCGTAGCCAGCGCTTTCCCCGGTCTTGATGTGCTGCCGCGTCATCAGCGCAAAGCTTTCGGCAGACAGCAGCGGGCCCTTGGGACCCGCGCCGCGATGGAGCAGCATCATGATGTAGCGGTTCATGTCCGCGGCGGTCGCGGCGATGCAGCCGCTCGCCGCATAATAGCTCAGCGGCGCGGCCTGGGTCAGCGCGCCCGTGCGCGGATAGGGCCGGTCGTCCTCGCGCCGCGCATAGCTCGTCACTTCGAACTGTCGCATGCCCGCGCCGATCAACGGGCTGGTCTCCGTCATGCCGAGCGGATCGAGTACGCGCCGCCGCAGCGCCGCCGCCCAGGGCTCGCCGCCCCGCACCGCCACGATCTGGCCGAGCCAGGCATAGGCCAGGTTGGAATAATAATAGCGCGATCCCGGCGCCCAGGTCTGCTCGATCGTCTGGTCGGGCCAGCCCGGTGCGGCGGGGGATTCGGGCAGCCCCGAGGCGTGGCACAGCAAATGATGGACCGTCACCGGCCCGAACGGCGTCTTCAGCGGCAGACCGGGCAGATAGAGGGTGATGTCGGCGTCGAGCCTGACCTTTCCTTCCTCGACCAGCTGCATGATCATCAGCGCGGCGAAGGATTTGCTGATCGACCCGATATGGAAACGCTCGCTCGCGCCGATCGGACGGCGCGCTGCCAGATCGGCCAGACCGAACCGCGCGGTCTCGCTCCACCCCTTGGCGTCGGCCATGCCGAGGATCATGCCCGGCGCGTTGCGCGCCGCGAGATAGTCGGGAACGAAAGCGGACAGCGCCGACAGGATCGGCGAGCCCGGCTCCGCCGCCAGTGCCACGCCCGGCGCCAGCACACCGGCCGTTCCCGCCGCGATGAATGCACGTCTGTCGATTTGCAAAGCCGCCCCCTTCCGATCGTAATGTCGCGGAAAGTGAGCGATCGCCGCCGAACAAGCAACGCTTGCGACGCGCGCGACCGGTGGACACCGGCGTTATCGTTGCCCTACCACCCGTCGCTGACCGGGCGATCGGTATGTGGGGGGAATGTCGGCCGATGAGAAATCCTGTTCTGGCCCTGGCTTTTCCCTTGATAGCGCTTTCGTCCTTCGTCGCCGCCGAGCCCGGTCCCGCGCCGGTGCCGGCGAAACAGAAGCTGGGCTTCGACCGCATCCGTGAGAGCGAGCTCCGTGCCGACCTCGGCTTCATCGCGTCGGATGCGTTGCAGGGACGCATGTCGCTGCAACCCGGCGACGACGCCGCGGTGCAGTGGGTCGCCGCCGAGTTCGCCAAGGCCGGCCTCACGCCCGCCGCCACCGACGGCAAGGGCGCGCCCAGCTACCTCCAGCCGGTCCCGCTGATCGAATATCGTTCCAATCCCGCCGCCAACTTCATTGCCCTGCAAACGGGAGCGGCGACGCAGCGCTGGAAGGCACCCGACATCGCCGGCGGCTATCGCGACGATGTCGACCTGACCGCGCCGGCGGTCTTTGCCGGCTATGGCATCACCGCGCCCGGCCTCGGTTATGACGATTATCGCGGCCTCGACGCCAAAGGCAAAGTCGTCGTCATCTTCGAACATGAGCCGCAGGAAAACGACCCCGCCTCGCGCTTCGGCGGCACCGGCAATACCCGCTACGCCACCAACCGCGTGAAGGCGCTGATCGCCCAGGCGCACGGTGCCGTGGCGGTCGTCGTGACGGCCGAGCCCAACCGCAAGCACCCGTCCAACATGGACCGTGTCGCCCGCATCGGTGGCAGCGCGCGGCGCGTGCCGTCGCTCCCCGGCCAGGCGCTGCTCGACGACGAGCTGCATATCCCGATCATCACCGTGTCCGATGCCGCCGGCGTGGCGCTGCTGGCCGGCACCGGCACGACGCCGCAAATGCTGCAGGCCGCGATCGACAAGGATCTCACACCGCAGTCGCGCGCCTTGCCCGGCGCGAGCCTCACCTTGCATCTCGAAACCAGCGTGCGCTCACGCGGTTTATCGTGGAATGTCGCAGGCCTGCTGCAGGGCTCGGATCCCGCGCTGGCGCCGGAAACCGTGATCATCAGCGCACATCACGATCATGACGGCTTCAACGGGCCGGAAATCTGGCACGGCGCCGACGACAATGGTTCGGGCACGGTCGGGGTGGTGGAACTCGCGCGCGCCTTCATGGCCAACCCCGCCAGGCCGAAGCGCTCGATCCTCTTCGTGGTCTTCGCCGCCGAGGAGCGCGGCCTGCTCGGCAGCTATTATATGGCGGCGCATCCGCTGCGTCCGCTGGCGACCACGCGGGCGATGATCAACTTCGATATGATCGGTCGCAACGAACAGGCCAGCGACCAGACGACAGGGCTCATCGACATACCCGCCGACACCACCAACCGGCTGAACCTGATCGGCGCCGGCTACAGCCCCGATTATGACCGCACGGTGCGCACCGCCAATCGCAGCGTCGGCCTCGTGCTGGACGATCGCTTCGACCATGAGAATGCGCTCAACGTCTTTTTCCGCAGCGACCAGTTTCCCTTCGTCCTGCACGACGTGCCGGCCTTCTGGTTCTTCACCGGCTTCCACCCCGACTACCACCACACCACCGATAAGGCCGACAGGATCAACTACGCCAAGATGACGAAGATCCTGCAGCTCGCCTATCTCTCGGCATGGCGCTTCGCCGACGATGCCGCCGTGCCCGCCTTCGTGACTGATCCGCCCGGCGCCAAATAACGCCGCCACGGACCGTCTGGCGTTACCCGCTGTTCGCGCCTATATCGCCGGCATGCAGCGGCGCCTCGCCCCTAAGACGACTACCACCACCCCGGGTCTTCCGGGGTGTGTCGGCCTGCGCGTCACCGCCTGACGCCCGGCCGCACGCCACCCGGAAACGGGTGAGCGGCGCTTCTCCTCGTTTCCGTCCCTGACAAGCGCGATTCAAGCGACGGATATGATGAGCCACAACGATCCCAAGCAAGTTGCTTGCACAGAACAGCCACCGGGCGGCATAAGCCGCGCCGCCGATACCCTTCACAACAGAAAGTCCCACCCTGTGCCCGCCATGTTCCGTATCACGCTGCCCGACGGTTCCGTCCGCGAGGTAGCCCCGGGGACCACCCCGGCGGACATCGCCGCGGCGATCGGCCCGGGTCTCGCCAAGGCCGCCATCGCCGCGCGCGTCGATGGCGATCTGCGCGACATCGGCCGCCCCTTTGAGGGCGACGCCAACCTCGCGCTCGTCACGTCGCGCGACGAGGCCGATGCGCTCGAACTGGCACGCCACGACTTCGCCCATGTCCTGGCCGAGGCGGTGCAGAACCTGTTCCCCGGCACGCAGATCACCTTCGGCCCATCGACGGACGACGGCTTTTATTACGACTTCGCCCCCAGGGACCGCCCCTTCACCGAGGAGGACCTCCCGGCGATCGAGGCCGAGATGCGCGCCATCATCGGCCGTGACGAAGCGCTCGTCCGCGAAGTGTGGAGCCGCGAGGATCTGATCGCCAGCTGGAAGAAGCAGGGCGAGACCTTCAAGGCCGAATGGGCCGCCGAACTGCCCGAGGGCGAGGAGCTGACGGTCTACCGCGCCGGTGAGTGGTTCGACATGTGCCGCGGCCCACACCTCGCATCGACCGGCAAGCTCGACCCGCAAGCCTTTAAGCTGACGCGCGTTTCCGGCGCCTATTGGCGCGGCGACCAGGCCAATGCGATGCTCAGCCGCATCTATGGGACGGGCTGGCTCAACAAGAAGCAGCTCGACGCGCATCTCTTTCGCATGGAAGAGGCCGGCAAGCGCGACCACCGCAAGATCGGCCAGGAGATGGACTTGTTCCACCTCCAGTCCGAGGCGCAAGGCTCGGTGTTCTGGCACCCCAAGGGTTATCTCGTGTGGCGCGCGCTCGAGGCCTATATGCGCCGCAAGCTCGATGGCGCCGGCTATGTCGAGGTCAAGACGCCGCAGCTGATGGACGCGCGCCAATGGGAGCAGTCCGGCCATTGGGGCAAATATCGCGAGAACATGTTCGTCGTCCCCGACGAAATCCCCAGCGTCGATGACGAGGCGCCGATCCTGTCGGGCAAGAGCGAGCTGATGGCGCTCAAGCCGATGAACTGCCCGGCGCATATCCTGATCTTCAAACAGGGCATCAAGAGTTACCGCGATCTGCCGATAAGAATGGCGGAATTCGGTTGCTGCCACCGCAACGAGCCGCACGGCGCGCTGCACGGCATCATGCGCGTGCGCCAGTTCACCCAGGACGATGCGCATATCTTCGTGCGCGAGGATCAGCTGATCGACGAGGTCCGCAGCTTCTGCGACCTGCTCGACGGCATCTACCGCGATCTCGGTTTCGAGAAATATGCCATCAAGCTCGCGTTGCGCCCCGACAATCGCTTCGGCTCCGACGAGATGTGGGACACGGCCGAGGAGAATCTGCGCAAGGCGGTGATCGCCTCGGGCCGCGCGACCGAGGAATTCGGCTGGGAAGAACTGCCGGGCGAGGGTGCCTTCTATGCGCCCAAGCTCGAATTCCACCTCACCGACGCGATCGGCCGCACCTGGCAGTGCGGCACGATCCAGGCCGATACGGTGCTGCCCGACCGGCTCGACGCGTCTTACGTCGGCGAGGACGGCAATCGTCACCGCCCGGTGATGCTCCACCGCGCCATCCTCGGCACGTTCGAGCGCTTCATCGGCATCCTGATCGAGCACCATGCCGGCCGCTTCCCGATGTGGCTCGCCCCGGTCCAGGCGGTGGTCGCGACGATCGTCTCCGACGCCGACGGTTATGCCAATGAGGTGGCCGAGAAACTGAAGGCCGCCGGCATCCGCGTCGAAACCGACCTCCGCAACGAGAAGATCAACTACAAGGTCCGCGAACACTCGCTGGCCAAGGTTCCCAACCTGCTCGTCGTCGGCAAGCGCGAGGCCGAGGAAGGCACCGTCGCGCTGCGACAGCTGGGTTCCGACCGCCAGCAGTTCCTCGCGCTCGACGACGTCATCGCGCAACTGGTCCAGGCCGCCCTGCCGCCAGACCTCGCCTGATTTTCCCTCTCCCCTCCGGGGAGAGGGCAGAGCCGCAAAGCGGCGAGGGAGAGGGCTAGGTCGATGAAACCAGTGTGTCTCACACCACCAGTCCCAACGACCCGATCCTCACCCCGCGCCGCTTCGCAGCTTAACCTCTCTCCCGCGGCGAGAAGGGTCAACAAGACCACCTTTCGTTTTACCGCAAAAATCCCTATATCGCCCCGACAACAGACTCAGGAGCTTCACCTATCCGTCCTCCCATGACCCGCCAGGCGCCGCCGATGAACGGCCCTCGCTTCAACGAATTCATCGTTTCGCCCAAGGTCCGCGTGATCGATCACGAGGGTGAGAATCTCGGGGTGATGTACACCCGCGAGGCAATGGATCAGGCCAAGGAGCTTGGGCTCGACCTCGTCGAAGTGTCGCCCAACGCGGATCCGCCTGTCGCCAAGTTCCTCGACGTGGGCAAGTTCAAATACGAGGCGCAGAAAAAGGCCAACCTCGCACGCAAGTCGCAGAAGACGCAGGAGATCAAGGAGATCAAGATGCGTCCGAACATCGACGACCACGACTATGACACGAAGATGAAGAAGATCATCGAGTTCATCGGTGAGGGTGACAAGGTCAAGGTCACGCTGCGCTTCCGCGGCCGCGAGCTGAGCCACGGCCAGCTCGGCATGATCCTCCTCCAGCGCGTCCAGGCCGACACCGCCGAGACCGCCAAGGTCGAAGCCTATCCGCGCATGGAAGGCCGCCAGATGCTGATGGTGCTGTCGCCGAAGTGACGGCATGACGGGGCAGGGCGGTGTCCTCACCGCCCGCCTCTCATCCTATTTCACCGCAGTTTGAATCAGCCTGTTCCCCGGCGAAGGCCGGGGCCCAGTTGGGAGACTTGTGCGACGACGCGCCCGCTCCATTACGCCGACCTTTACAGCTGGACCCCGGCCTACGCCGGGGAACACGCCTTTACGCCGGCGGCTGCCACAGCTCGATCGGGTTGCCCTCCGGATCGTGGATGCGCGCGAACCGCCCCACCTGCGGGTCGTTCCATTCGGGCTTCGTCTCCACCGCGATGCCCGCCGCCATCAGGCTGGTGATCAACCCGTCGATCTCGGTCACGCGCAGGTTGATCATGAAAGCGTGGTCGGCCCCCCAATAATCCGTCGCCGCTTTGAAGGGGGCGAACACCACCGGGCCGCCCAGCGTCGTCCACGACCATTCGTCGACCTCGCCGGTCGCATCGGCCGAGCAGCCGGCGCCGATGCCGAGATGCTCCTTGTACCAGGCCGACAGCGCGTCGGGGTCGGTCGCGCGAAAGAACAGTCCGCCTATTCCGTTTACCGGCATCTTCCTTCTCCCGTTCAAGCTGCCTTATCCAGAGCCTCGCCCGAGGCTGCACCAAGCAGGCGCTTCTCGATA
>Ga0307510_10002088_pt1 | contig 22584 bp, 32 predicted proteins | sample 12_EM_MG_FD_207224 | JGI IMG/M metagenome (GOLD analysis project Ga0307510, IMG submission 207224) | Populus trichocarpa ectomycorrhiza microbial communities from riparian zone in the Pacific Northwest, United States - 12_EM | ecosystem: Host-associated > Plants > Roots > Unclassified | place...
TGAGGACACGTCATGATACTGCGGACTGCGGAATGATGGCATGTGATAGTTGACTGCGGATTGGTCATGTGGTCCATCAGGTGACTTGTCAGGTGATTTGGTGACGGTCCGAGTGGCGCGTGAGGGAGCGAGTGAGGGACGAGTGACCGAGAGCGCAAAATAAAATGGTGGAAAATAGCGGAAAAATTGGGGTAAGGGCCCAGGATCGTAACATCAAGACCTGCCATCAATGTCACATGGATCACCCGCTTTCGCTGGCCTCTGCTACAAGTGCATGCCACCTCAATAACTATCAGCCCATGATGCCCATCACACACACTGAGCTCGACCTTGCCAGTTGGCCCTTGCTTGGGCCTGTGCTTTGTTAGAGACACATGACACTGTTTATAGGACCATTTTCTGATCCTTTCATCTTTTCTGTAGAACCCTGTGGCAAAGATACCCCTGATCCCCAGAAAGCCATTGGGAGGCTGTGAATGCATTGGTCCCAGAAAGGAACGATGCCGATGATGAGTCTGGGCAACTCGGCGCACCCTTGGTATGCTGGCATCCTCTGTATGCATACACTGCATTGACTCAATCATCCCCCTGTCACTCAAGCAGCATATATCCAATTTTGACAGTCAAGCAAGTCCTTTGTGTTTTCTCCAATATCTTTCTGTCTGATTTCAATACTTTTCTAGCTGGTCAGGTCAATACTCTAAGGTGAAAAAGTACGTTGACTTGATCCTTTCTCGATTGCCAGCTGAGTCGTTTCTGCATGTATCTACTTCATCAAGACATGACTGACTCAAATGCAACGCATTCCCCAACTTTGCCCCATCAATCTCAACAAGAAGAGAAAGATTGATAACAATGGGGTTGCACTGCATCCATGCCAGATCCTTTCGTTGCTATCACAGTAGTGGAGGCTTTCATGCAGTTTTCCCAGGCGACCGTCTCTGCGGTAGGGTCCACCCAGCATCCCTCCACCTCTCCTCTCAATCTGTCATTCATTCATTTCAGCTCCATGCTTACAAACAAGGGATGCGTGCAAGGCTAATTGAGGCCGAGGATGAACTGCGCACCTTGTGGCATGAACGCAACGATGTGCTCCAAGACCTTAATGCCTGCAAGGACCAAACTTGCACATGGGTCCCCAAGGCCAACAGGTGGGAGGCAAAGGTGTTACGATCCTGGGCCCTACCACTAATTTTCTCTTATTTTCTGCCATTTATTTTGCGCTCTCGGTCACTCGTTCCCCACTCATTCCCTCACGTGCTGCTCGGACCGCCACCGAATCACCAGACAAGTTACCTGATGGATCACTTGACCATTCCGCAGTCGACTATCACATGCCATCACTCCGCAGTCCGCAGCACTCCGCAGCATCACCATTTAACCCTTTATGGATTGCCAGCTCATGATGCACTATTCTTAGACTGCCAGTTCATGATGGAGCTATACTTAGAACTGCCACGTCATGATACACCTTACTAAATATTTCCATATTTCTTTGTGACTCCTGTGACCCGTTACTTCCCACTTGTATATAAGCGCTCATACTTTTAGCAGTTAGGCCCTAAGCCTAACTTGGTTTTCAATCCAAGACTTGTAGCTTCCACCCAGGACTCTCAGAGTCAAACAGCCCGAACCCTTAGTCGCTTCAAAACTCCTTTGAAGCTCTTCCCCTTCACCTCTATCAGAACACTCAGAAGTCACCCTTATCATCGGGGACTTACTTGTTATACTGTGTAGCCAACCGGTACCGCGCTACTCATGTTATGTTCCTGAGACTCCAAATTTCTTTTTTCACTTGCTTACTAATACTTTCTCATCACGTGACCTGTTCCCACCCCTTTCCATCACATGACCTTACCACCTGACCGCTTACCTATCATTCTTACCATGTGATTCCCTTTGGCTATGCACATGACTCATACTGACTCCAACCTAGTAGCACGTATCCTAGGACTCACGCATGAGTCAGTTCGACTCGGAATGACTCCATACTTTGTACAATGACTCTTTACTAGTACAGGTACTAGTAGTATTAGGCTCGAGTCATGGCAGCTGCCCAGATGTATATAAGTCGACCTTATATCCTAGAGTTGGGCCTTAAGCCTGACTTGGTTTAATCCCAAGTGTTGTAGCTTCCCCAGCCTTTCTCAAAGTCATCTCAAACGTCGTTGAGACTCTCCCCTTATCCTTCCTCCCGCTTTTACAAGCACTTTGCTCAGGCGCAGTTAGTAACTTGCACACTCATCATCTATCCATCCGCTAGAGAACCACTGTTTGAGACTGGCTGTAGGTCACAGTAATTGCTGTGCCCTCTACTGGACTAGCAACTCCCGACATTGTCATCGCCATTGTGCACGTGTGCAAACAAGCCACCCCAGCAGCATCCTAGGGCCAGTGTTCGCTACCTGCGATCCCTAGACGTACAAGTCCTGCCGCCATTATACAAACCCGTGCACATCGCACCTTAGGGTCCTTGGCCCTTAACAACTCATGTGATCATTGCCTCAGGAGCACAACCCACTGAGCAATCCCAGTCGTCGCCAAACCAACCCACGCATGTCGTGTCTTTAAGGCCCTTGGACCTTAACACAAGTTAGGCTTTCCTACGAGCTCTTGGAACACAGAGCTGTTACCACCGTGGCGACCAATCAGACATATACACTCAGCAACAAGTTTACACAAATCTTCAGGAGACAACAGGACGATCTCCCAGAGCACGTTAAAGTTAACGTATACTTCAACGATCAAGGACCAGGACATCCTAATACCGGATACTACCTTGATACCCAAAGAAAACAACACGTGCCTATCGAATTCATCAAGGCCAACAGTACCTACCATTGGGTCAGACTCCGCCAAACAAACAACCAGTGGGAAACCAATCAAAGAGGCATATACACAGGCCCAGACGTTGGCTGGTGGATCATATCAGACCCTCAGCATCCCAACCACAGCATTTACCAACAAGAGGCCAGCGTCCCTCTTACTATCACAGCAGTTACCACAGCACTTCAGCAGCTTCCTACCCGCCCCAACACCCCAGATCATCCAACCACAATGGAAGGACAACAGGAAGGAATTAACGTCGCTACTGGCCAAACCCAGCAGGAGGCGCAGAGGATCAATGTTATCATGAATACCTCCAACAGCGCCCTCAAAGGAAACCCTCCACCCATATTTGATGGAGATAGAAACAAAACCCACAAGTTCCTTCTCAGTTGGCACCTATGGGCATCAGTCAACAGGAACAATGATGCCATAAAAAACTACCTCTCCAGGATTGTCACTATGCTCAGCTATATGGATGGAGTCTGTGTAGATGCCTGGAAGGAAGAACAACTTGACAAACTCAACGAAGAAAAGGACGACGGAACCTTGGAAACAGACGAAGGCCTTTGGGACCGTTTTATGGAAAGGTTCAACAATGCCTTCACAAACCAGAATCGCCAATCCGAGGCTTATCAGGAGTTATGCAAACTCAAGCAAGGAGACAGTCTTGATGACTTCTTCGCCAAATTCAAGCAACTCGCTCATGAAGCAGATGTTCCCCTAGATGACAAGGGAACCATAGAAACCCTCAAACACGCTATAACTCAAGGACTCACTAGCGCCATTATTAATTCCCCCACCTTCGATCCTACTGCTAAAGACCCCTGGACCTTCAAACAATGGGAAGAACAGGCCCGCAAATCCCATCTCAAATGGAAGGCGGCAGCCGAGTTCACCCAAAGACATCAGGGACTCTTCCAAACATTCAAACTTGCCCCTAGGCAGGTCAACAACCCCAGAAGAGGTGGCTATAGGAGGAACAACAACTGGAGGAACAAGAATGACCAACGCACCACCTCTCAAGGAGGATATCATATGGACGTCGATGCTACAGTCACCTCAGACATCAACACTACCGCTGGCAGAGGACAACAGCACTCCAAAGCCAAGAAAGCAGAACTTATGAGGAGCAACTCATGCTTCTACTGCGAAATCAAGGGACACTGAGCCAAGGATTGTCGCAAGAAACAAGCTGACCGCGGTAACTTCAGCAGTCGCTCCAACAATACCAGGGAATCCACTAGGGTCCATGCCATACCTATCATGCCAGATATCGAAAATCTCGACAGCCTCACTGACTATTTGAAGGAAAATATGGACTCCTTTGACGAAGAGACTAAGCTGGACTTCATCGGGAAACTCATGCCAAAGGATTTTCCCAAGGCCCGAAACTAGCTGCCTTAGTTAGGGCTTTCCGACTTGATAGTGTGTTTGTAAATAAATCAAATTCAATACAACTCAAAGTTCCAATCACACACTATTGAGGGATGGCAGAAGAAACAATATTGCTTGACACTGGAGCAACAGAAAACTTTATCAACCAGACTACCATTGACAAACTTCGCTTAGGAACCAAGAGACTCCCTTACTCACGGGCAGTATACAACGTCGATGGCACCATGAACCGAGCTGGAACTATCACTAGAGCTTGCGATCTACTTGTCACTCAGGGAAACAAGAAAGAACAAACAAGATTCTATGTCACGAATCTAGGTCGCGATCGAATGCTCTTTGGCTACCCCTGGTTCAAGAAATTCAACCCAGACATTGATTGGGAGAAAAGCGAACTCAAGGGACCAAAAGTCCAAATCGAAACCCTACTCCACAGTACCCTTCAACGTGCAAAGACATGGCTCAAACAGAAAAACCAAGAAAACGAAGACCTCATTCTGGAGGCACAAATGTGTGCTCTATGGTCAGGAGTTACTCCTTCAGAAATGAGGGAAGGCCTGGTAGAGATCAGTCGCACCCATACAGCAGTCAAAATGGCCCATAAGTACGCATCGGAACATGGGAAGGAGGAAGTCATCCTCCCGGAAGAATTCAAATGTCATACAGCATTATTTCCGGATGAAGAGGCAAACAAGTTCCTGCCAGCTCGTGGAGACAGAGACCACAAAATCGTACTCATGGACACCGCCCCTACTTGCTTCAACTGCAAAGTCTACCCGCTCTCAAGAGATGAGCAGGAAGCGGAGAACAAATTCATCGACGAAAATCTGGAAAAAGGCTACATCGCACCATCGGACTCCCCCTATGGCTTCTCCACCTTCATGGTCCCTAAGAAAGACTCGAAGGAAAAGAGATATATCATCGACTATCGCCCACTTAACGCAGTCACCTGAAAGGACGTCACCCCACTCCCCAATCTCAAACAATGCATCAAAAACTTGCAAGGAATGGAACTATTCAGCAAGTTCGACATCTGTTGGGGTTACAACAACATCCGCATATGGGAAGGCGATCAATGGAAGGCCGCATTCAAAACACATCGGGGACTATTTGAACCCAAAGTTATGTTCTTTGGGATGAGTAACTCACCAGCCAGCTTTCAGCGATTCATGAATGGTATTCTCAAAGAACTGTATGAATACTTTGAGAAGAAAGGCATACACGACATACGATGCATCCTCCAGAACTACATGGACAACTGTGGTATAGGCACCCTCCTCAAGGACTTCAAATTACATGTCAAAATCATTCACTTCCTATTCGACCTACTTGCATGTCATGGCCTACACCTCAAACTGTCAAAATCCGTATTCATGAAACCGCAAATGGACTTCTTAGGCATCCGGATCTCCAAGGAAGGAGCAACTGTCAACCCAGCTAAAGTTGCTGGACTTAGGGACTACCCACGCGTCCTCAAAGATAAACAACAAGTTAGCGGATTCCTAGGAGTCGCTGGGTACCACCACATGTTCTGCCCCAACTTCAGTATCATCGCTGCACCTCTTACAGCACTTACCGGAAAAGACGTACCATTTGAATAGGGGCCCAAACAAATCGAGGCCCAAGACAAACTTATCACCCTAATCACCAGTGCACCCATCCTAGCCAGACCTGACCCAGACAGACAATTCGAGCTCAAAACTGACACTTCACAAGTCGGTACAGGAGCAATACTCTATCAATGGGACCCCCCTGTCACCAAATCAGACAGCACTCAGAAACCAGGACCACAACGACTGGTGGGATTCCATTCCCAGAAATTCACGCAAACCGAGCAAAACTACCCCATTTACAACTGCAAATTCCTTGGAGTCATGAGAGGACTTCGCTGCTGGTCCCACTTACTCAAAGGCACAACCATCCCCATCCTGGTGTATACTGACCACGCAAACCTTAGGTATTACAGGGAGCCCCACAAAATTGGGCCACACGTTGCTGGTTACTTACCAGAACGCAAACAATATAACATCCTACTGGAGTACAAACCTGGGGCTACTAACCGAGCAGACGCACTATCTAGGCGACCTGACTATGAAGGACCAAACGAAATCAACGAAGACGTCACTGTATGGCCAGACCAATATTTCTGTGACCAGCATACTTCAATCCGCGTATTTGACATGGACAGCATAGGAGACAATTTGGACTCAAGAATCAAGCTAGCGCAATATCAACACCAAAAGACACTCAAACAATGGGCACCAACTCACAACCTATCCTTACTAGACGGCACTCACTGGCACCATGGAACAGCACTTGTTGTCGTGGCAGACAATGACCTTAGGAGGGGAGTAACATCCCTTTTTCATGACCACAAAACTGCTGGACACACTGGAATTACCAAAACCCTCCAACTTATCGCACCCTACTACTGGTGGCCTGGAATGAAAATCTTTGTAACTGAGTATATCAAAGGCTGTGCTACCTGCCAAATGACTAAAGTCAACACTCATCCCGCTCATCCTCCTATGTTCCCTATCACCCCAACTGAAAACGCTTGTCCTTTCGAAACTGTCGCCATGGACTTTATCACCAAGTTACCCTTATCAGGAGGATATGATACCATCCTCACGATCACCGATACAGATTGCTCAAAAGCATCTGTCTTTATCCCCTGCAATGAAGCAATCGACTCTGAAGGAGTCGCTCTACTCTACCTGAACAACGTTATCCCTCACTATGGAATACCTCACAAGATAATCTTGGACCATGATGTCCGCTTTGTATCCAAGTTCTCAACAGAACTATGTTGCATCCTGAACATCCGCCAAAACATCAGCACAGCCTATCACCCTCAGACAGACGGAGCCAGTGAACGAACTAACCAAACCCTTGAACAATACCTTCACGTATTCTGTGGCACTCAGCAAAATAACTGGCACGCTTGGTTACCACTCGCTCAGTACACTAAGAACTCTTGGCCTTCTGCTACAACCAAGAAAACACCATTCGACTTACTCATCGGCTACACCCCACAAATACATCAACCAACCAGAAAGACAGACATCCCATCCCTTGAACAACGACTCTCAGCTATTGACGAAGCCAGGAAAGCCGCCCAAGAGGCACAACGTAAAGCGCAAGAATCCTGGATCAAAGAACGTCCACACCATTCACCATTTCCTGTCAAATCCAAAGTCTGGTTAGAAGGAACAAACCTACAACTCCCAAGTAACATTACACCCAAGTTATCACCAAGGAGATATGGACCTTTCGAGGTAGTCTCCCAAATATCCAAAGTCGCATACAAAATCAAGTTACCCCCTACCTGGAAGATCCATGATGTCTTCCATTGAAGTGAGGTAGTAAATCCTGCGAGAGAGTTTCAAGGGGCAGATCTGGGTCTAGAGGAGCAATAGAGAAAAGATGTCAGTAGCTAATCCGAGAAAGGAAGAGCCACATGATATATGTGAGGTGATTCGATGACGATAAGCGGTCCAAGGCGAATTGAGGTGAGGAGGCAAGAAGTTGAGAAGTTTGAGTTCTTCAAAAGTTTGAGTTGATCGGCATGGCGGCTTCTGAGTCAACGTCAAAAGGTCGAAGAGGAGAGAATTTAAAGGGCGATGGCACACTGCACGCAGAGAAAGGAGGAGGAAACGTGAGGGACCAGATGATAATTCAGACAGATCAGTGACAGGGTATTTATACAAGCCAGACATCAGTAATCTTCGAGTGGCCGTCCGAGATCATTGAATCAAGGTGTAAGTAAACACGCAAGCTGGAGCACAGAGTAAGGAGGGAGAACAGGTGAGGGGAAGTGGATGAAAGGAAACATACAATGCGAAGGGACACAGGACAAGGGGAGCCGAGACATGAGGAATTGTGGATGCTAAAAGAAGAAGGGTGTTCTTGCCAGAAGGAGGGAACAATAGTAAATCGAGGAGACCGGAAGCATACGAAATCCATCTATGTTCACGGAAGGGAGACCGCATCGGGTATGGGCTGTGTCAACCTAGGTTGGGAGCAAGCACAAAGGGTTTTGAGGCAGTGTGTCAGGGCGAGGGGATTGCTGGATAGTGGCGAAGGACACTTGAAAATGAGGAGTGGGAAGGCAGTACGGTGCAAGTGTGACGATGGTGATCGAGCAAGTGATGTCCGCAAGGCGAATGTGTAGTGATGTCGATCAGAGGTGGAATGGGCACGCGATGGTGGCACCGCTGATGAATATGAAATGACAAATGCGAAAAGATAGACAAGTGGGAGATGAGGTTCTCACGGGGATCGAGTCAGTGTCAGCCAATACCCCTGTATGCGAGTGCCTTCCGCACGCAGCGGCGTGGCACACCTTACATCTCCCGGGGGGTTGAAAATTTGACTGTCCCCAGTCAAACCCCATTCTGATCTGTATTGTCATTGTCATCATTCACAAGGTCTTGGACCACCTCAGCGAGATCATCATGATCGAGTATGCGCGTGACTAGGATGGAAGTACATGAGTGGGCAAAGTAAGGGACAAGTTGAAAAGCGGTGTAGCAAAGCTTAGACACCGCTCCGTCAAGCTCTGCAAGGTGGTATGCACCGTTGCGGGTCCTCCTGAGAACGACCATGGGTCCGACATAGCGTGGCTTGGTTTTGCAACCGATGTTTGACTCCGTAGTGGAGTTGCGCATGAGCACAAGGTCGCCAGGTTTGAAGTCGTACGCCAGGAGAGTGTTCTCGTACCGGCACTTGAACTGGTGGATGGAGGCGAGGCGTGCCTTGAGGACATTGTCGCGAATGGAGGCGAGATCGTCTTCGCGCATCTCGAGTTGGCGGGCGTGGATAGCGATGAGGTTGGTGGTCGAAAGCGGCTTAGTGAGGTTAGGGACAAGAAACGTCGCAAGAGTGATGTCAAAAGGAAGGAGGGGCTCGACCCTGTGCGCCATGTAGAAGGGGGAGTAGCCGGTCGACTTGCGGATGGTGGCGCGGTCGGCCCAGAAGACATGAGTTGCGCGAGTCGGCCACTTTGAGTCGTTGCCTTCGCAAGCTTTGACAAGGGAGTTGCGAATTGTCTGGTGTTGTCGCTCGACGATGCCGTTGGCACGGGAATTGTATGGGGATATGCAGATGTGGCAAATTCCATACCTGTCCGCAAGCCAGTCCGAGGCGGTGACATAGGGAGTACCGTTGTCGGTGACGATTTCCTCAATGGCACCCCATCTGCATAAGACGTCTTCGAAAAGAAACATACCCAAGGTGCGCCCAGTTTCAACGCGTAGGGCGCGCCACTCCGGCCAAGCGGTAAGAGAGCAATGAGCCTGGGTAATGTAATGAAAGCCACCAGCAGGAGGCATGAACATAGTGTCGACATGTACCTTGCGAAAAAGTGGGGCAGGGACGGCGACGGTGGGTGGTATGCGGATCTTGGTAGTTTGGCGGAGCTGGCATTGATGGCAGGTACTGATGTACCACTTGACATCGTGCTTGAGGGAGGGCCACCAAAATCGATCTAAGACAGTGTGACAAGTCAAGAAGAAGCCCCTGTGGCCAAGATTATCATGAGTATCGCGAATGAGAGAAACACGAAGATGGGGAGGAATGTAAAGCTGGTGGCAGCCCTGGTTTTGTTGGCGCCAGAGCTGATCGTCAGCAAGGAAGAACTGCTTGGCCCGTTTGAGCAAGCGAGTGTGGGCAGCATTGTTGAGGCAGTTGGGCTGCTGAAGCGTGGAAAGATATCAGTGAATGAGTTTGAGTTCTTCATCGGCTTTGTGCGCCTTGGGATTGGCAGAGACGGGTGAGTCGGGGTTGTTGAAGTTGGCGTGGGTGATGTCGGTGTAGGCATTGTCGATAGTGGTGTTGGCGGGGAGTCCTGAGGCGAGCGTCCATACTGCAGCAGCCTGGTCAGCATGGTTGGCATGAGTCAAACTCACTCCCCATAGTCTGAGGGATAGGGTGGCGTCGATCCAATCTTCTGGGTCGTCATCTTCGCTCTCGCCGTCAGCAGGCTCACGCCGCGACAGGCCATCGGGTCCATGGTGCTTCTCCACAGGGACGTGGACCAACTTGAAGTCGAAAAGTAGAATCACGGCGATCCACCGATTGATGGTGGCATTGGGCTGAATGTCTGGATTCTTGAGCATACCTCAGACGTACTGAGCATCCATTTTGACAACAAGGTTCTTGACTCCGACGGTGTAAAGGCGGAGGGCGCAAAGGGCTCGGAACAACCCATAGAGCTTGACCTTGGCTTGCGAGTAGCGGCTCTTGCGTTCGTTCCATGAGATGGAGCCGAAGCGGGTGGGGCGGTGGCAGCCATCAGCACACTCTTGAGCGAGGATCCACCCCACTCCGTGCCAAGACGAGTCTATTGAAAGAAAAACGGAATGATCAGAATTATAATCGATGGAGATGAGGGTGGATGAGGTAATTATGGCGCCTTTGAGTGCCTGCATGGTGGACTTGTGCTCCTTGTGCCAAACAAAAGTGGTGCCCTTGCAAGTGAGGTCGACGAGGGGGTGGGCGAGTGCTGAGTAGTTGCGGATCCAAATGCGCATGAAGCCCGCAAGGCCAAGGAAGGCGCAGACGTCAGAGAGGGTCTTGCAAGAGGGCCAGTCGCGAACGCGCGTGATCTTGGACTCGTCCGGAACGCGGCTGTTGTAGTTGCACTTGTGCCTGAGGATGACGATTTCGGGGCTTGCGATGACAAGCTTCTTGGTGGAGACTGTGGCTCCGGCACAGCGGAGGCGATAGAGGATGCGGTGGACGTCTTGGAGGTGTTCCCAGATGAATCTGCAGATTCCGGGATTCTGTGGGATGGTCTCATAGTTACCATCCTCTGTCTTGTAGCGGGTTTGAGGTCCCTTGACAGCGGCGTCGTCTACAAACGTGTGGGCAACGTGAGGGATCTCGGGGGCTAGGATGAAGGCGACGTCATCATTAAAGATAGCAACTGCGTTGGTCCAGCCCTGTCAAAGACAAGTCAGTCGGACGGCGCCAATGGGGGATTGAACAGTGGTCAGATCTTGTGAGGCAACATCAAGAGTCCAGTGGTCGTAGCCGACAAAAAGGTCGAGGATGGCGTAGCACGCTCGACCACCCATGGATTCGATGATCTGGTCAGTAAGTGGAGGGACACCCAAGTTGCGAACAGTAACGGCATTGAGGGGTTGGAGATCATGAACAAGGCGAAGGGCACTGCTCTTCTTCTTGATGCAAAAGAAAGGTGAGCGATAGGAAGCGTCTGAAGGCTTGTAAACACCGGCCGCAATCTTATCCTTAAAGATCTGTATGACTTCATCAAGGATCCCATAGGGGATCGGGATGTTCTTGTGAGCCCAGGGGACGTGCTCGATGACAGGTATCTTGACGGGGGAGAAGTAATCGTTACAGAACCGACCTCGCTCTTTGTTGGCCCACGCGAGTCTGGTCTCGTTGAGGAGGAGGATATGCTGCAATAATTTCAGCTCCTTGGGCCATAGGAAATCAAACCTATTGAGCTCCAAAGCGTCGAGACATTCTTGGGTGAGGCATTGGCCAGAGACGAAGTCGGGAGGATGGGTCGGAAGTGGTGGGAGAGAAAGCAGAGGATCTTCTGGGATGTGGCGGATATTGCGAAAGTCTTCTGGAAGGGTGGTGGGAACCGGGCGGACCTTCTTAGCAACCTTCTTGTAGGCTAAGGAGGCCTCGTGGTGCTGAAGTGAAGACGTGTTGGTGAGTGCGATCTGATAAGCAAGACGAGATGGGGGAAACGATGGGGACGTAAGACTGTACGAGTAAGATGACACCCGAAGGGCATCCGCTCACATCGCATGCAGCTCGTTGGTGGTAAGGCCTTCGCGATTATGATCGCGTGAAACTGGGACAGCATTGTCTTCTAGGTATGGGGAGAGGTCGCGGAGAGAGTAGGGTGAGGAAGGAGGAGTGGTGGCGATGTCGTCAGCCCATCCTTGAGGGGTGCAGGCGTACTGCAAAGGACCGATCAGGGACTCGATGGTCACGAGGTCGGGCGGCTCGGAAGGCGCATTGGTGGCGATGGTGTCAGCCCACCCTTGCGGGATCCACGCGAACTGGAGGGGGCCAACTGGGGAGTCGATGGTCGTGTGATCGAGCGACTCTGAACATGCGTCAAGTGCGGCCGATGACTCTAAGATCGGATCAGCAAGGGGGGGCGGTGTATGGTCGATGGAGTAAGAGGAAACGCAGAGGCTTGCCACCTGCACCCTTCGTGGCCGGGAGGGGACGTAAACACAACGTGAGATGTTGTGTGGATCGCGAACCAAGACCTCAACCATTCCGTCAGGGAGGTCCTCGAGGTGGCAGAGAAGTTGACGTTGGAAGGGGCGGCCGAGGAGCAAGCGAAAGGGGGCGTGCTCGACTACATGCGCGTGCAACTTGAATGAGACGTCGCCGACTCACATCTGGAGGAACTCGGCGCAACCTAGAGTCCAATTAGTATACCCATTCACGCCTTCCATCTCGATCCGGAGTCCGGGGCTGACACGCGCGTTGATCTCTTGCGCCAAGTCTCGTCAGATAATGATGATCTGAGAGCCCGGGTCCAAAAGGCCTGGCTTGGAAATGCCTTCGCCAAGGTTGATATCGATCTCTTGCAAGGGGAGGGAATACTCTGGTTCCGGACAGTAAGTCAAACGTGATTTTGCAGGAGGCGGGGACTCAGCGGTGAATGGGGCTGGGTCAGGTGCCTCTCTGTAACTGGCGACCTCAATGCATCGGACGCGAAGGTGTTCCGAGATCTCCTTGCGTACTGCTGGGCTGGCGGCATATAGGTGTGCTGGGGTGACTTGAGTGAGATTGCCCTGCCAGAGCGAAGAGACTAGCTTGTCGATGAGCTGTTGGTCTTCGGCCTTGGACTGATAATGGTATTGAGGGGCGGGCTTGTAAGGGTCGAAAGGCGGGTTTGGCTTTGGGAGATCGCTGGGCATGGGAGAGCGTGAGCGGACCTGCGACGGGGGCTTGGGCGAGTTGACTTGTGTGGCGCCTTCGACTTGCGGCGTGGGGTTGCCTGCATCGGCTGGTTTGGTGGTTGAGGACTTCTTTGGCGGGGTGGCTTCAGGCAAGCAAGAGGGTTTGTGGGCACGCTTCTTCCTCTCGGCGGCAAAGACTCGAAACATGTCGGGGGTGTCGGTGTCGGAGTCGGAGCTGTCGGTATCGAGCTCGGTGAGGAGGTTGGGACTGGAGGCCCCTGCTACCTGAAAGGTATATGAATCAGCGATCTCCTCGATGCAACTGGTGGAGATGAGAGAGGCATGCTGTGGCGGATCGCGTGCTGGTGCGGCGAAGCTTGGTGGGGTCGCTGAGGTGCTGGTGGATCTGCCAGCAAGCCAGGAGTCAATTCCTGCTTGAATGCCACGTCTGGTGCCATCATTGGGTACTGGGTCACCGTTTGGTAGGTAGATGCGCCCACCGCGAATGGAAGCATGGCCAGAGCGGATGTATTCTTCGGCGAGATTGCACTTGCGGATGTGGTGGCCATTCTGGTTGCAGAAGGCGCATCCTTTGGAGCGCTGTCAGGTTTGGAAGAACGAGTTGGGGTCGTCGAAGCTTGAGGTCAAAGTGGTTGGCATGGGGGTTCACGACCACTGTGGCAAGGTGTTGGGGTTGGGTGCTGCTGGCGGAGCTTGGTATGAATAAGTTGTGGGCTGAGGTGTAGCAGAAACAAGTTCCGGCTTGGGGTAGTCATTAGCTATGGTGGGCCATTGGCGACGAAGCTGTGCATGGAGAATAGCGTAAGTGGAGTCCCGGATGTTGAGACCATGCATCTGGCTTAGCAAGTCCCCCATCTCCTGGTCCTCCTTGTGCTTTTTGAAGCGAACAACCTTGGTCTGAGTCACGGGAGTGGAAGATCCGCGCTGAGGGCTTGAGTCGCGGGAATGGTTGTGGTGGTCGTTGCTTCAGCGATGGTCACAGTTGTGAGACTCGCGGTCGCAGTGGCTACTGTGCTTGTGAGGGTTGCTGCTGCGAAAAGGATCGCGCACCCGGTGGTCGCGGTCGCGGGAATGGTTGCGTTTGTGCTCACGGCGGGGTTCTTCATCGAGAGAGTCTTCTCCGAAGTCATCCTGGCCGTGCCTATGATGGGGATTGTAGTGTCATTGGTTGGAGCCACCACAGCTGTACCTGCGATGGGAATTGCGGTTGCGGCGGGGGTTTCTTGAATCATGGTTGGGGTCTGAGTCGGAATTGGAGTCAAAGTCGTTGTCAGAGTCGTTGCGTGATCGGTCGTGAGATTGGCACAACTTGGGCCGGTAGAACTGTGCGTTAGAGAAGTACCCTCTGGCAGCTTTGAAGACATTGGCGAGCTCGTAAGGCTTATCCTGCGGGTGGTTAGGCTTCATGGTGAAGAGGCGACCAGAGAGAATCTTCCTGTCATCCCGGTGAAAGCCCTTGAAGAACTTGGCATTGCGGTCATCGTCTGATAGCTGGCGCGCTTCTGTAAGGGGGTTACTCAGCTCCAGGAAGAGATGGTAATAATCTAAAACGTCATCTTTGTTGGTCATCCAAGAGCAAGAAGTTTTGTAGATGAGTTCTTGGAGGGCTTTCTTTGCAAAATGTGTGGCTGCTGAGGTGTCCGGATACATGGCTTCTAAAGCGGCGTGGAAGAGTCCCCAGTTAGTTGGATTTTGATACCCGTCGAGGCTCTTCCAGAACTTCCTTAGGTTCGGAGCGATATATCTGAAGATGGCCTCGACCTTCTCGTCGTCAGTGAGGCCGTTAGCCCTAGCCAGTGCCTCATACTTGTGGATGAAGTCAGAAAAGTGGTTAATGGTGTCGTTGGAAAAGTGGGGCGCATCATTTGAGCGTGGTCCTGGCATGGCCGCTAAGCCGGTTGGTTGGTTGGCCATCGGTGGTTGATTCTGCGGAACTGGGATGGGAGCAAGTGGGGGAACTGGAGCAGCGGGAGGAGCAGGTGCAAGTGGGTTGGCTGGAGGAGCAGGCAGATGAGCAAGAGGCTGGGGCGGGAGTTGAGCTGGCTGAGGAGTGGAGACAGCTGGTGGCGGATTTGAGACTGCGAGTGGCTGGTGGCTATTGGCAAGCGGCGGTGCGGTGGCGAGAGCGGAAGGAGGTGGGACTGGCTGCGACTGGGAAGGAAGGGGGCGCAATGTTGAGGACGGAGCGAAGGCAGGCGCGGAAGATGTCAGAGGGGTGAGCGCAGGAGACGAGGACTGGGAGGCCAAGACTGAGGAAACTGAGCTAGGGGTGGCAGAAGACAAGGACGCAGGCGAGGGCTGTGGCGGAAAAGGCCAAGTGTATGCAAACATGGGCGAGGGTTCCTGAGATCCTTGGGCAGCAAGGCAACTAAGCAAGTCTACAATGGAGCGAGAGATGGGGACTGATGTTTTGGTGTCGTTGAGAGGATCTAAGCGGAGAGTGGGGATCTGAGATTCAGGTGACTGAGGATCAGGCGAAAGAGATCGCACGCGCTGGAAGGTGTCGAAGAAGGTGGTGAAGGATGCTAATTTGCTGGGAGATCTCGGAGATTCAGTGTCGGAAGCGTCAGATGTGCGATTGGGGGAAGCTGGCAAGTCAAAAGAGCCGGGAATGGGGTGAGAACGCAGTGTAGGAAAGACGAGAGGAATGCGAGATGAGGTGCCATTGGTGCTAGGAGAGAGCGGTACTAAGGGGTTGGCAGGTTTCTTGGTGAACTTTCCGGTGGCTGGGTCCCTGTAGGGCTTGCTCATAAAAGGGGTTGCCGACAGCAACCAAGGACAAAGGGATCAAGGACTAGGAACAATAGATCAAAACCCAAAATCTGCCTCTCTGGGGCAGCCAAATGAAGCGAGGTAGTAAATCCTGCGAGAGAGTTTCGAGGGGCAGATCTGGGTCTAGAGGAGCAATAGAGAAAAGATGTCAGTAGCTAATCCAAGAAAGGAAGAGCCACATGATATATGTGAGGTGATTCGATGACGATAAGCGGTCCAAGGCGAATTGAGGTGAGGAGGCAAGAAGTTGAGAAGTTTGAGTTCTTCGAAAGTTTGAGTTGATCAGCACAGCGGCTTCTGAGTCAATGTCGAAAGGTCAAAGAGGAGAGAATTTAAAGGGCGATGGCATGCCACACGCAGAGAAAGGAGGAGGAAACGCAAGGGACCAGATGATAATTCAGACAGATCAGTGACAGGGTATTTATACAAGCCAGACATCAGTAATCTTTGAGTGGCCGTCCGAGATCATTGAATCAAGGTGTAAGTAAACACGCGAGCCGGAGCACAGAGTAAGGAGGGAGAACAGGTGAGGGGAAGTGGATGAAAGGAAACATACAACACGAAGGGACACAGGACAAGGGGAGCCGAGACGTGAGGAATTGTGGATGCTAAAAGAAGAAGGGTGTTCTTGCCAGAAGGAGGGAACAATAGTAAATCGAGGAGACCGGAAGTGTACGAAATCCATCTATGTTCGTGGAAGGGAGACTGCGTCGGGTATGGGCTGCGTCAACCTAGGTTGGGAGCAAGCACGAAGGGTTTTGAGGTGGTGCGTCAGGGCAAGGGGATCGCTGGATAGTGGCGAAGGACACTTGAAAAGGAGGAGTGGGAAGGCAGTATGGTGCAAGCGTGACAATGGTGATCGAGTGAGTGATGTCCGTGAGGCGAATGTGTAGCGATGTCAATCGGAGGTGGAATGGGCACGCAATGGTGGCACTGCTGACGAATACGAAATGACAAATGTGAAAAGATAGATGAGTGGGAGATGAGGTTCTCACGGGGATCGAGTCAGCATCAGCCAATACCCCCATATGCAAGTGCCTTCTGCATGCAGCAGCGTGGCACACCTTACACCATGCATCACTACTCACGCCATATAAAGAAACCGATCAACATGGCCCCAATTTCCTGGAACCACCACCAGATATTCTAGAAGGTGAACCGGAATGGGAAGTTGAGCAGATACTCAAAGAATGACTATTCGGTCAATGGAAGAAGAAGCAATATCTTGTACGCTGGAAAGGATACTCGCCAGCTCATGATTCCTGGGTTAACTCCGAGGATCTCCATGCCTTGGATCTACTAGCGGACTTTGAAAGTCAACCAAGCAGTATAAGAACCCTTGAAACCTCAAACGAATCCCTCTATTCCCAACTCCCATGTCTTCCGTCCACCACAAACTCCCCAGCTCAGGATTCGCCACCTCCACCATCTTCACCTTGGGCACCGATGACGGAATCATCCTCATCCGCATGCATACCGACAACAATCAACTCCACTTCTTCAGAACCTTTGTTCAACAAGGACACTTCGACGTCGGCTACCACTGGACCACTTGGCGACCTAGAGAAAACTTCAATGCCATTGACATCGACCATGAAGCAATTGTGGTCCCAGTTAATAACGAAGACCCTGTCCTCAGGACCCATGTCAACTTCGAAAGGAATCCATTCATTCCCCATCCCCCTCAATATCAACCTCGACCTGCAACCCCTTTCAACATCATTATCCCCGCTAGTACTACTAGCGGAAGCAGCAACAATGAGACAGCCATTACCCCTGAAGAAGAGGAAAATGTTCCACTTCATGTCACCAACCCCGACCCTTCTACTCCCATCAAAGAAACAGAAGACGATAACCAGTCTGAGCAGTACACCGACACTGGACTCCTCCCCTCAGACCACCTCCTCCACCTTGCTCAAGAAGAAGCGTGAAGAATGTATCAAGGACATGGTCCGACTCAGTGACAAGTGGACCCTCCTTAATAACTGATTCAAGAATACTTCAGTCACTAGAATGTTCAGAAAGAAGGACAGCAACGCCACCCTCTACCTCTATCACTTCCACCAACGACTCTACAATATGGTAACCAAAGAAATCCTCCTAGCCATCGCAAAAGAAAGAAACCTTCAAAAAAGGACCATCCTCCCCTTCGGCACATTATCCCCTCATTATCATACCTTAAAAGACCAGACATTCCTCAAAGAACTTGAGGGACTCCTCAAAAGTCGTAAAAGGATCATGAGGAGCAAGTCGCCATCACCCGTGTTCATACCTGGTCCAGGCCCCTCAGGAGGAACAGGAGAACCAACTATCATTGCCATTCCAGAACCACCACCATCAGCCCCAGTCACTGCGCCACCACCTCATGTCGGACCAATACCAGTTATCCGACAATACATCCATCCGTCATCATCCCTACTCAAGGAGGTCCTACCATTACCACCAATTGCACTAAGAATACCATCACCACCTCTTGTGGACCCATCACCATTTGTCCAAATACCTACCTACCCTAGCCCACCAATCATGGAATCACCCCAAGTCGCATCACCACCACTTCCCCTAGTTCCCTGGGGATCACATCGACAACAATACTTGTCAATGGAACAATACAAACCACCAGCACCAATAAACGAAACACCTAACCCAGTCAATGTACTCTTACTGTCGCGAGCGGTACTCGTGCCCCCCAGTCTCAGCTACAAACCCGTAACTCCAAGACCACATGACCGTGGGAACATATCACATGACCCTACATGTGACTCATCACGTGACCGTGGGAACATATCACATGACCCTACACGTGACTCATCACGTGACCCCTTCGCCACTTATACATCACGTGACTTATCAGCACGTGACCCTGGGAACCTACGACCCCGTGACCCTGGGAAGATAACACATGACCTATCAAGGAACTGGTCATCAACAATGTCACATGACAAGATGTGCTTTGGATGCGTGTCTAACCCGTTGATCAACACATGGCAGATCATGGGAACGATCAACAAGACGCGTCCACTAAACAATCAACGAACACGCGACTCATTAGGGCTAGACCCTAATCGAGATGTATTGTGTAATCCACAGTTGCTGCGCATTGACTGCGCAGTCCCCCATTACCTGTAAACTTACCTACCCTAAACTGCGCACAGACCACCCTGTATTAGTATATAAGACCTACGAATTTAGGTGAACAGTCCTTAGACTGTTCTCTTGTCAATCCCCACACTGGAGCCTTTCAAAGCTCCCTCATCGTCAGCAGCTTGCCCCTTGTCCTCTACCGTCTACTCCGTCCCGCCTCTCCTCGCCTTCTGCCTCTTCCTCCTCAATGTCTCCCTGCTGCTCCTTTGGATCAGTCACCTTCAACTCTGTGCCGTTGTTGAGTCTTGCTACCCATAAAGTAGTGAGTTCCCGACACTTACCCCAATCACTCACTCCGTCACCACCAATACAAGAAGCAACACCTATCATTCCAGCACCATGGAATAGATCACCAACACCGGAAGAAATTCCATTACCACCATCCCGACCACCAGTAAAGAAACACTTAGGACCCTCGTCCCTTGACCTCATTCCCCTTCCATGGGACGTACCCCCTTTCCAAAGAAGTACTCCGCAGGCATCACCCCCAGTCGGTTCATTATCATTCCTCCCTGAGGAACCAATGCCACCTCCAATTGAAACACTACCGGAATTCCCTCTCATCGTTTCAATGACTCCTAGTCGCACTACTCCTTTACTACCAAAGCACCCCCTCACGAAAGATGAACCACCGACCAACAGACCAATACCTCCAGAATGGAAACAAATTCAATCACTACCAGTTACAGGAAAGCGAAAAGAATTATTACCTGAGACAGAATCCTCATCACCAGTAGCCTCATCATCTTGGTTACCAAGGATTCCACCCATTCGTACCACCCCATTACCCAAACACCCCCTTACGAAGGACAAGCCATTGGTCAATAAGGAAGGACCACCTAGCTGGTCAAGGGAACAACCATCACCAATTACTGGGAAACGACAAGAATCACCACGACACATTGCGATGCCATTCAAACGTGAGCGAAGTGACCCAGAAACAGAAAGGTCAATGAGTCCTGAAGAACAACCTACCCCTCCCGATTCATCCAAGAGTACTGCTTTATCAACACCCTCTAGTTTTGGACTTGCCGATCTCTATAGGACACCAGTTCAAACAATCATTGAGGTTGAAGATGAACTCATAGAGGAAGGAGAAACAACCAACTCAGACTCATCAATGGAAGAAGGACAAATCACAGACACAAGACAGTCTACCCCTGATAGCATGGACATAGGGATACCTCGTGTACCCTCCGATTGGTTGCAACCATCTTCACCCTAGGTCGTGTGGTAACGACCACTCTAGGAAGGGCGTCATGTTACGATCCTGGGCCCTACCACTAATTTTCTCTTATTTTCCGCCATTTATTTTGCGCTCTCAGTCACTCGTTCCCCACTCGTTCCCTCACGCACTGCTCGGACCACCACCGAATCACCTGACAAGTCACCTGATGGATCACTTGACCATTCCACAGTCGACTATCACATGCCATCACTCCGCAGTCTGCAGCACTCCGCAGCATCACCATTTAACCCTTTATGGATTGCCAGCTCATAATGCGCTATTCTTAGACTGCCAGTTTATGATGGAGCTATACTTAGAACTGCCACATCATGATACACCTTACTAAATATTTCCATATTTCTTTGTGACTCCTGTGACCCGTTACTTCCCACTTGTATATAAGCGCTTGTACTTTTAGCAGTTAGGCCCTAAGCCTAACTTGGTTTTCAATCCAAGACTTGTAGCTTCCACCCAGGACTCTCAGAGTCAAACAGCCCAAACCCTTAGTCGCTTCAAAACTCCTTTGAAGCTCTTCCCCTTCACCTCTATCAGAACACTCAGAAGTCACCCTTATCATCGGGGACTTACTTGTTATACTGTGTAGCCAACCGGTACCACACTACTCACATGATCATTGCCTCAGGAGGACAACCCACTGAGCAATCCCAGTCATCGCCAAACCAACCCACGCATGTCACATCTTTAAGGCCCTTGGACCTTAACAAAAGGCGTGTCCATGTCCATGTCTCGCTTGGCTCATGCACTCACATTCTCACCCTTCATCTTTTCGCACAACTCACAATTGATGTTTACTACTACTGTAGGCGGATAGAGCGTTACTTGTGGTGAATCATCCCTTATGTTATCGTCCCCTCTTCCCAGAATACCATGTGCTGACAACGAATCCCACACTTGATGCAGAATCAGCACCAAGCTGAACTGGTCGCGCAGCTCTGTCAGGAAGCCCAACAATGGAAAGATCAGTGTTTGCGCCTTGATCAGACCCTACGCGGTGAAATCAAGTTGTGGAAAGACCAGTTCCTACGCATTGATACCAAACACACATGCCTCCTAAACCAGCAGTTGTCGTCAGTGACATCCTCACAGGTACGTCCCCAGCTACTGCCACCGCCGCCGTCATCCAACACCTACCCTTCCCACCCCTGAATGATCCCTGGTATGAACCCACAAACACAGGCCACGCTCATCGCGCACACACCAAAACATGTCCCATTCCCAGCAGCTGGCTCCTCAGGGACACCCTCTGCAACAAAGTGCAGCATGTCCGCCTCTTCCTCCAACAAGGACAAGGTCCCTGCAGCACCCTCCTCGCCCACGAAAGCGCCCGTATTCCTGCGCATAGTCCATTGTGTGCAGGCAGTGATCAAAGTGCCCATCAAGGAAGAAGAGGAGGAGGGAGGATATATCGAAGAAGAAGACAATGACCACCTGTTTGATCCAGATGATGGTGTTGCGTGATTGCAACCGCAACCAGACCCCGCAATCCTATACCCCACATCGACGCCAACATGCACTGGCACTGGTGGCACTGGTGCTGGCGGCGTCAAGGGCAGCAGCCGTGGTGGCACAAGGCAGAGGCACAAGTCCAGCACCAGCTTGCATCGGGTCCTGGACATGCCAAAGGATGTGGACCAATCTTGCACCGGTGAGTAGTTTCTGACATGGTCAAAGCTTAGATCTTCCTGAGTGCCGGTTGCAGGTTTGTTATACATGGTGGTAGAGAGCACAAAGGAGGGAGGGGGGGGGGGGGAGGATGATATATGGTTGCACGCATACGATGATCATTATGCTTCGATTAATATTCTACCTTTTTTCTGACTGTAATGACATCATAATCTATGCTTAATCTGAGTGTCCGTGCAATTTGAGTGCATCTTATTCTGAGCTTAAGCTGATGTGTGATAAGCTTGCATGTGAATAATCTTATCATAACAACAGTCTTGGGCAGAGGCTTATCAGTGCATCTTTATTGTGTCTTTACCCATTCTCTTCAGAGTCAGATTGGTAAGAAAACATCATATCATTCAACCTCAGAAAATGGTGTCATTACATTGATAATCTTACATAAAACGGATGTGAAAATAAAGTCACTTCCGCAGTGATTGTGACCACCTGTCTGTTGTTGTCGATGAAGGCATGCAAGAACATACTCCGCTTCTATTTTAGACCCGTCGATATTACATAATAATAAGTTCTTCCGTTAACTCAGATTTTACCGAACAAATACGGATCCATCCCCGACCATGGCCAAATTTGACAATGGGATTGGACCCA
>Ga0307510_10002089_pt1 | contig 22579 bp, 32 predicted proteins | sample 12_EM_MG_FD_207224 | JGI IMG/M metagenome (GOLD analysis project Ga0307510, IMG submission 207224) | Populus trichocarpa ectomycorrhiza microbial communities from riparian zone in the Pacific Northwest, United States - 12_EM | ecosystem: Host-associated > Plants > Roots > Unclassified | place...
CAGCTCTTCTTGTTCTCATTCTACTCTGATCCCCACCACTATCGTTGGAGATGCCGAAGAAAAAGAAAACGCAGCTAAAGCCGGTCCATCGGGGGTTTGCTGTGACGTCTATACCGAAAAAGGCGCCACCAGAGCCCCCACCCAGTGAACACGACTCTGACGCGAACGGCGGATCTGCGTCCTCCGAAGTTCCACACACCGCCCAAACAAATGAAGCCGCTGAAGGTGAAGCCCTTGGACTTCAGAGTGCCGAGGAGAGATCTTTGCAAGAATTGGTCGACAGACTACAGGAAAGGACGGAGAAGGAAATTGTCCGGACGATTAAGGTACGAGGACGCGTACGAGACGTTCGCGGAGGACTAGCTCATTCGATGTCCCCCTTTAGACCATCGAAACGGAAAGGCGATTCTCTGGTACTTTTCTGTCCTTAGACTTGGACGCGAACGTTGTCAATGAGATCCTGTCAATGGTGCGCGAAGCCGGGAGTGACAAGGGTACGGTGTCAGTCGTTGTTCCCTGCAGTATTTCAGCCGACGTGTCTCTCCAGCTCCCAAGCGTATCGATGTCTCGGATGACAATGCGCTCATCCGTCTTGGCGTTACATACGGCGTTTTGAGACGTCTAGGCTATTCGGAGGAAACCGTGACGCGTTGCCTCGAGTCCGTTGATGGACTTGACCTTGAGGAAGCTCATGAATGGGTAGGCGGTCTTATCGCTGTGGAACCACTTGCCCACAACGTCCTTGCACAGCTTTTCATGAACTGTACCGATGAAGAACTTCATCCACATACCCGTAAGTTGGCCCTTCCCGAGTCTTTGCAGTCCTTTGCATAACTGATTGGGGGCGTCAGTCCTTACGGACAGTAAAGCGTCGACGCCAAAACCCAAGTCATCCGCAGCACTCCCGACTCCTGTGGACAGCTCTCGAACAAGTCTACATGCGTCTCGATCGACACCGTCGACCCCGCAACAGAGGACGCCGCGGGTCATTGGTGAGCGACAAGATTTTTATGTACACTGTCACCATGACGCGACACCCACTCTTTCTCATGCCCAGAATCTCTGGATGATTATGATGACCCGAACACACACTACGCCCGCCTCAAGTTAGAGCTTAACGAAGCCTTGGCGGCGCGCGGTGCGAGAGGTAACTCGACCAATACGCTTATCGAAGACCTACACTCTCGCTTGCAGGCTGTGAAATCTCATTATCTCTTCGACAAGCGGGACGCCGAGGCTCACTACCAGTCCGAGCGTCGAAGAGCACAGGCGGCAGCCCTCCAGGCTCGCCTTCGTGGTAGCTCCGGTACTCCAGATCTACAATCCTGTCCTCCAACTCCGGCCGAACCCAAGCCTCCCCGTTCACCTCGCCCACCCGAGGAGATCAGTGAGGATCCGGACGACTTTTTCGATTCGAACGTAGAAGAAGATGGTGGGCTACTCGATATCCTTGACGCCATGCCTTCCACTGTGGTCACGGATACTGGGGTGACTGTCAATGTTAAAGACATGCCTCTACCCAAGGGAAAGTACGAGCGGACATCAAAAGCATTTCTTCAAGGGGCAATCGACAAGCTAGATAATTTCGCCGTAACGACATATCGATGCATCTCTGGTTCTAGTCGAGCAAAAAGGGCTTCTCTCACCGTACGTTGGAGCTCAGGGAAAGTCAGCGAATGGTCGATGGCGGATGTGGCCTGCCATGACATGACTCAAGCAGAGCAATACATAGCGACGGTTGCGCTGCATGCACTCACTTTCCCTGCTTCTGAGGGCTTTGCCTCAGGCAATCTTTCGCGTGGGACTGCGCAGACATTCTTCCGGCTTCTGGCCCCAGCCTTTCGTGATCTTTGGGACGAGCTCGAAGCGACGAGAAAGCGCTCCGATGATGCTACGAATAGAGAGATCTGGTCCAAATTAAGGAATATTATCGAAGCGAGGAGCGAACAAGGCCAGGTTCGTCCCACCGATTTTCAGCTCAGTGTTATTGCTCAGCTGCGCAGACCGTAGAGAGGGGCCCGCGGATGGTAACTCGAAGCACCGATAATTCCAATCCGGAAAAGCACTTCCGAGAAAGAGAAACGTCAGCTCAAATCAAGCAAGCCTTCGAGGCTCGGCGGTCGTCGTCGTCATACACGGATATGCTAGTCAGTTTGGAGTATTGTATCTCTCATGGCATGTTATCTTATAGAGTGCAGTCCCAGCGAGACAGACTACCCATCGCACAATACAGAAATGAAATCCTTCAAATACTTGAGAGGTCTCAAGTTCTTGTTTTGAGCGGCGAAACAGGGTGGTCAGTTTGTCTGAACAATGATGTCTTCCTTCCATGACCAACATGTTCGACAGCGGGAAATCTACGCAGGTGCCGGCGTTCATACTCGAAGACCAGCTCTCTCGTGGAAAACCCTGCAAAATCTATTGTGCAGAACCCCGACGGATCTCCGCAATCTCTCTAGCTCATCGTGTGTCTCAAGAGTTGGGAGACTCCCCGGGAGCGGTTGGCACACCTGCATCTCTCGTGGGGTATTCCGTTCGCCTAGAAAGCTACACCTCACGCAACACGCGGCTCGCGTACATAACTTATGGTATCGCTATTCGGATGCTGGAAGGAGACGGAAAGCAGGGCGAGAACGGGATCGGCTTCGATGAGATTACGGTGGGCCAATGCCATTCCTTGATGACTAGCGTCCTGACAGGATAACTTGATGTTAAATCCAGCATATTATCATTGATGAGGTATTGCGTTTCCCAAAATTCGTTTATCGCTCCAATCATTAACGGAAGGAAGGTCCACGAACGAAGCATTGAATCGGACTTTCTGCTGATTGTGCTGAAGGCATTACTGGTCCAAAGACCTGATCTGAGGTATGACAATCAACCCTCATCGACATATCTTGTGATGATGCTATTTTCCAGAGTTGTGCTCATGTCTGCAACGCTCGATTCTCTGAAAATGTCTCGTTATTTTGGAGATTGCCCAGTGGTCCATGTCCCTGGTCGAACATTCCCCGTAGACATCAAGTATCTAGAGGACGTGGTGGAACTAACGAAATGGTCCATAACAGAAACGTCGCCCTACGCAAAGCGCTGTCCGTCGTCACCTTTCGCTCCCCAGGACTGGATTCTAAGGTTTTTACAGTGAACCATCCATTTTTCAAGGGAAAGAACAACCAAGAATGGTCTGAAGACGTTGCGGGCGCAAACCTTTCTGAGGACGACGAGGAGGCAGCGCCAAGGGATGTCAAGCTCGAGACGCGGTATTCCCCCAAAACAGTTTCGACCATCAATCTCCTTGATGAACGTGTGATTCCATACGACCTGATTATGCGCTTGATGGAGAGCTTGTGCTTTGATTATGCCTATGCCAAGTATTCCGCAGCCATTCTCGTATTCCTTCCTGGCATAGCAGAAATACGCCGCCTTAACGATCTCCTAGCCGAGCACGCTCGGTTTAGCTCCGGCGATGACTTCGTGATATACCTCCTACATTCATCCATCTCAAGCGAGAATCAAGCAGCGGTCTTCGATGTGCCTCCCCCTGGCATCCGCAAAATTGTGTTAGGTTGGCGAATATTCGTAGATGCGAACGCGGCTGACGTGTCATTCAGCCACGAACATTGCCGAGACGGGAATTACTATCCCCGACATCACTTGCGTGATCGACTCCGGAAGGCATAAGGAAATGAGGTAAGTTCGCTGTCATGCATCTGCGCAATTTCTGATACATGCCCTCAGGTTCGATGAAAGACGCCAACTCAGCCGTCTCGTGGAGACATATGTGGCGAAGAGTAACGCAGCTCAAAGAAGAGGTCGCTCGGGCAGAGTTCAGGAGGGCTTGTGCTTCCACCTCTTTACGAAGATTCATCATGATACGCGAGTAAGCCCGATTTTGCATCCTAGTTTGCAGAGGACAGACCATCCCCCAGTTGGCAGACCAACCTGATCCCGAAATCATGCGGTTGAGTTTGTCGGATCTTGCCCTTCGCATCAAAATTCTGAAGGTCGATCTTGGCTCGTCTATTGAGGATGTACTGTCCCGGGCGCTAGACCCGCCAGTGCCTGTGAACGTTCAAAGGGCGGTGTCTGCGCTTGTTGAGGTTTGCCTGATCAATGTTCACATTTTACCTATCACTCATGGTTTGAATATTCCTGTTTCAGGTCCGCGCTCTGACACCTGATGAGGAAATTACTCCTCTGGGTCGTCTGCTCAGCACTCTACCAACTGACGTCTACATCGGTAAATTCCTACTTGTGGCGACCATATTCCGCTGTCTAGACCCGGCTCTCACCATCGCTGCGACCCTAAATTCAAAGTCTCCATTTCTTACGCCGTTCGGCCACGAAGAGGAGGCGGATAGGGCCAAGGTCTCGTTCCGGAGTGGTTCGTCCGTGTTCAAGCAGTCAAAACCTCACCTCATGTCATCGCAGATAATTCTGATTTCCTGACGATGCACAATGCATTTGCAAGTTGGAGACGAGCCTCTTCCGACAGAAACATTGAACGGAAATTTTGTAGGACGAATTTCCTCAGCCGGCAGGTGTGCTCTTCCCTTTGTCGAGCAGAACATCCTTTCACCGTCTTTCATAGAACCTGCAGCAGATTGAAGAACTCCGGCAACAGTTCCTTGCGTAAGCATCACTTTATCTCACTGTAACATGAATTGAACGCCCTTCAAGGTACTTGGTTGATGCAGGGCTCATCCAAGTAGGCAGTGCCTTCGTGAGGCAGCTCTCACGGTATGTTTGTACTAATTCCTTCAGTGTGCTTGTACCCACCCTCCGTACTTATTTCAGAGCACGATTTCACCGGTCTCGGACAAGATTTGTGTTATTGCCTCCCGAGCTTGATACTCATTCTGAGAACAACGCTCTCATCAACGCCACTCTGACGGCGGGTCTATACCCGAAAATACTCAAAATAGACGGACAGCTATCTACCATCACCAACTCCCAAACCGTAGCTTTCCATCCGTCTTCTGTCAACTTTAGAAGGAAGCCCCAAGACTTTGGGGTCAACCACCTCGCGTTCTTCACTATAATGTTAGTCACCGTCTTCGTAAACCTATCACCTTCTAAATGGAGACCTCGTAGGCATTCGAAAAAGCTATACGTCTGGGAGACAGGCCCGGTGGATGACGTCGCTCTGGTATTACTCTGCGGAGACTGCAGTTTCAAGGTCGGCTCAGTTTCATCTCAGCTCTCGTTGTCTAAGTCTACTCGTAGCTTGTGTCGGATGCTGCCGTCGTAGACCGCAACAAAATCAAGTTCCGCATTCCCGCAAAGACAAATTTGGCACTCAAGCACCTTCGAAACAAGCTGGCTGCGGTACTGAGCGAACGTTTGCAAAAGAAGCCGTCGACTAAATCTCAAGAAAGATGGATGGAGATGGCTCTTTTCATCCTTGGAAAATTACGGCCTGAACAGAGCAGCAGTGAAACTATAGTTCTAGATATTATACGCCATTAGATCTACCAACCACTGATCTTCAATAATGTGGTGGCAATCATCATGTCCAGTTAGAGTCACGCCAGAGGCAGCCGCACAGTACGGCCCGGCCTGGGTTCACACGTCTCGTAACCAGCCCGTTCTCACCTGAGCTGAGAAATGGACACAGATGACCGCATCGTCAGCGTGCTACCTGTTCACATCTCCAACAATCTCGCACCGAACCTCCAACTACATCAGTATCCTCTCCTTAACCGCCCGCTGGACGTCCCTCCTTCTGCCGCGTTAAGCGGAAAACGCATCCGAGCTCGCTTAAAGCCTACAACACGCCGCTTGGAAGTTCACGTCCCAGTTGATCCCCGTCCCGACGTATGGAGTGCCGAAAGGTCGAAGGAACTAGGGGTTGGGAGGATGGACGATGACCATGAGAAGAATCAGGTTAGTGGAAGCAAGTTAAAGGAAGGGGAAGAACCTCGCTTGTCCGAAGTTCGATACAGGAGTGAGGAGATTCCCCACGTCGGTGCATACATGCTGGGTGTTGTGCGTGATGGTGAATTGCTCGTTTATTCCGTCCGGGTGAAGCTCATGACTATCTAGGCACATTACATTTACATCCCCTCAACGAGACTCATCAACTACGTCCCACCCTGACCTATCTCGACGCTCTTAATCGAAAAAATCGACGGTCCCGCGGGGGCGATTCTGATTCTGATCCAGGCGGCGCTTCACCTCCCGAGCCTGACGATGCTTCTCCGGTTTCTGCTGTTAAAAAGGGGAAGAAGCCGGCTAGCGAAGCTAAAGAGGTACAAATCGCTGCTCGTAAGGCGGAGGAGAAGGGAGGTCGGGATTTACAGGGTGGGATGTCCACGATGCGAAGGGAGATGCTCATGTCTCTTCGAGCCGAGGAGGACGAGGAGTGGCAAGATCTCGTTTATCATGGCCCCGAGGTCAGTTGTATCCACCTATTGTTGCATCCCCACGCGCTGGCTAAATGAAGGATCTGCAGAGTGCTGAATCCGCCGAGGCATTCGGTGCAGTATTCTCTCAGAGTGAAGAAATACTCGAAACGCAGTCAAATGTAACCACCTTTTTGAGTTCTATTCGCGGTCTTTGATGTGTTGTAGATTATATAATCAATATATGCTACTTCCCTTTTCACCATCCCTTGTACTTGTATTCTGACTGACATGGACAGCGCAACAGACACAGATTCCGAAGGGGGCCATTCTGGTGATGCTCCCTATCCGACACCAATGGTACTATCACGGAGCTTCAGATCAGAGCAGACAGATAGGCGTTCAAATCCCAATGATGTGCACGTCGCTCTCGAAGCCTTGAAAACTGTCGACACCCGCCTTCTAGTTGAGGTAACTCAGCACATTAGCTTGAATGAGAATCTATATAAATTAACCAGGATACCACATACGCCAACACTATCCGGAGAGCGTCCAGCACCATAGTATGTGCCCTTCGTGAAATAGCATCGGCAGGTTCGAGCGACCATAGTGACCTCATAAAAGAGCTCAAAGAAATCAGTGGGTAGCATTGTCATATTTGGCATAGCCCTTAACTCCTTGTTTGTGCTCAGTGAGCGAGTGGTTCCTTTCCAAGCTTCTTGCATATAGGCGTGAAATCCATTTCGCTACCTTCCTTTCAGCGTCCATAAAAGGTGCCGTTGTATCCTGGGCTGATGTGATACTTGCAAACGTCGCCATGGCCTCTGTCTACATTGCCAGTGGCACCGCTGATGTGGACGGTGTGGAGGGCACGCTCGCCATGCAAAAGGAAAATGAAGCAATCCGGGCTGCTTCCCAATTGCCCTGTAAGCGAAGCTGAACCTGCCAGCGGGCGTATCCCTTGCTGATGATGTCTAGACACCTGGGCTGAAATGTTGGACCTTCTCACGTCTAACATGGCCTCATGCACATTACTCCGACTGTCCTTACGACTCATATTTGCCGCATATATTCTTCATCCAGAACTTTCTGGGATGAAACCAAGAATCGATACGTCTGTACGCAACGTGCGTTAGTGGCTCACACCGTTGACTTTAGGAACAGCTTGACGCCGAATTGGTTGGCTAAAGTCATCCGAACTTACTTGTCAAGGACATTTTCAAACGAATTTGTCGTCCGTGAAAATAAAGGGGAAGGCACTCGCCTTGACAGGAGCCTCCGCGACTCGGACAGGATTACATTCGCGATGATTCTAGTTTTGTGTTCAGTAGGTAACATAACCCCTCCTTGGACGAAAATGACAGCGCGCATAGGTGACCAAACAGACGAATTACTCTGATGGGAAGACTCCACGCGAATTTCCCTATGTGTTCCCTCAAGAAGCCCTGTATCTCATACATGCCATCATCCATCCTGATCCTAGTGTCACACTAGGAACGACGCTATTGCCCTTTACTCACCCAGATGGCGCTCAAATTGTGCTTCTCTCCTGGGGTCGAGGCGTGCCTTGGATGTGGACCGTATATAATGATTATAGATCCGCGGATATCGTGTTGATAACGCAGCTGGTTAGTCTATTTTAAACCCAGACTCTTGTTATAAACAATGATTACGGCTTAGACAGCTGCTTGGATATGTCACGCTGATGGGCTGTGTCTGCGCATGCGATGGATGTGCCATCATGATTGGCAGAAGCTGCTCTTAGGCGCCGCTAAGTCATCTCCTGGTGCAACAATTATAATCACCGTACGTCATTCATTCCTACAAATACACAACTTCCGACAGATGCACCAAAGGAATTGCTGAACCATATTTCCACTTTGTCGTCATGTCAAGAATCAGAGAGTACCACAACCATGTGGTCGAATCTACTACATCGATCCTGCTGGCTGACCGCCCAACTTCTCAACCCTTACCATTCCTGGCACGTGAAGGCAACGCCGGTCCTTATTAAATCTATGTGCTGCATCTTTATCGAATGCATGATCAAAGCTGTAAGCCTGGAGGGTGAGAGTAGACATGCGCGAACCCTCGGAGTACATCTCACGCAAAAGATAGCCCGAGAAGCGCTCGTTGAAGCCCTCACACACATAGATGTGGACGAAATCCAAGTCGCCATACAAACACTACAGCGTGACAAGCAATCAAGGTTTCTTCCGATGTTGGAAACTAGTAGGTGCAACCCTTTATGTGCTGATGATACTGATCCTTGTTCAGCCATCGAAGGTTTGGAGAGGTGAGTAACCGTTGTGCTTTGTTCGGTGCTACCACACCCCTACTATTGTTGCCTACAGAGAGGTCTCTTCCGCTGCGAATGCGCGTTTGCCATTAACATCAACCGAAATGCGATCGATGTGTCTGGTTATGAACTTCCTGACGCTCTGTTGTAATGCTTCGCCCAGTCTCTGTTCGGAAGTCTCGGTCTTGGCCCTCCTCTCTGCAGCTGCAAGATATGCGTCTATGATCGACACCTCGTGTCTCTCTTGTCATTTCCTTACTGCTTTTTCTTCCATGGGTAGCCAATCTCACATCGCCTCGAACAAGTCCATTACTGCGAGGCTCGATAAAATGTCATGGGAACTTGCCCTATCTTGTCCACGTTCAGACATCGTTGTAGCTTGTAAGTCCGCACACCTCAGCAAGGGTCTCAGCCTGTAGCTTACAAGTTGCTCAGCGTGTCTTGCATCCTGTGTGTTGGCTCGGGATCACCTTGGGAGTCTTCACACGTCCACAGTTGTCGAGATCTGGGACTATCTGAGAGATGTCTTGATTTTAATCCTTACTGGGCATTATATTGGAGACGAGGCCCCTCTGGGCTTTCTTGTGGCCCCGACACTATGTGAGGCGCAGTTGGCCTTGTTACGTCAGACTGGCGATCCATTGAGTAACGCCTTCTTGATTCTCTGGTGAAAACATTTCACAGCGATTTCCGATAAAAGTGACCTGGGCCTTGTACTCTCCCTGGGATAAAATTCTTTACAAGGAGCTTGGTGCACTCCTTCAGGAAGACGAGCATTCGGCTTCGAAGGCGCACGTTGTTTTGAAGACGCGACTCATGATGGCGGGGGAAAAACTGGTGCAAATTGTACGTGATTGACATGAACGCCACGTCCGAGTTAACATATTTATAGTTGGGGGACGGCAGGGTGGGAGGGAATGCTGAGGGGCCAAGGGTCGACGGAGCGAGAATGGAGTGTGTGTATTTTAAAGGGCAAATTGTTAAGATCGTGAGAAAAAAAGGAAATGAGAAAGTAGGATGACATCAGTCGACCTCGACTCCCTCTGATCGATTCCATCACTTGCATGTCTCCCTATCGTCCTTCAAATCAACGACGCAGGTCTCTTTCTGTCTCTCCTTCATCTTTTCATGACCAACTCTGTATCGATCTGTGTCACCCTCCAGCCAAACGCACCCACTCTCGCAAGGACCTCCCTCGTCAATGGGACCTCGATTCTTGGAGACGCGGAAAACGTCCTCGCACACAGCAAATTTCCGTACGTCCCACCATATGCCGTCTATTCGAGGCCACACTTACCTTAACCCCCAGCCTCGTTTTGCCACTTCTGAGCCCACCAAGGGGCTGGCGGCTCCAGCGGAGGTCACCCCAGCCCCCCTTTTCCCATCTACATCCGCTGCCTTCGATCTTAGACCGCGCAATTCTCACCCGCCATTTTCTCAATCCCATTGCAAGCCAACCCCACATCCTGTATTGACTGATCAAAATGTATCGGCTCTCCATTCTTACGCCTTTTACGAACTCCACCAAAGCATCACAGAAGCCTCGGAAGGTTTCGTGCAGCGTATGCGCGACTGGGAATTATCTCGCCAAGGTCACCGCCTTAGCACCTCCTTCCCGTCATATGGTCGCCCTCGCGGATGCGAATTTAATACTCGAACATCGAGCCACTTGGGAGCCACGTCCGAGGACGATGATCCCGGCTCCGACAATGAAGTTGATGTGCTAATCTTGTCCGATGCGACATCATCGGTGACAAGAGCCACGTCTCCGTACCCCGCCAGTCCTCCCAAGAAGCGCGCCCGTTCGCTTGGTGATATGGACTTGGATTCACCCCAAATGACCCCCGCCATTTCCCTAGAACTCAGTTCTTCCACCCCATCATTCCATTCACTTTCCTCGCCGCCCGTCATGCCTCCGTCTTCCCGCGAGGAAAAAGCCATCGCTGCATTGACACTCGCGCTAGCTAACGGTGCCGCGGGCCTAAATGACTACAGCGCTGTCCGGGAGGCACTTGGCGTCTCGGCAACTCATGCCGACGGCGCTTCAGAAGCCGGGGAGATGTGGCGATAGTCCAGGCCTTGAATCAGGCGGGACATGCATAATTACGACGTGGGACATCCGAACCCCCACTCGTTGGCAACCGGGCTCTTTTGGATCATCAGCATCCCAAATCAAATAATCACTGTATATTCCAATTGGCACACCATCTTTCATCCCCTGCACAAGTGTGTTCAATCAAATACACAAAAGAATAACACAAGCATCTGCGCAAATGACTTTCCCTTCTTTCATCCTCCGCTATTTACGTATGAATGTACTATATCACAAGCCACGACCAGGGCCGTGTAACCTTCCCGAGGAAATAGAGCACACCCAGCGCCCGGAATAAATGTGAGGGTAAGACCCCTCGATAACTAGCTCCATCCATATGACGTTATGTTCATCTTGATAATCTTTTTTGTACACTTCAAGGTTTGCGTGGTTTAATATTTCCAAGTTCTCGGGCCATTTCGGCATCACAGTATACAGGACGCGGTCGAGGCCCAAAAAAAAAGGTGTCATGGGAAACTGCTCCCCTACCGTTTACGAAATGCCGCTTCAAAGAATGAATTGATCCAACATTGCGCAATGGTTTCATTTTGCAGAATGCCGGCAGTCCCCGTCTAATTCAAAAGAGCAGATCTAGGCTGTCGAGGTGACCTCCGACAATTCGTCGTCACCATCGAGCATGGCTGCCGAGATCGCCCAAATATCGGACATTGTCCTATACGATATATCTGACATATACATCCACCCTGGCGCGCAATCGCCGAGTACAAAAAGGTCCATCCCACGAATAGTATTACAACGGGTCATCCGAGCTCGCTCAACTGTATGCCACACCTAACACCTTCAAGGCGAGCCCACGCAAGATCTGTAAGCAGAGCGAAATCAAAACAGGGTTAGAGGGAGAAGCTCGGTGCACGTTTTCGACGGACCTCTGCCTTTTGCGCGCCGCCCAACTCGGCGAATACAGCAGCCACGCTCTTTCCCTTTGCATCTCGGATGGCTCCAAGACGATTCCCCGCATACGCACCGACAACAAAACCGGGCACGTTGGCGGTGATAAAACCTAGGCCTGCACCGCATGCTGCGCCCAGCCACGTCCACAACGGGAGATGCCGCTCGACTTCGGGCCGCAGAAGCTAGGTAGGGTCGAAAAAGAAGGGTGAGCAGTCGTTATGCATCCCTTCTACCGTTGGGAGGGAGAGAAACAATAGAGAGAAATAGGGGAGGAAGGGAGGGAATGGTGAAAGAAAGGGGAATAGAGAACATACGTCTTCGAATACATCGCCAAAGACTCGATCCGCGTTTGGTCTCTGTCCCGGTTGCTCAGTCCCGGTCCCGGGTTGTCCGTTACTCGCGCCGCTACTGAACATGTTGGCAAACGTGGTGAAAAAGTTGGTTGAAGAATTTGGGTCGCTGGTCCTCTCGGAGGAAGGTCTACTCGAGGATAACTTGTCATAGTCGCGGCGGCGTTGTGGGTCTGAGAGCACATAGTACGCGTCTGCGACAGCCTGGGGTGGATCACCATGAATATCTGGGACGGTAAACCCACAGGAAGGGCGAACTGACTTGAAACTTCTCCGTAGCTACCTTCTTTTCTTCGACGGATGCATTGAAGAGTCTATCTGGGTGTGTCCTAGGCGTGTAATAGATGTGAGCCAAGCCACGATATAGCGAGTCGTACACCGACTTTAAAGACTCCCTCCTGTAAGCTTGTCTAATGTCCTCTGTTAAGGCATCCTTTGGGACGTTGAGGATATCATAGTAATCAGGGAAACTGGACATGATGACCGGAGTAAAGATGACGTCATTCAATCTCAGAAACTAAGAATCGATCATTACAAATCAGCAAATACCGTCAACCTAACACAACAGTCACAAACAATTAATGTCGTTCGTCGTTCGTTTTGGAATGCGGGTCGAGGAGGCAGAATTGATACAGTAGGTGTTTCGAACAACCCGTGATGGTCTTGGACGTAGCATTAGGCAACAACACCTTCTCCATCATCAGAGGACTGCCTCAAAGGGGTCGTTTGAGCCGGCAGGTCTCATGCACCCTGGTCGGAACATTCGCGGCTTGTTAGCGGTGGAACAAGACTCAATAATCGATCAGAAAGGGTCAGTTGCATCACGTTGCGGGAATCCGTATCTCTACGTGATGTGCGGGTTGGGATCAACGTTCGGTTAGTCCCCAGAGCTTGCCAGCTTGATACCGAGTCCGTCCAAAATTTGGGCGTGAAAGCGTTTCAAAGGTTGACTAAAAATGCGATGCGAGTGATGTATGGCACAATAGACTGGATGACATCTGCCGGTACCAGAGGCCGACGAGATACAGCACATGGATGCGACTGCGGGTCCGGGATGTCTGAATGGTTGCCTAACGATCATGTACTAGTACATGAGTCAAGTCAACTGAAAGATGGTGACTGGAGTGTCGTCGCGGCCTTTCTATTTGATAAACTGTCTGGACGACGGTTGAGAGAGAGCAGAGCATCCTGTCAATATCAATGAAACAGCAAGCAAGATGCCCCAGTCCATCGCAGCTAGGCAAGTACAGGACTCCATGTTCGTTTATTCGGAAACCGTCCATCCATGTCGAGCTCACATTTTGCCAGTAATACGCATCGCTTGTGATAAACTTGAAACAGGAATCGCCGAAAATCAGGTATGGCTGCACCTAGCGAGTGCCAGCGACGTATAGCCTAGCACGGCCGTGGGAATAAACTTGCTCTCCATCTGCCTTATCGACGTCGGTGCACATGGGCAATGTACCTGTACCTATGGGCTGAGCGGGGAAGTTTCTTGATGTTGATGAAAAAGACAGCCGTCGTGACACGGCTATATTTCAACACGAGATTGATGTGACTCGTTGATCGCGATGTCGTCTAGTTACCGAGCCTCAGGCTCGAGCTACGTTCCTCCAATACAAATACAATACATACATATCAGTACTGTACACAGCATGCCGAGATGCGGGGACCAATCAGTTTGTATACTATATGCTAGACAGCCGAAGCGGGGGGAGGATCCTCACCTAGCGGGCGCTGGGGATGCTCGGGCACAACGGGCAAGGTAAATTGCCCAACACACCGCACTGCTCTGGTGTCATATAGCGTGCCCGTCGAGAAAACCCTACAAAACACAACACGGCCACCATCTGTGCCGGCTGCGTCTGAACAGGAGAAATACGGTCAGATCCGGAGGGGGGAAAGCACAGGATGAAGTTGTCCGTCGCTTGAAAAAGATCGTCGTGCCGCGCCATTTCAAACTGGAGGGAGTGGGCCAGGTGCTATGTGATGCGATCTCAGCACGATTTGCCTGGGAAAAAAACAAATACACAGCTGAGAAGGAACGAACGATGATGTACAGTAGTGTACAAGATACGAGATACACTTGCTCACAAGTAAAAGGAGGGTGTGCTAGAATTCCTTCATGCCTAGTGTAGTGTCATGGTAACAACAGGGACCCAATCTAGCGTTTTTCATATGCAGCGGTGTTGAGAACATTCCCCATCTGTTGATCTCCCGTGGGACTGTCACCCCGCTTTGGTCGAGGGGGTAACCCCACGACACGTCCAGTTTGGGTAACCAATGCACGCGCCGCCGGTGCTCGGGTAAATGCTGGCGGTGGTGGGGACGGGGACAGCTGCCTAGAGGGAATACCGCGAGCAGGTCTTTCAGGTGGTCGACGACGCGGGGTGGAACGACTGGCAGAAACGGGAACTTCGGGGACGAGTGATGTCTTCTCCACGAGCTGTGGTCGAGAGATCACCCCATTTGACGGTCTCCGTTCGACGGTTACGATGGTTGCCTGATCGACACTACCAGGATCAGAGTCTGTGTAAGAGTCCCGGAGGTACATCGCAAGCTGAGCGGCTGATGCTTGATCAGGAGCTGTTAGGTCTATGACGAGAAGTTTAGCGGCAAACATCCCGAAAGGAAAGTATGGCAGGCGCACTTCCAATGAACGACGTCACGTCGTAGTGCGTTCCAGCCGACTCTGTGCGGCGCCCGAATGGCAAAATCGCGACCTCATCCTCCGCGGTGGACACGGGTAACACTTGTTCTTCAACAGCATAGGCCATTTGGGTAGGCGTCGGCGCTGACGCCATAGAGGTTCGTCGGCCAGTTCTGGCAAGTGTCTTCGTAATCTGTGGCACTTGGGGTGGTTCAGGAAAGACGCTAAGGGAAAATTCACTCTTGTTTGAAGCTGATGTAGGCCCATATCCCGTTGTTGAGGATTCTCGGAACCTGCTCGGCTCGGCTCGGTCGGAAACGGTGCCTGGACTTCCCCCTCTTGGTTCTTCTCCACTTTGCCCCGGAAACATCGACCGTAGAGCTGCAATGCTTCTCTCCAACTCATTTTGCTCACGCAACAGATTCTCAAAGCCACTCCGTTGGGAAGAGGCAATAGATCCGTCACTGGGTTGCCTTCCCTTCCGAGAAGGACGATTGCTTTCCCGTGCCCCCCTGATACCATCGGAAGGAAGAGTTGGGGAGTCCGGAGAGGTGGCCATAGCCGCCGCCGTAGGGGTAAATGACTGGCCATTGTCATACACGGAACTGGCAGGCAATCGAACAGTGGGTGAGGAGTAGAAGCCTTCAGAAATTCTTAGGGTAATGGGATCGGTGGCAGATGAGTCGACGCTGGATCGTGGGACATCATCTCGGATAGAGGGGAGTCTCTCCTTAGAGAAGAGTGAATTGACGCCGCGTTCAGCCTCCTCTTCGGACCTCGGCCGTCTCTCGTCTTCATATGAGGATCCCCACTGGCTAGAACGCCTCAGCGGTGCATTCCAGCTGAGCCAAGATGAGGTACTCTGAGCCGGTCCGGTAGGATTCGTGACATCGTCTCCAACCAAACCTAGACCAGTATCGTAGAATGAGACGTGGAGACCACGGAACGAAGACGCCCGTTTGTCGCGTACTTGGGGTACTTGGGGTAAGGGGGGTGCAGTTTGGTCCCTAGTATAGAAGGAAAAAACCATGCTCGAGACGATGAGAATGTATAGCTCAGTAGCGAGTAGAAGGCGACCGAGAGCCGTTTCCGAGAATCTGACTTCATAGGTCAAGTCAGCAAAGGCTCAAGTGGCACACACTTCTATAGGAAAAAAGAGACTCACAATATAAGATGTTCCCAATCCCCACACCCAAATTGATGAACAAGGCAAACAATGCCGTCGAGTACTGCCACAGTGTTTCCCGCCGACAAGCTGGCTCTACGATCGTTGAATTTAGAAGTAACTTGACGATGTAAATGGTTGAAGCTGTTATCTCGAGGCCACTTTCGACATTGTAGATAGGTCCAAGTGTACGCATAGACTTGACCAAACGCCAAAGAAGTTGGAGCACCAAGATTGCGATTGAGGCCAAAAAGGTACTCGACCGCAACACCGTCCCTGTCAGTCCCCAGTGCAACCAACTCCCGCTGTGTAAACGCAGAAAAGAGCCCGAGCCCTGCTCGCAGAGCGGGGGCTGGGCGACAAAAGCCCAGAAATAGAGGAAACGGAGACCAGCTGCAACGCTGGATAGAGCCTCACGGGCCGTGATGAGCGATCTGGTGATCTTCTCGGTGTCCGACCGTACATGACCGCTATTGTCGTGTCGAAGGGATATTCGTGCGAGATCGACTATTGCCGCAAAAAACGTGAAGAGAACAGAGAAGAGAATAAGAAAGGGGGCCCTGAACGAAAACGGAGGAGATGTGAGAGTGTGCCTTCGCATGGACTTGGTGGAAAAACTGACAGCTTGACTTTCCTCAATATCATGAAAAACGTTAGAGTAGCGAAACCAAGTAGCCCGACAGACAACGCAGGAATATCCGCTAGTAATTTGTCGACCTGGTAAAGAAAGTGATGAGGCGTTGGGGAGCACAGCGGTCGGCACAGTGCTTACAGTGGTCTTCCGGCCCATGTTAACCAACGACAAATCGACCACCGCTCGCGGGGATGGAAGTGACATCTCGGTCAGAAACTAGTGGCAGGGACTCCCAGAACCAGGGGTACGATGCGGTAGTTGACAACCACCGCTGTACGGGTTGGACTGATCCTGGATGTGGGCCTGCGTTAAAGAAAAAGTGACAACAGCCTGCTGAAGTCTCAGACAAGCTTCCAGGCCTTGAAGAAAGAGAAAAGGAGAAAGAGAACGAAGGAAGAAAAAGGAGATAAGAAACTCAACGGTGAGAGTAATGAAAAGAGAGGACACGGACCAGCACTGGTCGTCATACGGCGGGAGAAACAGTACCTATCAATGTTGGGAAATCATCTCGAAACAGGGCGCGCAATCTCGTCTCCATGGTCAAGCCAAGTCAATACAAGGCACATCCGGGTTCATCCCGTCTCCTGCTGTATTACCATTAATTCTATTAATGATATACCACAATACACACAAACACATGGCGCCTAAACCGTCCGCCTAAAATGAATACTGTCCGATAACCCGGTTTCATTTCACTTCACACCCACATTGGCATCACATCACAACGCACCGCCACCTGTCAATTGCTGTACCAGAAACATCCCGCGACCTTCACCTCTCATCCCAATAGCAGACTTGGGTCGGGGACGGAGTGTTCCTTTCGAACCTCCACCAGTGAATTGGACGGCAACTTTAGTTGGGGTGCCCAGTTGCTTCGTCGGGCTCAGACGGCCGCCGGTTACATGTTTAGCCAGAGCGGTGTCGGTCCCACCTGACAACCCCGTAAATTGGCGGGCAAGGGTTGTGAGGCCAGTGTGTTGAGGTAAAACGCGATCAAAGGCCGAACTGGCGGCCGGATCAGGCTCCCTAGACCTTGAAGGGGATGAACGCGTCGGGGATGCTTGTGAGGACCGTAGCTCGTGGGGAAGGAGTAACTGAATTTAGACCAATGGTCACACGAAGCCCTGAGAACGCGAATTGAAAGGGAACTTACCAAACAGTCCCGACACCAGACTCCCCCCGCGCCAGTGTCCCGTTTGGCAGAACTGTCCAGTTGTTTGCGACAACCTGGTTGACCATTGACCCTCCTACCACCACGCCCCTTTGCCTGCTTGCCACCGCAGACCAAGCACGACGAGTGCCATCGCTGACCCTGAGGACCTGGCACAACCCCACGTTCCATAGGTGATACACTCTGGGAGCATCCAGGGCAAGGTGTCGTTGTGCCAAAACGAGGCATAGGATTCGAGACGCTAGACGCAAATTGGAGGGGTGCTGAATATCGACTAGATAAGGGCGTCGTAGACGAAGGGGTCGAAGGCGAGTTTGCGGCTTCCTTGGAGGTTTGCGAGGGTGTCCCCGAATGCCGATGCACACTCAGACGGGGAGTTACGGGCACAGGCCTGTGAGAAACAGTTCTCTCTACTGGAGCACACTAAACGGGGATGAGCAAAGCCGTCCCGGTATGAGAATGAAACCTCACATTTAGGTGGCAGGCGCCTCTGACACCGCGTACGAAGACTGCACGGCCAGCTTCCTTTTCTACAAACAGACCGTTACAGATCCTGCATCTAAAACAATCCGCATGGTACGTCCTAGGGAGCGAGCCAGTGGAGGAAGGTTCGGGTACAGAGACGTATCTTCCGCCATGCGCCACGTCGAACAAAGGAAGAGTGCATTTTGCACACGTCGCGTCGGGGGATGGGGAGTGTGCATGGGCACGGCGAGAAGTCGGTAGCGGTACCTTTGTGGACACATGGAATGTTTCGCTGTTAAGATCCGAACGTCTAATGTTAGGAGTAGACTTGGTTGATCTTCCGGAGAGACTGGAAGGGGGAGACGAGGATGGAAGACTGAACAAATCCTCGTGTTCGCCAATTAAACTGGGGGGAGGAGAAGAGGGTCCGGAAGAAATTGTCGCCGTGTCCGAATGGTCGGAGGTCAGTGACGGGATTGATGCTGCAGAAGAAAGAGAGAGCATTGAATCTCGATCCGTTCTTATCGACGATGCGGAGTCTTTGTGACGAAGTAAGCGGAAGTCCGAGTAGCGCATTGGTGATTTGGTAGGAGTCTCTAACACATCCCCGTTGGGGCGCCCACCACGGGTTGGTGTAACCTGTTCACCTTTGTCCGGAGGTGACCTCTTCTGTTTCGGGTATTTCTTCCTTGCTTCGATACCGTCCGGCGTGGCCTTTGTTGGACCCTTTATCGTGCCCGTAGTGGGCCTCGGAGGAGCGGAGCTCAGCAGTAAGGGCGGGCCTACATCCTTTGGAGTCGAAGTGGGACGAGGGAGGTTGTTTGGGATGGGTGATGGAAGGGACGACGAAGAACTAGGTTGGGAAGTACCAGAACGTGACGCCACATCGGAAGGGAGGCCTATTTGATCCGGGTTCGTTTCAACAGCGGATTGGCGGCGTCGGATGCCAAGTACTTGCTCGAGTTCTTCGATAGTTGAACTGCCTTTTCGAGCTTTTCCTGGACTCGATGCTGAGGCTGACTTGGAGGACCCGCCAAAACTGTCAACACTCTCTTTGGAAACTGAGGGTCTGGACTTCCCAGGGCTATCGCGTCTATTGAGGCATGTGTCAAAGCACGCTGCGCAGGATGGGCGACCAAGGAGATCCACCATCGGACTATCGCCGATACTCTTGCCGCATCCTGAGCAGTGAAAGCACTTCTTGTGCCAAACCCGGCCAGCATTCTCGATGAACCCGCCCTCGGTTTTCAGGATTAACACGGGACGGGAACATTCGACACAAGTTCCGCGCGACCCACCATTCTGAGAGAAGCAAGAACGACACAGATAGCGCCCTCCAGAGGGATCTGTGGGATCAGGATATACGGTTGCATCTGGCGTGAACTGCGCGGAGCAGACATGGCAATGAAAGCTCTCCAACGTTTCCTTGGGTTGAAGTACTGAGCCGTAGACTTTAGAAAGTTCGGAGGAGTATGGGGATGAAATCACGTCGGGAGCTGATAAGATAGCATCCTCGCTGACGCTACTATGTTTAACGGGGGAGGAGGGGAGTGAGTTGGTCGCAGAAGCAATGTGTTCCGAGACACGAGAAGCGAGTGCGCCAGTGGCACCTTGAGAGTAATGAGATGAAGAAGGACGCTGGGGTACGACGCGTTTCGGAAGAGCAGATTGGTGGGTTGAGGTTTTGGCTACATAGGTCTGAGACCATCTGTCCTTGTTGGGGGCCTGCTCTGACCGTTTGTTCCACTGTATCACGGGAGCTTGAGAGAATTAAGGGCAGCTTTGGAGAAAGTAGGAAATAGAGAACGTACCTACGGGGAGACCCCCGCATTTATCACAGCGAGGGCCAGAGACTATATCACCACAGCGACGACAAAAGGCCATACCGGCAGTCAAGTTGAGTTTGGGTGGGGTGAAATTGAACCACCAGAAGGAGCGTGTTTGGTCACGTGATTTGGCTGTGTGATGTTGGTTTTGTTGGGTTTAATTGAGTCAGGTTCAAAGGGGTCCAATGAGGTCAGTCACGAGTTTGTTACTCAATTCAATCTCCCTCTCTCCTTCCTCTCCCCTTCACACCTCGTTTCTCAGATGACAAACCGGTCTTTATTGACAAGGGAACTCCTCGAGAGTATGAAGCGGTCGGATCTACAGAGGGTATGCAAGGTGCGTGTTGACTTCACTTCCGTCAACTCTAATCTACACGCGTTTAAACCTCACAGGAACGTGGCCTCAAAGCGAATCTCAAGACTGAAGCAATGATTGAACTACTCCTCGACTCTCCCCCGTTCGTGTTCGACCTACTTACCTTCCCTCCTTTCGCGGTCACTTACCCCATCTTTAGTTCACAATCCTCTCGTCGCACTTCACGCCAACGCCTCCCCTCGGCTCGCGGCGTCGTTCGACCACCTTCGACCCGGTCACGTTTACACTCGACGAGCACCATGATTATACACTCAGATACGGACGAGGATGAGACCCACCGTAACGTCAAACCCGAGTCTGAAGCTCCATCGGGTCTCCATCCCGGACCCATGACCCGGACCAGGAAGGCCCGCGATGCCCAGCTACGGTTGGGCATTGGGCGTCCCACCATTGCCGGAGGAAGTGGCCCCCGGACAGTGACCAGATCATCCGGCAGCGTTGCGAAGGGCGTGCAGTCACGGAGTAGTCGTGGCGCAAAACCCACGCCAGCGCCCATTGTGGAAGGTTTGTTAGACTTATTCATCCCCCCTGTCACTTGCCTTTCTCAGACCAATCTTCTGCCCCTTGTACAGGTCTGTACTTTTGTATCCCCTCGATGACAAGACAATTAAACTGCCCACAACAGGGACTCCAGAAGATGTACCACAACCACCGTCCAGCCACGGGACCCCTCAATCACGAACAATCGAGAATGGCCGTATTCGTAGAACCTCCACTATGGACACCAATACAGACCAAGCGGGTATCAGGCGAATTGTAGAAGAACAAGTGTGTTTTCTCTTATTAATCTCACTTCTTTCTCATACTTCCGTAGGTACGGCCCCTACAACGCACGGTTACATCGCTGCAGAGGCAACTTCAGCAACAGGCAGCGGTCCATTCTCGAGAAGTAGCTGCGCTAAACGACAGGGTGACGACAATAATGAACGAGTTGCGGGAGTTACATCGGCACGCCGAATCCATTCAACTCTTGAGAAGCTCCATGGAAAGACTACAGTCGGAATTGAGCCGCGCTCGACAGAGTCGGAGCTCAGAACCCCTGCATGACCCTACGAACTTCCCTCCTTCATCAAGCTCAGCGCCTGATGGCCATTCCAATCCGTCAAATGCTAGGTAAATAATAGATGCCCATGGCCTGAGCTTTTTGGTAATTCATCCTACGCACAGAGTGCACCGGCCAGTCGAGCCAACCAGACATACACGAGCATCCCAATCAAGCCCTGCATTCGAATACCCACCACCGCCCGCAGGATCACCAGCGAAACCCCCTTCCCGGGATGTACCGATGCAAACAGGCGTTTTGGGAAAGCGACAGCGATCTGCAGACGCCTGTGATGCCACCGAGACTGATCGGGAGGACACAACGGACAAAGAGTCTCGCACGGGTCTTCACCGTCAGAGCCGAAAGCGTGCAAAGATGGAACACTCGGCGGATGATGCATCCGAAGCACCTCTTGCAGGCCCTTCAAATACAGCAGCGCATGAACAACCAGAGAACATTACAATAAGGAATGACTCACCTTCTGAGGCGACAGTGTCAAGCCACCCCGAGGCTTCACGTACAACAGCAGCCTCGGTGCAACGTTCGAGTGACCGCGTGGTTGGTGACGTGATATTCACGGATCAAGATTTCGACTTTTTCGACAACCCGACTAACCTCCACCCAGCTGATTCGCAGTTGAATCCCTCGCAGGCAGAGGGGAATCAGCCTCCTTTTTCGTTCGCCTTTCCTGGTGTGGCACAGCCTGGGGGGACCTCGACGCCGGTTCCAGCTGGACCATTCCCCGATCGGTCGAGCTCGCCGGCTCTCAGCACCCTTCCGTATCCCGAACGACCGCATTCTCCCAGTCCTGCTCCAATTCCCCACCGGGCTGTCGCCACACGTTCGTCACAAAGCGACGCATATCGCCCCTTCGGTTTCCTACCTGAAAGCAGGAACCCTGGTTCCTCAGCTACGCATGGATCTGTGATTGATCCTTCCTCTTTACTCCGCACGCCTCCACACCCGTCCAACGACATGCCGAGCCTCGATTCAGATTCGACTGATGGCCGGCGGAGAGCGACCAGCAACGATGTGGGTGCGGGGTTAGGGATGACCTCGGTACCGAGCAGAGTTGAAGAGACGCCGGCAGCGCTGGTGCGACGCACGATGTATGGCACCGAGTTGGAAGGAGACACGAGATTCGGTGATTTTGGCGTCGAGGGCGTTGCCACTGGTTTCTGGACAGGAGCCACCAGGACAGGATTTTGATTTTGATCAGTGGAGTAGCGTTACCGATCCGATCAATCGACGTC
>Ga0307510_10002090_pt1 | contig 22574 bp, 18 predicted proteins | sample 12_EM_MG_FD_207224 | JGI IMG/M metagenome (GOLD analysis project Ga0307510, IMG submission 207224) | Populus trichocarpa ectomycorrhiza microbial communities from riparian zone in the Pacific Northwest, United States - 12_EM | ecosystem: Host-associated > Plants > Roots > Unclassified | place...
CTGAGGATACTACAATTGTTGTCCAATAGTGCTTATTTTTTAGAGTTATTATAATTGGGAAAACATTGAATGTCCCATCTACTTTAGTTTTTAGTTTTTATCATAATAATAATAATACAAGAAATAAATAATTGAGAGAAATGAAAACAAAATCTAAAATTTTGAATTATTTTTTAGATCAAATAAAAACCCTAATTTGTGTTTTATTTTTTAATAGTTCTCTTCTAATGATCTACTCTCATGAAAAGGGATTACAACCTCTTAAATAGGCTTTAAATTGACTTTTATAAGATATAACAATTGTAATTACAATTCAAAAAGAAAAATAATGTAAAGCTAAAAATTTTGAAATTAACTATAAAAATAACAAAAGCGAATAGTTGACCTTTGATGTTTCTTTTATTTCATGCTATAATCAAGGTTTAATCAAATGAATATGGACAATTCCAATCTCGAGAAGACAATAGGTTGAATGGTAATTTTTATCATTAAAAGTATTCTAGATTTCATTAAATTTCCCATGTCAAAATGGTCCCAATATTTAATTACCTTTTTCCATTATGTTTGAGATGTTTATTGAATTTATTTTTAAAATACTTTTTATATGTGCAATACTGAACCTCAGAATAAATTGCTGAAATACTCTAGAACCAAAATTTATCATTTCAATAAGAAAAACAAAACGCCAGTTGGCTGCCACTATAGATAACTATATTTCACACCTCACATTTGATTATGCACATCAAATGAAAGATGTTAATGTATAGCTAATCTTTACTCGAATCACCCTTAGGAGCTAACGTACTCTTTTAAATGACTAAGGTAGCACCCTCACCTTCATAGAAAATCTCTTTATTGTTTGAATCATAAAAAATAAGATCTTGATTGGTTACGTTTTTTTTCTCGTATTTTTTTTTATCAAAAGATGTTTGCTTGTGAAACTCTTTTGCTTATGGAATTCAATGAAATAATGCAACTATGCACCACATCTGTAACATCAAAATTCAAAACTAGAACTCTAGCTTGTAGTTTCTAGAGCAGCATGTTTAGTTTAACTAGTTGTCCACTAGTATTATAATCAACCCAAAACCTATTATTCTAGTCAGTTTGAAAACCTCTATTAGTTCTCCTAGTTTGCTATTTCTCCACAACTAGAGCCGTGTGATAAGCTTCTAAAACCATTCATAATCACTGCAAAATAAAAAAACACGTCTTGTATGGAGTGTCATGATACACTCAAGTATCACACCACCAATTTCTTCTCTATTTTTGACAAACCATTCCTTGCTATTAGTTGATAGAACTCATCAGTATACTCATTAAGACACTTTACCCCTTGCCTTAATATGTGGAGTCATTGGTACATGAGTTGAGTATATCCTAAAGGAAGAAAGTTACATTTTATCTTTTCCTAGTCATTAATTTTTAATGTTTTGTCTTCATATAGTCCTTTTTAGATATTCTCGCCGAGTATAAGCTTTCTTTTTTTAATCTAGTAGTGATCAATTTCTCCTTCATCTATTTTGAGATCTTTTTGTATTAAAGGTTCTATTCATTTCAAGCATCCAAATAATGAATTCCTTATTCTATAATGTTATTGAAAAATCAAGAAATTTAATATGAAATCCTAAGTCTCATGAAATTCATCATGTTCAAAAAGTTGCCTCCTCTGCTCCTCGTGCTTTTGAAAAGGATTTTCTAAATTGTTTGTGGATATATGATTACTTTTCTCATGATCTTTCAATTTTCTCTTCTTTAATCAAAAAGTTAATTCTAATAAATGTTGTCTCTGTAACTCTTTAATCATTTGTTCGTGGACTTTTTGCATCTAAATATGTCATAATTTGTAACTTTTTTCGGTCATGGTTTTTCTACTTTCACAACAAGATAATAGTAAGAATTATTGGGCTATAATATTAATTAACACAATTGAACCAAGTAAAAGGAATCAAAGAATAATGATCTTCTAATGGTATATTATTAAAATAAAGATTAAAACCTCTAAAATAATAGAACTTAAATCGACCTTTACAAGATAAAAATAATCAGAATTTTAAATTAAATAGGAAAATGACATTTAATTTTTTTAAAATTAACTAGAAAAATAACAAAAATTAATAAAACAATAGCTTCAGAGTTATGAACAGTTACATTAGATAGATCGGTTGGATTTGAATCTATTCATCTAATGAAAATACACATGTGCTAAACGCTACTTTTCTTTTGCTTCTTATGCATCCTTTCAACATCTAACTTGCTCAAAATTTACTTGCTATAGATAATTTTGGACGAAAAATTATTTGCCATGAAAAAATCCAATCGTTTTGTGATTTTCAAAATCTAAAACATTACTATGCTTATTTATTTTTTGGATTCATTTTCTGAGATTTTTTTTGAGAATATATCTTGTGAGATTTGAGAGTGCTTGGTAGTGTGGTTGTGGTTGCTTTTCAAATAACTTTTTGTGCCGAAAGATATATCAATGATATTTTTTTATTTTTTAAAAATTATTTTTAATATCAGCACATCAAAACGATGAAAAATATATAAATTATATTAAATTTTAATAAAAAAAATTTAAAATTTTTTAATAACGCAATTTACACCGAAGATAACAAATTATAGCAAAGAAGATAACAAATATAACCGCCTAGTAAGAGCTGACTTTTTTATATTGCCCCACAATAAATAGAGAGCAAAGCATGAAACGAAAGTTGACTGGCCAAGAAAGAAAGAATATCCAATGATGGGAGACACGCCTTTCATGCACGTTTGCTCGTTCTTTCTTTTATTTTGTTGGTTAAAGTTTGTAGCTAAAAGTCGCTGTCTTCCCCCACTTCTATTTCTTATCTCGTCCAGTTTTCAATTTTTCCTATTTTAAGTATTTTTTATTTGTCAATTCTTTTCTAATCTTGATCAAGCACCTTTTCTTCTTGTATTATCTTTATCTCTTCATTAAGGGAGATATTTGATCTGGGTTTTGATTTTTTGAGTGGAATTTGGGATTTGTTGTTAATATTGGGGCTTTTTTTTATGTTCTTTTGTAAAGTTTGTTTCTTTGAGCCAAATTAATAGATGAGTTTTTGAAATCTTCAACCTTTTTGGAATTGGGGCATTGGAGATTTGTGTTTTTCAGGGAATTTTGATATTTGAAGGAGAACTGGGTAGCTTGAAGGTTGTAGTGTTCATCCTGGTGAAGTAAATACGATGTTGTTGGAAATTGATTTGGGAATTCATTATCGTATTATTGGATTGGTTTCTCGAAATTCACGAGATCTTTAACTAACCTATGAAGTGTCACATTCATCTTCTTGTGTTTTTTTTTTCCTCGAGCGAGTAGTTGAAGAGACTCCTTTTTAATTCTTTCATTTGGGATTTGGATGTCGACAGCAGTCCTTTTCTAATCTCTCTCTCAAAATTCACCAGAGGTATTATGAAATGGTCAATGAGATAATGACTGTTGCAACCAATTCTTTGATTTATTTTCGAGTTTTGGATTGTTGTTAGTTGGATAGTTACAAGGAATTCCCCCCCTGTTGTTTATGTTATATCATGTTTATACGAGGGTTGTAAATAGTTTGGGGGTTGAGGATAGAAAAGTTCTCTTTTACTGTTTGATTTGATTAAGATCAAGGGAGATGTATTCGAGCTAGAAAAAACAATCTTGATTCTTCCCCAAATCATGAAATTCTTTAGCATCATTGGCAATTCATTTGGTTGTTCTGCTTCTGGAGAGCGTTTGGTTTCGGCTGCAAGAGATGGGGATATTCAAGAAGCCAAGGCCTTATTAGAATACAATCCAAGGCTTGCAAGGTACTCAACGTTTGGTGTTCGAAATTCTCCACTCCACTACTCTGCAGCTCAGGGTCACCATGAGGTATTTTCTAGTTATATCTTTTATATTGTGCAATTATTCGAGTCTTTCTGTTGTGGTGACGGTGATTTTACCTGTTTTTAGATAGTTTCTCTCTTACTTGAGTCCGGAGTTGATATCAATCTGAGGAATTATCGTGGTCAGGTAATTTCATCGTACTTCAATGAAGGTTCCAGGTTTATTTGTTCGTTATTTTAGCTTTTATTTACTTGAACCAATCATTCATATAGCTTTTAGGTATTTTGAGAAACTTCTAGACAGGTTAGCTTCTCTATGAAATAATAAAATATCGCGTTCTTTTTAATTTGTGTGCATAGACTGCTTTGATGCAAGCTGGTCAACATGGTCACTGGGAGGTTGTGCTGACTTTGATGCTTTTTAAAGCCAATGTATGTAGTTTACTTTCAAGTCAACTGGAACTTGTTTGATTAACCATGAATAGCTTACAAGATTTGGGAACTAGGAATGTGACATTTGTGGAGTATTGGATTTTAGATTCACAGAGCAGATTATCTTAATGGGGGTACTGCACTTCATTTAGCTGCTTTGAATGGTCATTCTCGATGTATACGCCTCCTCCTTGCAGACTACATACCCAGCATTGCTGATTGTTGGGATATATTGAGTAAAGGCTCAAGGGACAATGGATCCATCTCCGAGTTTGATGGAAGGTAACTATGAGCTCCCTTCGCACTTCTACAATCTCTTTTCCATTATTATGATTTTATTTGCTGAGTTGTGCCATTTGTTTGCACCAGTGCTCTTCGCGAGGTTATCAATAGACCTGCTGATGGAGGCATTACTGCTTTGCATATGGCAGCACTGAATGGGCATGTTGAAAGTGTACTGTTACTCTTGGACTTGGGAGCTTCAGCTTATGAGGTCACTGTGGAAGATGGAACTACTATCGATTTAATTGGTGAATCCTCGTTTTACCTTAACTGATGATCACTTAGGCCAACTAGCTGTTAATTTTAGTTGAATAGCAATGGCATTTTTTTAGTTCACAACTTAAACAGTGATGCCATTCTCTACCTTTGCCATCAATGCTAATTAATTTCTCCTGCTCAGTTTCTCACAAGGAGACTAAGACATTTCTTAAAATGGAGGTCATTTAATCAATTTGTTTTCAGATCACTGTTGCAACACTCAGTGAAACCAGTATACAGAGGAATTGAGTTATTTGTATCCAAATTGAAATATACTAATTGACATGGTTATCAAAATGGCAAATCAACTTGTGGAATTCTATGGTTTCACTATCCAGAAATGATCAAGTCAATTGGTCATCTCAGCTAAAACCTTGTTTTGGACCTATTGACCCAGCAAAAGGGTGTTAGATGCTCTTTTTGTGAGTTCCAATTCCAACAAGTTTTGGAAATTCTTCAGTTTCATCTGGGAAGTCTCGAAATTTGAAAAGATTTTTGCAAAGTTTTGACTTTGCATGTCTTCATTGAGATCTGAATTGTTATTTTTTTTTTCTTTAAAAACTGGTTTAGGGTTTTTCTTTTATAGGAAAAAAGAAATGAAGCTTCATATCTTTTTTCTTCCCTTCCAAGCAAGTCTCTCACTTTTTTCTTACACTCTTCTTCTTTGTCTATCTTGACATTGATAGCTTATGAATTTGACATACTTGAAGCCTCTTGATAGCTTCTAATTCCCAGTAACTTTATTAGGAAAGTTAGAACACTGAGGAAGTACTGTTTTATGTTTGTGTTTTCTACCTGGTTTTTTTTATTGTGTTGTGGTGAGAGCCAATGCTGTTACAGGTTATAGCATTATTACAATTTCAAATGTTCTCTAACATCATGAATATTAAACATGGTTAGCAACTATGCTAGTGATTTATTATAATAATCAGAACATTATGTATAAAGATACTATTATTTGAAAGTCACATTTATTCAAAACTAATTTCACATTGTTTGTAAAATCATGTGTTTTTATGATAGATTTTCTAGACCCCCACCATTCCTAATGAATAATCAAATCTTAACAACCTCAGTATTAATCAAATCATACATTTTATTGCCTTTTTTGTTGTTGTATTTAGATGATAAAGATTGTCTCATATGGCAACTTTGTGACAGAGATCAGACAGAAGATGTTAAAGCTTGATTAAGGGAAAGTCTCATTGAACATTTTCTTACTCTCTGGAGAGAGAAATAGCTCAATTTTAGTTGCATCACTAAAATCCTAATTTAATGACATCATTTGGTTATCAATACCCTATTGTACTGTAGATCTGGAAGGCTAGGTCCTACTGTTTTGGATAAGACCGATTTACAGAACAGGTAGGTCTCTCATAGTGTTGTAAAAAATATAGGCACGGAGTGAATACCAATGGCACACCATTATTCTGAGCTGAATTGTTTAGCTTGCAATACCATCTATTTAAATGTGTATCCCCTGTTGTCACTTTCCAGGTGCTGGAAGCACGGCTCTTCACTATGCTGCATGTGGTGGAAATCCTCAATGTTGTCAAGTATGTTTACAATCCAAGAAGAAAATTGTGAAACCGAAAATGAGTTACGTGTATGCTGAATCTTTATCATGTTCATATGTGTTGTGATTCAGATTTTGATTGCCAGGGGTGCCAGTTTGACTGCTGAAAATGCAAAAGGGTATGCTTCTAACATCTTTAGTTCTCCCATATGTTCAATATACATAATAATACAGTGATTTGCAAGTGGAATCTCTTTGCATCTTGCAGCAATGATACTTTTTACTTCTTTTCAACTAGGTATAAAAAATCCAAACAGTTAAAATGTTTTCCTTTACCGGATGCTATTTTGTTCAGCCCACTTACATAGTGTTTGTGCCTAGAGAGTAGGGTGGGGAGCAGAATTCAGGATTTTTTAATTGGTTTAGGATGTAATGATTTTGGGTTGGAAACCATTGGGCATGTCTTTCAAATAAAACCATCTTAACAAATTGGCATTGAGATTATATAGGATAAGAATTTAATGGTCATAAAACTGAAAAATCTCAGGGCAGACTAATGTGACCATGGAAGAGTTGACACTGATGTCAATGTGACATCGGGTGCTGACTAAATGAATTTTAGACGTTGTAATATACTGCTTTCCCCTTCCTTTGTTCCTTGAAACCCTTACTAAAACTAAAATATGAAAAGTGCCTATTAATGAGTTTAAATCAATAACATCTTTACTAATGAAGAAGGGAAATATTTTAGAAATTTCACGGAGTATACTTTGGCTTCTGGGTAAATTGTTTCTTTGGAATATGTTAGGATAATCAACCTTTTCTGGGTCCTCCCCTTTTAATGTAATTTCCCTTGGGACTTCCTCTACTCACGTGTTCTTTGCAAAATGATAACCGCTGTTAGAATGTAGCCTGGGCTTTGCCAATGTCAGTCATGTGAGGATGAGCACTCTTAAGAAGAATTTATTGGTTGCTTCACCTTATACACCTATGTGCCTTGTGTTGCATTATATTTACATGACCTTGGGAAATAATGATGATTTTCACTAATAGTAAGATCAGAATCTTTGATTGATCTCTACTTAATATAAAGTCCACATGCTGACATTAAAATACATCTCAAGCGTAACATAATTAGTTTTTAAGATCAGTAAAATCTGGCATTCGAATCATTCCATTTTGGAATTAAGTCATTTCAATAATGAATCTGTACTTTAAAAGGCAGGGATTAGCAAATGTTCTGTACTGTTGGATGTTCATTTGCCCCATTATTGTATTGATTCTGGTGAGATAAACCATATCATTGTGTTGACTTACCTCTGGTTTTCTTTTGTTTTGTTCAAGGTGGACTCCTCTGATGGTTGCTCGTTCATGGCACAGAAATGAACTTGAGGTGATTCTTACCACACAGCAAGAAAACCAGTCTCAAATATGTCCTTCTCCATATGTATCTATTCCCTTTATGAGCATTGTCAAAATTGCCAGGTAAATACAGTTTGTCATATTTTGTTGCAAACTTTACAGTAATGCATTGACATATGCTATATTCTGTGACTTGCTTCCTCGAAGTATAATAGCCCTTGAATCTTACACTTGTGTCTAAACTACAAGGTCTTCCAAAACTTCCTGGGAAACTATGTTTCACTTTTAGTCTCTTTTTGTGTGATAACATCTTGCCTGGCTGATAATATGGCTTTCAATGAAGTTCCAAATTAGTAACTGCTATGAGGGTGACTTTTGCAAAAATGTGGACCCCTAGAAGCGCTAAAGGATAATAGTTTTGCACATGATGTTAAACCACAACACGTGTTGTGGAACTCTTCTAGTTCAGATTGAGTTCCATGTAAGAAATCGCATATACCATGAAGTTTTCTTCATGGTCATTTTGAGGCTAGGCGTCTCATTTACATTTATGTCAACTAATGGTTTGTTTCCAAGCAAAATGGTTAATTCCATAATCATGGAATGTTAAGCTATCCTTTGTTGGGATCATTTGCAGAGAATGTGGATGGAGGAACAATGATTCCCTACCTACATGTGATGATACATGTGTTGTTTGTCTGGAAACAAAATGCACAGTTGCGGCAGAAGGTATGTTACTAACAATTGCTAATGGTTTCCACTTTTCTATTATGTTCTTTATTGCTTGCTTTAAATTTTATGGAACTAATATTGTCAAACTGAAATTGTGAAAGTAAAATTATGGAAAACAATGGGGTAAATTGATCATGTAGCTTGTTGTCTATACCTCTTCTGGAAGCTATTGTCTAGAGCAAATGACAGACGTTCTTTGGCTTGCAAAGTAAATGTTGTGGGTTTGAGACCCAAGAGCTATCACTTCATCAAGAAAATCTGGAGGGTAGAACTTCATTTTTTGGTCGAATTTTATTTATTCACTCTTAATTTTTTTCAGTTTTGTCACCAAAAGATGGAAACATGGAATCTTAAAATTTTTTCTCTTAGTTTCACTCCCTCATTTATGTGTTTCATCAACATAAATGTAGGCTTTTTGTCTCACACATAAATAGATGAATATGGAACTGAATAATCATTTTACGCACCAAACCTCCAGAATTTTCATGGGTATTATTTTTATGAAGAGCAAGCAAATCAAACTGTCATTTCAACCTTTAGGACCATCACCTCACTTTTCCAGGGTTGTGTTTCTGGATTCACCCAAGTGGTGGTGAGAGTTGGATGCTTGGTGCTATTTTTAGGCTTAGTAAAGAGTGATGTTCGGGTGCGATATTATAGAGCAGTAGTGGCAGATAGAGATAGGGGTGGTCTGTTACGTTCATGTATGTTATTGGTGGTTGTTAGGATTAAATTTATTGAGGCTATAGGTATATAACTAGAGAATCACTATGACAATCAACTAAAATCTATGGGAAAGAAAACAAAATTTATATGCATGGCTATTAAAACTCAGCATGTACAATTCATCCCGTAAAGCATCTACAAGGAATGTCTTTCCAGGTAACAGAAAAGTCTTGAGTATGACATGTTTTAATAGCATACTCACTTTTTTTTTTTCAATCCTGGTGTGATATCATTGCATGCCATTCAATAATCAGTGCAGTATTTCATGTATAACATGGCCATTCAGGTGGCTTTTTCCTGGGTACTTGTAAACACCTTTCATGGGTTCCATTGCTTTTATCTATTGATCTTTACAAATTACATTTTTTTTAATTCCACGAAAGTCTTCCTGTTTGGAGTAGTTCCAAATAGTTATGTGATTTTTGACAAGCTCATGAAGTTTGTGTATTTTATGTCACCAAAATAATAGCTGAAATCTGAACCTGTAACTGATGCCAAACTATATATTCTCAGTCTGCTCCTTGTGTGCTTCAACTGAATAATCCTGTCATTTATAAAACAATATGTTGTGCAGGCTGTGGACATGAATTCTGCACAAGATGTGCTTTATATCTCTGCTCTACAATCTGTATCTCAACTGTTGCTCAAGGTCCAACGGGGTCGGTTGCCTGCCCTCTCTGCCGGCATGGCATAGTTTCATTTGTCAAGCTTCCAGGAACAAAGCCAGTGGTTAAAGCTATTGCCAGAACAAGTTTATCTCTATCATTTTGTACATGTACGGGTGAAGAACCAGATTTCCCTTCAATGACAACCCCATTTCGCAAGCCTGATTTCCAGTGCACCAAAATTTCCCCTCCATCTTCATTCCGTTCTTTAAGTTGCCAAAAGTTCCCATCTATGAATTTCAATGCTAGCCGTTGCATGGGAGCTTCAGATACAACTCCTTTAGTTCCATGTACAATTGATCTGAACCCGCGTGAACGCGAAGTCAGGTGTTCGAGATCAAGAATTAGACGATCAACCTCTAACCCAGAGCGCAGAAAGTCTTGGTTATCTGCGCTCAATCAGTATGTAACTACAGGAACTGGGTGCTAATTTCCTTGTTAACCTATGATGATTATTTTTCCTGCCGTTTTGTCCATAATTTTGGTTGGCAGTGATTATTGGGCTGTAAATTTGGAAGAGAATCAGCAATATCTACAAATGAATCGCATTGATATTATTGCTTCATCATGTCTTACATTACAGGACACTTAAATTTTTGTTGCTTGTTGCCTGGAAGATGATAGGGTGGACCAAAACATTGGAACACTATGCGAGTAAATTGAAAGTATCGCAGGTTACTCATCAAACTGGATTTCAATTAACAAGGACTTGGTTATCTATATTATAGTATTAACTTTTTTTTTATCTTGATCATTATTGTTCTGCCAAAAAAAAAATGGGGTAAAACGAACAGCAATAGGGCTCCTTTGTCTGCATCAAATGGGAGGGCGTTGCCAGTTTGAAGGGTGATTTCTTAATGAATACGGTAGGTATTTTTCTTTTGACCATATACTTGTCTAATTGTTTGCGTTAGGTTGTGGTTTTTTTTTTTTTCAGTCTATGAATATAGAATTTAGTTCTATGTATTTATTTCATTTTACTTTATTTACACAGAAAATTTATGAAGGTTAAGTTATTTTCATGATAAAATGATGAACAACATATCTTTAACATGTAACATAATAATATTTTTTTAAAGAAACTAGCTAGATATCTATGTGTCGGGGGCAAATAACTTTATTTTTTTTAATGAATGTTTTCCAAAAAATTTTGTAGTCAAAATTCTCTCTTTTTATTTATATATTTCTTGTTCTTCTTATATTTTTTTTTTAAAAAAAACAACAAAAAAATAATATTTTGATAATTTTATGTGACTATATGTGAAAATAAGTTGATAATCTTTATGTGATATTTTCTAACTACCTTTAACTGAAATATAAGGTCCAAGTTTTTTAACTCTCAACACCAGATTTTCAATTTATTTTAATATAAAAACACCAAAAACATATCATAGAAACCTCTATAGTCCATTTTGAATCCCAAAACACACTCTAATTAGTATTAAAATTCAAAATTAAATTAAATTAATTTTTTTAGATTTTAATCTACTTTTTAGACATGATTTTAAGGTTCAAACCACTTTCATTAGATTTTTATCTTCGAGATGAACTTGGTGACACCAATATTGGCATTTTTTGTGGCCAAAATATGGATGCTCAAAAGGTTTATCTCTCCCCTCGCTCTACAACGCCCGTCTCTCCTCCTTTAACTATGAGAAACTAAAATGTGATAGAAATAAAGTTTGAGAACTAAAATGTAAAATCTGAAAACTATAAATACCAAATTGTAAAAAGACACGTCCAATGAATAACATAATAAATAATAATTTATGTGTATGAACACTATAATGAAACATAAAAATGCCCCAAGTGTTTTTTAATTCCATGGTTAATGATATGAAATTGGCTCAAGTAACCAAAAACCAATCCCATCATAATCCCTAATTCCTGCTCATTTCAAAAAAATAAAAAAACACACTAAAAGAAGTAACATACAACATTGGGGCATCATAATGGGAAGGACCACATGCATCGAACATATCTCATTGAATGTATTGTTGCATTTAAAGCATTCAACTACTAGCTAGTTGCAAAAAAGATGGTGCTAACCTTACATAAACATATGTATTTACGAAGAATATGCAGGGAATCATAAAAAGTATTATATGCATAGTGCATAGATAGTGTGTGGCCCACGTTCTTACTCCTTGAAACTAAAAATAATACATTGAGGTGGTAGGAGTTGAGAATTTTTCATGCTACTAGTTTGAGGCCAAATAATTTTTTGAGTTCAAAACATAGAAGAGAAAAAATAATAATAATAATGTAGTATGTTTGAGCACTAGCCCAAATGCACTGCAAATTTATTTTTTTTAATACACGCCATCATTTGCCTTCTTAAGTCAAACATGTTTGAAAAACTTAAGTAGAAAAAGCATAAGAGAAAAACATTTATAGTATAAATTATAATTTTGTGATCATAAAAATGTTACCTTTTTTAATACGTTTGAATGTCTTCCATTTTGGCCATACTTGTAGATGGCTTTTTATTAATGTTCTTATAAAAGATAAGAGAGTTTCAATTGTCTTGCTTATCAAGAGAGATAGTCTAAAAACAAAAATGAGTATAAGAGGGATCAATGTATGTTTTCAGGAACATGTTTTAACTGGAAAGGTCTTATCAATAATCACAAAGATTGGAGAAGGATCCTTGATCATTTTAAATATAAATGGTCACGAAGGCCTAGAAAAGGATCTTTAAATTTTTTTGGAAACACATATAAAGATTTAATAGAAACACGTTTGGAGACATGAACATCTTGCCATAAAGATTTTTATAGAGAGACATTTAGAGATTTTAAAGGGGATTTTTGTTAGAGACATTATAGACATGGAGTAAAATTATTGCTTTTATTAAAAAGTTTAAAAGATAGAGATGTAATTCAAAAGATATCATGACATGTCATCTTCATAATGCTTGTGTTAATCCTATTATTTCTCTATTGAACCTTATAAGAAGTATGAGATGTTCAAACATGTTAAAACTACCAGAGTAAATGAAGCTTGATGATCGAATGCCAAATGTTAATGAATTATTGGATTGTTGGGAGATGTTGTCTTTATAATATCAGACTAACTTTCAAAAACAATAGGGAGATATAACTTAGTTGCTCAAAATCTAGATACAACCTCATGTTTTCAGGCTATGATAAGATTTTAGGATCTAGAATACAAGAGTTTCACTTTTGATATGGTGGACATGACTCTCACTTTTACGGAGTATAATTCTCTTTTATATTGTCTAAAATTTGACTTAGTGCACTTTTATATGCCAAGAGAGAAGGTTCCATTAAATTATACCTAGTTGACCAAGATAGGCTGTAAGATAGTGCATGAAAAAATAACCAAACGAGGTTCTAGTCAGGGTTGGTTCTATAACACATTGAAACATATATTTAAAAAGAGGTTGTATGATGAGAAAAATAAGACTTGTTTGAGGATTTTGACTTGCGTATTTATGGTCTAATTCTTTTTCCATCGGCAAATAGGATGATTGAATTTAAGGCTGATAATGTATTCAAGAGTATGGTTGCTCTTAAGATTAATCTAGTAGTTGCAATATTAATAGAGACATTTTCATCTTTGAATCATTATAGAAAAACAATCACTTGAGATGTTGTTTATAATTGTTATTTGTTTGGACAATGAGCCATATAGTAGAATGAAAGATATTTGGAACATTGTGGAATTTGTACTACAATTTAGAGAAATTGATTTAGCATCTATTAAAAGAGTTAGGAAGGACTACTTGCAAGATTAATTTTTTAGCATGAGAAAATCTTCATTTCTTTGGAAAACACGATATGCTTCCTATATTGCATATTATGGTGATTACTTACGGGTCCCATTGATGAGAACTCAATGTTGCATCAGTTATTGACCTAACATGGTCATGCGACAGCTTGGATTTGAGTAATTCATTATGAGAACCACAAGTTTGCCTCAGTTTTACAAAGAGTTCAACACTTTAAGAAATTTAATAAAGCTAGTAATAAGAGCTTAGAAAGACCCTGGTGTGGTCAAGATTGCTAAAAGAGTTGATGAAAGGGTTACTGCTAGATATTTGTTATGGAAAAAGACTAGAGGAAAAGAGTATTAGATTCCACCCTTTAAGGGTCTATAAAGATTGATGGCTTAGATCTTGGAAGATGTTTACTAGGAGATATGGGTACAATAAGAGTTTTACAATTCAAGCCTAAATTTATAATTGGAGGAGCTAAGTGCCAATAAATGAAAGTTAGGGGCAAATCTTACAGCTTGAGAGTAGACACTCGCCACTATGAAAGAGAAAAGGATGATTTGTCGACTCAGCTGCAACAATGTAAACATGCTCTTAAGGAACTTTAAGTAAAACTCAACATCATGGCATAAGCTAAGAAGGAGCAAGATTATAGGGTAGCTGAAATGATACAGGTAGCATTCACAATTGAGGAAAGAGTTGTGGAAAAAGAAAAGCCAGATATCAAATGTTAAGTTGTCTAGATCAAGATATATGGATTGGAGCAGACGAAATAGATGCTTTAAGAACAATGCCAATAGCAAGCTTAGTTGATCACACGATTAGATGACCATCTAGGGCAGTTAGTTACCTAGCAAGATGAGTTTGTCTTAATCATGCAAACTCTAATAGATGAGAGAGAAGTTTTAAGAAGGGAAGCACAACATTAGACTTCTGAAACCATGTGCTATCATATGCATACTGAAGATGGCAATAATTATGCCATAAGATTGAGAGGCATAACTCAACAGGTAACATAGGGTCAATCAATTTTAAAAGAGAAATCCTACACTATTTTGGTTAGATTCAAGATTACATTAATAAGGTTGCAGTGTATTCTAATTCAAGGTTATGAAAAGAATGAGAAGAGTAATTTTGTTTAGGACAACAATTTTCAAAAATAGTTTGTATTATATTAAACTTATAAACTATTGTTTCAGTTTAATGAAAAGATGACTTATAAACTTATAAAATAGTTTGTATTACATTCATGAAAAGATGTTTTATCACACCTTTAGATATTCTTTAGATATTCGATGAATTGCTTGATATTTGAGAAATTTTTAAGCCAAAATTCTCATGAGTTGGTGTTCTCACTAAAAACTTTTTAAGAAAATTTAACCTAGTTTATCCTTTAAGTTTTAATATAATAATAAAAAAAATTCAAACAATAATAAAAATACATACCCGAGCTCTTTACATTTTATTTATATTTTTTAGCGTATGCATACAACTTGGTCCATGAAAAAATATTGATAATCCTCCAAAAGTTAAACTTCCTCTATAATGTAGATCTTTTAGTTTTTTTTTTTTCCATTTCTAATCTAATGATACAATAAAACAATGTTGTTTTATTATAATATGTTTTTTAGCAATATTATAAATGTCTAATGTATTAAATTAATATTTTTTTTTCTTTTTATATATTGCATATCATATACACTAATTTATTATTTCATATATATATATATCAATGTATTAATGTCTATATGAAATTATTTAAGAGAAACGAAATGCAAGAAAAAAAAAAGAAGACCGAACAGTTCACTTACAGACTTCAAAGCTACAAAAAAAAAAAAAAAAATTTAAGGACGGAGTGTAAGAGAGAAGCTCAGGATAATCCACTCCAAAAAAATAAAATTAAAATTAAAATGGCACTCCTCTCTTCTTCTCCTTCCCTCTCAATAACTTCTCCAAATTACCGTTACTACCCTTCCCGTCGACTTTGCCTCTACCCAATCTCAGCCACACGCGTAGTCACTCCACACCACATCGACAAGTCGTCTCTTACAATCTCCGAAACGTCGTCGGAGGACCAACTGTGGGCCGCCGCGTGTCTCCGTGTACGTTCCTTCCACGAATTCAAGCCTTCCACTTTCGGTATCCAAGTCAGTCTTTGATTTTCTCTTTGAATTAGTAAATTTATTTTTGAATTTTGTGTTTGGTTGCCCACAAAATTGAAACTGATTAATAATTGTTAGGATCATAAAAGATACCTAGCAGAGCGTGAATTCGAAGCTTTAAAAGAACGAATTGCTGGTAAAAGAACCGGTTTTAATAGAGTTTCGTGTTTAAACGCGTCGCTTCCGTTGTCACAGTTGTTGAGCTTGCCTGATGATGATTTATGCGCGCAATGTAAGGTTTGTTTAATTGATTTTATTATTATTATTATTATTATTATTATTATTATTATTATTATTATTATTACTGTCCGTGTTAAATTTGCAAGTGATAATAATGTTGTCTTTTTTTTTCTTCTTCTTCTAATTTCTAATTTTAATTAATTGTAGTTTAGTGAGAATGGAGAAGATAGAGTGGTGGTGGGGACACTTGATGTAAATCAAAGTATGAGTCTTCCTGATGAAATTACTGGAATGAAACCTGAGGTAATTTTTTTTTTAATTTCTTTAATTGTGGATTATTATTGTTCTTATCTTGATTATAGACATTATTATAAATAGGCAGATTTGGGGGTGTTCAATCTATAAAAATAATAAATAAATAACTGAATTGCTTAACCCCAAATCAGAAATTAATTTTTCTATCTGTGTGCATTCTTTGTTTGCATTATATATACTTACATTACTTGTCTGGAGTAGAGCATTTATTAGGCTTTCCTCTAGTTTCTCTAATACACGGTATTTTTTATTTTTTTTTGGGTTTTCTGGTGCTTAAATGGTCATGTTTTGATGTTACTTTCACAAAACATTTCCTTCGATGAAGATCAAGTATGATTGTGAGGGAATGCTAAGTGGGCTGTATTTTCCTTGATCGACACATTTCTATTCTTTTTTTTTTAGTTTAACGTGGGTGTCCGGGCCAGCTTGCGCGCACCTCGACTAATCCCACGGGCCCTGAAGTTAACGACACATTTCTATTCTTGCTTAAATGAAAACTTGTTTAACTACTTGCTGTTTACATCTGGTTTGGTTTCAATGTCTCTCCTTCCTTGCTTCATGCTTTCGATATTGTTCTGTATTTTTTATCAATTTGGTTCATGAAAAACTGTTCTTTTTTATATCCGCCCAAGAGGCCAATACACAGTGTACTCGTGATCGCTTGTTTTTGAGATCTTCTCTTATTTCACCAGTTTTTTCAGGAATGCTAACACAGCTGTAATTGCTTTTGTTTAATGTTATCTGAAAAAGTAACTTTTCAAAGCTTTCCAATCTTTTTCTTGTAGAATAGTGTAGTATAATACCACAATCCCACTATGTGAACACCATCTTTATGGATAGTACTTAGGAGTACTGTGATATAATTTCTGATCAACCTGGCATGATTTCCTTGGACTTTGACACGCCCATCATGAATTGTTCCTGGCCAGTTCACGCCCAGACCTAAGGCCTGATTACTTTTCTTGTGCATTCCTGGATTGAACAAACCGTAGCTCCAGTTTTGAATACTTTGCTCAGTAAGGTTTCTTATGGTTAGGCCAGGCCAAGAGTCATCTCTCTTGTGAAGAATAGCTAGAATGAAAATTATTCTAATGTGTGTTTTTTATTGGAAATGTATGAATTTCTTTCCCCAAATGTTTTCTGAAACAACAATTATATAAACAATGACAAGAACTTAAAAATAAACTACCACTCATTGTTGCACCCCCAGTATTTATTAGTTTGACAAGGGTTCTATTATGTTGTGAATTTTGAAATATTGTAGTGGTTTTCCATGTTGCTTCAACAGGGTATTGAAGGTCAATTTGCTAGGGGATACTTGAGCAATGTATGTGTTGCCAATGAACTTCATAGGAATGGATTGGGTTATGATCTTGTTGCAAAGTCTAAAGCAGTTGCTCAGAAATGGGGTAAAAACTTGTTAAGTCATTTTCAGAGCAGCCATACCTTCTCTAATCTTTCAGATGCAGTACATGCACATTGCTACATGATTCTCTACACATAGAAAACAAAGGAAGGGGAAAACCGGAAAATAATGCCAAAAATGAGATTGATGTATGTTTGAGAATTGAAGTACCGAATGTGATATTTGCAATTGCTCTATATCGTTGCTGATTAATAATCTTGAATAGGCATTACCTGGATACAGATGTAACTAAGGCTCACGCCTATACTTTCCATCTTGAGTATCGTGCTTTAAATTTCATTGAGATGTTTTTGCCTCTTTCCGAATTCTCTACTAGCTTGTTTAAGTTCTGCTTATGAATAATTTAGTTTAGTTTGGTGAATTATTTTCAGGCATAACCGATCTCTATGTCCATGTTGCTGTCAACAATGAACCAGCAAAACAGTTATACATGAAAAGTGGTTTCGTCTATGAAAATGACGAGCCTGCATGGCAAGCCAGGTTCCTTGATCGGCCACGGAGGCTTCTATTATGGCTTGGTCTCCCAGGTAACCAAAACTGGTGATGGGGTTGATGATGTGCCCTACTTGTTTAATCTTCATATCACTTGATGAAATTCTTTTCCGTGGTGTCAGTCAATGTTAATAGCATTTAAACACACCTTTTTTCTCCTTCTTTTCACTTTAAATTTTAATTTGTAAAGCATTTGGTAACAAGGTGGTCAGAGGAACTGGTATCAGTGTGACAACGAAAAATTATGATTATATTATTGAGAAGGTGTTTGAGCTCAATGACATTTGTTTTCCATGACATTAATATATTGATTATATGAGATTATTTTTCTCTTCACTGCTCTCTATAGTTGATTACAATTCGACGAGTCAACAAGATGTTAAAACATATTTGTAGGTATATGCATGCATGCCGTTCTCTTATAAACTCTAACGAGTGAACCTCCAAAATTTCCTCATCTCTCTATTACCTTAGGGAAGCTACTATGCTTCTCACCCACCTTTTACAGGTGGTTTGAAACTGTTACTGCCCTTTTGGGAAGCAGGATTAGTTGCTTTTTGGAAGCTTATATTGTTTGCCATTTTAGCTAGTTTAGGTCTCCCTTGGTCTTGAATTAATAGACAGCCGCAGGAGGCAGCAGTGATGGCTGAATCATTTATGGACTGGGCTTAGGGTCCGATTTGTCTCCTTTTATTGGATCTTTTAGGTTCAATAATTGTACCATTGCTGTGTAGTGTTCCCCCTTGATTTGTTTGGCCTCTTGGTGGTGTATCATCGAACCAAGAAAATGTTCCAACGAGGTTAACCTCTCTCAACACCTGCAAATCAAGCATTTTCTCTGATAGCCTGCATATTTCCCTTTTCTGCTGTAGCTCGGCATGCCCTTCGGAGCTTATTATGAAACCGAGTGCAAAGACAAACTGTTTGGGCAACTAGTAGTGCAAGACAATAGAGGTGCCAAGCAAGCACTAAATTGGCACTACTATGATGATTATTGCAGTGTTCTTCATTAAATTATAATAATAACTAATCTCTCAGAAATCTGCTCTCGTCATCATCATCAAAGCGGATCTTAGCTTAAAGTGTCATTTTCATATTTTCCAGTTACCAGTTTTTATACATTAAAATAAGAAGAAAAAAGAAAAAAAAATCATCTTCTAAGCATAAAAATGATTTAATACCAAAAATAACAAAAAAAAAAAAAAAAAACTAAACAGAGAAGTTTGAATGACTGTACTTTACAAGGATATCTGTTGCTGTACAACCAAGACTGAGTATCTTTCAGTGGTTTCCATTGAAGCGAGCAGATTTCCAATAACACCAAGCTCTGGGTACTCGTTCATATAATCAAGACCTGCTGTTTGTATTGTTTCCACATCTTTGCTTCTCCCAACAATAAAGAGGTCATATTTATCGAGGATTGATCGGATTTTCTTTGAAGTTTCCAGTCCATCGCTTACCGTCTCCTCAATGTATTTCACTTCTCTATGCTCTATAGAGCCAGGCTTAATATTCCTCAACCTCTCAGAATCTTGCATTTTCTCCCAATCAGATTTAATCTCACCAGTTGAGAGAACGAAATGGATTATTGTTAGGCTAATGTTTCTGTGCTGAGACATGCGTTCAGCCAACACCCGAGCTTCTCGATCATCTTCGCCTCCGAAGAACATCAGAGCAACAAGTAGGGACTGCTCTCTTGATGAGTCCCTGGAAATGGAATTTACTTGATTACCATGGTCGATGAGGATCCCCACTGAGCATGGTGCTCTCTCAAGGACACAACAATTCAGTGTCCTAAATCTAGAGTCCTGTGATTCAATAGACCCATCAACAAGCCATTTTAGATGAAATGGAAGCACTATAAAGGATGCAAGTTCATCCAACGCAAGTGTGCATATGTCCTGGTGCATGAATTTGGTTGGAGAGATTGATGTGAAGACATTTACAGATTCTATCTCGCAATTGTTTCGCCAGAAGTTACTGAAAGAGAGAATGACATTCTCAGAAATGGAGCGGGCAGAGAGAGACTTTTTCTGCTTTTGGTGGGAAATGAAGAGCGAGGTGGCTCGCCCACTGATCTTGATAAGATGAAGTGCACAAACAGAAACTGGGCTCTCTAGAGTTGGACAAAAGGCTTGGAGAAAATTGATGATGCTGGTCACATTATCTGGCCTGTAAATGCATGCTAGCACACACAGATCTTTGCTATGCATAATGTTCCTTTTCTGATAGCCTGCATATTTCCTTGATGGATCATACAGCCAGTTCACGAAAATAGGCGAGATGGTTGCCGACAATAGAATGGTAATGACCAAAAAGGAGAACATCCCTTCAGTAAATACCTATTCTTGGACACGAATAAGAAGAAAATGAGAGAACATTAGAGCAGAATTAGATATCGGACATGCTAAAACTGATTGGCTAACAATTATGCTATAGAAGTCAATGCATCTAATGTCAAGGGTTGATTAAATACCCCTGATTCTGAGATAAATGCATACGCGCCCAGCTCAACGATCCCTTTAGAGCTTATTATGAAAGCAAGTGCGAAGGCATCCTGTTTTGGCATCCTGTAATAGAAGAGAGTTACCAAGCAAGCTCCAAATTTGGTCAAGCTGACTACAGTGACGACGATTGCTGTGCCCTTCGTTAATTTTTTGTCAAAGCTGATCTCCCTAAAATTTGCTTTCATCGTGCACATGGCCATAAAGAAAGGTACAAGTACGCCTGAGACCATGCATTCGAACTTCTCAACCAGAGCTGATGCAAGAGGAGGTCCTGCTGGTACAGCCAATCCAAAAGCAAGTGACCCAAGGAACATGTTTAGGCCAATAAAGTGAAATATTAGACCAGAAACCAATGCGCCTAGAACGATGGAGTAAATATATAAATCTCTGACAGGCCTTCCTTCGGGTGTTTGTTTGATCACCCAGAGCATTGCCGGTCTCACCACAAAAACAGTCAGAATAATAAAGGCCGTAGTTATTGCTACAATTTTAAGAGCTCCTTGATAATGATACCGGTAAAAAATGCCTACAAGGAGGGCATTACATGCAAGAAATTGGGTCAGTAATTCACTGCTTAATGCTGCAGAGAGTCCTAATCTGCCAAGCTCTGAATGGGTTAGTTCGAGGTCACTGACAAAGCTACAGGTGACAGGAAACGGAGTCATAGAATGCACTAACATCACCAAGGAAAGCGAAAGCTTATCTAGTTCGAGTAGCCCCAAGTAACTGCTGACAATCGACGTGGTTACCGCGCCAAATAGTACAGACATCACCATAGACAGCACACCGCTGCAAAGTGCCATTCTCCCTGTCTTTCTTATCAGGCTTAAATCCATTTTAACTCCATTTAGAAATACAAAGAGTTGGAAACCGAATCCACCAATTGTGCCAAACAGTTGGTCACTGTCGATCGCAAACATGATCCTTCTGTAATCTGCTTGCAACCCGAGGCCTGCCTTACCAAGGATCATTCCAGCCTGATACAAAAATCAATTATACTAAAGTTTGAGCATATGCTCGATTATATATATGTGTGTGTATATAAAATCATACTATTACATCGCAAGATAAATAACACACATTAAATCAAGAAGTTAATGCATTATATATAGCTAAAAAAGAAACAGCTAAAAAAGAAACAAGATCAGACAAGAAACATTACATAATTATAAAATGATCAGAACAATGAACAATACGTACAAGAATCTGAGAAACCAACAAAGGGATGCTGAAGCGCTCAAGGATGAAATGAAAAACATGGCTGGTGAAGAAGATTGCAAACATAAGTAGCTCCAACCTGGGCAATGTAGCCTCCAAAAGGTTACTATCGCCCTGAAAAACACCAGGTGAATTAATAAATGGTGGTATGGTTGTGCATTGTTTTAATTGTGTGATATTGTGGTGTATTTCATCTGAATAAGAACTCATATTGCTATTGATCGATGATGGGGGAAAGCAAGGGGCGAGGGAGGGGATGAAATAAGAAAGCTGAGAGCATAAAACAGGACCTTTCTATTTGTTTGTTTCTTCTCCTGAACAATTTTCTGTCATCTCTTACTCGTCAGGTTGTTTCCTGGCTTGACTACTCGGGATAGAAATTAAAGATTCCAGTTGTCCATTTGCTCTTATCAACAACGAAAAATAATAATAATTATTAAAAAAGAAACAGAAAATCGAACTGTCGAATAACTTTTGAAACAACATGGCACTTAAAATTGCAAGTTAGCTCCATTTGCTATAAATGGACATGCCAATTACTTCATGATACGCTGTTCACAGGTCTAGGAAAGGCTGTGTCAATGTGCAAGTACTTGCGTGTGTTGCCTAACTAGTTATTTATAGTGTGGTATTAAGTGTTCTTCATTAGTAAAGATAATTTGGTGTTCTGATAATATGATTTAAGACCCTAAAATTACAACAAAAAAATAAATAATAGTGAAAATCCAAAA
>Ga0307510_10002091_pt1 | contig 22571 bp, 26 predicted proteins | sample 12_EM_MG_FD_207224 | JGI IMG/M metagenome (GOLD analysis project Ga0307510, IMG submission 207224) | Populus trichocarpa ectomycorrhiza microbial communities from riparian zone in the Pacific Northwest, United States - 12_EM | ecosystem: Host-associated > Plants > Roots > Unclassified | place...
GGGCCAGTGTCATGGAAACATGGAATCGGGAAATGATGCCCTTTGATCCGGCAAGCCGTTCCGATGTCAAGTACTCCTTCACCGAAAAATGGGAAAATTGGATAACAGACGATCCATCCACGTCGACAATGGCAAGCAGACTGGAACATGTGGATCGTACAGCATGTGCTGGGTCCTCCTCGCGCCAATCCTCCCGAAGTGTGGGAATTGAATCAGTGTCGAAATCGAATGCGAGGAACTCGGCGAGCTCCTCGACGCGAAGTGGGCGGGAAGCTGCTGCGGCACATTGAAAGAGTCGGTGCGCGTATTCCCATTTTTGCTTGCCAATTTCTTCCAACGAGCGATCGTATGTCTCGTCGAGCGTGTCTGGCAATTCGTTGAGAGCGCACTGGATGCGTTGACGGAGGCACTCCCGGAGGTACTGAAGCTGGCAATGCACCCACCGGAACCTGAATTGAGGTGTGATGAGAAGCCATGATGATGAGTGATTGAATCGATTCCTTACATCCCGTCAGCTTTCCTCGTGAGTACCTCAACGACGTGCTTCCTGTCTTCTTCTCTCCATTTTTGCATCATAGGATCGGTTTCGACGACAAATTTGACATATTCAGCGATGTCCTGAACTTGACCATTCTCTCCATGTAAAGAAACTGAACGGAAGGCCAAAGGATGAAGAACAGGCTCGATATCAGCCTCAGGACGACTGGTGACACAAATCCGCAGGTTTGGAATTTGTGATTTGACGAGCTCCTTCACAAGCTCCAAGACTTGCGCACGGGGAGACGGCAGGCCAGCCTTTGGGCATTCGTCTAAGGCATCGATGATAACATAGACTGTAACTCGATCTGAGAGTTCAAGCGCATGTTTGAGACATTGCGCTAATTCACTATCACTGGCATGTCGCGAGCCCTTATCGTGTGCCAGATAGAATTTGAGAAGAGCATCGTAGTAGGTATCAGATTGACCACAGAGCTGGACCAGGAGAGAGGAAAGTAACCCGCGGCCGTCCTTCTTTTGGTCCTCCCTGAAGTCGCAATAAAAGAATGCGAGTGATGCCTGTCCTGATGCGCACATGCATAGGATATCCTGGATGATTGAGGAACTGGGTGATGGAGCCTATTGAGTCCCTGAAAGAAAATACGGACGGATTTACGTACCAAAGAACGCTCTTCCCTGCTCCCGCTACGGACGTGAAAACCATGAGTTCCAAGGGAAGTATGAGAGCACAAAACACGCACGCTTCCCATGTAGCCATAAGAGCGAACTTAGCCCAGAATATTTCCACTTTGAGAACGTTTCACCACGAATCCACCATGTTGCAGTTCCGCTGTGTTGAGATTCATGGGCGATATTGTGATTCTTCCACGGATCCGGCGGAGAGAGCCATCTTTGCATGTTTTGTTGCAATTCGACACCTGTTAGGCAGTGTCAAATTATCGGACTTTGTAGCTAACAGAGGTTTGAGAAATGACTCACGCATTGATTTTTTGATGTCGCTCGGAACATTCTGCATAGTATTTTCTAATGGAGTGTCAGATAAACGCCGAATTCCCATAAGATAAACTGACCTGGTCCACCCCTGGCTGGTCCTATTGATCCCCTGTTTTCTTGGTCTAGAGTTGGGAACACTCAGTACTCAGCAGCGACCGAAGAATATGTTGAACGGATTCATACCGATAGCGCCTCTCGTATGTTGAACGAGATCGTGCATACCCCCGAGGAGCTGCGCACCGGCAGCGACGCCCTCCTCCTGAGTGAGTCTGTCCAACCTCTTGAGGAGAGCCTCGATGTCATCCTCTCCAATGATTTTCATTATGAATTTCTCTGTTGTGCGTTTAGTTATAGTACCATACCGCGAGGAAAAGACTCACTTATCCGCCCCTGCTTGACCTGCTTCGTTGCCAGAGCAAGAACTGAGAGAACCTCTGCCAACTTCTCCACAACGATGACAGTCATGGCTGTCGTGAGAGTGATATTTGTATAAATTTCGAGCCGGCAGAGAAAACGCTTGATGGAATCGAACAGCTCGATGAGAGCATCATAACTTGCGCTAACGTCCTTCACCGCCTGGTACATACTAATGTCACAAGGATACGTGGATGGGAATGGTGAAAGGGACTTACACCGAGCAAGACCCCAAACGCTGCAAGTACTGCCTTTGAAGGTGGCAATGGCTATCGAATGTTCTTTAGCGATAATAATTGAAATGAGCGACTTGGGGCTTACAATACCAATACCTTCACCAAGAACAGTGCTGGTAGAAAGCGTATACAGGACCTGCACGGCACCCTTCAGTGATTTCATCATCTTTCCATCCTCTCCTCGGAATTCGCGGAACCGTCGTGCATGCTCTTGAATAGCCGAGGAAATCGAATCGACAGAATTGCAGTTTTCGAGTTGTTTGACGAGGGGATGATGCTGATCTAATTTGGTTCCGGACCGCTTTGCGTAGTCTTCGAGGGCAGCGTTGAAGATCGACTCGAAAGACGAGGATGAGGAGGGTTGACTCATACCGCTAACCGAAGAGATGTGGCAATGAAAGAGGGACTATTCTGGGGCGAGACTACGCGAGATAGACCCTGGGATGCGGTGGTAGGGTGTTGATTGAAGGGATGCGGTCTGCCCCGCACGTTGTGATCGATAACGCCGAAGAGGACTCAAAGGAAATTTCCCACAGGGACACACAATTGGAAAGAATTTCAATCCCAGTAGCGCCGGGAAGTTTTTTTGTCCGCTGGGCGCTCATGCATGCTTCACGTGTACATGAGCTTTGTGTGGGATATCGGGGATATTAAGACATAGCCAGCTCTCCTTGTTTCGCAACCACCATCACCTCCCCTTGGGTGGCATCTTCAATTTGCCCTCCCCCCCTCCTGGACCAGCTGAGAGAGCTACCTGGTACCACCCGTTGTCGTCACAGGCACTGGCATGTCGTCAGTGGTGAAAAACTGCAAGCCCTTGGGCCAGACTGAAAGGTTGTTGACACCACCTACCCCACTGACTTTGACATCGTCGCTAGCAGACCAACCACGACTAGTCTGCCCCCTCGACACTTGGCCTCTGGGCTGGGGTCAATTGCTGCGTAGAGCAGCATCTGCCCCTTGGGGCTTCCCTCCTTGGAGGATGAGCAGCTTCGGCTGCTTCTTGGCGTTGCTAAGGGTTTCAGGCCCTTTGTGCCTCAGAGTGATTCTCAGGGAGCGCCATGGTGCAGTGAACTGGGATGACCAACTGGGTTTGGGCCCTCCTCAGGGAGCACAATGTCACATTGCATGGTGAAGCCTTGGCTGATCCAAAGGTGCTTGGGGGGGTGAGGCTGGCATGCGAAGAAGCATGGGTGTGGAACCCCATGCACACCTCATGCCCTTCATTCACTCCCCCCCCTACCCCTGTCACTCATACTATCATGCTGTGCCTTTGGTAACTGGCAAGTCGGAGGATTAGTTGCAGTAGTGGGCTGGAAGCCTGCGGGGGATCCTTTTGTGGTCCTGTAGATTAGCTGATAAGGCTGGTCCAGGATTTATGTTTTGCCTGGTAGATGTAGCTCTTTCTCACGTGTATTGTACATGTACAACAGCTTGCTATGATAAGGTGTTTCAGGGGGCTTTGGCCCCTGTTCCCCCTATTTCTCTCACTCTTACTAAACTCACTGATGTTTTCCGCCTATGCATTCAACACCTTCCCCCCTTTACCCTTATTCGCACCATCACTACCTTTAATCCTGCTGCAGACTGGCATCTTTCACTTAATCCCCCCACTTCCCTTACATGTCTCCTTCCTGACTCCTTCCCACCTTTCACCTTCCCCTCCCCTACTTACAAGAGTACTTGGACTCATCCCCAGGTTCGCGACAATACCGTCATTGCATTAAGTCGTGAATCTAAGGAGGCAACAAAAACATTAATATGCACACCCGCTTATGATACTTTTCATCTCTTTGTATGCATACTAACTATACCCTCTCCCCCCTTTGCAGCTTCCTTCCTGCTCTTCCAAGGGCAGACGCTTGTCCATCACGGTGCGATGAGAGACTCTTCTAGGCCACACGTGCTATTTGCTGCTATTTGTCAAGGCCTTACGTACAATTCCCTTTCTAACCACGTCCACATTTTTCTTCCGGACTTATCTCTTTCATCTTATCTTCTTTGTTCTCATAAGCACACTCTTCTTGATCTTTCACACTCTTTCACATGGCTTCTTTCCAAATTTCTTTCTGCAGACCCTGTGCATCACATTGACATTTTTAGGTACTCCATCAAGTGGTCTGGTCTCCTGGGCATGGCACGGATCGACTCACTCTTGGAGGAACAACAAAACATCGTCTTCCCTCTCCCTCCTCCCTCCCTCTTAAACCCCAAAGCCCGTTTTTTACGTCTCTTTCAGGATCAATATGATCTCCTCCGCCCCGATAGCCACATTTGGCAATCTATTATCTGGCCCAATGGCAAACCACCCCCCTTTTATCTCGGCACACTTCACCGCAAGGATCAACACACATCCTCATCTGCTGTTCAACTTGTGTTTGATCACACCTTCACTTGCACCTACTCCCAGATCTTCCGCGCCAACACAGGCAACACCCTTTGGTGCCCTCATCATGGCATGCCACCACCCTCTGCCCCTTCATCTCCGCTTTCGGAACAAGCTGGCTTCAATCACCTCATGGCTATCCAACACGCAAACCCCTGTGCCACTGTTAACAGCGGGGGTAGTCCCGCGGCTACCTAGCGCCTGCCCCGTACCCGCACCCGGGCGGGTTTTTTCCCGTCTGGGCGGGTAAAATCCCGTCAAAATGAGCCCTAGAATGTCCAAATCAGACAAGATTTGAGCAAGATATGGTTAAAACAGTGTATAACACTTGTTTTAAGCATAACTCATTCAATTCTGGTCCGATTTGGACGTTCTAGGGCTTGTTTTAAAGCTGACGGGTAGCAGAATCCTGACCCGTACCCGGTCCCGCGCGTACCCGTCCCCGCGTCCCGCGAGGGTTACCCCAACCCTTGCTATTGCCTAGCCACTGTATCCCCTACCCCCTCCTGGGCCTCTCTTCCCTGTCCTCAGTGGCTTAGTCCAAGTGGACAGAGGTGTTCTCTGCGGCTTAGTCCGAGGGTCCGCTATCCAAACTCGACCCATCACGTCTTGTTCAAATGCCCACATCTCTCTTCACCTCGCCGTCGGATCTTTGGACCCTTTCCGTTTGACGCTTATGTCTTCAGAATGTTTGACGGTGGTTTCAAATTAGGCGAATTTCAACGCGCCACCAACTCTCTCCTATGCCCTCTGCCCCCCCGACCAGACCCTCCTTGATTGGTAAGTGCCAAGTTGACAGCATGGCTCTGCCCCTTATAGTCCCTCACCCCTTTTCATTACGCCACCTTTTACTTTCACCTTCCACATCTTAAACTTTCTCCTGTTACCTACGATGAATACCGTTCTGCGCATGTATCTTATCTCTCGTAGTAAAGTCCGATGGCCTACGGCTAAGGACTATAAAATTGAATTCAAAAAAAAAAAAAATTAAGACATAGCGGAAACTTGAGTCAGTGCGTGTGATTGAGTCAAGATATGAGTACTATGAGTATCCCATCGTGGTTACTCCAAGTGTGGTATCACATCGCCGAATCAGCAGGCCCATGTGTATCCCATTTCGGAACTGGATTGGCTAGCGTCCAACTTGGAGTGTCGCTATGATTGGTTGAATGTTGGACGTTAAACTTGAACGAAACCGCATGGATCACCGACACCCGACCTTTGATCACGCACCCGACTAGGATACCTGACACGGCAAAGTGAGCCGTAGAAGGGAAATATTATTATAATCGCGAATCTGATTCGCGATGATCCACTGAGGCTTCCAACTGAGCCGACCTCGGATATCGGGTCAAGGTCCCACCCAGCCAATAAATCTCAGGTTTTCTCTTTGACAATCTCACCACTTTCGACGGACCTTGCGATCGTACGCTTGCGCAGCACATGGCTATGGGACTGCGCCTATATGCAGCCCGGCCCAAAGACGATGGAGTTTGAGCATAAGGTACAGAGCTCTTAGACAAAACGAAGATTGATAAGCCATGTCATTCACACATACAAAACCCCACCTCGGACTTGATTTGAAAGGGAACGCTCCGAAGCAGTATGGGGGTGAAGGTACAACAGCAATGGATGTCTTGAACAACGTCAAACCGAGCGGGTGTCGCGACCGGAATAGGCATGAGTGGTACGGTTGGTACACACGAGAAACGGCCTCAGGCCGCACAAGCCGTTTCAAGAAGGATAGTTTGGTAGGTAGTCCATGGAACGACCGCACCTTGACCCGTTCGTTTCAGACATCCTCCTCACTACTCTTCCCCCAACATCAGCAGGATAGCTCCTTATCTCCCTGACGAGAAAAACTGGCTCAAGTGCTTCGGAAAAACACCAAGTTGATCATAGCAACACTTGGCGTGCTGGCAAGCGGCAGCATATCAAGTTTGTGTGAGCACCACGCCGCGTGCCTGAGTCATCTGTGGTAACATATAACCTCTGATACGGGTATTTGTCCTCATCATGACCACGGTGCGGAGATGTTAGACACTAGCACGGATGAAGAGGTGCTCATAGGCTACTGGGCAGTACAGAGATGGAAGGCATAACACCGTGAGGGAGAACGCGTTGAGGAACGCGGACGGTCATGAGAGTGAGTGGACGCCCCTGGTCCGACTGAGAGCGCCGCCGTACACTGTACGTGCGCAAGTGTCGCCTGGTTAAACATTGTGCTACCACGAACGAGAGCTGAGTGAGGAGACAAGCGGAGTCAGCTTGTCCGATGTCACCTCAACAACCCCCTGCTTTTACAGTCCCCAGTTGCCAGGACACCTTGCTGTAACTGTACCAGTGCACATGCGGGGCCGCCTGCGAACGTCGTCTAGAGAATCTGCACGCTACACACAGTATCGATGAATTTGATATTTGTATAGGAGTCCTCCAGGTGCTTGCAAGTGTGACGAAATGCATGCGTTGTCTGTTGTAACAAAGGCGGAGCATGTACAAAGAAGGCGTGAAGGAAGAAAAGGACGCATCATATGATAGGTGTCGAGAAGCCAAACAGACGCAATCACGTCATGTGCTAAGCATCCGCAGAGGTATGAATGACACATACAACACGGAAACGACGTGCCACAAAGCATAGTAACAAAGGGGATGGCAGGCACGACTTCGTAGGCCCCGTCAGACACAGTAACTGGAGGGCAGCGGATTATTGGAATAGCAGAGAGATAGGGCATGTGTTGTGCGGTGGTGGATGGGAGGGAAGGGGATACGATGGGCAAGGAATTGTCTTGTCATATTTGGATATAGCCAGAGTTGAGTCGAATTCCAGTGCTGCGCAGAACCATGCAGCACGACGTGTGTGAAGAACTGACATGACAGCGAAATTTTCGTCGGGGGTTACCGGCAACACGGGCCGAACTCCGAAACCTCAAAGAACGTGACGTGATCTGCGACTTGACCATTTTAAGTTATGTTGGCCGACGAGAGAAAGCGCAGGCACTTTAGATGAGTCTAGAATTAATATTGCTGTATCGTTCAAGGCTGACAGCTCAGCACGGTGAATGGGGACATGCCGTGCCCTGGGCCCATTCATGGAATCGCGGTGGGGAAAGTGGGACCGAAACGGTGGTTCATCGAGAAACCGAACATTTTGGCCGAACCCGAACTACCCAGGTTCTCTATACGATCTGCCTTTAAGCGGTTTTGCCCGCCCTCGTCAACCTGGGGCTGATCCGTTTGTCGTCACATTGGCCTCATGGGTGCAACACCCTTCCGTCTTTCACACTTCATACCCTGGCGATTCCTCTCGCGCAACCTCCGACAAGGACAAAATCTCAATCCAACGTCTCGTTTTCTGATCCAATTGGCTCTGAAGCTCGCCTTGCCCCTCAAGGCCTCAACCTCACTTGTTTATTTTCCATACTTCTGCTCAGCGTTGACACGTTGACACACTAGACCGCCATCCACTTTTCTCATCGGAGACAGACACCTCTCTGTCAGTTCTTCCCCCCCTCTCCTTCTCTTCTTTTCTCCCATTGTCGTTCTTCCCATCCTCAGATACAGCCATATCCTCTTCTGAGGACCCCCCGACGGACCGCTCAAGCCTCGCTTCGCCTCGTCTTCCAGATTTCCACGTCATCTTCTCAGTTCCAAAGGACTTTAGCATTCCAACTCGAGTGGCTTGGCATCATCAATTCGCTCTTTCACACCACTACTATGCCCCACCTGCTGTCTTTTCCATCTCGAAAGATCCATTAGAAGGCTATGAGACCAGACCATGCATAGACTGGAGGGTAATGCTTGACGAGTATCCAAAGGGCCCTGGACGGAAAGGTACGCCACATCGTTCTCCTTATCCCTTTGACACCGTCCTCATCGGGCGTCCTCCCCTGATGCGCCACCGATAGCTTGTATGATTCTCAACCCTTTGATGTTTAGGAATATCAGTACACACCTTACACCGATCAGTGTCCGAGAACGACAACATCATGGCGGTAAACAACCTCGACTGCCACACGCATAACGCGCGCCAAGACCCCCGTCAATGCGGTCACGGTTCGTCATTTTCGCTGATGTGTCGTCGGTCTTCTTCCTCGCCTGAAATCGCTACCTAGTGGATGACAGAGAGACGCAGCGTGCGTACTGACCAGTTCCATGAGTGGGGAGTTCACGACTTGGAACTGGTTGACGTTCAACTTTGAAACCATCTTACGAGCATAGGATACTGCCATCCGTGTGCTGCCCTTCAACCGCACCGTCACCCACATCGCATCCGCAGACGAATCGGGAATGATCAAATACACAAACAACCTCATGAGATCACCCGCGCATCAAGAAGCCATGCGTGGTCTCAGTTTCTCGCCAGACGACGCACGATTAGCACCAGCTAGCCACGACTCTACTGTGCGTGTCAGGTCTTTCCCTGAGGGTCGAGAGGAACATGTCCTTCCGGGTCACGGATGGGACGTCAAATGCGTCGAGTGGCATCCGACGATGGGCCTGTTCTCGGATCCCGCCCTGGAATCGGGCTCACGATGCTGTATGTGCCTTATATTCTGCCTAATGACATATAACAAACACATGGACGCGATATCCCCTAGCCATCGACACAAGAATATGACTCAATCCCTCGCATGGGCTCCAAATGGGAACCTGCTCACAAGTGTATCACGCAACCAAACTACGCACGTTCTATATTCTCCCTATGAAGGAGTGGGTCCTGCGTGGCCGTAAAGTCTGGTGTGTGTCCACTTCTTCCTCTTTATGCTCCAGAACCAACAAGCTGTCGACGCTTGTGTCCTATCTTCGTATCTGGTGGCTCCGAAGGCCCTCCCCTACTGGGACCTCCCCTCCCCGACAACAGCCCCACGCCGATTATTCCAACACTGGCAGTCCCACCGTCCGCCACCACCGTCGGCACTGCCACCTCACCAGCATCACAGGCCGGGCCTGCCAGCTCAGCTGCGGCCCCACAACTACTCCCTCGTGTGGTGCTCTCCAAAGCACTCGATCGTCTGAGCTCTGAGCTTCCACCCGCTCGGCCACCCCGTCTCCGCCTCAAACGACCAGTGTCCTGATTTCTCTCAGGTTGTTGAGCTTTCACAGCAGGACGGAGAATTATTGCAGGAACTGTAGGAGCCGATGTAGGACATGCGATGGCGATTCAGTACCCCAGCCATGCCATGTTACCATAATTTCCGACTTGGAAAGCGGCTCACCGCATCTGACAAGCAACCCAGTGCCGCATCGACAGACGCCATGGCAGCTGTCCCAGATTGCCCGTGAGAACCTTGACCCATTGAATTTGTCTACATCGGTGTGCATTCCGCCCGCTTCTGTTCCCTAGCCTTTTGTCATCTGCTTGTCCAAGTTTGACATGAATGGAAACGGCCGCGTTAGCGGTTGCAAGGAAAATAAGCAGCCTACTGGCCCGTGACTATTTGCGAACTAGGCAACACAAGGTCAATTGTCAGTGAGTAGAAATGGACACAGGTTTAATAGGTGAAGACGGGAACGTCCAATTGCGTCCTAATATAAAAGCATCCGTGGAAGGGTGTACATGGACCGAGGGCACCCAGCATGATGACATGTTACCAGAGCACTGTACCCCAGAAGGCGGCTTTATGCGAGACTTTGTCATTCCCCTCAGGCACTGAAATGAGTTGGATGTGTGGAATTATTCGAGAGGTCGCTACCAAAGCCTGAGACGCGCGCACGAGGCTGTATGAGAGGGATGCGATGGTGCCGTTATCAGCCGCAAGATCGAAGCTCGCGGCACATCCCGATCTCCAAACTTTGTCAGATTCTCTCTACGATCCGCGTTTACCTGGGATGTCCGTGGCCACTTCCCTGTCGATTTGGGAAACCGACGCTCTGCTTGTGACCACTGTCCCGACTGTAAGACTCCTCCCACACATATCTCCGGCGTGGCCTCTCCTCCGAACCCGACATAGTCGAAATATTCATCGACACGTCTCGTTTTCTGATCCAACTAGGAAATTCTTTTTGTCCTGGCACTGACCCCACCCTCGCCTGTTCAGTTCCAATGCCTCCCGCCGACCCTGGCAACCTCCAGTGTGGCCTTCCTCTTTTCCTTAGAGGCAGGCACTGCTCTCCGTCAGCCCTTTCCCTCATTTCCCGTTCTCTTCTTTCCTTCCCTCATCGTCCTTTTCTCAATTAGACAGAGCCGTCTCCTCTGGAGATCCCTCAGAGGACCGCTCAGGCATCGCTTGGTTTAATACTTCCACATCATCTGCTCCCTCTCAAATTCAAAACACTTCTTGGCCTTTCCCATCCCAACCCTCACCATCCTGTCGTTCCTCTGCTCCCTATCATTTCCCAGGTCATTTGAACCATCTCCGTCCATCTGGTTCCTCTCATTCGGCGCGGCATAATGGGCGCTCCTCCCACATTTCATGATCCGGACCATCAAGTCCGGCGCCAGACGGAGAACTATCATGGGTGGGCATTATCCTACGAACAGCAACACCAGATCCCGCTTGCCGCGTCCTCATCTTATCTCATCGGCGCTCAGCCCTCAACCACGGACCACCGCCCTGACGTCAAGCGCAACTAACGACGACACGGCATCACAATCAATGCCGATGTGTTCCCCAACATCACCTCCCCGCCACCTCTGATGCTTCACGATACAACTACCTGGCGCATCAGAATCAACTTGACGATCGAACTTAGAGACGCATGACGAGCACCAATCTCAATCAGCTGATTGCATCACACCAGGATTGGGTGTCGGCACTGAAGAAGGTTAATGGTCCGGGCGTCGGTCGAGGACGGCTCCAACGAGAGTGCGAGAGATGAAAGGGGCGACGGCGACTCAGAGCACTTTCTGGAACACGGAAGTTTAGCACGCAAAGGGGTCTTTGGAGGAGGACATTTTCAGTCTTATCGTAGCGCTACCTTTTTATATCTTACAAGTACTCTACTTTTCGTTAGCAGTAATTGTACAAAAAGATAAGAGAAAATACAAAATTGGCAGTTGCAGTAGCAAGTGGCGCGAGCTCGTCATAAAAGTGAATCTTGTAGGACGGGTGCTCAGTCTTGTAAAGAAAATCGTTGGCTTGTCGAGAAATGTCGAAACCTCCGCCTCGACCCGGCAGATGTTGAATCCGCCGCCATCAGAAGGCGCAGCATATCTCACCCGATTGAGTCACCCGGCGACACCGGCCCGCCCGACACCCTCACCACCGTCATCGCACCTCCAAGACTCGGACGAAAAGATGAAAAAGGCTAAATCACAACGCAAGCACCAAAGCGCTGAGACCGATGATGGTGAAGGCGAGGACCTAGTGAGCCCGGCCTTGATCCGACCTGTCTCGGCCTCCCAATTGATTGTGAGTAGCCCCCGCTTCATATTGTAAAATTCCCAATGAACTGACACCACCTTCGCTTCATTCTTCACCTTTCTTCAGCTACCGTTGGCTGGATCTACTCTTTTTTTTTCTTCTCTTTTTGGGTTCCCATCGAACAAATTTTACGCCGTGGTCCATCCACATCCTTGCCCTGACACCCTCCCATTCACACATGTCACCTCGGGCCGTTTGTAACCCTGGGTTGCACTGACACTCTCTATCTTGTCCCCCGAACTTACCTCTCATGACCGACGCCTTCCCGCTACCCACAGTCACGGACTGCGCACACATTGCAAGCATCCCAAGGTGCGTTCTTCCTGTTAACAAATTCGATCATGCGGCCCTGACGAAGCACCCCCAATCTTGTGTGCCCCATTAGATGAAATGTCATTTTTCTCCTGGCGAGAACGTGTGCAGGCTGCAAACAAACCGGGCAAACACCACTGTATCGTTGATGGCCGAAAAGAAGTGCCCCAAAGTGAGCCGTCTCCTCCGTCTCACACCCAGTGGCGTCCAAATTTATTTTGGGAGGCCTTGTTCTGCGGAAAATCCTCCTCGGACGTGGCCCCTCCTCCCACTTTTTCGACGTTCCCCCAAAATGCTCGATCGTGCCATTTCCCGCCCGACTTCATCTTGTACTTCTCTTGATGATAACGAATGCTCATTCTCGCCCTTTAGTAAACGCGAGTACCTCCTCTCCCAGATGAGGCAGAAATATGAGCTTATCGATTCCCTCCTCAAACAGGTCCGTCTTTCCCACATCCTACTACCAAAGTATATGCGCATTTGTTGATCATATTATCCCGTCCCTCACTCCCTAGCTTCATAATCCGTACCTCGGCACACCTGTCTCGATCGGGGAATACCGCAAAGCAACACCTACTGCCGGCCGACACCGACAAAACGTGATCGCGTGGCTCGATCGGCTCCAGTCTTCCGTGCGCTCGCCGCGCTCATCCCGCCCCGTCTCAAATGCGTTCCGGCTCGATACGCGTGCTGACAAGAGTGAGGGACAGTCGGATGAGTCGGACGAGGAGCAGGGATCTCAGAACCACGAGCAACCACGCCGTGCGTCGTCGGGCTCGGAAGATACGCCAGTCTCACCAAACACCCTCGTTGACTCAGAGATTGACCCATATTCGGACGATGCCGTCCCCATTGGGCTCCTTGCGAGCCTTTCGATCAGCTTATCGAGAGACAACGCAGATAAGACGCCAAAGACGGGGGAGGCGAATGCTGCCGCAGAAGACGATGATAGCGTGCGTCTATATTCTTTCTCTGTGGCGTGAATATAAGGGAACAGGACTGGTGATGGTGCTGCTTTTAATAATTTCGTAGGGCATTGCCGGCAAGGAGTATTTTATGCTAAGCTACCACTGAGCCTTAGCTTGCGCAAATCACTAATTGACAAGACGGGTCCACAGGATATTTTAGTCCATAAACTCGTGGCGCCGGACGATGTCGATAACTTGTTCGACATGTAAGTTCACTTACTCTTATCACTCGTGAATATGGGAACTGACCCTGCGGTGACCGGCTTCTATACGCGGGGTAATTGTATGTATGTGGTTCTGAGCATGCGAAGAGTGATTGACATTGGACACCTTGTTTAAACATTACGTATTAAAGGAAGGGGAGCTTCTGTGTAGAAGGTGAAAATAAATGATTTCCGAACCCGTCCCTACAGATAGTATAGACCGTCGAGCGATTGCTCGCTCCAGGTGGTGGGTTGAAGATACATGTCCGGTTCTGGTTGAAATGACGTTTCTACGAGATTGGAATCCTGGTTTTACTGGATTTATCTTCATAGTATCGAGGTCACATATAGCGTATGAATACAGCGACGATATCTCGGGTCCAACACAACGCCCTTGGCTTCGAGTCCGTAGCCATTATTAGGTCCTGTCGTCCTCTGCTCCATGCTCCAGTAATAGCTGCATTGTGCTTTGGGCTTTCCATGCTGATGCATATCGGAACGGTGTCCAACCGTCGTGGTCCCGCGCATGGATATCGGCGCCGTGCTGGACCAACAATCGTACGCTATCAAGAGGTCCCAATGCGGACGCCACATGTAACGGAGTTTGATTCTTGGCATCTCCTGCATTCGCATCCGCGCCATTCTCGAGAAGCACGCGAGCGACTTCCGCGTAATCGGTTTGCATTGCACGGTGCAACGGAGTCCGATTGTCTCTGTCCCGTGCGTTCAGATCTGCGCCGTACTCGAGGAGAATTCGAGTAACCCCCTCGTTACCCGCCAAATGCAGTGGAGTCCTATTATCCGCGTCCTTGGCATTTGCACCCGCGCCGTTTCCGAGGAGCACCCTGGCTACCGCCACATGTCCGGACCTCGATGCCAAATGCAAGGCCGTCCAGTTATCCCAGTTTAAGAAGTTCACATCCGCGCGGTTCTCCAGAAGCACCCGAACCACTTCCACATGTCCGTTGTTCGATGACCAATCCAGAGGGCTCCGGTCGAGCTTGTCCCGGATGGTGGAATCGGCGCCTCGTCCAAGGAGGACTCGAGCAACTTCAGAATAGCCCCGTCGACACGCCACACTCAGCGGAGTCTCTTGGGAATCAAATCCCCGAGCGTTTACGTACTGGGATCGCTCGACGATCAGAAATTCGACAACCTCGTGCAAGCCATGAAATCCCGCATAATGCAAGGGTGTTCCCCTGACCCGCGACGGGCGTTCAGATAAATAGCGTATGCGCACGGGCCGTTCGGGATCATAGATCCAGATCCAGACGGAAAAATGGTGATTGTTCAAGTTAGGGTCAAACAGACGTTGCGTCCCATCTTGGATGTTTGACGATACGCCCTCGAATCGGGCGTGGCCCGCCCAATGCTCGGCGGCATATCCAGCGAGAGGGAACTTCTCCAGGTCGTGCTTGGTGATGTTTGCATCAATCTGTAGTAGAACACCTAAACTAGCCTGCGCAATGATCGTATGGGCCAGTGTCATTGAAACATGGAATCGGGAAATATTTTCCTTTGATTCGGAAAGGCGCTTCGATGTCAAGTACTCCTTCACCGAAAAATGGGAAAATTGGATAACAGACGACCCATCCATGTCGACAATGGCAAGCAGACTGGAACACGTCGATCGCACAGCGTGTGCTGGGTCCTCCTCGCGCCAATCCTCCCGGAGTGTCGGGGTGGAGGTTTCTTCGAAATCGAATGCGAGGAACTCGGCGAGCTCCTCGACGCGAAGTGGGCGAGAAGCTGCTGCAACACACTGGAAGAGCCGGTGTGCGTATTCCCAGTTTTGCTTGCCGATTTCTTCCAACGTGCGATCGTATGTCTCGTCGAGCGTGTCTGGCAATTCATCGAGAGCCCGCCGGATCCGTTGTCGGAGACAGTGTCTGAGGTATTGAAGCTGGCACGTCACCCATCTGAACCTATTTTACGAGTGTAAGCAAGAAACCATGATCGACGATGAGACTAATTCCTCACATCCCGCAGGCTTTTCTTGTCAGTACTTCAATGACAAGCTCCTTATCTTCTTTTCTCCACTTTTTCATATTAAGATCCGTGCTAACGACGAATTTGATGTAGTTTTCGATGTCCTGAACTTGGCCGTGCTCTCCATGCAACGACACAGAATGGAATGCCAAAGGGTTGAGGACTAACTCGATGTCGGCCTCGGGTCTGCTCGTCACACAAATCCGCACACTCGCAACATGCAATCTGACGAGCTCTTCCACAAGACCCAAGACTTCTTCGCGGGGTGACGGCAATCCGGTCGTTATTGGGCATTCATCAAGGGCATCGATGACAATGTATGATGTGGCTTGTTCTGGGAGCACAAGCAAATGGTTCAGACATTGGGCCAGTTCGGTATCGCTCGCATGTTGCGAGCCATGGCGGTGTGCCAAATAGAATGCAGAGAGGGCATCGCAATAGGCATCAGATTGTTGACAAAGCTGGACCAGGAGGGAGGAAAGTAGTCCACGGCGGTGCCTCTTTTGGTCTTCTCTAAAGTCGCAATAAAAGAAGGCAAGTGATGCGAGTCCTAATTCGCACATGGTGCGGATATCCTGGATGATTGAGGAACTGGGTGATGGCACTTATTAGTTTCTGGAGGGAAAACACGAAAATGTAAACGTACCAGAGAATGCTCTTCCCTGCTCCTGCTGCAACGACAAATTTCATGAGTTGTGGGGAAATAATGACAGGGCAAACACTGACGCTTCCCATGTAGCCACAAGAGTGAACTTGGAATAGAATGTTTCCAGTTTGAGAAAGTTTTACCATGGATCCACCATCTTGCGGTTCCGGTGTGTTGAGATTCGCGTGCAGTGTTGTGGTTCTTCCAAGGGTCAGGAGGAGAGAGCCAATTTTGAATGTTTCGCTGCAACTCTTCGCCTGCGAGGCCATCATCTCAAACTGTCAGCATTCATCGCCAGTAGCGGTGCCATCGAGGAATGACTCACGCCTTGACTTGTTGAGGTCGCTCGACATTTTCTGCAGCAGTTCTGCCAGCAAGTCAGGTAAGGGTTTAATTCTCGTCAAAAAACTGACCAAGAGCCATCCGGATGCTGTCTGCCGACGCCTTGTCGTCTAGGTCTAGAGGCATGATAATTCATCGACGTGCTACAAATATAGAGGTCACAGATTTCCTACCATCCAAAACAATGCGCCTGTGTTGGACGAGGCCGCACACAACTTCGAGTGTCTGTGCGCCTGTGGCCCGAGCCTCATCAAGAGTGAGCCTGTCTAGCCGCTGTAGGACAGCCTCGATGTCGTTCTCTCCAAGAATTTTCTTTGCAAATTTCTCTGTGCTGCGTTCAGTATAAGCACCACGCCAAGAGGATGAGACTTGCTTAATCGCCCCTGCTTGACCTGCCTGGTTGCCATAGCAAGAGTGGAGAGAACTTCGACCAATATTTTTATGACAACGTCACTAATGGCTGGCGTAAGAGGGATCCTGGTGTAGATATCAAGTCTGCTGAGGAATCTCTCGATGGACTCGAACAACTCGATGAGAGCATTATAGCTCGCACTAACATCCTTTACCGCCTAGTGCACATAAACGTCAGAAGGATATAGGAATAAGAGTTGCAGAGAGACACTTACATCGATTAAGACTGCAAATGCAGCAAACACCGCATTTGCAGGTGGGAACGGCTATGGAATATACATCAGAGATGTGAGATGGGAAGAACCGCCTGGGGACGCACTAGGCCGATACCCTCACCAAGGACAGTGCCGGTAGAGAGTGTATGGAGCACATGGACGGCACACTTGAGTGACTTGGCGATCTTTCCATCTTCTCTTCGGAATTCGCGGAATCTCCGTACATTTTCCTGGAGAAGAGAGGAGATAGACCCGACAGATTCGCACTTCTCGAGTTGTTTGGCGAATGGATGATCGACTAAGTTTGTCCCCGTCTGGGTTGTGTAATCTTGCAATGCGGAATTGTACAAAAACAGAAAGGACGCGGAAGGTGAGAGACTCATATCTGGAATCGAAGAGATGTAGGAGGTGAAACAGGATGTAGCCCTTGGTGGGATTATGGCAGATAGATGGCGGGACGTTGTGGTAGAGGGTTACGAGCTGGGCAGGAGAAGAGTACTGCCTCATGTTTCCATCGATAAGAGTTTCCCACGGGGACATGGTGTGCCTGTAAGTATTTCGAGCACAGAAGCGCTGGGATTTGTTGGAATAGGTTATCAAAGACTTGGCGTGGCGCTCATGCACACATGATTGTTACCGCTGTGGCATGAGACCCAAGCATGCCCCCTGAATTTTCGGAATACAGCGGAAGATAGAACCAAAGTACACAGAGTTGAAAGGTCATCGGTTTGAATACACCCAGTAAGATGACAAATACGGCCAAGTCAGTAATTCCAGGTGGTGGATATAAGACGTTTCGCGGTCCACTGACAGAGGATGGGGCCATGGATGAATCATGATGGAACGTGACCGAAACGGTGGTCAATCGGGAGTTGCCGAGAAACCCAACATTTTGGCGGAATCCCGACTCACCCAAGTTCAACGATCCGTGTTTAGGCGGTTTTACCCGCGATCGCCTCGTCGACCTGAGGCTGGTGCATTGATGCGTTGAACGTCTATTGTCATACTATGCACCGTTGTCATATTGGCCTCTTCCGTCTTTCACACTCCATACCCCGGCCATTCCTCTCGGCCGACCTCCGACAAGGACAAATCCTCAATCCAACGTCCCGTTTTCTGACCCACCAAGGGATTGATTCTGATGCTCGCCTTGACCCTCAACCTCACCTGTTTGATTTCCATGTTTCCGGCCAGAGTTGGAACGCTAAACCGCCATCCAATTTTCTCACCAGAGACAAACACCTCGGTCAGGTCCTCTCCCCTCCCCTTTTCCTTCTCTTTTTTTCGCCCATTGTCGTCTTTCCCGTCCTCAGATACAACCACAACCTCTTCTGAAGACCCCTCGACGGCTGCTCAAGCGCTCAAGCGTCACGTCGCCTCGTCTTCCACGTCATCTTCTGAGTTCCAAAGGACTTTATCGTTCCAACTCGAGTGGCTTGCCATCATCACTTCGCTCTTTCACACAACTGCTAAGCCCCACCTGTTGTCTTTGCTATCTCGAAAGATCCCACAGAAGGCTATGAGTCCAACTGTGCATAGACAGGGGGTTAATGCTTGACGAGTATGCAGAGGGTCCTTGACGGACAGGTACGCCATGTCGTTCTCCTTATTCCTTTGACTCCGTCTTCACCGCGCGTCCTCCCCTGGTGCGCCACAGATTAGCTTATATTATTCTCAAACCTTTGATGTTTAAGTAAATCCGTGTACACCTTACACAGATCAGTTTCCGAGAACGAAACCACCATGGTGGTAAACAATCTCGACTACCACACGCATATCGCGCGCCAAGGTCCCCGTCGATGCGGTCACAGTTCGTCATTTCGCTGATGTGTCGTCGGTCTTTTTCCCCACCTGGTGTCGCTACCTAATGGATGACAGAGAGACGCCGCATACTGACTGGTTCCACCAGTGGGGAGTTCACGGCTTAGAACTGGTTGCCGTTCAACTTTGAAACCATCTTACGAGCGCACGATACTGCTATCTGTGAGGTGGCCTCCAACCACGCTGCCACCCACATCGTGTCGCAGACGAGTCTGGAATCGCCAAATACATAAACAAGCTCACGACATTCCCGCGCACATCAAGAAACTATGCGTAGTCTCAATTTCTTGCCGAACGTCGCATGCTTCGCGTCAGCAAGCGACGACTCTACTGCGCACGTCTGGCCTTTCCCCGAGGGTCGAGAGGAACATGTCTTCCGGGTCACGGATGGAACGTCAAGTGCTTCGATGGCATCTGACGATGGACCTACTCGTGTCCAATAGCAAGGACAATCTCCTCAAGTTCTCGGATCCTGCCCTGGAATTGGGCTAGCAATTAATGCTGTATGTACCTCATACCCTGCCTGGTGTTATATAACAAGCACATTGACGCGATATCATCTACCCATCAGCACAAGAATACGATCCAAACTCTCGCATGGGCTCTACATGGGAACTTGCTCACAAGTGTATCATGCGACCAAACTGTGCGCGTATTCGATATTCTCTCTATGAAGGAGTGAGTCTTCCTGTGTGGCCATAAGAAAGAAGTCTGTTGTGTGTCCCGTTCTTCCTACTTATGCTCCAAGAACTGACGGGTTGCCGACACCTGTGTCCTATCTTTGAATCTGGTGGCTCCGAAGGCCCTCTTCCCAACGGGGACCTCTCCTCCCCGACAACAGCCCCGCACCAAATTATCCCAACAGCCCCATCATCCTCCGCTTCCGCCGCCACTGCCGTCACCAGCATCACAGACCGGGCTTGCCCTCTCGGCTCCGGCCCTATAGCTCCCCCTCACGCGCTCTCCCAAGCACATGATTCGGACGTCTGAGCTCTGAGCTTCCACCCACTCGGCCACCTCCTCGTCTCCGCCTCAAACGACTCAAGCGCCATCTCGTTGAATGCTTGTCCATCATCCGCTCAATCTCGAAACAGTGCTCGGTCTTGCTATCCCAACCCTCACCGCCCTCTCATCCCTATCCTTATTATACTCTCCCAATCAATTCTTATCATCCCACTCCATCTGGTTCCTCTCAGTCCCTGCTCAGCATGATCTATGTTCCTCCACCATCTACCATCCGGGTCATCAAATTTATCCCCAGAGGCAGGGCCATCGCGCGTTGACAACTCTCAGCGAACAGCACCACTGGCTCCCGCTTTCCGCATCCTCGTACGTTCATTGGCCCTCCACCCGCACCCTGAGCATCAAGCGAAACCAACGACATGACACGACAATCAATATCAATATCTCCTCAGCATCCCGTCTCTACCACATCCGATGTTACGCAATACAATAACCTTTCTCTTCAGAATCAGTTCGATGATCGACCAGCCCAAAGGCTGCGGACCCAAGGTGTCACGGCGTTTGCTCCTGATTTGTCGGGTTCATGTGCGCTTCCTTCGCTCCAAGCCACTCGAATTACGCGAAGCTGGTCATGTTCCCTTTCGGGTTGGAAGAGGTATTTAGCGCAGCCACAGGCCCTGTAGTAGTTGTGTTTCTGTTGTAATGGCATCCCGTATGTTAAGGCCTATTGAACCTTAAGGCGCGACGTGTGCGAAGGTGAAATATGCGGCAGTGACGAAGTTATAAGGGTCGTAATTCCCTTAATAACCTGAAGTGCTTTGGAAGGTGATAAAAGCGAGGAGGTCGCTAAGACCAATGTCTGGGTGAAGATAAAGAGGAAAGGGAAGTAACTTCAAGGACTTGAAGATTACTTCAAAGAAAGATAAAAGGGAAATGGTGGTTCAAGCAACAAGACTGAGAACGCAATAGATTGCAAACTAAGTCAGGCTTAAGGCCCAACTCTAGGATATAAGTCCAGCTTATATACAAAAGGGCAGCTACCTGACTAAGCATACAAATAGGGAGAACAATGAGGTCACGAACAATAGACATCACAGAACAATAGAGTCACGAACAATGGTGGTCACAGACTACCATAAGAAGGGAACAATAGGAGACGTACAAAAGGAGGGAACAATGGAGTTCCCGGTAAAGCGGCTCTGTTGTACAGGTAAGCGGTCATGTGAGTCGAGGTCATGTGGTCGTATAAGTACATAACGGTCGAGAAAGAAAGAAAAATGTGGGCCAAGTGCCCAGGAGCGTAACACGACGCCCTTCCTAGAGAGTTGCTACCACGCAACTACTTGTCAGACGCTTCGTAGCAACTGTCAGCGTTATCCCACTCTGCATCCGCATACGCAACCTCTAACTCATGACGAAGTAATCCGGCTGGTGTTGCCGAACAATAGCTGCCGAAGTTAGGGTGCCCAAAATAGACAAGGCAGCGATTAACTGCGCAGGAGTTATGGGGGGAGGGACACTCGTCGTGAGCATGCTGGGTGCTGAGACACCAGCGACAGGTCTTCCAAAGGGGGCATTCTTCAACCCCGTGACCAGGCGTGTCGTGATTGCACTTGAGACAGTATGGGAAAACGACATTGTTTCCCCGACGTCGTTTACCGAGGACAGCGCGGTCCTCTACGTTGTCTTCTCCTTCTTCGACGTCGGGTGGCCCTTGGGCGGCGAAGATGCGTGGGACCCGATAATCACGGGTCGGAAGGAGGAAAGTGGGGGGGGAGGGGGGACGTGTGGCAAGGAGGTGTTGTTGGAGGCGAGTGCGGACTGCGCTAGAGGCGAGACGTCGCTCTACTACAAGTAGGTCAGCCTCCGCTCGACTTTCCTTCTTCGCTATTTCTAGGCGTTGTCGCTTGCAGCTAGAAATAATATTGTGAAGACCCCGAAGCCGATGGACGTCAGCAAGAATCCCAGGGTCTTTGAGGTTGACCAACGCCGTATCCACCATAAGGCGAGAGAGATGGGCGGGATGAAAGAGGTTGAGGTCGGTGTCTTTAATTCCACGCCGATTGAAGTTAGGGGAGGGGTAGGCTTTCGCCTGTAGCGGGGTGGCATACTCTTTTTCGTTCTTCCCCCGAGTTCCCACCAGATAAGTGTCTTCCTCTGTAGAGCGAAAGCAGATATATTTGGCGACTTCTGGCTGTCCTTCATCATTGACGAAGGTGAGGGGGTAATGCCCAGGGTTTCCAGCGTCGAAGAGAGCCCACCCTTCGCCAGGGTACGTGGGATCGTTGAGTTCGTCGCTTAGAGGTGGGTTAATGGTAATGGGGGATGGGCTGCTAGTCTGCAAGATAGTAGGGTTGTACCGAGCACCTAAGGACTCAGGTGGGTCGCTCTGGACACTGTCGTTGTCCAAGAATGGTTCTACCTCTGTTAGAACTTGAGGGACAAAGAACAGATGTTGAACCGCAGAGAAGTCTCGGAAACTGGTAGTGAAAATCTGATCGTCAAGCCCGTCGTTGCCGAGAATGTTAATGGCGGGCATCAGTCCCTCAGTCCAAGCCTCAAGTGCGCTTTCGAGTCTTCGGTGCACTTCCATAGCTTTCAGGAGTGCCCGACAGTTCTTCCTGACGTCTTTTACGTCCTCTTGAGTGGGTGTTCCTATCCTGAAAATCATTAGTGGAGTCTCCTGATACTCCAAAGGGGGGGACTGGGATTGACTGCGGAAGAACGATGGGAGAGGGGATCGAGTGTGGCGGAAGTTCACTGGTGTTAGGGGGCGGGACGGAGAAGGATTCGGGGTAGATGGTATGGAT
>Ga0307510_10002092_pt1 | contig 22568 bp, 7 predicted proteins | sample 12_EM_MG_FD_207224 | JGI IMG/M metagenome (GOLD analysis project Ga0307510, IMG submission 207224) | Populus trichocarpa ectomycorrhiza microbial communities from riparian zone in the Pacific Northwest, United States - 12_EM | ecosystem: Host-associated > Plants > Roots > Unclassified | place...
TTTAGTGTTTTCAAATCATTTTGATGTGCTGATGTCAAAAATAATTTTTAAAAAATAAAAAAACATCATTGGCATGCATTTTGGCACGAAAAGCTATTTGAAAAGCAACCACAACCACACTGCCAAACAAAACCTTAGAAAACAATGTCATTGAGCAAATTTGAAAAAGTTATGCGTTCATAAACCTCCGTCCCCTGACTCCGCGGAACAAATTCAAATCCGTGGATCATTTTCCGGGCCAGGCCAGTAATGCTAGTCTCACATCTAGAGATGGTGACGAGTGTCCACGAATCAAGTTTTAATTATATTTATATTTTATCAATTGTTTATTGAATAAAAATTAAGATATTCATATTTTCTTCATTAAATTTTAAATATCCATTCCCTAGGTGCTATTTATAATTCAACTTAAAATAAAAAAAACTATGATAAACAATTATGTGATCCTGATACTTTTATATTTAACATTTTTGATCCTTGTAGTTTTTTATGTTAACATTTCACCCATGAAAATTTTATTTTCTTTATGTTTTAATCACTATAAGTTACGAATTGAGAGAGAAAGTCGTTAATTGTTTTATTTTTATATTTTATAATGATTTTTTTTAAATAAAATTATTAAAATAATATTATAACCAATTATGTTTATAACTTATAAATAAGACGAGAGTTGTTTATAATAATATTAATAATTTATTTATGAATATCATACATGAACCTAACATAAAAAAATTGTTTATGAGAATTTATTTAAAATAAACTATTCATTTTATTATTTTTATATAATTTTATCAAAGTTTTTATTTTTTTTTATTTTTTTATACAATCACATAAAAATTATAAAAATATATATATGTTTTTTAAACCTGCTTTATAGTCCATGGTAATATTTTATTTAAAAAATCATGTTTACAATAAAAAAAACAAGTTTCTATAAAAAAAAAATACACAAATAGAATTCTCAATTTAAATTATTAAAATTCTTATGAACATCTATTCTAACTGGCGTTTATAAATATTTATGTTAATTATCATATAATTTAATAAAAATAAAATAAAAAATGCCCCGCAATAGCAACGCGTGCAAACTGGCGTTTTTATTTTTTAGGCAATAACTCTCTATTTCTGCCAAATACCCCGTGAAGTTTATTTCTTAGGACGCCCTTTTATTTTATCTATCGCATCGAGCCCCCTCCTCTCCTTTTCTGAATCGCATTCTCTCTTTCCAATCCCTAATCAACGCGCAACTGCAAAGTTTCTACATTGCAGGTACGCACCCGATTTTTTTATTGGTATTATTATTAGTTTCTCAATTTTTTTTGCTGTTCGACACTTGAAAACGAGAGTGAAAGGATTTGAGTTTTGATTCTTACGTGAAATCATTCTTTCGTTTGGTTGTTTCCTGGCTTTGTTTTTAAAATTGAACTGAACCAATGATTTATTAGGTTTAACATATTATTTTTTGTTAATAATAATAATAGTTTGTTAACACAGCAATGCATGTTTACGCTGTAAATCCTTCTCTCTCTTTTTTCTCTTGGCCATCCCTCTTTAATGACTGTAAGGATTTTTTTTCTGATAGTAAATGGGTTATTAAGGTTTTTCTTTTCTTTCCACTTTATGACAGTTTTTTTACTACATATATCATGTTTGGATATTGCTTGTCAATAGGTCTCTAGATGTCATGTAATGTCAGAATGTTAGATATTTTTCTGAAAAATAATTGGATTAAATGTCAGTTCCAATTAAATGATACTGGGTTCAGGGAATGTCGTTCGACAAACTTGGAAAATGATCTTTATTTATCTTCGTGGTGGTGGGTTGTTGATTAGATTGTTCTTGGCTGCTAACTACCGGGAGGGCAGTGATTTCTAGTGAATGAAAGGGTGTTTCCACTACCTTGCTTACTGTATAAGTCGGGATTTGTTTGTTTTAGACTGTTTTAGAATTCCAGCTCATGGCTGAAGCGCTTTGTGTCACAAACTCAAGGGTTTCTTAACCTCTAATTAGAATGAACGAAGAATAGGGGATTGCAATAGTTTTCTTTTTCCTTTTAAGCGTGAATAAAGTGCTTCTGTACATGTATTGTTGATATACTTTTTCTACCCCTTCATTTGGTCTATGATCGCTCACTTAGAAATCTCAATTTCTGTAGCTACACAATTTGATGGACAATCATGGATGAGAATGAACTTCCTTTTAAAGTGGGTCAGCTTGCAGAGGCAAGATCTTTTGCTCAAGGTTACCGTGGTGCTTGGTTCCGTTGCAAGGTATGAACATAGGTTTGCAGCTACAGATTACGTTTCTGAGTTATTTAAAGGCAACCAAATTCTTGCTGGATGACACCAAGGAACAGAAAGAGCAACACATGATTGTGACATCTTCTTAGTCATCTTTTTTTAGATGAGATGTATATGCTTTGTGATGTCCTGGCAAAACCTTTTCTTTGACTTTGAGATTGGATGTTTCCAATTTTTTGAGGAAATTAAAGTTAATTTGTTAAACTGCTGATTTTGTTTTCCTTTCTTCTTTTATTTGAGAGTTTGAGCTACTTTCACTACTTGGAAGCATTATCTCACTAACTGTGAATGCTTGACATATAAATGCAAGTTAAATCCTTCACGTGGAAGATTTTAAAACTGTCTTGTAATCAAAGCTAGGTGGGACAGGTTCTAAAAGCCAAACTGCTCCCTACTTTCTGTCTGCTGCAAAGTAAGAAGATGGAGAGCTTTTCACATCAGATCATTCTTCTCTTCTATGCTTTCAACATGCAAAGAATAACTACTGAGAATCTAACAATATCACATTATCTTAGCCAACAGAGATATTATATGACAATTCTAGTAATCTTGTTAAGATGAACTTTTTCCAGTTATCTGCCATCACTGTGTGTGAAGAACCTATTATTTAGTGGTTAATATGAGGATGTTAGAATTGAATATTTTGAAGTAATAGTAAATGCTCGAGTAGGCTACTGGCATCCATTCAGAGTTACATTTTGTTTCACAATTTATTAGTGAAGCCTGTTTCTGTAAGGTTTTTTTTTTTTTTTTTTTTTTTTTTTTTTACTTTGAACACCTTTTTATTTCAAAATATTTCTGCTTTTCAAATTTTGTGCTTTCCATCAGATAATAGATATTGCCCGAAGAGATTCTGGGATGCAGTATGCATTGCAATATTATGACTTTCCAGATGAAAGTAAGTTATCTCTCTCTTATGGCATGCTCTCAGACTGTTGTGATAATCTTCCTCTACACTTTGCATGTCAGTATTTTGACTGATTGATTAATGATACTTGTTATCATAACAAATCTAGTGACTCTTTCTAATGCTTTCCTAGAAAAATAAAAGTGCAAGGAACCTTAGTTATTGTAGAATGTTATTTGTCTGCCATCACTGTAAATATGTCCAATGTAATTGTAGATTCGTATGCTATAAATATGCTTGTTAGATTAGCTCCTGGTCTGTTCCAATTTATGCAAGCTTTAACAATTATTTTGTTCATGAATGTAGAACTAAATTGGACAAAGCTATATCAATATCCAAAGCCTAGACTCAAGAATACAGGGAGGCAATTGATGGTGCGCCCTTACTTTCCTTCTGTCTATCTTGAAAGCAAATTGTCTGAAATCAAGACCATCTCAGAAGTGGTAGTCGTTGTGAATGATGTTTGGAAGGTGGGAGATTTTGTAGATTGGTGGACTGATGGTTGTTATTGGTCTGGAAGACTATCTAAAGAATTAGGAAATGACAAATATCAGGTAACATGTTTGTTCTATCTGGTTTTGATTCACAAGTTGCTCTGATGACACTTTGACTTATGGGTCATTTGAACATGTTGCGCTCTCAAGTTTTCTTTCTGTTACTACATTGATTACTGTATTTAATGTCATGTTGTGCTCTCAAGTTTTCCTGCTGTTACTACATTGATTACTGTATTTAATGTCATGTTGCCTTCATATTTCACACGCTGAAAATGCCTTGTAGTCAATTGGAGCGTATCTAGGATTGTAATTTTATGCTTTGTCTTGTTATTTCACAAGAGGCCTTCCTTTCTTGTGCCACTAATTAGAATTGCATATAACTTGGGAGCTAATCTTTCTGAGCTAGTATTAGTTTAGTTCTCTATTGCTCGATCTAGTTCGTGATGATAGATCCATTTGGATTTCAGAAGCACAAGGTTCGTGATGATAACTCTTAAAAATTAAACAACATATGCCTTAAAAATTACACATTAAGCAACAAAAAAGCTACTGTACAAGCACCAAATAATGTAAAATTTCGTGAAAATGTCAGTGCTTGCTTCACAAACTAAAATGTACAAATGAAAATTTTTCTTGAGAAGCACTTCATTATATTGCGATTACATATCATCTCTTAATTGCTATGTCCCCATCTAGGATCAATTGATTATGCTGAGAACATGAAACAAATGCTTGCTATCGAAAGATATACTGGAGAAGCTTTTGGAGGGAATTAATATGGTTCATATCTATTTGGTTAGGTTAGGTTTGGAGTCAGGACGTTAGGGATGAGACAGTTGAGACGGAATGCTAGGGATGAGACTAATTTGTGTTTGATATGGTGGATGATACAAATTTTTTATCTGTCTTTGAGACGGAACAAAATACTGTAAATGACTTTTTTGCCCATATATATTTTTTCTTATGCATATTATGTTTGGTATGCGGTTTAGAGATTTTTTTTCATTATAATATCTTTAAATATTTATACTTTCTCCACTCAAAAGGAAAAAAATCCATTATTTTATGCTTATTTTATGTTTTTACAAAAATATAATTTCTTTGAAAAAATTATAAAATTTTAAAGTAAAAATATAAAAGAAATAAAAAAATTAAGAAAATTTCTACAAAATTTACCGAACATTTCATAGTATGTATACTAGTACTGAAATCAAAATGATAAATTCAATGGAGGAAAATATAATATTTTTTAAAAGAATTTTTTTGAAAAAAATGTCATGAAAAAAAATGAAATAGGCATGTAGTTGAGCTCAGCTGTAGTTTGGTGGGCCTTGCTCCATGCCTGATCCTTAAGAAAAACACGCATATGGATGATGTGTTGTCACACCCCGTCTTTAACCTTGACAAAGCTAGATTTTGACTTATTATGCGAGAACTTATAAAATCCTTATTTCACATATTTTTTCATGCAAAGAAAATTATAAATACTCTCTTATCCTTTTAAACAAAATTTAACCGCAAAAACCTTTTTTAAATAATAAATCAACCCAAAATCTGATTTGAAATTTTTTATATTTTAAAAACTCATATCCACAAATTTCAACTTGAAGATGGAATCATGAGATTTTAATATTTATAGATTCGTGGTGATGAGGGCTTTCATTGATTGTGTTATTGGCGGGAAATAATAGCTATATTGCTTCAACAGAATATTTCTTTTCCCTTCCTCCTATTCTTGTCTCTCTTATTTCTATTTTCTTGTTTTTTGTGATTTTTGGCTCTATGTTTTTGACCTTTTATGTTTAAGTAAATCCAATAGTTAGAAATGGTTCATACAAAATTAATGATTAAGATTGGTAAATTTAGGACATGACTTGAAATTTTGAGAAGTTATGAGAATAGATTTAGAATATCCTCATAATGTTTTCCATCTTTTTCTCTATCCTCTGTCCTTGCAAGGAGGTAAAAAAATTCTCATTTTTGTACCGTGTACAGAGACAAAAATGGTTTTCATCAACATTTTCATGAATCAAACTTATTTTCTATCTTGTGTATGTCCTTTCCATCATGAACTCCGAAGCACACGTTGTCCTCATTCTCATTATGGAGTATTTAGTGTGAGATGAACAGCTAGAGGGTTGCACAAAATATAAGGGCATAACGAGTTACATCTCAAACAGCTTGAATTTTTTGTTGCAATCCTTCTAACATCTCCTTTTATGAAGTTTTCCTATAGAGTTTCTCTTAATATCATGCTTTATACTTGCTATTAAGTTGCTGTAAAAGTATTTTGCTAACTTCCTTGTCTATCCAAAAATATTTGTACTTGTAGATTGATTTGTTTCCACCCCCTGCTGGTGAAGGGTCGTCTTATGAAGCTTCCTCCAAGGATTTCCGCCCATCCTTGAGTTGGTCTCCAGAAAATGGTTGGACAGTGCCAATTCCTTCGGTAAATCCCTTGTACTCTTTTGTTTTCTTATTAATAGCACTATATTTTATCTCTAACTGTTTTTAAAGGTTAGATATTTGACTGTGTTAGTGGAACTCTGAAACCTCTGTAACACCAATAAATGCTTAGTTTACATGTGTAAACATATATTGTGAGAGAGAAAGAATATTGATGCATTTCTAGTCATGGTAGTATTTGCTCCTTTGCATTTATGTGATCCGAGGGGCTGTTTGTATATGTCTTGGTGTTCACCCTTTGATGGAATGTGATAAAATGACATGAGCAAGCGATGTTGAATTGCATCAACCAGAAAGTTAGATAACTGTAGAACACAATGTGGAATTGAATCTGGTGTTATCACTTATCACTGATGAATGAGTGTGTTCATGTTTGACAAAGATAGTACAGAATTAGATCCCTTTTTATGAAATTCTATTGTTTTTTCTAATTCCCTATTTTCCTATTTTGGGGGTGGAGGAGAAAGAGAAAGACTTTGTTTTACTGATTGGTAAACATTAGCGAGCTTCTTGCTGGTTAACTTTTGTGGGACATTGAGGCTGAAATGGTGAAGCTCATGGGCGTTGAAATGGTGAAGCTCCTAGGTGCAGGAGAACTCACAATAAGAAATAAAGTCAACAAAACAAGACAACCATAAAAGGTTGCGTGGCATTTATTTTCTCTTTAGAAAAAATTAATAAAAATTTAGGGAGACATTCAAATCACATTTATGGAATTGTTTGAGGAATTACTAAACATTATGATTCCTATAGTTCAAATACTGTTATTTCTTGAAGAATGGCCCTCCTACTTATCAGAGTGTGGAAGTATTCATTGACTTTTTCCATAATTTCTGTGTGCAGTTTGAAATTGTGCTTTGCAATGTGACAGTGGTTGTTATGGGAACACTTCATGCTTCCTTTTTATATCAATGGTGAAATTGGGTATCAACCAACCTCTGTAGGTTGGAACACTAAAAGTTCTGCAAGTTATCTTTGTTTATCTTGAAGTTTTATTATATGGAGACCATGATTATTTTTCCCCTTTTGAGCTGTAGTGTTCGATCTCATGTTCTTTGAATCATATATGATCTTGCTGTTAATTTTGGAGTCGATTTCTGTACGTGGTGGTAATTATCTATGCTCAATAATTTTGGCATTCTCAACTCTAATTCTCTGATTTCCCTAGCTTTTATTCATGATTGCAGTGATTATATGTTCAGATCTACTGTCAGCCATTTTGCTTTATCTTCATGTCTTACGTAGGTTCTAGTGCAATTTCTATCTTATTATATGTGGAACGCTCTTTCATACCTTCTTTTCTTGTAAGATTGGTTTTTTAATGCTACAAATGGCTAATTCTTTTTTCAATGCCTTGTTTGTTACAGGGGATCGACTATCATCATCCATGTGCTCGGTTGATCAAACCTGTGAATCAAGGTAATTTTTGGTTATTCAAAGTTTAAGAAACTTTATGCATATTGCATTCAAAATCTATTCTGTCTTTTTATCTGCTGGCTTTAGGCTGATCCCAAAGTTAATAAGCTCACTAAAATTGACTTGAAAAAAATAGTTGATAATGACGATATATTATTGGTGATTATTTGCTAAGATGGATATTTTATATTTGGTTTTTAGGATACCAAATTTGAATGACCTGGTTTATAGTTGTTGAAACTTTGAGAAGATTTTAGGATTGTGAAAGTAGGAGACAGGTGGAAGATTTGGTCAATAAATGAACTGAATGTGGAAAGGTGACGAGAGTTGCATAACATGTTATGGTGTTATTCTGATTTTATTGCTTCTTCATCTTGGATTTCGGCTTCTAATAATAGTTATGATTTTTAAAGTAATGACTTGTTCAATATCAATTGTGTTAGGTAGCGCTATTGTGTTTATTTTGCCCCTTGAATAATTTTAATAATTAAATTAGGTTCTTAAAAACAACAAAAATGGTTTTATGTTTTTAGTTTTACTAATATTGCCACCATTATTTTCATAACTTTCATGAACTTATTATGATTATATTTATCGTAATCATATAATCACGATCAATCTTATCATATCATTATCACTAACTATAATTATCACTATTTACCAATAAAGTAACAATCACTGTAAATTTGATATTACTCTTTAACCCTTTTCAATTATCATCACCTTTAGCATAATACCGTCGCCACCACCATCATTGCTATGCATGTTGATGCCATGATGCCACCACCATCATTAGTTTTTACCTTTTTTAATTTATAAAATATTATTATATTTCTTCAATTAAGTTTATGCAAGAATTTTTCCTTCATATACTTTTAAGTAGATGATTTAATTTGTCCTTATGTAATTGGATAACTATCCACTATATATGTACATTTCTAATTGTATTTATTATATACAATGTGTGCACCCAATTATACCATATTTCATTTTATCAAGTTTTTTCGTTTAAATTGAAATAATCGTATCTTTTATTCCAAGAATATCCTTTTCTTGTACAGGAAAATAATTTTATTTTTCAAAAAAATAAAATTATTCTTTCAGATTTCAATGGTTGAGTAATTTTAAAATATTGTATTTATGTTTTCATCGATTTTTTACTATATCCTTGTATAACTCAAGGATATTTTTTCAATTAGAAATACAACTGAAGGATATTCTTGGAATAAAAAATTTAATCTTGTCAATTTGGATGAAAAGACATTGAAGAATTGGTTATTATACAAAGACATAATAAATGTAATTAGAAACGCAGAGACATATTGAAGACTTGCTCAAGTACAAGTCATTTATCTTATCTTTTTTTTTTAAAAAAAAAAAACATTTTTTTATAAGACAGTAAACATAAAACAGTTTTTGTTTTTTTAAAAAAGAGGAGGAAATGACACCATATGGACCTTTAGTTCGGTGATTGTCGTTTGCCTTTGTCTTTATTTTACTTCCATGACTTTTTTTGGGAACTTTTTGACACAGCGACCTGATTTTAGGATTATACTTGCTTGACATGGGAAGCATGATGGTTGCAGGGAGTTCCATAAACTTGGCAGTCCATGCAGCTGATAAAATGAGAAAGGACCCCGAAGATACAGTTAGAGCATCTTACGAGCTGAATGCTTCGCTTTCTTCCCATATTGCAACTAGTAGATATGAACTAATGGGAAAAGGGCCTTTGAACCCTGCTGCATCTAACGAGACACGTACACCGGGAAGAAATATAGTGTTAGGTGTAACAAATGGTGGAGCTGCTAAATCAAGGTGCTCAGATAGTCAATCAAGTCCACAAGTTAGAGATGTATCAGCTGAAGTGGCGGAAGATGCTGGCGGGAAGGACAATGACGATAATGACACCCCCCTGAAGAAGATGAGAACTGATGGAGGTATATGTTCGGATTCCACATGCTCAGATACGATAGGAGCTGCTATTCTGGACCTGGAGGTGCTTGTAAACCGGGTAAAATGGATGAAGGATGCCTTGAAGTTTGGGATGCCTTTGTCAAATACTGCAAGACTGTCATGGAAGTTTTTGGAACACCGAGGACCTTCCAGACACGAGTGATTGCATTTTAGAGACTATCTTAGATGATCAGCTGCTATCAGTTGAAAAACCGAGGAGGAGCATTGACAAGTACAGATAAATCTTAACTTTACAATATCACCTGTAAATTTGTGCCCTCTAAAACTCCAATCTCGTAACAATTTTGCCTCTCAAAATCTAGAATCTTAATCACAATGGAGGTTGAATTATGGAGTCCTCTAAAACTCCTAGCGTCTCAGGCTCTCATTTGGGAGAAGCACCCCACTGGAGGTTGAAGTATGGAGTCCAAGCTCAAAACCATGACCCACGTTAGAACATGGCATGTGCGCACAGTCCAATCTCGAGCCAAAATACCCACGAATTTCACTCATTAAGGGATGCACAATCACATGCCCCCTTTCACCCCGAAGGGCCTGAACAGAGCCAGACTCAATATCTGAATCAGTTTCGAAGTTTTGTCTTCACCTGTAATTCCAAGGTAGAGGCAAAACATAATAAGCCTCCCATGATTCTGTTCTCGGTGCTGAAACTGAACCTACTTTGGCAGCAAAAAAATAAATAAACTTAGTCTCGATTAATAAAAGCTTTCCTGGGTATACACTTGGCCATAAAATCCAAAAAAAAAAAAAGGCACACCTGCCCGACTTTACTTGCATTAACTCATTTACAGTTGCCCTTCATCGATTCCAACCATAATTTTATTCTTTGCATCCTTAACATCAACCTTCCATCCATTCTCTCTTAGAAACATTTAACAAAACCATTTAATGTTTCATTAATTCAACAAAATAGAGGGCTAAAACAATCTAAAACCCACAAATTCACTTCAATATCAAAATTACTAGATCCATATTTTTTGAAATATCAAGATGGAACGCGAGGATATTTCTCGCTGAAATTGCTCACTTAATAAAACACACAAGTCGTTGAGAGAGTCTATTAATTATTAATAAAGACCAGTTGGAAAGACAATATTCAAAACCTGTAAGATGTTGAGGACAAAATTGATCGATCAAATTAATAAGGTGTGATATTAGAAACAAGGTAATCTCCTCTTATTAATAAAAAAAAAGAAGAAAAAAGAATACACAAATATGAGAATAAGCCGAGGGAGAGAGCCCCTTGCCGCTCAGTCAGCATTCAAAATATTGGACTCAACGACAATCCGGTCCATTTATTAATTACAGAACCTGCCACTCCTTTTCCACTTCCATATCAATTTCCAAATTCCGAAACGACACTTCAACACCCGAATCGTTTCTCTCTAACCAATGGAGCCCCCGATACTAAGACTGACAGTGGAGCTTGGCCCTAGAGAAGGCGAAACCCTGGAATTCAGACCCGGATCCACTGTCCGAATAGGCCGGGTTGTCCGTGGCAACAATGTCACTATCAAAGACGCCGGCATTTCCTCCAAGCACCTTGTAATCGTATCAGAATCAGGAAAATGGAGCCTCCAAGACCTCAATTCCTCCAACGGCACTACTCTCAATTCCACTGTTCTCTCTCCCTACAAATCCTTCGATCTCCGCGACGGCGACACCTTCAAACTCGAGGAGCTAACTTCAATCCTCGTACAAATCAACGTTCATGAGGAAACCTCGCAGTTGAGACGCAATCCGAGGAGACGAGTTAGAGCTTGTTTAGCGGTGTGGTTGTGGATGCTTTTCAAATAACTTTTCGTGCCAAAATGTATGTCAATAATGTTTTTTTATTTTTTAAAAATTATTTTTGATATTAGCACATCAAAACGATCCAAAATGTACAAATCATATTAAATTTTAGCAAAAAAAAATATATTTTTAAATTTTTTGGGAACGCAGGTTGAACCGCGTTCCCAAACACTTCCTTAATGAATTGAATAAAGTAAGACCGGTCGCAGTGATTCGGTTCGGAGAGGAAATGAAGGCGAGAGAGGGAGTGCCGAAAATTGGAGAAAGAGAATGTTGAGAAATCGGAGGGAAAATGTGAAGTGATAGTTGTTCCGGAGGGGAAAAGGGAGACCGAGGAAGGCTAAGGCTTTGGAGAAGGAGTTGGAAAGCGCGGTTCCTGCTGAGGCAAAGAGAGTGAATTTGAGCCTTGAGGAGTACTAGAAGCAGAAAGAATGAAGAATGTTTTGTTTTGGAGAATTTAAGAGTGGATTGTGGAGAATTGGGTAGAAAAGGGCGTGGAGGTAGGGGGAGGAAAAGGAATTTAAAGGGAATGCCAGCGGAGACAATTTGGAGAAGTTGACATTGGAGGAATGGTTTGATTCCATGGAGCTGAGTCCAGAATTCATAGCCGATAGGGAAATTGTCAAGGTCTGGTAAAATTTAATAAAATTAGTTAGAATCCGACAGCCTCCAACTTCCTCTTTTCTCGGTTTTTCTGTTTATTTGGTTTAATATTCCGTATACTTATTGGAAGATCTTCATCCATATAATCTTGCGATCCAAGCTGAAGGTTCATTCATTTTTGTCCAGGGAAAATATGAGAAATTCAAAGAAGTGATAGAAAGGTCCCCAGAAAAAGACCCCGGCACCAGTAACAGTCCAGACCACCCCGCTGTCATCATCTTCTGACAGTTAATGCTGGCAGTTCAGTTCTTTCCAGGTATTTGACAGCTGACTAGTGACTAGTATTCTCGTACAAGTCTATACATGCATCTCGAGATTGTATGCCTTTTCTTTTCATGAGTTGAAATGCAGCAGCCCATGTGACATCATCTTCTGGTTCAAGAAATACTGCTGAAATTGAATTTTATTATGGTGATGGTGATCATACATATTCTGCGATTATTAAAGACCTTATGCTCATGCGTGGAACTTCCAAGTGAAGCATAGCTCTTTATTATGTTAATAATAATAATAATTCAAAAGCATAAATAATAAGATGAGATATAATAAATAATTTTATATTGTTTTTAAATGAAACCCGTCAACTAAATTCATGGAGTATTGTGCAAAATAAATAAATAAATTGTCTTTACATAAAAAAACAATTTGCTGTAAGCAGTCGAAATAAAAAACAAATACAATAAACAAACATATTGTTTCTTAAGAAATAATATTGCCCCAACTGGCTGCGCATTTAAGGGGGTAAAAATCCAATGAGCCTTGAGTTAGGCGAGCTCCAACTAGCCATTTACCATATTAACTAATGATGCCCCACATGTGGATGGCTGAGAAATTTAAGGAAATATAGCTAGTCTAGTTTTTAAAAAATTATTTTTTAAATTTTTTATATTTATTTGCTATTAAAAAAAGTTGATCAACGAAAAATATTTTCCAGTCAAAAAAAATTTGGCTTAGTTTCCAGAAAAGTGTTTACTTTTTTGTGTTTATTTGTCATTATAAAAGTAGTTGGTCAATAGAAAATATTTTCCAGTCAAAGAAAAATTTAGCTTGGTTTCCAGAAAAATGTTTTCCTGAAAAATTTGAGCGGAAAACACTTTTTGAAAGTTGTAAAAAATTTAGAAATATCATATTATTTGCTGATTATATCAAATTTGATCCTCAAACTTTTGATTGCTATATATATTTTGTTTTGAATATTTATTTTTTAATTTTATCTTTTAAAATTTAATTTTTATATTAACTTTGGTCCTCATTTATAATTGTTATTTGTTTTTTTCTTATCATTTTTTTATTAAAATTTTTTATCTATCAAATTTGGTACTCATTCTTTTGATTGTTACTTATTTTATTTGAAATAATTTATGAAATGTTAATTATTATTATTTTATTTTTTTCATCTTTTATTTTTTTTATTTTTTAGATTTGATCTCTATTATTTTGATTATTATTTATTTTATTTGAGATAATTTATGAAATTATATTTTTTTTCAATTTTATTCTCATTCAACTTTTTAATTTATAAGATTTGTTCTTCATTATTTTAATAAACTTGAGAAAAATAAAACATTAATAAGTTATTTTCCAGCTCATTTTCCATGATATAACCAAACATTGGAAAGTATTTTCTAACTTATTTTCCATTACACTACCAAACATCAGAAAATAATTTACTTTTTCAGAATTTACTTTTCAAAAAGAAACTACTTTCCAGCAAACAAACGGTCATAATACCAAATTATTGATTGAATTAATCACTATTTAGCTACATTGGTAAGATTGTATAGTGTGACACCGAATGCAAGTGCTTGCCTATAGTGATTAAATAGTACTACTTTAATTCAGATAAGTTTTATTTTTTTTTAAATATATTTTTTCGCTTATTTAAATTGTTTGGAAGTAATATGCAATTATCAAAACAATGTGTGTCAGTAGCTTTAAGTTTCTCTTCAAAACTAGAGATTTTTTTTTCCCAGTAAATCTCCGCTATAAATTAACGAAACAACTGTTATATTTGATAATTTATACCGAAACATTCCAATGATGAATAATCTTAGGGAACTAGAAGATCATGTCCGTCCTCATTTCTTTTTTGGAATATATTTAACATAAAATATATAGCGTCAGGAGAAAACACTGTAGCACTATAAAGTTTAATGTGAATTATAATAATAAATTGCTAAATCAGTCTAGAAGACTAAATTTAGAGGTAAAATGGTCCTTTCCATGTAATTAATTTGCTATTTTTATTTTAATTAAGGTTATAATAGTAATTTTTTACAGTAAAATTTCTTCAGCACCCCTAAAAGCAAAAAATCATATAATTAGTCTTTAAGGTTTTTGCTGAGATTTCACATTTTTTAGCACAATAAATTTACAAAAATAACCTTAGTTTCAGAATTTAATTGAGCTTTTTTTGGGGCATTTTTATATTTTAAATTAGATTTTTTGTTATAATAAATATCTTTGAGGGGTAAATTAGTTTTTTATAATAATTAAAAATATAAAAAACCTTTCAAGTGCATGAGATAAGCCACGTTGCTTCAGCGACGCATGCACTGTCATATAAACTATAAAGATTAAAAATTTGCTTCTGCCGTGTTATTCGATTCTTCTTGGCATCCTCTTTGAGGCGACATTTTCGGTTTTGGTGGACAAATTATTATTGGTGCTCTTTTTTTGTATTTTTTTTCTCTCTTCTCCTTCGATATTTGTGTCAGACATTGATTAGTATTACCATAGCTATCTTGAACATTGAATCAGTTTTCGCGGGCGTTATTAGAATCTTCCTTTCAGGAACCGGGGAGAGGATGTTGATACAAGTTTTCTTGTCATTTTACATCTTATTTATGAATTATGCGATTGTTGAAGGAATGCTTAAAAGGAAGGACAAGGGGCGGATTTCATCATCAGTCACTCTCCGATCTACTGTATTTTCAATATTTTTCTTGTTTTTAGGATATATTTTTTTAATGTAATAATAACCAACATGTCACACGTTATTATAAGAATACGCACGCCTTTGTCTTCTACCTTAATTCTCCATTTCTTGGTTCTTTGATCTGCTTTTTCTCTCATTTTGAAAGTAGTAGTCATTAACATGAAATTAGACATAGATAGCGAGTGTTGTCGGAACTTGGTGAATGGTGATGTTGATTTAGACAGACAAAATCCTTGTTGGAGTGACACTTCTGGCTTTCTCACCAATGTTCGTGGAAACAGTGTAATGGAAGGCCAGTATTTCTTTCTCTCCGAGTGCATGGGTATAGCTGCTGTTTCGAGGGATGTCATGAGGAGGCAGAGGAATTAATTCATCCAAGTTCCAAGTTTTAGCTAATAAATTTCTAAAGATGCCTTTTGTATCTTCTTAACCTGTTTCGGCACTTCAATGAGTTTTATTCACTCAATAGCTGTAAGCTCTAAAAGACGTTCCGTCTTCTGAACCAGGTTTCATCATCATGGTTTATGGTCTTTTCATTCATTTTTCTATCTTCCCTTCTGAAACATTTTGAAGAGATCCTCTCCACAGGAGCCTCGATCCAGACCTGGTTGAATGAGCAGCGCATATGGATGATGAAGTCAGTCACCGCATACACACTCGGCAGTTTGGATGCCATTTTGAAATGCGTTGGCATGAGGGAAGCCAGTTTCCTGCCGATAAATAAAGCTGCAGATGATGAACAATTTCGCATTATATCAAATGGGAAGACTGAATTTCCAAGCATCAACAATGATACTTGCGCCAATTGTTTCACTAATCATTCTGCACATGGTTTCCTTCATTGGAGGAGCTGCTAGGATATTCATCGAAGGAAGTTGGAATGAGACGTTTGGACAAGTATTCCTATCACTTCACATATTGATGGTAAACTACCCAGTATTGAGGAAGGGCAAAGGACGTGTTCCAACTTCAGCCACCCCGTTGCCTCTTGTAACCACCAATTTCTTAGTGTGCTTCGGACATATGGATCTAAAGTGTTAAATTGCCATGAAATCTCATTCACCCTATAAGCCAACATGTTCCAATGTGAATCAGACTTTCTCTCTTGGACTGCATCCTTTTCTCGTAAGACAGCGAAAATTGAGATTATAGGCAGATGAGCACCACATCATAGATAATGGTCTCATATTTTTAGTCCTTGAAAGGTCATTTTCTGGGGATGCAGGGTATCCTCTGCATCGATGCTATAATAATTAGCTACTTATTGCACAAGATTTTATTTGTTTAGGATGTTATGAGTTTATTTTTCAAGTTCTTTACAGCATTAAATTAACAAGTCATAGACTCATAGGTGCTCCAAGATCCAAGCTGACCAAGCAATTTTATTCATAAAACCCAATTCACTATTTGGAGATCAAACCCAATGGATTAAGGTTAAACTGCCCTGTATTGTGACAGGATGCAAGTATAAACTGAAACCCAAATGAATCAATGTATTTCTGAACCAGTTAGTTACAAGAAGCCCAAGGCCTCCCTGTCACTCCCTCTTTAGTCCCTACCATACTGTTAAAAAGCAGTCCTACGTTCACATGCATCCTCTCACTCTCATTTCATAAAAGATCAATCACCGCTCTAACTGCGCCTCTCCCTTTCAACACTGAAACCTCACAAGAAAACCGCCAGCAAAATACCTACCGCTCCTTCTCCGGAAGGTTCAAGACAGAAGGAAGACTGTTCTCAGGACAAATGCCACATAAGGAGCTCTTATCTTCTCCAACTTAAACCCTCCTTCATTGTCAAGCTCCCTATAACTCCATACCCAATTCAACAAACCAAAAAAAAAAACTCTCGAGACACCTATTCGAGATCGAGACACAGCTTCATGGCTCACTTCCAAGACCAAAGAACCAAATCCCAAAGGGTTCAATACCCAGTTGACTCAAACGCATACAAAATCTTGGACGAGATTGGTGTCGGCGTTAGTGCCACAGTTTACAAAGCAATATGCGTCCCCATGAACTCAACTCTTGTTGCAATCAAATGCATTGATCTTGATCAATCTCGAGCCGATTTTGATAGTGTCAGACGTGAAACCAAGACCATGTCACTTCTTTCACACCCTAACATTCTTGAATCCCACTGTTCTTTCACTGTTGATCGCCATCTTTGGATGGTTATGCCTTTCATGTCTGCTGGTTCTCTCCAATCCATAATCTCTTCTTCTTTCCCTGATGGCCTACCAGAGCCATGCATAGCTGTAGTTCTCAAGGAAATTCTAAACGCATTGTCTTATCTTCATGATCAAGGCCATTTACACAGAGATGTCAAGGCCGGCAACATCGTTATAGATTCAAATGGAAAAGTAAAGCTCGCAGATTTTGGCGTATCAGCCTCAATTTACGAGTTGAACACCCTTGAAAGGTCATCCTCATTGTCTTGCTCATCAAGAATGAGGTTAACTGATCTTGCAGGGACGCCATATTGGATGGCACCAGAGGTTATACACTCCCATACAGGTTATAGTTTCAAAGCTGATATATGGTCTTTTGGTATCACTGCATTGGAATTAGCCCATGGTCGCCCTCCTTTGTCTCACCTTCCTCCTTCAAAGTCTTTGATCATGAAGATAACAAAGAGGTTTCAGTTCTCTGATTGTCATGAGGAGAATCACAAGAAAAGTTGCAGGAACAAGAAGTTCTCTAAGGCTTTTAAAGATATGGTTGCTTCTTGTCTTGACCAAGACCCTTCAAAGAGACCTTCTGCTGCAAAGCTTTTGAAGCATTCTTTTTTTAAAAACTGTAAAGGATTAGACTATTTTGTCAAAAATGTTTTGCATGGGTTGCCTAGTGTTGAAGAAAGATTCAAAGAAGCCAAGGTTTTAAGTGGGATATCAAGCCAGAGTGGTACTGATGTTGAAGAAGAAGAGAAGGGGGATATTGATGGTGACTCTGTGATTCAACGTGTGAAGACTAGAAGGATTAGTGGCTGGAACTTCAACGAGGAAGGATTCGAGCTTGACCCAGTATTCCCTACTGACTCAAAAAATGATTCAGTTGTGAAACAGGTTCGTTTTGGAGGTGAATCCATCATTCAAGATAAGAAAATTGAGTTCAGCGAGTCAGACGGGTCAGGTGATTTAGTTGACTCGGCCAAGCCATCAATCCTGAATTCACTAGCTCCAGTTAAAGAAGAGATGAGCCAAGTGGGAGATCATATTGGTGTAAATATGAGTGGTGTGGGAGGAATTGTTGAGGGTTTGAATCAAGTGACAATGTTAGAGGGTTTAGTGGCATTAAAGAGGAGTTTGGAGGAGCAGAGAAGGCATGTCGCAATTATAATTGGTCTGTTGGGAGGGGAGACTGATGGAGAAGACCAAATGGTGCAAATGAGTGAGAATCTGAAGGAGGAGTTGGACATTGAGAAGCAAAAGAACTTGAAGCTGGAGATGGAATTGGAGTTTATTAAGATTGTGATTTCTGGTGCATTTGCTGCTGCTTCATTTCCTAATTGAGAGTTTTTCATTGAAGCATTGACTTTTTGGGGAAGATGGGATTTTGGCGTCTCAAGCTTCTGATTTCTTGTGCATATAATGTTTGATTTCATAGGATTAGTAAAAAGGAAAAACTAAGCCTTCACGTCTTTTTATTTATTTACTTGCGTTCCTTTCTAGTTTTTAGCAACAGTAGAGGACAAATTGGCTTTGAGACTTCGATCTGGTTTTCAATTTTGTCTTCAGGCTCAGTAGGATCCCTTTTGTAGATCTTAATACATGCAATGAATGAGATGCAATATGACCTTTCGCTGTCAATCTCTTATACAACTTTGATCTTTTGTTTTTTTCAGTCAGCAATTGAGTCTGTGCCTTCTCTTGACGTGGTGCTATTTTGTGTTGTGTGTTGATATGGGGCTCAGCTCTAAGAGGAGCCAAGTTTCTGTCTGGATATAAAACTAGAAAGTGTTGCTTTTTGTCTGTATACCTTTTGTTTTGCCGGTAGAGTTTACAGTTGGGTTCATGCTTGCAATCATATGCATATGCATAGCTTTGAAATAACACTCGCATCTGTGTGAGATCCAAAATGCTCCTGCTTTGGTTCGACCGATTGTTTTTTTTTTAAACATATTCAGTTGATAACATACAGTTGATCGGGACATATTTTAATTTTAGCCCAGCCCCTACCAGATTGGATTTGCCACTCTTTCAAGTTGAGCCTGTGGGATTGGAAGCCTGAAGCTTGTTATGGAATAAAACTGGACCCTTGCTAATTGAAACTTTGTTGGGTTTTCTTATTCTAGTTCACAAATAAGGAAATAATTGTCCAGAAATTGCTGTCTGCCATTGCAAATTGTGATCGGTAGTGGCTGAATGGAACAGCCTGGTTTCTGCAACGCAGAGCCCTTGTCCTCGGAGGTGGCTGAGACAGCCTTGGGCTGACTTCACCCAGATAACACTGACGGTGGTAATGGGGAGTGACTACAAAGATGGACTAGGCCCAACAATGACATCTATTAAAGCTGAAAGAAGCCCAACCGTAACATTTCATTATTTTATGTATTCCCTTTTGCGTTCTTGATTTTTTAAGAAAAACTCAAAGGAGAACTGGACTCCGAAATCAAGGATTACAAAACCTTAGAATAACAACTTACTGGTGTTTCTGAAAAATAAGTGATACTCAGTGGTACGTAGAATACCATAAGCAACAAGCCAGCCCGCACCTCTGTTGGCTTCCATGTACAAATAAGAACCAGCTTAAGTGTTTGTGGTAAAACCCAGAAACACAAAATCATTTGTGAACATAAGAAAGGGCAATATGAAAATATTACTGCAAAGAGGGCTGGGCTTGAGTTCATGAAGCCTTATTATCAAACAAAGAGGCCTAAACTTTCCTGGTAGAAGGCCTGCAATATATCAAGCAATTTTTAACCTAAACTTCAAGTCTAAACTTTTTGAGCAGGTGTGTCCTCTTTATGCTTCTCTAAGAGATAAACATGGCAAGCGATCTCTTAACACTAGCTCGGATTTTAAGGTCAATGAAGATGTTCACTGTTGTTAGACGCTGAACTTCAGCTGCTGAAGAGACAGCCATCAAGTGGAACATACTTTAATTTCGATTCCTATATTGAAACAGCAACTAAATTAAATACATAAGAGTATTTATTTTGTCTAATAATATTGGACCCGTCTTTCTTCTCCTGCTTTTTTGTCGATGACAAACTTGGAAACCACACCATTGGAGCAGGCTCATATTTTAAAAACCTTTTTGGTGTAGCTCTCAATATTTAATTATGAGTGGAGCAGACGGCAACGGGTTACACTGCGGGAAAACCCTGCAATTTCGGCTGTTGAACCTCATAACATCACAACTATATTTAGCACACTATGGGCTCACCTAACTAGCCACTAGTTTTTCAAGAAAGATAAGCTAAATGTGGCACGATCTTTTGTACATATGGGTTCACTCTACCACCTTTTCACTTGAAAATGGCAAGGAAATCTTGGTGCACTGAGATAACCTGTCTTTCAAGTACATGGAGTTGTGTAAATCAGAGCTTTCTGGAATGAAATTAAACTGGAAAGGTTGCGGTACTCATAAATACTGTAGCAACTAACCTCCTACTGATCTTCTTTGGTTATAGCCCTTGAATATGCAAAAAGATAAACAAGATCCAAGAAATCCAACGAGGAGAAAAAAGAGGGAAATAAACAAAATACAAAGAAAGGGAGTTTGGACCAAACATTGCATATAATATTCATCAATGATGATGCTCTTGTTGGAAACCAGCTCCCCTCCTTTTGTGATCATTTTCGTAATATATTTGAAGGTAAATCTTAATTTACGCTCCTGAAGTTTATGAGGTGTTTGAGTTTCACCTAAAGAAGTTCGTTTGTTTCAATTAACCTCCACTATTTTTGTTATCCTTTCAATCTCCCTAGCCTTCCGTCCATATTCTATTTATTTTCGTCAGTAATAGTAACAAAAAACGGTGCCTAAATTGCAATTTCATCCCAAAAGTTTATGGATTGCCTATTTAGCAACCATGAACAATTTGAACATCAAAATCATCATTTTAAAAATATTTCTTTTATGTTAGAAAAAAGATAAAAAATATTTTTTTTCCCATAAAAAATATCAACAGGAACTTTGACAATACGAGAAGAAGGTTAAGTCAGAAACAAATAAGATAAAAAAATTACCAACACTTCAAGCACTAGTGTAGTTATCTCTTCTACACACTCTCACTCGCATACATATATATGATGTATGCATATTTCTAATTACTTACTCATCTGAACCTACAAAGTGTATTTTTCGAGGAGTGGGATTTCCTCGAATAAAAAAAAAAATATTTCTAATTATTCATTAAGATATATTAACAAATCTTGAATAAGAGTTCTAAGAGAAAAAAAAATTGCAATCTCATATAATTGGAATGGTAGCTTGAAGAAAAGTTTAATATCACTTAAGATGTGATTTTTCTTCAAAGTTTTCATTTTTTTAATTTCAACACATTTAAGTTCTTTTTATTTTTTAATACTACTTTTTAGATTATAGTGAGATATATATTTCATAAATTTTATAGATGAAATTTAAATCTACACAGGTTTTTTCATTATTATCACTTAAGAAAATGGATAAATAAGAGAAAGTGAAACGATTATTTAAAGTTATGGAGATTAATTGAATTAAATCAAACTTTTTAAGATTAAATTATAAAATTTACCTTATATTTTACTCTGCATCTTAAAAATCGTAAGTTCTAATAGTGAAAATTTGCACCGAGGCTCTTAATATTATTTTAATAAATCAGACAAGAAATTGCGGATTCAAGACTTAATCTCTCTTTTAAAAAAATTATTGTTTCGTCCATGTGAATAAAATCAGATAATTATTTGTATATTAAACCCATTGCTATAAATATGCGTTAATCCGTACAAAACAAAATATGGGTTGATGCAACTACTCCTATACGATGATCGGTGGAGTCCATGAACGTTAAAATTTCTACTCTTTTTTTTGTCGAAAGAAAATGTGATCGACCAATTATCGATAAATCTTTAACCTTATAGCAGGGAGTTCTTAGGTTACGGATTCAAGTCATTTTTCTCGATACTAAAATATTTTAGTTTGAAAAACGTTTTAATTAGAAGAGAAAACTAGAGAAGCCCTTCAAATTCATATTCAGTTCTCTTTTCATAATAATATACTAACCCATAGAACATTTAACTACTGCTTGTGGATTATAGGACCTTAAGCGTAAAAAAAAACACAATTAGAAATTTATATGCATTATAGCCATTTCACCAAAAAACAATTTGTGCGATGAGAAACTTCCCGTATGAGTAATGTTATAGAAAGGAAAGACAATTGTGAAAAAAAGAAATATTGGTGAACTGACCGAAAGAAAGAAAATGCAAGAAATTTGACTCCGCGCATTTTCGACAAGGAGAATAAGTGATTTTACGACGCATCAATTGCTGGGTTACCCTTCAATTCTCTGGCGTTTCTTTTTATCTCATGTTTGGGTTTTAAAAGAAAAAAAGAAAAATCAATTTCTGGGTTACAAAATGCACATCGTTTTTTTTTTTTTTTTTTTTTTTTTGGGTTACATGGACT
>Ga0307510_10002093_pt1 | contig 22567 bp, 9 predicted proteins | sample 12_EM_MG_FD_207224 | JGI IMG/M metagenome (GOLD analysis project Ga0307510, IMG submission 207224) | Populus trichocarpa ectomycorrhiza microbial communities from riparian zone in the Pacific Northwest, United States - 12_EM | ecosystem: Host-associated > Plants > Roots > Unclassified | place...
AAAAAAAAAAAAGAACCAAAATGAAAAAAAATACTAGAAATTATAATTAAAGTACTAAATTGAAAACAAAATTTTTTTTTCTAAAAGGGATAAGAATGAAAATAATAAATCAAAAGAATGAGAATTGAAATTGAAATAACAAAAACAAAAAGTAAAATTATGTACTTTAATTTCCTAGTAAGAGAGAGAAAAGAAGCGGAAAAAAAATGATCAGTGGCTACAAATCGCTATCATATGTTATAATGTGTTACACCACGAGGAAGAAGATGTGGTGATGTTTCCAATGACACAATAAAAGTGCATGTTTGGTCACAGGATGACGTCTCATGTGCCGCCTAAAAAGCATTGATGCCACCCATAAACTAGTGTATAATAAGCACAACTCAGCAGCTTTCTGAAATAAAAAAACTGAAAATTCAAAATAAATATACCAAAACACCTCTTATTACTCTGGAAATTACAAATAAACTCGTGTGAAAGGACAAAAACATCTCTAAACACAAAAGGTTATTTTTTGTCTTTTCTAAGAGCAAACACATATTTCTAATGTATTAAATAAGGGCAGAACAAAAAAAACTCTTGGTCAACAACTCAATATTTTTTTTTACCTTGGAGGTAAATATTTTTACTATTTTAAAGTCTTTAGAAAGATTAAAAAACCCTTGGTCAACAATTCTAATTTTTCTTGACTCCAAGGGTAGAAATGTAATTTAAGTGTACAAAAAAATTAGAAAAGATTAAGATACTCCCAAATAATCTTTTAATGACAAATGGACCTCTAGAAATGACCAAACCACCCTCATCACAAAACCTCTCATTTTTTTCCATCCAATAGCAGAATGATAATTTTATTATAGTTATCCACAATAAACTATAGCTATCCAAGGGCAAAATGATAATTTTACTTACTCTTTGAACATGATAGAATAATTTAGTGTATAACTAAATGCGTGTTCGATACTACGCTATGAGCTAACCTATTTTTTTTAATGTAAAAAGAATGTTAAAGTTATGCAAGCATTTCCAAAAAAGAAAGGAAATTTGAGACTCATGTTATTATTTCAACTATATTTAATAAACTTGGTTAATTTAAATAACTTGAATAAAAAATACAATGATAATAAATAAATTGGAAAAAAATTCACAATGAAAAAAAAAACATGTTCAATTTGAGACCCTGATCATTGATTTGACTAGGTTCAATAAACTTGATTGATGGAATAATATGATTAAAAAAACCATCAATAGTAAATTAATCATTTTTTTTGCAATAATAATTAACTATAAAAATGAGTTGCCAAAATAATAATCAAGAGGAGAATAAAGAAATGCAAGTTGAAAACTCATCATTGCTCTGTTGTGGACATCTCTTTACCATAAAAAAGAGTTAATCAAGATGGTTCTGATGCTATAATGAAAGGTTGTATTATAACACCAAAAGAGGCTACACGCATCGTAAGAGAAATAACTTAGAAAGCAAATCAAACATAAAATCATGAAGTGAGCATCTCATACTTATATTTAATTAATTAATTTAATTTTAAAAAAAAGGACTCGAGATAACCCTGCTCAATTCCAAACCCAGTGAAAATTCCTATAGAAAGGAAATAAAAAAATAATAAAGTCCAATCTCCAATTAAATAAATGTTGATGAATGAAACTTAAAAATGCATGAGCTTAAAAAATGAAAAAAAAAAACAAGCAGATTCAGGAGAATCTCTTAAACTTGAGTTAATCTCTTAAACTCACAACTCGTGAAATCCTTGATCCAAACCCAATCAATAAGCTCAATTCCCAACCAATTTAATGTTAAAGAATGAAATTGAAAAAAAATAAATTTAAAAAGTTTATCATAGCAGAAAAAATAACCATACAAAAAATTTAATCTTATATGAGAAAAAATGGAGGATGAAATCGTAAAAAATCAATTTAAAAAACCATCTAAAATAAAATAAATAACAATAAAAAGAATAAGGACTAAATCTGATAAATAAAAATAATTTAAAGGAGGATGAAATTAAAAAAAAATCCAATTCTATAAATTAATTTAAATAAAACAAATAATAATTAAAAGAACATGGACCAAATCAGAAGGAAAACAAATTGAAGGGTTGCTTTAAAAGTTTGGAGGGTCAGGTATAAAAATCAAGGAGGAGAGAGAAAAAAAGACTGAAGGAGCCAATCTAGAGATCCGTTGGCCATACGTGCACCATAAGCAATCGTTTGATTGCCAAACACCAACGCGTGCAGCACATGTCAATCACTTTGTTTTATTAGTATTAGTATTTATTAAATGACTAAATTACCTTGAAATCAACTTGATTATAACAAAAACAAAACCATAAAAATATGAAAAAGCTCATGAATGTTAGTCAAAGAATTTTTTTTCTTAGAAGGGTATTTTAATTAAGAAAAAAACACATAGATTTGTTTTAATAAAAGCAAAGGCACAAAATAGCAAAAGAACATATTATTGCCATATATAGTATTTTGTGACATGATACAAAGTAAAAACATTATCTCTTTGAAATTGTATGGCATTATATTTTTTAAAAAGTGATTTTTACTTGGAAATATATTACATTAAAATCATATAATATTTTGATATGTTAGCCAATTTAATGTTTTTTTAAATTTGTTTTTTTTTATTTTTAATATCAATACATCAAAATCATCAAAAAAATACTATAAAAATTAATTTAATATTTTCCAAAAAATATATATTTTTAAAAAGCATATAAAAACAAATCCATTACACTCCCAAAAATATTTTTTAATTTTTATTTATTTATTTATTTATTTTTGTTAATGGTAATTGATTTTTTCACTTTAAATTAAAATGTTTTAGTATTTTTTGATTATTTTGATGTGATGATGTTAAAAATAAATTAAAAAACAAAAAAAAAATTGAATTCAATATATTTTCAAGAAAAAAACAATTTAAAAAACAATTGTTATCACAATGCCAAACAAGTAGGCAAAATTAAATAATTATGGTAGCTTATGCTTTTATGGTAGATCAAAGTTAAAATAACATATTTTTTATTTATAAAAATTTAATTTTTATTTATTTTATATATAAAAAAATATCTAACTAAACATATATTTTTTTTAAATCAATTTTTATAAAACTATGTTATAAAAATTGAGGACCATTACAAATGCTAGGGCAAGTTTACCAACCATAGAGGCCTGTAAGCAATTTGGACTTTTAGTCCTTTAAAGGGGAGTAGATGATGCACAACTCCAAGTTGAGGTAGGAGCTTAACCAAGTATAAAATATATATTGCATTTCCTTCAACTCTACAAGGCTTTTGATTTGATTAATTCATTAGAAGTGAAATAATAATTATTTTTTAAAATATTTTTTATTTTTTATTTTTTAAAAATTATTTTTAACATCAACATAACATAACATATTAAAACGATATGAGAATAAAAAAAATATTAATTTAAAATAAAAAAATAATTTTTTTTATATTTTTTTCAAACATCTGATTTGATTCAAAATTCTTTTTATGTTTTATTATGTAAATCCTAAAATAATATCATTTTAATTTAAAAATGAAGCAACATTATTTTAAATAAATAAATCAATACCGGATTGTATCTCAGCTAAGTCATAAGTTTGATCAAATTAAATATATTCAAGATCTATATCTTTAAATCACTAAAACTCGGCCTGAACGACACTCCAAACCCTTAAATTTCAAAGTTAATCATTCAGATGTACTAATTGCCGTTTGGTAGAGCGATTAGACCGCATTTAGATTTAATCGAATAAACTAAATCAAACAAGTTTGATCAAATTAAATATATTCAAGAAGATCCATCTTCAAATTCGGCCTGAACGAAAACTCCAAACCCATAAATTACCAAGTTAATTCGGTTCTAACATAACCATTAGTTAGAGATCATCATTCAATTGTACTAATTGCCGTTTGGTAGAGCGATTATACTGCTTTCGAAAATACTTTCAACTTGAAGCAGAAAGTCTATGATCCATCAAGATCTAGTTATAGTATTTCAAAGTCAAATACAACGAAAAAAATATAAATATAAACAGGTACCATACTGTACGCATATGTATGTTAAATACTCTATATTAACAGGGAAAACTGCGGAGCTTCTTTAGCTCAACAACGATCACAGTAATGTTATCTTTACTACCCCGAGCCATTGCAAGCTCGGTTAGCACTGCCGCTGCCTCAGCTGCGCGACAACTCTCGCTCACGACTCCCTCCCGGGACTCCCTCCTCCTCATCCGGCCACTTAGACATCTCTTTGTGACCCGGCATGCGAATTCGTTGGCGATGACATCCCATAGGCCATCGCTTGCTAGGATGAGGAATTCATCATCTTCTGTTCGTTCAATCACGGTGACATCTGGTTTGGATGATACAAATGGTTTGAGATACTCATCGCCTGCACCAGGATATTAAAGCCTCGTGAGGAAGGATTCATAATAAAATCTACAGAGAACAGAGTCAATTTAATAAGCTTCAGACATACCTAAGGATCTAGAAGTGGCAAGAACTCCAAGAACACGGTGTCCATTCCAGTTTATAACCCTTCCACCTGCCGCCTCAACCCTCTCCAACTCATCAGGTCTGTCGGGCTTTGCAAAAAAGAGGTGTCAACAGATTGTTCATTAATTCTTAATTATATATTTATATTTTTACAGTAGCAGTGTAATTTACAGATTCTGATTTCATTTTCCTTTTGAAATTTAATATAGGACCTTGAGTTAAGATAAAAAGGTGACCGTCCCATTTGATTATCATAATATTCTATTATTATCAAATGATTTTTACTAACTAAACAACACACAGCACCCTAAAGACAAATTTTATTGAACATTACCTTATGATCAACAGACAATGGTACAGCAACCCCACTTGTACAAATCACAGCTCTGGAGTCCCCACAATTAGCCACCACAACCTCGTCCTTCCCAACCACCGCAACAACCGCCGTGGACCCAATCATCTTATTCTTCACCACCTCCTCATCCATCCTCCTAAAACAATCTTCCATCAACTCCTCCCACTCCACACCACTAACCCCTTTCTTTCCGAGCTTTCTCTCCATTATCTCCTCCACAATAACTCCATGCAACCTCTCTTTACAAGCCTCCGCCACAAGAGCCCCACCATGTCCATCATAAACACCAAAAAAATCATACTTCTTTTCACCTCCATTAAAACTCAAAAACCCCAACTCCACCTTCATTGTATCCTCCATTTCTTTCCTCATCCCTATAACCGAAGCTGATCCATAAGACGAAACAAAGTCATCTTCCAAAACAACATCATTTCTCAGCGATGTTAACGACAAAGACTCTTCCTTTGACTCATCACCATCGTTAGCTTTTGCACCAAAGAATTCTTCTATCTTCTTCTCTTCTTTCTTATCTTCACCCCACAAATTACCACCCTTCCTCTCAGTGCCACCATCCCCGCCGGAGATTGTGACATGGGATTTACTATTTTGACACGTGTACCTCATTCGCCGGGTTTTTAATCTTCTACTTGATTCATTTCTCGCTGTAAGCTATCTCAAAAAAATCGCCAAGTTGTCGCAACGGACCACAACACGAACAAAAAAGGGAAAAAATCAGTCTTTCTAGTGTTAACAAAACAATCCCCACAAAAAGCAAAACTCAAAGTCTTGGTGCCGACACCTTCATTTGCATGCATGAAAGAAGAAAGCTTTTTAGCAGTACAGAAAGAAAGGCACTTACACCTAAATATAAACAAATTAGCAATGGTGATTACCTAAGGGTTAGGCCATTGATATTTTTGGTTCACTTGGACACTGCCACATGGGATGTATAAGAGCCGCTGGTGTAGATATTGTAAGAGAGACGTGGAGGGTGGAGATTGAATAAGGAGTACGTGGAGGGTGGATATGTGAGTTCGAGATTCGATGCGGTAGAGAGTGGGACCCAAGAGGGTATCGTGTTGTTTAATTAAAGTAGTGAGAGTTTGGGGTTTTGGATGTGTTCGTATCTGACAAGGAAATTTTTAAGACACGTGTTTAATGACGCAGAGTCGCTTGTCCGATGGGCTGCTGCTTTGACTATCAGTGTCGGTTATGAAATTCTGTGTTTATCTTGTTGGACGGTTGCTACGTATACGTTAAAATGTTCACGGTGGGTGCGTGTACAATAATCGGAGGCATGTCGTTAGTCGGGAGAAAATTTCGAATTGTACTATAGATTAGTGATTATTTTTAAAAATTATTTTTTTATTTAAAAATATATTAAAATAATATTTTTTATTTTTAAAAATTATTTTTAATATTAACATATTAAAATAATCTGAAAAGAAATTAAAATTAAAAAAAATTAAAAATTTTTTTATTAAAAAAATATTTTTAAAACATGAAAACAAATAAACTCAAAGCAGTGATGAGAGGAAAGAGAGAGAAAAAAATATATCATGATTCTAAAGATATATTGAAACTTTAACTACAACAATTATAGTATTGATATAAAGATATCAATAAATCAAATCTAATAATATAATAAAAGGTTACCGATAGTAGTTGAAGTAGGCTATATATATTGTCCGAATAACACATTTTATTTTTATAAGGCATATGTGGTATACTTTGATTATCCATTGATGATTTTTTTATATATATATTATTTAATTTATCTCATCAAAATATTTTTAATAATTTTAAAGATGATTATTAATAATTTTAAAGATGTAATCATCGAGGCTTCGATATTACTCCATATTCTTATTTATTTTTTGTTTCTTTCTTTTTCATTTCTCTCTCTAAGCTTTTTATTTTAACAATTCTTTAAAATATCAACTTTTAGAAGGCCTATATTCAACTTTTAGAATTTATGTATTTTTTTCTAAAATAGTTTATTGTATAAAAGGGATATTAAAAGGAAGTGATTTTAGGATCATGAAAATGTTACAAAAATAATCAATTAAATTATATTTTGATTCGATTATTTATACAATGACATGAAAATACACGCATAAATTGATGTCTATAGTTCTTTATTTTGAGCTCATCCCTTTAGTTTTAGTTACATAGGACTGAAAATACAATGAAAAATACAATATTATCAATGAGAATATTGAGGGATGTATAGTACTGTTATTAAACCTTCTTCTAACTTAGTTACTCATTAAAATGGTCATGTTTTTTTATTTCTTCATAAGCTCTGCTTATCCATCCATGAAGATTAGCAGTCGATGAATTTTTATCAAGAACATAACTAGTAGGTTTACAAATCCCAGGCCAGTCAACAAAATGGAAATGGAATCTCCTTGTAGCTTTTTTGAATGAACAAACGTATACTACATTGAGTTGTCAATAACTTTCTGTCAAACAATGTGATTACATTTACCAGTAATCATTGCAGGAGCAGGTTCCATCCTTGAAATGATGAAATCTATTGGCATCCCTTAACACTATTTCTTTCCTTCTGACAATAGAGAAGTATTTGAATGCTGTGTGACAATCTCCGCAGACGCGAAGATTTTTGAACACCCTTATAGGTCTAGATGTTGATGTGCTTATAAAACCATATGCAACAGCAATTTTCTCACTGTGCTGGAACAAGTATTGCTCCTTCTGTTCTTCTTCCACATCATGAAGAACAAAATCTGTGCTGGGAATATAGCCTAATTCCTTTATTTTCAAAGCCAATTGATCTAGTTCATCATAAATCTCTTGTGCTTGTGGGTGTGAAGTATCCCCAACATAGAACTTGTGCACCTTGTTTTCCACTTCTATCCAGCTACAACCAGCTTCTTTAGTCAAATTTCTCTCCTTCATTTTCTTTCTTATTTCAGCCACCTCTTCCCATTGACCAGCTGAAGCATGCAAGTTTGAAAGTAGGATATATGCTGCTGGATCATGTGGATCCTGCTCAAGAATGATCTCTGCAGCATGTTTCCCGAGATCCATGTTGCCATGAACTCGGCATGCTCCCAGAAATGTACGGAGGACCAAGGCATCGGCCTTGAAGGGCATTGAGTTAACAAGCTCCATTGCTTCTTCAAGATGTCCTGATCGACCCAATAAATCCACCACACATGCGTAATGTTCCATTCTCGGAACAATCCCATGTTCTACCTTCATTGACTTGAAGTGTTTCAATCCCTCAGAAATCAAACCCACATGGCTACAAGCTGATAAAACAGCAATATAGGTGACCTCATTTGGGCTCACACCTGCTTCTAGCATTTTATGGAAGGTTTCCAGAGCTCTTGTTGCAAATCCATGTTTTGCAAACCCTGTGATCATTGATGTCCAGGATATAACATTGCCATCTCCCATCTCATTAAAAACTTGGAAAGCAGCTTCTATATTTCCGCACCTAGAGTACATGGAGATCAGAGCATTACAAATGTGAAGGTTTGACTTAAAACCAGATTTCAGTATCCGAGAATGGATTTGCTCGCCCTTACCAATTGCTCCAATGCTAGAAGCTCCACTTAAGAGACTAGCAAACGTGAAAGCATTAACCCCAGTCCCTGCACCCTCAATTTCATTAAACAGTTCAAATGCTTCTTCAGAATTCAAACTCTTGGCATATGCATTAACGATCGTATTATAAGAAACCAAATTCTTCTCAAACAGAACATCAAAGGCTTTCCTAGCATTTTCCATGTTACCACACCGAGAATACATGCTAATAAGAGAATTCCCAACACAATTAATCGACGCAAGCCTCATTTTAACCACAAGTGCATAAACCTGTTCACCAAGCCAAATATCAGAAAGATTTGCACATGCCTTGAGAACGCTAGAAAATGTGAAATGGTTCGGTTTAACTTGTCCCTGAACCATTTCCAAGAAGAGTTCAATTGCTTCCCTATCACACCCACCACTCTGCACATATCCCGTGATAATTGCAGTCCAAGACATAACATTATGAACAGGCATCCTATCAAACACTTTCCTAGCATCATCAACAGACCCATCCGCCACACACTTTGCATACATATCCACCAAACTACACCCAACACAAACATCCAGATCCAACCCTGACTTCATAACCAAACAATGGAATTGCCTCCCTAGCGACAACAAACCCATTTCAGCACAAGCCGAAACAACCCCACTTAACGTAAACCTATCCGGGACATATCCACTTAGAACCATATCTAAAAACAAATCAACAGCATCCCTTGAAAATCCCAATTGTTGAAACCTAGTTATCATCAAAGTCCAAGTAACCACATTTCTGTCAGGCATTCTATCAAACACCTTATAAGCAGATTCCAAATCACCATTCCCCTTCACAAACATATCAATCAAAGCACAACCCACACACACATCAGACTCAAAATACCCAGTTTTTAACAAAAACCCAAAAATGATTTTCCCAAGCGAAATGTTCTCTTTGTTCGAACATGCCCGAAAAACCCCAGTAAAACAATACTCATTAGGATAAAACCCACATTCAAGCATGTCAAAAAAAGCACTAATAGCCTCAAATGCTTTCTCATTATTAGCATAACAAGAAATCAATGCGCTCCATGACACCAAATCTCTCTTATTTCCCATACTTTCAAAGATTTCATGTGCTTGTTGCCAATCACCACATTTTGAGTAGAGACTGATTAAAGAGTTCAAAATGACCGAGTCAAGCTCGAGTCCCGACTGAGTCAAACGATGATGGACGAGGTGACCCAGTTGGTAATTATGTGACCTGATGCAGGATTTGAGGAGGAGAGAGTAAGTGATGAGGTCTGGGTGGGTCCCTTTTTGGGACATTTGATCAAGGGTCGAGATTGCTTTCTGGAGATGACCCGCATTAAGGTGGTGAAACAGACGGTCCTTGAGGGAGTAGAAGCTGCTGTTTTGGGGTTTGAAGGTTGTTGACGATGGAGGTTTTTGGCGGGAAGGGTGGTTAGTGGGTTTTGGAGAAGGTAGATGGGTTTTGGCGGGAGAAGAAGGTAGAGAGAGACTTATCATTGTTCGTTTCGTTATGACAATTTGATGTCTGAAGAGGTCCATGTGTTTGGTTATTATGGAGTAAATTCTCTTTTAATCCCTCAGTTTTGAACATTGTTATAAATTAGTCCTTTAACTTTTATCACCATTGTTATTAAACCCAGCCCAACAAATCTACTGTTGTTGAAATTTAATATTATTTTTACCCGACCAGATTCCCCAATGAATACCATAGGCTAGCATACGGGTTTCCTGTTGTTGAAATTTCCTTTTGAACAAAAACTTTCACCGAAACAAAACTTAATCAATATCGCATGCATCATTGAAAACCTAACCAATCCACGAAATATTATCTGGATGAATTCCTAAATTTTAATATGAATTACACTTGTAAGACTCAACTGAAAAGGGTTTTTCATTCTGCAAAAGCTTGCTTTAATATACTATGATCATTTAAATTAAAAAATAAATCATGTGCTTTTAAATTTTGTAATACCCACCTATGGATTTGCATGGTCAGCAAGTAGACTTGCTTCCAAAATGTGTTTTGGTTCGAGTGCTAGATCATGAGGATCTATTTGCCAGTAAATTTAATTCTAGTATGTGTAAGCTATTTAAGAATAAAGCTTTATACTATCAAAAAATTGATATATGAAGAAAATAACCTGGCTGTATGGAATTTCTCACCAAAATTTGCCTCAGCATATTTTTATCACCAACATCGGCAAGTAGTTTTTGATTCTTATCACCTGCGATACTAAATGCCGATGTTCCTTCAGGAACTGGAGAAGACTTTGGAGGCAATGTTAGGCTTTCTACTCCTTGTTCCAGCATCTCCAGGACTTTGTTCATTGGAGGACGGTTGTCAGGAATTATTTGTATGCACCATAGCGCGCGGCGGCGACAACTATCTTCTTTGCTGTTGTCTTCTCCTCCTCTCCTGTTGCATCTCCAAATTCCATGTCTTTTCCGTGCAAAATTTTAGTGTAACAAACGTGAAGGAAAGTAAATCTGGATTGAATTATCTTGTTCGGCCACTTTATTCAACCTCTTTCTTTAGCCTGCCTTTTCCATTAACAGCATGCCAAAACTATAAATGTCAGCTTTCCGTGAAATACTTCCAACGTTTTAGCAGAAACAAATCTGGTGCTATGTATCTTATTGTTCCTGTTGCTGCAGTCAGAAACAGTGTTGCTGCTCGAAGGATACAATTTAGCAAGTCCGAAATCAGAAACTTTCGGAGTGAAATTCTCTCCAAGAAGAACGATCTGTGGCTTGATGTCAAAATGCAGAATCTGCATTTCACAGCCCCGATGAAAATATTCAATCCCACCAGCCACCTCAAGAGAAATCTCATACATTTTTTGCCAACTCAAAAAGGTATTTCCTTTTCGAGATAGAAAACATTTACCGAGAGATCCATTAGGCATGAAGCCATACACCAAAGGACGCTTTGATCACTCATCACAGAAACCAACGAGCCTAACATGGTGAATCCTTACTAGAAAAAATAGTATTGAAAGAAAAAAACCAGGAAGATGGAAATAACAGAGAGTGCTTGAGGAACCTTAGATGTTGTCGTTTGAGTGTTTGAATAAAATAGGCACTTAGCCGACTTAGTTAGAAAAGAAAGAAAATCCTAAAATTATTAGAAAAATAAAAAATATCTAGGAAAAATTAAAGAAAATTAAAAACAATATATTCTAGGTTAAATTTTGAGACCTTCCCTACCTGAACTTTAGCTGACATTGCTATAAAACAGAGCCTGTAAAACATTTTAAGTATAAATGATTAACTAAATAATTATCACAATTTTTCATTAGTTTCAACAAGCTATGTAATTAGTAAAAAAACTAATTGCTAATATGAATGGCAAAGTTTGATGATAAAGAAAAAGAAAAAAACATAACAAATAAAATGCACATGATTTTTTTTTGTTTGGCACAAAAACAATATAAACTACAATCTTAAATGATAAGTGCAAAGATCACAAACATAAAATTAAGTGATTTATGGACCAAATTGCTAGACAATGATGATATATAACTTGGATCACGCTAGCTCAAGTTGTTGTTTGAAAGTGTAGTTGCGGTTATTTTTTAAAGTGCTTTTTCACTCGGAAATGCATTAAAATATTTTTTTTTATTTTTAAAAAATTATTTTTGATATCAGCGCATTAAAATGATCTGAAAACACTAAAAAAATATTAATTTAAAGTAAAGAAAAAAATAAAAAAAATTAAAATTTTTCAAAAACATTTTTAAAATGCAAAAACAAACAGGATATAGTATCATGGACGTAGTTATGTATTAGTTGATCTTACTTTTGCTATTGTCATTTTTTTTCTCACTTTTCTCTCCCCTTCTCTGTTTTTTTTTCACCGTCACTTCTCACTCCTTTTATTTTTCTTTGTTTTTATACTATCATCTTTTTTTAAGATAACAAAAAATTAAAATAAAAAGACGAGAAAATAAAAGTACGAAGAAAAATTTTAGCAGAAAACACCACTCAATTTCCTTGTTTCTTCTTCTGTCTCCTTATCAAACTTTGTTGTGCAGATGAAGTCTAGAGAGAAACCACACTCTGGATCAATTAGGATGTACTTTTCCAGTCGATTTTTAGTATATATATTTTTTTATATTTAGAAAATCTTGATATTATAGCTACAGGATATCAATAGGATTCTTTTGGATATTTACTTTAAGATCTTTTACTTTTGAGTATGTGAGCTGATAATTTTTTATATATTATACTAAAAGACTAATATAAATACTTGAATTGTTAATATGAAATTTATCATGCTTCTTGATAATTCTTATATTATTATTTTTTCCTTATCTTATTTATGATTAAACATGATCATTTATTGAAATTGAATCTTTGATATGAACTATTATACATTTATGAATTGATAGCTCATCATTTGATTAATGTTATTAGTTGAGCCTTGAGATATGAATGTGTGTTTGATTATGATATAAACATATGGTATGTCAGTTAGAATACTCATATTAATATGGTTGTGTTAGTCTTTATGCACATCATATCTGAAACTCTAGGGAGTCACCAACCTGTATGGACTAATCATCCTACAATACGGAGCCTCATGCTCATTATATTTTGATTTTTTTACGAGCTTTATCTTATAATATTCTTGTTATGGCTTATTTGAGAAACTTTCTTATAAGAACCTAAAGTCATATTTGTATATATATTTATCATTGTTGTATTACCTCGTGTATGTATATTGAATGTTATCTACTCACTGAGTTGTTGAACTCACCCTCTCATTATTTATCATTTTCAGGCTTATAGCTTGTTAGCAAGTCGTTTTTGTTTTACCTTCAGAACTTGTTCTTTTGTTGTAATTAGTACTTTTCAATTATGTCTAGCTAGTACTCCGCAATTATAAAAGTTTGTATTTAACTCCCATATTAAGACTATCAAATTATATTATGAAGTAAATTTTGTATTAGTGTTCTGTTAAACAATGATTGAGTTATTTAAAGAATAAGTTTATATGTAAGTTTAGGTTCGTTTGGGTATGAGTGTCTGGAGGGGGATTTTGTCTATGTGTTGGTCATGGATCCGGAAATTGGATCGTGACATGATGTCTTATACCAAGATGTATAACATTTCATCATTTCCAGATGAAATCATTAGAGGAAACAATAGTCTTTCTTTGAATTGGACCAGACCAGAATGTGGATTTTGTGAAGAGCAAGGCAAGTACAATAAATTGAAGGTTAACACTTCCATGCTTGAAACTGAATGTTATGACAAGCCCAAACCAACTAGAGGTATATTCATACTTCCACATTGTATGATAGTTTTGCAGTATCTTATGATTCTTTCAAGTTCCGTCAACTTTACAAGCTAAAAGAAACCATTTCTATTGCAGGAACCACAAGAAGATTGTGGCTGCTGGTGGGTTGTCTGTGCTTTTCGCTTTTATGCTTTGTTAATATTTTCTTGCCTGTACTAATTGTTTAGAAGACATGGATTCTTGACTGGTAATTTTTTTATGCAGTTAAAACTATTGGTTTGTTTCTTCTAGTACTATTGGTGGTTGCATTCTACCGCAGATTAAGGTCTGACAAAGCAGCAAAAGAAAACCAAGAGAGGGTTGAAAGGTTTTTGGAGGATTATAAAGCTCTCAAGCCTGAAAGATATTCATATGCCGAAATCAAAAGGATTACAAATGACTTCAAGGAATTTCTGGGTCCGGTAACTTGGAAAAGTGTTTAAAGGAAAGCTTTCTGATGAAATCTTTGTTGCTGTGAAGAACTGTTTCAACAGGAAACGGGGTAGAGTTCATTAATGAAGTAGGAATAATGGGAAAAACATGTCAACAATGTTCGCTTAGTTGGCTATTGTGCTGATGATTCAAAAGGGCTCTAGTTTATGAGTACCTTGCAAATGAATCACTAGAGAAATTTTATCTTCAGTTCTTGGAAAGAGTGTACCTCTTGGTTGGAAGAAGCTTCAGGATTTTTCCCTTGGCGTCACCAGAGGCATTGAGTATCTTCATCAAGGATGTGACCAGAGAATCCTTCAAGACCAGAGAATCCTTCATTTTGACATTAAGCTACAGAATATCCTGCTGGTTGAAAATTGCAATCCAAAAATTTCTGATTTCGGTCTGGCGAAATTATGTTCCAAGGTTCAAAGTGCTGTTTCCATGACTACAGCTCGAGGGACCATGGCCTATATTGCACCTGAAGTTTTCTCTAGGAACTTTGGGAACGTGTGCTATAAATCTGATGTTCACTGTTTTGGGATGGTATTGCTAGCAACAGTTGGGGGCAGGAAAAATACAGATGATACAGCAGAGAACACTGGCCAAGTATATTTCCCAGAATGGATATACAACTGTTTAGATGGAGGAGAAGAGCTGAGACTCAAGATCCAGAAATTGCAAAGAAACTTGCGATTGTAGGATTTTGGTGCATTCAGTGGCACCCTATGGATCGTCCCTCAATGAAAACTGAAGTTCAAATGTTGGAAGGAGAAGGAAACATATTTGCAACTTTTGCCTCTTCTGGTGCAGGGAGAATGAATGCAAATATGGCTAGCAGACAGCTTCACCATGACTTGGTTGCGATTCCTGAAGCGGAATGAAGTTTCATACCACCTATAATATTCAGAGATGGATAGGAAGATCATGATTAAGCCCAGCAATGTAATTTTTCTTCCACTAAAGGTTCTGAACTAGTTTCCAAAAGTGTAATTTTGCATGACATACCAGACAATAAATTAACTGCACATATATTTTATTTTTTTACTAAGTTTGATGGGCATCATGGTGAAGCATATGCCGTTTCTTACCTGAAGTCAAGTTAATTGTTATAGGCTGAGCTCTGCAGTGAAAGTAACCTCAACACTAATACACATTAGAAAATTGCTCAAACTAAGAAGAAAGAATTCTCAGCAATTTTGAGAGAAAATTATCTGCCAAGGAATCTCACTATCCTCAAAGTATGTACATGAGTAAAATTTTTGCAGAAAGAAGGTAAAATTGAGCCTTTACAAATTAGTTATTCAACCAGAGTTTATAAGTAAACTAATTGTTTCATTCGAGTCAAATAGCATAGAAGATGAACATGTTTCGTCCGTAGAGTAAGTGTAATTCGTAGGTGTTTCATCTGGAAATAGAACAGGTTTTGGAGGAAATTCTAGGCTTTCAACATCTCCTTCAAGCATCTCCACAACTTTGTTCATTGGAGGACGATTAATAGGCTTCATTTGTATGCACCACAGTGCCACTATAATAATCTTCTTTGCCAATTTATTTTCATCTTTTGTAGCATCTGCAATTTCAACCCTTCCATCAACAACTTGGTTGTAAACCCAGTCAGGGAAGTAGTTTTCGCTGTTACTCTCTGTCACCGGATTTGTACTATGTCTCTTTCCAACCATTTCCATTAACAACATACCAAAACTATAAACATCAGCTTTGTAGGAAACACTACCGATGTTTTTGTAGAACAATTCTGGTGCTATGTATCCTATTGTTCCTCTTGCCGCAGTAAGCATGACAGTGTTGTTATTTGTAGGATATAATTTTGCAAGTCCAAAATCAGAAACTTTTGGAGCGAAATTCTCATCAAGAAGAACATTGTGAGGCTTAATGTCAAAATGTAGAATCTGCATGTCACAACCTCTGTGTAAATATTCAATGCCACGAGCCACTCCCAGAGAAATTTCATACATTTTTTGCCAGCTTAAAATGGTATTCCCTTGTCGAGATAGAACATATTTGTCAAGCGATCCATTAGGCATGAAATCATATACAAGCGCACGCTTTGATCCCTCAGCACAAAAGCCGATTAATCTCACAACATTAACATGGTGAATCCTTCCAATTGTTGCTACTTCATTGATGAAATCTTGACCATTTGCACTGGACTTGTCCAGCATCTTTACTGCTGCAAGATGTCCACTACGGAGCTTCCCTTTATAGACAGATCCATAGCCTCCTTGACCTAACTTTTCCTTGAAACCATTGGTTATCTTCTTAATATCCGAGTAAGAGTACCTTATAGGTGCAAAGTTATTTTGACTTTGCAAAAATTCTTCAATAATGTCATACATCGATAAATGTCTCCTTAGCCATTTATATATCAAGAATGCGAACACAAATGGACTGCATAGTACAGTTCTTGCAATGATGAGTCCCGCTGTGTAGTAAAAATTTCAGGGAAAAGAAAGTCAGCTGCTATTGGCATCTTTGCCTCCTGGAAAATATGATTTAAACTTATAATCCAAAGAACAGAAAGACTCTTACCAATCATCATCAATATAAACCACCAAAGTACTGTAAGAACAAAATAACATTAATCAGGGGAGTCATAATCAGATAGCTGAAACCCAATTACACTATCTTCTAAACCAAATGCAAGCTGAGATAGGCAGGGGCTAAAAACATTGTCCTCATGAATACTAACCCTGCACATGTTTTGGCTACCTATGCATAGACTCAGAGGCTCCTGTTATTTTTTGGTATTTATGCATACTGTTGCAGCTTCGTTTTCGAAACCATATCTATAAACAACGGATAGCATCCATTTACCATTCTATCAGGTCCATATGCATTGTGAGCTATTTTCCATTTCTAAAATTCACAGCCAAAAATGACCTCTTTAAAGACTATATTTTTATCTACATTATGATGACATCTTGTGGCTAGATAAACATTTTCTGCAGAAATTTTTCATGGTGATGTGGGGGAAGTGATCAGTGCTAGCTGCTAGGTGTATGCTTATGCAAAGCAAGAGCCAGTAACAAAATGGAGAGAGAATCCTTACATCTGATTTGGGTGATTATTTGGTCAAATATACCTACACATTACGAAAAACAGATAACATCAGCAAAAAAAAAAGGGGGAAGATAAATCTATAACAGAACAAGAGTGCTGCAATTTTAAACAAAAATGGAATCATTTATGACCAGGTGGCTCAGTTGGTGCCATTAACTCTACCAAGATGGTTTTTTATCAAAACAAGGTTAGTATTGTCACATATGCAAGGAATTCAAAGTTTCAGCTGAGCTATGATTTTTCTCGAAAACAAAGGGATCCACAAAAGGTAAAACAAGACAGTAATTGCTTACTTTCTGTGGGACAGGAAAAACCTTTGCTTGGGAGGTAGCACTTTTCTTTTCCTTTGCAAATTCCACAGTTTACCTCATTCCACCAAAGCTCAAATCCATAGACAAGTCTATTGTGGATGTCCATGTAGGAAATGTTTCTGTAATCTTTTATCGGCAACGATGACATAGCAATTAGCTCCACTCTGCACAAGTTCTCCACATATGACAAATTGGCCTCAATTAGAACATAAGAATTTGTTCCATTGATGCAAGGAGCAGTGTCCATATAAAGAGGAGACTTCACCGGATTCGCACACTTCATGAACATCATTATCTTCTGTGATTCATTACTGGGTGACCAAAAAGAGGTTCGCCAATCAAAAGGGTCTGCGTAACTGAAGTTGCTTCCTGTCAAAGAATGCTGAGGGAGAGAGGAGCAGTTACCCTTATTAACATTGGAATCAACAACTCTAATTGTGGAGTTATTGTAATTAATGGACTGTACAAGGTATCTTCCTGAATACATGTACAGGACTGTCTGATTGTTCTCACATGATAGCTCGTAGAAAGAGAAACCACAGTTTGGTGGATCCCCTTTTAGCCTAAAAGGCAAGCTGATGTTATGGAGACTGCCACAAGAAGAAGGAGCACAAACATGATTAGTCTGTGATGTGCAAGTTTGGACTTGGATACATATGATGAGAAAGAGAAGAAGAGCTGTGCCTGTGTGACTGGCAAGGAGGATCTTTGTTGCAGACATCTCACGAAAGTCAGAGGTTCTGCAATTACGAGGGCCTGAAATGTGTTGATAATGTAAAAGCAAGGGCACCCCTTGGGATCTCAGAGCATCTCCAGTAACAACAAGTTAGGAATAAAAAAAGTATTATTTTAATTTTTTTTAATTTACATATTTTAAAAAATTACTAAACAAAAAAATATTTTACTTTAAAAAAAAAAAATTATTCCCACGAATCTTACAAAAATACTAAAATACTATTTATTACAATACTATTTTTTTTCTTTTAATTTTTTTAAAAATTTATATTTTTTATGAGATTATTTTGATTAATTATAAATTTGATGAGTTTATCCAGTTAACTCGTATAATTTTTTTAGTTTTTTAATTGATTTTTTAAAAATTTATCAATTAATATTAAATTAATTGAAAATAACCCGGGTTATTTTTAGACTTGTAAAATTAACTAATCATATTAAATTATTTAAATATAATTAGTTCTTCTAAAAGGTTATTTTGCATTGGAATACACCAAAAAAAAAATTATGTACACTATTCATAGTCATATTATCAAATGTGATGTCTGCCATGCGCACAAATTAATTCAAATTTGACTTATTTTTCCATTTGGTTCATAAACAATGGACTATATTCCCTGGTTTGGAAAGGTATCCATTTATTGAAAAAATAAAAAATAAAAAAGCCAATGGATATTGCATTTTAAAATGCTATTGGAGTCCCTTTCAAAATTATTGGGATTTCCTGCATATGGGCAGCATTAGCTTATGCATCTTTAAGAACAAAAAAAAAAAATTCCATATTCATAAAGAAAATCATACATATGAGTTGTGGAAAATGCAGAGGTGACAAATTTGACTTCACCTTCCCCCACCCTTTTCTTTAATGTATCCATGTTTGACTTCTTCTTAGCAGTTCCCCATCACGACATTCACTGCACCAAGAAAAAACAATGGTATCCGCTGCATCTGTGTGCACCACAAAGCTACAATAATCATTTTCTTTGCTGTTTTCTTTTCATCTTCTGCTGCATCTCCAATTTCAAGTCTTTCTTCAACAATTTGGTTATAAACCCAAGAGGGAAAATAGCTTTCACTGGAACTCTCTGCCACTGGATTAGTGTTATTTCTTTTTCCAGCCATTTTCAATAACAACATTCCAAAACTATAAACATCAGCTTTATATGAAACACTTACGATGTTTTTGTAGAACAATTCCGGTGCAATATATCCTATTGTGCCTCTTGCTGCAGTAAGAGTGACAGTGTTGTAGTTTGTAGGATACAATTTAGCAAGTCCAAAATCAGAGACTTTTGGAGTGAAATTCTCATCAAGAAGAACATTGTGAGGCTTGATGTCCAAATGTAGAATCTGCATGTCACAACCTCGGTGTAGATATCGATGCCACGAGCCACTGCCAGAGAAATTTCATACATTTTTTTCCAGCTTAAAATTGTCAAGTGATCCATTAGGCATGAAATCATATGCAAGCGCACGATTTGATCCCTCAGCACAAAAGCCAGTTAGTCTTACCACATTAACATGGTGAATCCTTCCAATTGTTACTACTTCATTGATGAAATCTTGGCCATTTCCACTGGACTTGCCCAACATCTTCACTTCTGCAAGACTTCCACTACGAAGCTTCCCTTCGTAGACAGATCCATAGCCTCCTTGACCCAGCTTGTTCTTAAAGCCATTGGTTATTTTCTTAATTTCTGAGTAAAGAGTATCTTATTGGTCTGAAGCTATTCTGATGTTGCAGAAATTCTTCGATATTCTGATACATTGATGTATGCCTCCTTCGCCATGTGTAAATCAAAAAAGCAAACACAAATGGACAGAAAAAAATTTCCCTTCCAACAATTAGTGCCCCTGTTCAGTAAAACCATCAGGGAAATGATTTCAGTTGCTGTTGGCATCTTTTACCACCTGGAAATTATGCGATCAAAAGAATTTATGCATTCAAATATAAAAAATTTAAGTTCTTACCAATGAGCATCATTGTGAACCAACGTTCTACTGCATGAACAGGAAAATAATTAGGTGGGTTAGATATATTAAGTTGAAAGCTAGCATATTTTCCCTACCCCATTCTACTACCATCTAAAACAAATGACAAGATAGAGAAGCCAGGGATAGAAACTTTTTTCAGTTTAGGATTTGAGGCTTTGTTGTTGTTTTGTTGTATTTTATAGTATCTTGCTTTTAGATAAACATGATCATTGCAGTTGCAACTCTTAATTATGCTGTGAGTATTTTAGGGTAGATGAATCTTGATTTTACTTTTTCGTGAAAAAAAAGAAGATAAAATGGATGGATCTGTTCGATTATGCTGCCAATGATATCTGTAATAGATGACAATACAGTAAAATCAGCGAATCTCACAAGCAGATCATACTAGATCAGAGAAATTCTCACAAGAAAATTATTGAAGAGATAGTTGTCCCTACCTTTTGAGGGGCATGGAAAACGTTGGCCTGGAAGGTAGCACCTTTCTTCTCCTCTGCAAACTACACAGTAAATTTCATTTCAGGAGAGCTCGAATCCGTAAGCTAGCCTGTTGTGGATGTCCATGTAGGAAATGTTTCTGTAATCTTTTATCGGCATTGATGATATAGCAATCAGCTCCAGTTTGCACAAGTTCTCCACATATGTGATATTGCTCTTAATTAGAACATAAGAATACGTTCCATTAATGCAAGGAGCAGTGTTCACATAAAAAGGAGACTTCACTGGATTTGCACACTTCATGAATATCATTAGCATCTGTGATTCTTCGCCGAATGAAGATAGAGAAATAGGCGGGTTATAAGGGTCTCCATAGTTGAAGTTGGTTATGGTCAAAGGATGCTGAGGGAGAGAGGAGCAGTTGTCCTTATTAACACCGGCATCCATAACTCTTATTGTGGAGTTGTTGTAATTGATTGACTGTACAAGGTATTTCCCCGAATACAAGTGCAGGAATGTTGATTTTTCTCTCAAGCTAGCTCATAGAAAAAGTAACCACAGCTTGGTGGATCCCCTTTCAGCCAGAAAGGTGAGCTTACATTTCGGATATTGCCACAGGAAGAAGGAGCACAAAGGTGACTAGTCTGTGCAGTGCCAGTCTGGACTTGGAAACTTATGATGATGATGATGAGGAGGAGGAGGAGGAGAAGAGAATCCATGTTGCAAACATCTGCAGAGAGAGTGAGAGGCTCTACGATCTTTGATGCATGTATAAAACCTTTCCATAGTTTCTTTGAACATACCAATTCTTCACCCTATGTATAAGAACATAAGATAATTTCAACAAAACAATAAACTCTGTAATTTCCATGTAACATTTTACTTACCATGTATCTATAATCATCAAAATCCATGATCTACGACCCTGTCACAAATCATATATTATCATTAGGCTCCAATAAACTCAGTAATTTATTTGTGAGTACTAATCCATAAATCTGATTTGCTCATGTAGACCCAATTGAATGTCAATCATTGATTTTAAGAACCAAATCATGACATTTCAAACCCCAATGACTAGAATGTATCATTATAAACTTACAGGGACCATTGAAGATTTTTACACATCATCTTCCTCAAATTTCATGCAAATCCCTTCGTTCAATAACAGTAACAAAGTCAAATCAAAGATCATTACAACGACAACGATCCTCTTACTTCTAAATTCATATAAAACCATTAAATTTCCCAAAATTTCTAAAAGAACATTAATGCAGACAAAGTATAAGCATATATGAACTTCAAGAATGACAAGAGTGGAGTTTGTTCAAACCTTTTACCCTACTCCCCTTGTTGGTTTGGAAAGGTGAGAGACCCCCTTCAAGAATTCTGATGGGGGAACCCTTTTGCGTATGGCCAACATTAGATCATGGCATTTCACGTTTGCTTAATATGTCCTGTAATTAGTGTTTGCGTAGTATGCCATGTAACTAATTAATGAGTTACATGGTATTATTATATTTATATAAATATATATTTATTATATTATTTTTAGTATTCATATAATATTATATTAATAAATCTAGAATAAAGATAAAGTTCACGAGTCAAAAATATTTTGTAAAGAAAATTATAAAGTTGTTATAATTATAAGATTCATTGTAACACCCTGTAATTTAGTACATTCATAAAAGAACTTTGAGCCTTAACTTTTAAAAAAATGGGTATTTTTTTTTCATCCACCGAACTTATCCGAGAGTTGCCAAAATTTCCACTGAAATTTCGGCAGAGTTTCCTTTATACCTGGAGGTCCCAAGTTATCGACAATCATCCTGTATAG
>Ga0307510_10002094_pt1 | contig 22565 bp, 21 predicted proteins | sample 12_EM_MG_FD_207224 | JGI IMG/M metagenome (GOLD analysis project Ga0307510, IMG submission 207224) | Populus trichocarpa ectomycorrhiza microbial communities from riparian zone in the Pacific Northwest, United States - 12_EM | ecosystem: Host-associated > Plants > Roots > Unclassified | place...
GCCTTCATGGCGCCCGACCGGCTTACCGTTGAGATAGACGACGGTCGAATAATTGGCCGCGCCGAAACGCAGGAAATAGCGCCCCTTGCGCTCCGCCGGCACCGGGAAGCTGCGCTGATACCACATCAGCCCCTGATAATAACGCAGCTCGGGCGCCTCGGTCAGCCATGACGAGGGCAAGGTCGTGACCGGTGAATGGGCGAGATCGAACTCGTAGAGGACGCGGCTGTCACGGGCCATTTCCCGGCGCACATCGACGTCGCGGTAGCGTTGCTGACCGGCATCCGGCGCCTCGCCATGGAAGCCCGCCAGGCCGGCACGATAGGGGTCGATCGAATAATGCCATGCGCCGGACAGGTCCGTCCCCTGCCGCATGTCGGCCGAGACCAGCAGCGGACCGGACTGGGCGGTCGCCTGGGGCAGCACGGGCGCGGGGACGGGCGCCGGGCGCTGCGCGGCGGCCGGCGATGCCCACAGCGCGCCAAGCGCGATGAGCCATGTTGCCTTCATGCCATTGTGCATATCGGTGTCCCTTGTTGATGATGGCCGCGATGGCCGGCGTTCGTCATGAGTTTGCGCCTGCCGCATGGGCGATGCCGCGTTCGAGCCCGCGCAATTCGGCCAGCCCGCGCATGCGGCCGAGCAGCGAATAGCCGGGGTTGGTCACCTTGGTCAGGTCGTCGAGCATCTGATGGCCATGGTCCGGGCGCATCGGGATCGCCCGGCCGGTGCGGCGCTGCAGCCGGTGAACCGCGGCGACGATGTCGGCCATCCCGGCATCGCCCTCGAGATGCGCCGCCTCGTGAAAGGCATCGCCCGGCTCGCGCTGCACCGAGCGCAGGTGGAGGAAACCGATCCGGTCGCCGAGCCGCTCGACCATGCCGGGCAGGTCGTTGTCGGCGCGCACGCCGAAGGATCCGGCGCAGAAACACAGGCCGTTGGAGCGGTTGGGCACGCTGGCGAACAAGGCGGTGACATCGGCCTCGGTGCTGACCACGCGCGGCAGGCCGAAGATCGGGAAGGGCGGATCGTCGGGGTGGACGACAAGCTGCACGCCGAGCTCGTCGGCAACCGGGCACACCGCGGCGAGGAATGCGATATGGTTGGCGCGCAGCCGCTCGGCATCGACATCGGCATAGGTGCCGATGGCGGCGAGCAGCCCGGCGGAAGTGAAGCTCTCCTCGCTGCCCGGCAAACCGGCGATGATCGTGCGTTCGAGCGTGTCGCGCGCCGCCTCATCCATCGCGTGGAAGCGCCGCGTGGCGGCCTCGACCATCTCGGGGGCATAGTCGGCCTCGGCGCCCGGCCGATGCAGCAGATGCAGGTCATAGGCAGCGACCGCCTCGAGCTCGAAACGCAACGCGAGGGCGCCGTCCGGCAGCGGCCAGGCAAGGTCGGTCCGCGTCCAGTCGAGGATCGGCATGAAATTATAGGTGACGGTGGTGATGCCGCAGGCCGCCAGATTGCGCAGGCTTTCGCGGTAATGATCGATCAGCCGGTCCCAGCCGGGCCCGCCTGTCTTGATCTCCTCGTGCACCGGCAGGCTCTCGACGACCGTCCAGCCAAGTCCCGCGCGCTCGATCTCGAGCCGACGCGCGGCGATCGCCGCGCGCGGCCACACCGCGCCGTTCGCGACCTCGTGCAGCGCGGTCACGACCTCGGCCGCGCCCGACTGGCGAATATCGCGCAGCGAAACAGGATCAGACGGGCCGAACCAGCGCATCGTCTGCGTCATCAACATCCGTGGTCACTCCCCGGCGACGCGCGCATCGTGCGACGCCGTCCTTTCATCTCTGTTGCGCCTGTGCCGCGGGTTTGAACTCGAGCGACATGCCTGAGGCCTTGTTCGGCTGGAACCCCTTCCACAATGTCGCGCCGGGGGCTCCGGGACTATAACCGGCATAGCGGCCGGGCGGCGCGCCGGGCCAGCTGCCGTCGTTCGCATTGGGCACCAGCCCATCGATATAGCCTGTCCTGGTCATGTCGCCCTTCACATAACGGTCGAGGAAGGCGGTGATGAAATGCGCCTCGATCGCCATCAGCCGATCCTTGCGCCACACCGAATCCTCGAACCAGTCCTCGTCCCAATAGCTGCGCCGCATCTCGGGCGGCGCGCCGACCAGCGCGATGCTGTGCCCCGCCTCGCGAAAGGTCAGCAGATAGCGGGCGGCGTTGACCTCGTCCGCGAACAGCGTGCGCACGCCGGGGTCATAGCCGACGGTGTGATCCTGGCTGCCGACGATGAACAATGTCGGCGTGCGGATCGCCGCCATGCCGGGGGCTGCGAACATGTTGATGCCGCGGATCGCCGACGCGGGCGACATCGCAACCACCGCCTTGAGGTCGGCAACCTTGAGCTCGCCTGCTCTTGGTCCACCGCCAACGAACGGCGCGAGCACGCCGCGCGTCGCATCGGCCAGCGCGGGATCGAGCGGCGCGCCGGCCGCGGCGAGCACGCCGTAACCGCCCATCGAATAACCGATCAGCGCGGTGCGCGCCGCGTCAGCGCTGGCGAACGGCGCCTGTCCGGCGCGCGCACGGCGCTGCGCCTCGGCCGCGACGAAGGCGATATCGAGCGGTCGCCGCGCGATCGGGCCGGCCATGGCGGCGGCGGTGCGAAGGGTGATCGAGGGGTCGCGAAATGCCGGCGCGACGACGACATAGCCCTTGCTGGCCAGATTCTCGCCAAGCCAGGAAAGCACCTCGGGCGTGTTGCTGTAGCCATGTGCGAGGATCACCAGCGGGAAACGTCCCGCCGCGGCCCGTGCCGCGGGCGTGGCAATGCCGGGCAGGACGAACGCCACGTCGGCGCCGTTCTCGCCCGGCAGCGCCGTGCGGTACCGGGTCCCCGGCCCCGGCGCGGCGGCCGGATACCAGATCTTGAGCGACAAATGCCGGTCGACCAACGCAGGCCGATCCTTGCCCTGCAGCGGATCGGCCTGGCCGCGCTGGACGAAGGCGGCGTCGGCCACGCCCACCGGGTAGCGGCCAAGCGCGGCAAGCTCGGGCGCATCGACCCCGGGCCGCGCCGGGGCGTCGGCCGCCGCGCCGCTTGCGCCCACCAGCATCGCCGCGACACTGGCGAGGGCGGCGGACATCACCAAACGAAACATCACACCGCTCCCGAGCCCGGGCGGCGGCGGGGCCGGGCCCCGCCGTCGATCAAAAGTTCACACCCAGGCGCACGCCGCCATAACGACGGAAGTCACGCGGCAGCAGCGCCTGTGTGGCGATGTTGACGCCGCCGAAATTGCCCGCGCTGTTCACCAGCGACGGGTAATATTGCTTGTCGAAGACGTTGTTGACGAAAGCGACCACTTCCCAACGCCGGTCGGCAGCACGCACGCCGAGGCCGAGATTGACGATGCCATAGCTTGGCTGGAAGGTCTGCGGGTCCTCCGCGACATAATAGACGTCGCTCTGATATTGCCAGTTGGCCTGCACCACCCCGCGCAGATCGCCGCCCAGCGAGGGCGAATAATCGGCGGCGACCGAGAACTTCCACTTCGGCGCCTGCACGGCACGCTGGCCGGTCAGGTTCTGATAGGAAGGTTGTGCCGGGATTGCCGGCGTCGTCGGTGTCGCAGGCACCGCGGGTACCGCTGCCACGCATCCCGTTGCTGGGACTTGCAATGGGTAGCATTGCGCGGCGGCGAACGAGGTATATTTCGCATCGAGATAGGTGACCGACGCGTTCAGGTTGAGATCGCTCCCGATCCGCGCCGAGCTTTCGAGTTCGATCCCCTTGGTGTTGAGGCCGCCGACATTGGTCAGGCGAAAATTGCTCGTGCCATCGATCAGCGTCTCGATCGTCTGCGCCTGCAAATTGGTATAGTCGGTGTCGAAATAGGTCAGGTTCAGCGTCAGACGCCGGTCGAGGAACTGCATGCGTGCGCCGATTTCCCGGTCGCGCGAGCGCTCGGGCTTGATCGGGCCCGCGTCCGCCCGATTTTTGTTGAAGCCGGTGGTGAGATCGTATGTCTGGCCCTTATACCCCGTCGAATAGGTCGCAAACAGCATCAGGTCCCTGGTCGGCTCGTAGCGCAGGCTGAGGCGATAGGTGCCCGCCGTGTCCTCCGCATTGCCGCTGAACGCGGACGCGGCGAGATTGTCCTGGAAGGTATAAGCGACGCGTTCGTTCTGCACGCGCCCGCCACCGGTGAAGGTCACCTTGGGGACGAATTCCCAATCGATCTGCGCGAAGGCGGCGACTTGCCGCGACTGCGCCGTGGCGTACCAGTTGGCGGGCGAGAAGGCCGGGCCGCGCAGGAACGGGCGCTCGAAATTGACCTTCGCGTAATAGGCGCCGAGCGTATAGCGGAATGGCTTGTCGCCCGGCGACAGCAGCCGCAGTTCCTGCGTGAACAGCCGCGAATGGAACTGGCCGACCTGGATATTGTTGCCGAAATTGGTGGTCGACGACGTGTCGTCATGGTCGAGATAGTCGTCGAGGCGAAATTTATCGTATGAGGTGATCGAGACGAGGTTCATCTCGCCGATGCCGATCTCGCCGCGCAGCGACCCGCCAAATCCCCAATAGCGCGTCCGCGCCGGATAATTGTTGCTGACGTCCTGATTCTGCTCGCTGACCGTCACGCCGGGGAGCACAACGGCCGGAGTCAGCCCCGGGGTCCCGCGCAGCACCGCGTTCGGCCCGAAGCGGATGAACGGCCGTCCAACGGTGCTATTGCCGTTGAGATAATTGCCCGACAGCGTGAACGAGACATTCGATTCCGGCGACCAGCGGAGCTTGCCCCGCGTGTTGAAGGATTCATGCCCGTTGACCTTCTGGCCGGTGACCAGATTGTGGACGTTGCCATCCCATTTCGAATAGCTCGCCGACAGGACATAACCCAGATCGGGCGAGAGCGGCCCGGAGACGCTGAAATTGCCGCCATATTCGCTATCCGTGGTGGCCAGCGCATTGGCGCGGAAGTGGAACGTGCTGGTCGGGTTGCGCGTGATGATGTTGATCAGGCCGGCCGAGGCCGACTTGCCGTAGAGCGTGCTCTGCGGCCCGCGCAGCACCTCGATCCGCTCGACATCGGGCAAGTCGGTGAAGGCGCGTGCCTGGAAGGCGAGCGGCACTTCGTCGACCAGCACCGCGACACTGGACTCGACGCCGATGCCGAAGGCGAAGGTGCCGACGCCGCGCAGCGACACGTTGGCGTTGACCGGATGCTCGGCGGGTCGAACCGTGATCGACGGCGCGATGCGACCGAGGTCGTCGAATTGACGGATGCCGGCCGCCTGCAGCTGGGTAGGAGATAACACCGAAACGGCGAGCGGCACGCTCTGGACGTTTTCGCTGCGCTTCTGCGCGGTGACGATGATGTCGCCGGGCGCGGCGCTATCGGCCGCGGCTGGGGCCGGCGCGGCCGGTGTCGTGTCCTGCGCGAAGGCGGGTGCGGCGGTGACCGCGAGAGCGGCGGCAAGCGCGCTCCCGCTAACGATTAGATGACAGCGAGCCATTCCAGTCTCTCCCTCCAGTGTCGACGCCGGTTCTGTCGCCGGCGCAGTGGAAGATCACTACCGACTGGTCTGACCAAATGCAAGGGCATGGTCATATTGGCCTTACAGTGCTGATCGTACAATGGTTGCTCCTGCCGTGGCCTGCTGATAGATTTGGTGATTATGGCGACTCCACGATTGATCAGACCAATTTCGATGCCAGCGGCGGTGCCACCCTCGCCCGATGGCCGTAAGCTCTATCAGCAGGTCGCTGGCGCCGTGGCGGATGCGATCAAGCGCGGCGACTTCGTGCCGGGACAGCGCATCCCGTCGGAACGCGAACTTGCCGATCTGTACAAGGTCAGCCGGCCGACAATCCGCGAGGCGATGATCGCGCTCGAGGTGATCGGCGTGGTGCGCTCGCGTCACGGTTCGGGGATCTTCGTCGTCGACAATCCGCAACTCGATGCACCGACCATCGGTCTCGATATCGGCGCCTTCGAACTCACCGAGGCACGCCGCCTGTTCGAAGCCGAGGCGGCGGCGCTGGCAGCGGTGTCGATCGACGACAGTGAGATCGCCACGCTCGAAAGGCTGATCGGCGAGATGGAACGCGAGAATGAGGAGCATATCAGCGGCGAACATGCCGACCGCGAATTCCACCTCACCATCGCCCGCGCGACGCGCAATTCGGCGGTGGTCGATGTGGTCGAGTCGCTGTGGGCGGCGCGGAACCGCTCGCCTTTGTGCCAGCACATGTTGGCACGGGCACGCGCCGTCGGCGTCGTGCCGCGGATCGACGAGCATCAGACGATCCTCGCCGCGCTGCGCGATCGCAATCCCAAGGCCGCGCGCAAGGCGATGCGGGACCATCTCGGACGGGTGATCGACGGATTGCTCGAGGCGACCGAGAGCGACACGCTGGAGCGCGCCCGCGCCGAGGTGGAGGCGAAGCGCAGCGATCTCGCGCGCCGCGTCGCGGTCTGACCCGGGTTTCGCCGTCGCTTGGCGCTGGGCGAGAAAAACACGCTCCGAGCCGCGATCTGCGGCATTTTTGCTGCGATGCAGCAGACGAATCGCGATCGGCTGAATATTTCGCTTGCGTGACTCGCTCATTCCCGTTTCAATCGACCACGAAGGCGACCGAGGTCGCTTTCGTTTCTGCCGAGGTGTTGCGCCGGGAGTCGCATGCCGATGATCGGCCCGTTTCGTGAGTAAGGATTTCGCAGCGCAGCACGGACGCCCGGGTGACATGGGCGGCACATGACAGAGGATAACTGAAACGGCGTCGTTCATTCGGGGAGAATGCTCGGTGACAACGCACGGTACGGTATCTGAACTCCCATCGGCGGGCATGTTCGCCCCGCCGGACGCGCTTGCCGCCGCCGCTCCTTCGACAATCCCGTCACCGCGCGGTGACGCATGAGCCTCGAGTCGCTCAGCTGGCTCCTTCCCCTCATCGCGATGCTCGCCGCCGGGTTGCTCGCAGGCTTTGCCGCCGGCATCTTCGGCATTGGCGGCGGGTTCGTCGTCGTGCCGGCGCTGATCATCGTGCTGCCGCTGCTCGGCGGCGACCACAGCCAATATGCCCATGTCGCGATCGGCACCTCGGCGGCGACGATCATCGTCACCTCGATCCGCTCGCTGCGCTCCCACGCCAAGCGTGGCGCGGTGGAGTTCGAGGTGCTGAAGACCTGGGCGCCCGGGCTGACCATCGGCGCCGCGCTCGGCGTGATGCTCGCCGACCGGGTCGACGGCCATGTCCTGACCATGATCTTCGCCACCGGCGTGCTGCTGATGTCGGTCAACTTCCTCGTGCCCAAGCTGGGCAGCAAGGTGATCAGCGACCAGATGCCGATCGGCATGACGCGCGTCAGCCTGGCCGGCGGGCTCGGCACCTTCTCGTCGTTGCTCGGCATTGGCGGCGGCACGATCGCGATCATGGTGATGACCTTGTGCGGCCGCTCGATCCACCGTGCGATCGCCACGGCTTCCGGGGTCGGCACGCTGATCGCGGTGCCCAGCGCGATCGGCTTCGCGATCATCGGGCTCAAGGAGCAGGGCCTGCCCTGGGGTTCGCTCGGCTATATCAACCTGCCGGCGGCAGCGGCGATCGCCTCGATGTCGATCCTCACCGCGCCGCTCGGTGTCGCGGTTGCCCACCGCATGGACCCCGCGCTGCTCAAGCGCGTGTTCGGCGTGTACCTCGTGTTCATCGCCATCATCATGTTCCGCAACGCCATGAAGCACTGACCAGAAGGGGACGTAAAAATGGACCAGACCGATATCGTGACAGAAGAAGTCCGCGACGACGTATTGAGCCGCGGCTATTCGCGCCGCCAGCTGGCGCAGATCGCCACCATCTTCGGGGTCGGCGCCGCCGCCGCGACCTTGGGCAGGCCGGCCTGGGCCTCGGGCGGCGTGCCCGACCCTGCCCCCACCGCCAAGACCCGCATCGGCGCCAACGAGTGCTGGACCGGGCCGCTTGCGCCCGGCCAGATCGCCGCGCAGAAGATGGTCGCCAATGGCAACCGCTATTCGCCCCACGACGAGCGCGGCGACTTCATCAAGGCGGTGATGTCGGTCGAGGGCGTGCCCTATGACCATGTCGCGCCCTGGCCCGGCTCCAGCGACCCGCTGTCGCGCTCGGTGGTGACCTTCTGCTCGCCGACCCGCGGGCTGGTCACCGCCGACCCGACCTTCGAGCTCGCCGGCCGCACCGCTGCCTGGCTCAAGGTGCCGGTCAAGGCCGTGCCGCTGACGCCGGACCACCGCCACGACGTGAAAGCAATGCTCGCCGCCGACCCCAATGCCGGGCTCTATTACATCTGCACCCCCAACAACCCGACCGGCACGATCACCCCGCTCGCCGATATCGAGTGGCTGCTGGCCAACAAGCCGGCCGATGCGATGGTGCTGATCGACGAGGCCTATACCCATTTTGCCGGCGTGCCGGTGGCATCCTACCTCGCCGCCAAGCGCAGCGACGTGATCGTCATGCGCACCTTCTCGAAGATCTTCGGCATGGCCGGGATGCGCATGGGCTACATCATGACCAACCCCGAGAACATCACGAAGATGATGCGCTATGACGGCGGCATGCAGTCGGGCGCGCTGCCGCTGCCCTCTCTGGTCTGCGCCACCGCCAGCCTGACCGCCGCAACGCTGATCGCCGATCGCCGCACGCAGATGCAGGCGGCACGCGGCATGACGCTCGACCATCTCAAGAAGCGCGGGCTGACCGTCGTGCCGACCAATGCCAACATGTTCATGATCGACTGGAAGACCAAGCCGGCCAAGGACATGCAGGCCGCGTTCCGCACGCAGAGCGTCGAGATCGGGCGTTCCTGGCCGATCTGGCCCACCGTGTCGCGGGTCACGGTCGGGTCGATGGCCGAGATGAAGGACTTCTGCATCGCGCTCGACAAGGTCTGGGCGTGAGGCGCGTTGTAGGAAACTGACGCGATCGGCGAATTCCCTGCCAACGCGCCGCTGGCAGGGAATTTCGATATTTTTCGCCACGTCCGGCAGGGAATTTCCGCGCCGCGATGTTGGAGCATGCGGCGGTGTATTCGGCTGGGCGCGGCGTTCGGGGGCAAGGTCGTGCATACGCGCGCGTTTGACGCGGAATCGCCAACGGTTGAATCAGAGCACGGGTCGAGTCAACGCGGACGGAGAGTCCGATACCGGACCCCGTCCAGCGCGACGGTCAGCCTATTTGCGGTTCTTGCGCGCGGCGTAGCGCGCGTCGCGGGCGGCCTTGGCTTCCATCAGCGACATCTTGGTGCGCTCGACGGCGGCGTTCTTTTCAGCCGCAGCGGCTTCGGCGGCGGCGATCTCGGCCTGGCGGGCGGCCTCGATGGCGTCGAGCTTTTCCTGCTTGGCCTGTTCGATCGCCAGGCGCTTGGCCTCGCGCTTCTCGAGTTCGGCGGCTTCCTTGGCGGCGCGCGCCGCAGCGCGGGCGGCAGCGACCGCAGGATCGATGGCCGGCTTGGACTTCAGCTTCTCCAGTGCCTTTTGCTTGGCCTGCGCGGAGAGCGCAGCGCGGTCACTGAAGGTCGGTTCCTTATAAGCCATCGGTTCTTCTCGAGGCCGCAGATGCGGCGGTGGATATGGCGGAGAGGGTGGGATCCGAACTCAGGGCCTAACCCGTTGTTCTTCCGCGCTTCTCCGTCGGTCATGAAATTCGCGATACCACGAAATGTACCACGAAAGCTTTTTCGCCTGAAAATCAGCACTTCTCGCGCCGGTTCGACTGGGCGGGCCTCTATCGAACTCACGATACATGGTCAAGCGCGCCACCCGTCATGACAGGCCTTGCCCCCGCTCCTATCGACCCTGCCAGACCGGTGCGCGTTTTTCGACAAAGGCTCTCGGCCCTTCGCGCGAATCCTCCGTTTTCATGACGACGCGGGCGGTTGCGGCAGCCAGCGCGCTCATCTCGGCATCCTTGTGTTCGCTGGCGATGCGGGCGAGCTTGAGGCTCTCGACCACCGAGATCGGCGCGTTGCCGGCGATCGTCTCGGCCAGCCGCAGCGCCGTGACGAGCAGCTCATGGGCGGCAACGAGATGGTTGATCAACCCGAACGCATAGGCGCGGGCGGCATCGAGCGGCTCACCGGTCGCGATCATTTCGAGCGCAATGTTGCGCGGCAGGGCGCGCGGCAGGCGCTGCACGCCGCCGGCCGCCGCGAACAGGCCGCGCTTGACCTCAGGCAGGCCGAAGCGCGTCGTGTCGGTGGCGACGATCATGTCGCAGCACAAGGCGATCTCGCAGCCGCCGGCGAGCGCCGGGCCATCGATCGTGGCGATCCACGGCTTGTGCCGCACGCTGTCGACGATGCCGGCGAAACCGCCCTCTTTCGGGAACAGCGCACGACCATTGCCGCGTGCCACCTCGCCCAGATCGGCACCGGCACAGAAGATGCCAGCGGTCGAGGAGGCCAGCACCACGACGCGGATGTCCGGATCGGCCTCGGTCTCGGCGACGAGATGGCCGAGTGCGGAGGCGAGCGCGCCGTCGACCGCGTTCTTCTTCTCCGGCCGGTTGAGCCTGATCACCGCGATATGCGCACCTTGTTTCTCGTACAGCACCTCGCGGCCGACGCCATCCGGACGTTCGCTCATCGGCATCTCTCCCTTGGCCGTCACAGCGACTGGCCATCGTCGATCGTGAAGGCAGCACCGGTTACAGCGCGCGACGCGTCGGAGGCGAGGTATAGCAGGGTCGGCAGCAGATCGTCCGCCGCCAACAGCCGGCGGCGCGGGAATTTGGCGACGAAGCGCGCGCCGGCTTCAGTCGCGAAGAAATCGTCGTTGAGTTCGGTCTCGATATAGCCGGGCAGGATCATGTTCACGCCGATACCGCGCCGCGCCCAATCGCGCGCCAGCACCTTGCCCATCTGCAACACCGCCGCCTTGGTCGCCGAATAGACCGCCAGGCCCGGCGCGACATAATTGGCGGTGATCGACGAGACGATGACGATGCGGCCATGCTGGCGTTCGGGCGCACCGGCCGCGATCATCCGCCGGGCGCCCTCGCGCGCGGTCAGGAAGACGCCGCGCACATTGATGTTCATCAGCTGGTCGAACGCCGCCATCGTCAGGTCGAGCGCGGAACCTTCGGTGCTGACGCCGGCATTGGCGATCACGCTGTCGACCGGCCCGAAGGCGGCTTCGGCCGCGTCATAAGCGGCGATGGTCGAGGCTTCGTCGGCGACGTCCATCGCCACGGCGACCGCCTGGCCGCCTGCCGCGACGATTTCCGCACGGACAGCTTCGAGCCGGTCGACGCGCCGCGCGGCCAGCACGACGCGCGCGCCGCTCGCCGCCAGCGCGCGCGCGAAGACCACGCCCAGTCCCGACGACGCGCCCGTCACCAGAACCGTGCGCCCACTCAGATCGACCTGATACCCCGCCATCGTCACATTTTCTCTCCGGCTCGAAGGACAGCGATGCCGCACCTGCGAATATCGTCGAACCGCCTTAGCGGCGTTGCGTGCGCGCGAACCTTGGCACTTTTGCTGATGTCGCCGTCCGGCGCCGCGGCCTAAGCTCGACGCCACGACATATAAGGGAGGATTCGGATGGACCTTGGTTTGCAGGGCCGCAAGGTCATCATCAACGGCGGCGCGCGCGGCCTCGGTCTTGCAGCACTCAAGCAGTTCGTCGCCGAAGGTTGCGACGTCGCCTTTTTCGGCCGCGATCCCGACAAAGTCGCCGCGGCAAAGGCGGCGCTGGAGGGCGGCGGCGCGACCGTTTTCGGTGAAGCGTTCGACATGGCGGCCGATCACCAGGCCTATCGCGACTGGCTGACCCGCGCCGCCGACACGCTCGGCGGCTGCGACATCTTCATCCACAACGCCTCCTCCTCGGGCGCGGGCAAGACCGGCGACTGGCAGGCGACCTTCGACCTCGACATGATGGGCGCGGTCGGCGGGGTCGAGGCATTGACCCCGGCGCTGGCCGCGTCGGGCAGCGGATCGATCATCCTGATGTCCTCGACCGCGGCGGTCGAGACGTTCGTCACCCCGCAGGCGTTCAACGCGATCAAGGCGGCGATCATCACTTATGGCTCGCAACTCGCCCAGGCGCTCGCCGCGCAGGGCATCCGCGTCAATTGCGTGTCGCCCGGTCCGATCGAATATCCCGGCGGCAATTGGGAGATGATCAAGGGCGTGATGCCCGACTTCTACAACGGCACCAAGGCGGCGATGCCGTTCGGGCGGCTCGGCGAGCCCGATGAGGTCGCCAAGGCGGTGGTGTTCCTCGCCAGCCCGGCCGCATCCTATATCAGCGGCACCAATCTCGTGGTCGATGGCTGCTACACCAGGCGGGTGCAGTTCTGATGCGCCTGTACAGCTCGATCGGGCCCAACCCGCGGGTGGTGACGCTGTTCCTCGCCGAAAAGAGCGTGGCGATCGACACGGTGCCGATCGACATCATGACCGGCGAGAACCGCCGCGCGCCGTATATCGACAAGAACCCGGCCGGTGGCACGCCGTTGCTCGAACTCGATGACGGCAGTTGCATCGCCGAGAGCCTCGCAATCTGCGAATATCTCGAGGAGCTGCACCCGACGCCGGCGCTGATCGGTACCACGCCCGAGCAACGTGCCGTCACGCGGATGTGGCTGCGGCGCGTCGACCTCGGTTACGTCCAGCCGATGGTGCACGGCTTTCGCGGTGCCGAAGGGCTGCCCATGTTCCAGAGCCGGATGCGCTGCGTGCCCGAAGGGGCGGACGGCATGAAGGCGGTGGCGCGCGAAGGCCTCGCGCCGGTCGAGGCGCAGCTTGCCGACCATGATTTTGTCTGCGGCGACAGCCTCACGCTCGCCGATCTGTTGCTGTTCGCCTTTATCGATTTCGGCGGACAGGTCGGCCAGATCCTCGACCCCGCGCTCACCGATATCGGCGCCTGGCGCCAGCGGATGGCGGCGCGGCCCAGCGCCGCCGCCTGATTCATACCCGGAGACACGATTTGCCCGATCGCGACAAACTGCTCGATATCTACACCCGCACGATGAAGGTCGCGCGCGCCGACGAGAAGTTCCGCTCGCTGCTGATGACCGGCAAGCTGGCGGTGATCTATTATACGGTGCGCGGCCAGGAACTGGTCTCGGCCGCGATGATGGCCGCGCTGGAGCCGAGCGACTATCTCGTCACCACCTATCGCGGGCAACACGACCAGATCGCCAAGGGCGTGCCGCTCGACCTGCTGTTCGCCGAGATCGCCGGCAAGGCGACCGGCACGTGCAAGGGCAAGGGCGGCTCGATGCACATCACCCATCCGGCCAGCGGGGTGATGGTGACGACCGGGGTGGTCGGATCGGGCCTGCCGATCGCCAACGGCCTTGCGCTCGCCTCGCAGAATCGCGGCGACAAGCGCGTGACGGTGACCTGCTTCGGCGACGGCGCGACCAATATCGGCGCGTTCCACGAGGCGATGAACATGGCGCAACTCTACAAGCTGCCGGTGATCTTCTTCTGCCAGAACAACCGTTATGGCGAGCACACCGCCTTTGCCGATCATACCAAGGCGGAATCGATCGTCGCGCGCGCCGCGGCCTATGGCATGAAGGGCGTGCAGGTCGACGGCAACGATGCCGAGGCGATGTACCGCGTGGCCAAGGACGCGGTCGACCGCGCCCGTGCCGGCGACGGGCCGACGCTGATCGAGGCGATGTGCTACCGCATGATGGGCCATTTCTTCGGCGCCGACTTCTCCTACATGCCCAAGGAACATATCGCCGAGATGGCCGCGGCCGACCCGCTGCCGCGGCTGCGCGCACTGATGCTCGAACGCCAATTCACCGAGGCCGAGCTCGACGCGATCGTCGCGCGGCTCGACGCCGAGATCGAGGCGGCGGCGCAATTCGCCTTCGACAGCCCGTTTCCGGGTGCCGAGGAACTCCTCAAGGACGTGTTCGAAGAGGAGATCATGGCATGAGCAAGCAAGCCAGCACCAAGATCTCGATGGTCCAGGCGCTCAATCGCGCGATCGACGAGGCGATGGCGGCAGATGAGGGCGTCATCCTGCTCGGCGAGGATGTCGCCGCCAAACAGGGCGGCGGCGTGTTCAAGGTCTCGTCGGGCCTGACCGAGAAATATGGCGAGCACCGCATCCGCGCGACCCCGATCTCCGAACAGGCGATCATGGGCGCCTGCGTCGGCGCGGCGGTCGCCGGGTTCCGGCCGATCGCCGAGATCATGCTGATGAACTTCGTCACCGTGGCGATGGACCAGATCGTCAACCATGCCGCCAAGCTGCGCTTCATGTCGGGCGGGCAGACCAATGTGCCGCTCGTCATCCGCACCACCACCGGCGTCGGCGTCGGGTTCGGCGGGCAGCATTCCGACATGCTGGAAGCCTGGTTCGCGCATGTGCCGGGGCTGAAGATCGTCACCCCGTCCAACGTCGCCGATGCGCAGGGGCTGCTGCTCTCGGCGATCGAGTGCAACGACCCGGTGATCTTCATCGAGAATATCCTCTGCTACGGCATGCAGGCGGAGGCGCCGCCCGCGGGGCACCGCGTGCCGCTGGGCAAGGCCGCGGTGACGCGCGAGGGCAGCGACGTGTCGATCATCACCTATGGCCGCACCGTACTCGACGCGCTCGAGATCGCCGGCCAGATGGAAGCCGACGGCATCTCGGTCGAAGTGATCGATCTGCGCACCATCGCGCCCTATGACGAGGAGACCGTGCTCGCCTCGGTGCGCAAGACCGGCCGCGCCGTCGTACTGCACGAGGCGGTCAAGGCGTACGGCACCGGCGCCGAAATCTCCGCGCGACTGCACGAGAAACTGTTCAACGAGCTGAAGGCACCGGTGCAGCGCATCGGCGGCGCCTTTTCCGCCGTGCCGATGGCCAATGTCCTCGAACAGGCCTGGATACCAAGCAAGGACGCGGTGAAGGCCGCGATACGCGCAACGCTGGACTGGAAGAAATAATGGCCTCCGAAATCCGCATTCCCAAGATCGGCATGAGCGCCACCGAGATGGTGCTCAGCGAATGGATGTTCGCCGATGGCGAGACGGTGGCGCAGGGCGACGTGCTCTATACCGTCGACACCGACAAGACCGCGACCGAGATCGAGGCACAGGCCTCGGGCGTGCTCCGCGTCACCGGCGTGGAGGGTGAGACCTATGCGGTCGGCACGCTGATCGGCACGATCGAGGACGCGGTATGAGCGTCGCGCTGATCCGCAGCCTTTATGACCGCGCGCATGTCGGCGACTGGGACGGCGTCGAGACGCTGCTGTCCGACGATCTGGTGATCCACGAGGCGGCCTCGCTACCGTTTGGCGGCGAATATCGCGGTCGTGGCGCGCTGCGCCGGCTTTACGGCATCGTGATGGGTTATTGGGACAGGCCGACGGTCGAGATCTACAACATCATCGGCGACGACACCCATGTCGTCGCGCTGATGAACTTCACCATGACCTCGAAGATCACCGGGGACACCTTCACCCAGAAGATGGCCGAGGTATCGACCGTCGAGAACGGCCTCGTGACCGAGATGCGCATCCATTATTACGATACGGCCGAAGTCGCCCGGCAAGCAGGCAGCCCGGTCGCCGCCTAACGCCTCAGGCGGACGGGCCGAACGCGAATGGCCCGGTCGGGTCGATTTCCATCAATTCGACGATATTGCCGTCGGGATCATGGCCATAGGTCGCGCGGCACAGGCCGGGCACGGCGCGCGGCGCACAATTGAAACGCATGCCGGCATCCACCAGCCTGGCATATTCGGCATCGATGTCGGTCACCGCGATGCAGATATGGGTGATCCCCTGATCGCATACCGGGCGTATCGCCTTTCCGGCATCGCCGATCGGCGCGGCGAATTCGAACAGCTCCAGAAAGCAATTGGCGTGGCGCAGCATCGCCATGCGCACCGCGGTATCGGCAAGACCGAAGATCGCGTCCGCGTCGGCGTTACCTGCGGCCCATTGCGTTTCCATCACCATCTCGAAACCGAGATGCTCACGATAAAAATGGGTCAGCCGCGCAAGATCGCCCGTCGTGATGCTGGCATGGTGCATGCCGACGATCATGCCGCCGCCTTTTCGCTGATCGACGCCAGACCGCGACGGGTGCTCGCCAGCAACGCGGCGGCACGCGCCGTGGCGTCCGGATAGGCGTCGCGCAACGCTTTCGACCGCAATTCAACGCTGAGCGGCAGATCCGCCGGCAACGCGTCGAGCAGAGCGGCGAGCGGCAGCGCACCCTGCCCCACCTCCAGGCGCAGATCGAGCGCCTCATGGATTATCGCGGGGATGTCATGCGGTGCGGGGCCGGCCGCGGGGGCATCACAGAACTGCGCATAGGCGAAGTGCGTCGGGTCGATGGAGCGCAGGGCCTGGGGCGTATCGCCGCATCGCGCGAGATGCAGCGGATCGACCAGAAGCCCGACATCCGCGCGACCTGTCGCATCGAGGATGGCGCAGGCGGCCGCGATGGTGCGTACCTCGGTAAACAGGGCGAATTCGAGCGAGGCGCGCAACCCGCTCTGGGCCGCATGCGCCGCGAGCCGCGCGAATTTGGCTGCCGCCGCCGCCGGATCGGGGTCGGAACTGACGATCAAAACATTGCGCGCGCCGATCGCCGCACCGGCGTCGATGATGCGGAAATGATCGGGGTCGTCCACGCCGGGCTTTATCCACACGACCTCGACATCGAGCACGACGACACCGGCATCGCGCGCGCGGTCGCGGATTTCGGCGGCGATCGTCGCGGTCCAGGTGGCGGGTTCGACCCAGATGCCGACCGCCGGCCAGCCGGCTGCTATCGCTGCCGCCACCATCGCCGTCGGCTCGAAATCGGGCAGCACGCCCGCGGCAAGCGACAGCAGCCGCGCGCTCATTGCGCTTGGGTCGCTATCGCCTTGCCCACCGATGCCGCGATCTGCTCGCGCGAAGGATTGCGGCGCAGCGTCAGGCCGCCATTCACCTGCAGATTCTGCCCGGTCATGAAACACTCATCCGATGCCAGCCACACCGCGGCGGCGGCGATATCGCCCGAAGTGCCGATCCGCCCGAGCGGATAGGAGCCGGTAAACGCCTCGAACAGGCCGGGCACGGGCTGGTCGCCACCGGTCATCGGCGTGGCGGTGAGGCCGGGTGAAATCGAATTCGCCCTGATGCCGCGCGCGCCGAAATCATTGGCGATGCAGCGCATGACATGGTCGGTGCCGGCCTTGGTGCCCATATAGGCGGCGTGGTCGTTGAGCATGATCGTCGCCGTTGCGGACGAAATCTGGATCAGCGAGCCACCGCCCGGCATCGCCGCGACCATCGACTGGAAGAACAGGAACGGCCCCTTGAACTGCAGGTCGGCCATGCGCTGCAGTTCGTCCTCACTGGTGTCGAGGAACGGCTTCAACAGCCCCCAGCCGGTCGCATTGACCGCGATGTCGAGGCCGCCGAGCGTCGTGGCGGCAAAGGCGGCAAGCGCGTCGGTATCGGCCTTGCGCGTGATGTCGCAGGTGAGGTGATGGCCACCGATTTCGGCGGCGAAACGCTTGAGTTCCTCCTCCTGCCGGCCGGCGAGAACGAGTGTCGCACCTTCTTCGGCAAAGCGGCGCGCGATTGCCTGCGCCATATTGTTGCGGCCCGCGGCGCCGAGCACCACTGCCTTCTTTCCTGCCAGCCTGGTCATGCGCGCCCTCTCCACGGCGATCCGGTCGCCTGCCTTTCGCCGAGCTTCGCATCGGGCTGGCCGCGCGGACAACGCGCTAAAAGGATAGTGATGGTGGCCGGCCGATCGATCAGCCGGCGGCCTCGGCTGCCGCCTTGGCATCGCGCTTGATCTTCTTGGCGAGGCTCCATTTATGAACCTCTGTCGGGCCGTCATAGATGCGGAAGGCGCGGATCTCGCGGAACACCTGCTCGACGATCGTGTCGCCGCTCACCCCGGTGCCGCCCATGACCTGCACGCAGCGATCGGCGATGCGCATCAGCGCCTCGGACACGGCGACCTTGGCCATCGAGCTCTCCACCGTGCCGAGCGCACCGCTGTCGAGCACATCGGCGCACCAGTCGATCATCAGTTCCGACTGTTTCAGGTCGATCAGATTTTCGGCGAGCATGAAACCGACGCCCTCATGATCGATCAGGGCTTTGCCGAAGGCCTGGCGCTTGCAGGCATAGGCGGCGGCGATCTCCTGCGCGCGGACACAGGCGCCGTGCCAGCGCATGCAATGTGACAGGCGTGCCGGTGCGAGGCGCAGCTGGGCGTATTTGAACCCTTCACCGTCCTGGCCGAGCATCTGATCGGCGGGAATGCGCAGATTGTCGATCGTGACGATCGAATGGCCGCCGGGCATCGACGAGTCGATCGTGTCGAGTACACGATCGATGCGGATCGCCGGATCGGGCAGATCGACGAGGAACATGCACGCGCCGACCGCCGACTTCGCCATGATGATGCCGACGCGCGCGCCCTGTGCGCCGGTGATGAACGCCTTGCGGCCGTTGATCAGCCAGTGATTGCCGTCGACCACCGCGCTGGTCTGCATCATCGAAGGATCGGAGCCGGCGCCCCCCTCCGCCGCCGGCTCGGTCATGAAGAAGGCCGAGCGCGCTTCGCCCGACACCAGCGGATCGAGAAAGCGTGCCTTCTGATCCGCGCTGGCGACCTTGCCGAGCAGGTACATATTGCCCTCGTCCGGCGCCATGGTGTTGAGCGCGACGGGGCCGAGCGGCGACAGGCCCGAGGCCTTCAACACCATCGCGGTTTCGCGCTGGCTGAGGTGGCTGCCATCGCGCAGGATATGCGGCGTGAGCACGCCGGCGTTGCGCGCCAGCGCGCGCAGTTCGTGGACCAGGTCGTCGGACGGGCCATGCGCGCCGCGCCGGGCATCGCGCTCATAGGGGGCGACGATGTCGCGAACAAAGGCCTCGACCTTTGCGGCGATCGCTGCGGCACGCTCCGTCATGCTACCGCCAGGATCTGCTTGCCGCGGTTGCTGCCGCTGAACAGGCGCTGGAGCGTCGCCGGGGCGTTTTCGAAACCGTGCTGCTGGTCTTCGCGATAGGCCAGCCGCCCGTCCTGGACGAAGGCGGCGAGACGCTTGCGGATGGCGGGAAACTCGGCCGCCCAGTCGAGCACGATGAAGCCAGTCATCGAGGCGCGGCGGAACACCAGGTTGAAATAATTCTGCGGCCCGGCCGGGAGAGTCCCTGTCTCATAGCGCGAGATGCCGCCGCAAATGACGACACGCGCGCCGGTCGCGATATGGCCGAGCATGTCGTTGAGAATCTTGCCGCCGACATTGTCGAAAATGACGTCCACGCCGCGCGGCGCCAGTTCCTTCAACTGTGCGCGCAGGTCGCCGGCCTTATAGTCGATCGCGGCGTCATAGCCGGCTTCGCGGATCAGCCAGTCGCACTTCTCCTGGCCGCCGGCGATGCCGATCACGCGGCACCCGGCGAGGCGCGCGAGCTGGCCGACGATCGAGCCCGTCGCGCCGGCCGCGCCCGACACCAGCACGGTGTCGCCCGCCACCGGCCGGCCGATCTTGAACAGTCCGCACCATGCGGTGACGCCGGTCGTACCGAGGATCGAGAGCATCGCGGTGGGCGGCAGCGCCGGATCGACCGGCTCCAGCCCGGCGCCGTCATGCAGCAGATATTCGGTCCAGCCGGTCGAGCCGGCGAGCAACTGCCCGACGGGGTATTTGCCGCCGTACGACGCGACGACCTCGGTAATGGCCGAGCCGCGCATCACATCGCCGATCGCCATCGGCGCGACATAGTCGGCGACATTTTCCATCCAGCCCTTCTGCGCCGGATCGAAACCGAGCCAGCGCGTCTTGAGCAGCATTTCGCCGGGCGCCGGATCGGCCAGCTCGGTGGTCGCGAGCAGCAGGTCGTCATCCTCGATCGGCCTGCCACGCGGATGCGCCGCGAGATGCCATTGCCGGGTGGTCGTCATGTCATGTGCACCTGTCGATAAAGGTTGTCGTCGGCCGAACGACGTTTGCGGTTCATCCGACCTGGCGCCCGTCCCGAGGCCAATATTGCGCGCGCAGTTCCTTCTTCAGGATCTTGCCGGACGGGTTGCGCGGCAGCGTGTCGACGAAATCGACCGATTTGGGCACCTTGTAGCCGGCGATCCGCGCGCGCGCGAAAGCGATCAGTGCCGTACCCTCCAGCGTCGAGCCGGGCACGCGCACGACGATCGCCTTGACCGCCTCGCCCCAGCGCGGATCGGGCACGCCGATCACCGCGCAGTCACGTACCTCGGGATGCTCGTGGAGCGCGGTTTCGACCTCGACGGGATAGATGTTCTCGGCGCCCGAGACGATCATGTCCTTCACCCGGTCGAACAGATAGAGATAGCCGTCCTCGTCGAGATAGCCGGCGTCGCCGGTACGGTACCAATCGCCGTCAAAGGCGGCCGCGCTCGCCTCGGCCAGATTGTGATAACCGCTCATCACCAGCGGCGACCGCACGAGGATCTCGCCCACCTTGCCCGGCGGCAGTTCATTGCCCTCGCTATCGACGGTGCGCAGTTCGACCTGCGGGAAGGGTTTGCCGCACCCGGTCATGCGCACATTGCCGGCGATGTCATGATCCTCGGGCGGGAGATAGACGATCGTGCCGCTGGTTTCGGTCGCGCCATACATCTGGACGAAGCGGGCATTGGGGAACAGCGCCATCGAGCGCTTGAGGATATCGAGCGGGATTGGCGAGGCACCGTAGAGCAGCGAGCGCAGGCTCGTCAGATCGGCGTTCGCCGAGCGCGGATCGGTGAGGATCATGCCGAGCACGGCGGGCACCGCGAACATCTTGGTGACGCCGTACCGCTCGACCGCGTCGATGATGTCGGCGATTTCGGGCTTGCCGAGCAGGATCGCGGTGCCGCCGGCGTTCATCGTCTGCAACGTCCAGGCGGTACCGCCGATATGGAATTGCGGCATCGCAACAAGCGACACGTCGCTGTCATGCCACGCGCTCCACGCTTCGCCGATCAGCCGGCTCTGGTTGAGCGATGCCGTCAGGCTGCCATGGGTGAGCAGCGCGCCCTTGGGATGGCCGGTGGTGCCGCTGGTATAGAGCTGGACCGCGACATCGCCGGATTGGAGCTCGGCCACAGCATCGTCGGGCGCGAAGCCGGCGATCCAGTCGCGAAAGGCCGGACGATCCTGATGGGGCCGATCGATCAGCAGCACCAGCGGCGCGCTGTCACCGACCGCTGCGAGCCGGTCGGCTTCGGTAACGAGCAGTCCGATCTGCGCGTCCGCGACGATATAGGCGATCTCCCGCGCCACCAGCCGCCAGTTGACCGCGACGGTCACGGCACCGATGCGCAGCGCCGCTTGCAGCAGGATGACATAGTCGATGCTGTTGAGGCCGAGATAGCCGACCCGGCTGCCCTTGCCGATGCCGCTCGCCCGCAAGGCAGCGACACAGCGCAGCACCGCGTCGTGCAGCGTGGCGTAATCGATCCGCGAGTCGCCCGAAACCAGGGCAACATGCCGAGGCGCGCGCGCGGCGCCGCGTTCCGTCATACCGGCGAGAACAAGTGCGGCGGTCGACGTCATCATTTCCTGCATTCTTGAAAAAGTGCCGCGGGACTGCACCGGCGCAGTCCCACGGCGGGTTATCAAAACTTGATCATCGCCTCCGCACCGAAACTGCGCGGCGGACGTGCCGAGCCGAAGGTGAACAGTCCGGCGACCGGCAAGGTCGACGCCAGACCGCGATTGTTGGTCAGATTGCGCCCGAACACCGTGAACCGCACATCCGCCCCCCCGATATGATGCGTATAGGCAATCGAGGCATCGAGGATTTCGCGCGTCTCCGCGATGCTGCGCAGATCGTTGGTCACCTGGCCGAGAATGATCGGGCGGTTCGGCACGATGCTGGTTGCGTATTTGTCGACGAAGCGGAATTGGGTCGACAATTCGAGCTTCCCGTCGCCAACCTCGCGATCGTAATTGGCGCCAACCGACCAGCTCCATTTCGGCGCGCGCCGCAGGCTGAGCGTCGAGGCGTCGTCGGGAATATTGTCGCCATTCAGATCGCGCATGAAGGACAGATATTTGGCGTCGATATAGGCCACCGACATGTTGAACGTCAGATGGTCGTCCGGCACCGCCGTGATCTCGGCTTCGAAGCCGCGAATGCGCGCCGCGGCGGCGTTGCGAACGACCGTCTCCTGCGGGCTGGTGTTGAACGGCGCCACCGTCGCCTGCACCACCTCTTCCTGCTTGTTGGTGTAGTCGGTCTGGAAGATCGCGATATTCGTGCGCAGGCGACGATCGAGCCAGTCCGCCTTCAGGCCGACTTCATAGGACTTGACCGTCTCCGGCTGGTACGGCCCGATCGTGGTCGGCGACGAACCACGCCCGTTGAAGCCGCCGGAGCGGAAGCCGGTCGAAAAGCTGGCGTACAGCAACTGGTGCGCGCCGAGCTCGTAGTCCGCGCTGGCGCGCCAGGTGAACTTGTTGAAGGTCGCAGCGCCCTGGCATTGCGCGGCCGGCGCCGGGCACGGGCCATTGTTCACGAACACGCCGAAGTTCGAGATCAGTTCCTTATGGTCGCTGGTGTAGCGCCCACCGAGACCGATGGTCAGCTTGTCGGTCGGTTTGATCTTCATATCGACGAA